>TARA_R110002051_G_scaffold95649_1_pt1 | contig 81329 bp, 43 predicted proteins | sample TARA_R110002051 | Tara Oceans TARA_R110002051 (sample SAMEA4397023) | marine metagenome | biome: Polar Biome; feature: [MES] marine water layer (ENVO:01000295) within the mesopelagic zone...; material: water (ENVO:00002006), including particulate matter (ENVO:01000060) such as......
TGTGTTTTGTAACGGTTCTGGAAATTGAGTTACAGGCAATTCATCAACCTTAAAATTATAAACACCAGATGCTACATTATAAATTACATAATTACCTACCGCTTTATTTTTTTCTGTTCCTACATAGGTTATGTTTTCAGTATTCTCAGCTAAAACACCGCTTTCTTTTATAACCTCTTTACTTATTGCTGGCAAAAACACTTTTGCCGTTGTATTTACAGGAATTTCAATATGAAATGTAGCTGTGTTTGCTTTCTTTGTCCAATTAACAACCACATTACCATACATCGATTCATAGGCTGTATTGGCATAGGTTAAATCGCCAACAGGAGCTGGTTTTATAATCATATTTTGCATTCCTAAACTTTCCGGATTTGGTCTAATTCCACCAAAACCTTTAATAAAATACCCACCAATACCTGTGTAACAAGTGTGAATTTGACTATTTCCTACTGCAGACCAACGCTCTGGCCATACCGTTTTACCTTGTTCTATAAAATAGCCATAACTAGGATGGTGTTTGTCTCTTAACAACTCATAAATTAAATCCATACGCTCACCAGACTCTGTAAAATAGCGTGTATAAAGGGCTTGACCAGAACTACCTGTATCGTAATATGGAAAATCATACAACACATTATTAACCAATTGCGCCTCTGCTTTTTCTTTTTCTGATGCTGGTGTTACTCCCGATAAAAGTGCAAAAGCTTGATCTACTTGATACCCCTTTAAATATTTACCCGTTTCTGAATTGTAAGACAGTTTATGGGTTGCTTCTTGCTGCACTTTCAATCTATTTTTATAAGCTAGCGCATCTTCAGTTTTATTCAGTGCCTCTGAAATATGCATCGCATTTTCTAACATAAAAGCATATAAACAATTGTTAAAATGTGCTGCGTCTGGAGAATTACTACTTGTCCAGAAATTACCACGTGGCGTACACCAATCTCCCAAACCTGGCATTTCTCTTTTTCCTTGTTCACCAATTATTAAAGCACCACCAGTTTTGTAATTAGAATGCTCATACAACCAAGTCATCCATTTTTGCATCGATACGTAATTATCTTCTAGTACTTTTTTATCGCCTAACATTCTGTAAGTTTCCCAAACTGTTAGTGGGTTATTTGCTTTCCACATTAAAAACGGACGATCTTCTTCATTTAATACGGCTCTAGTTTGACCATCTGGAAATTGTGCATCTCTAGTATATTGTAAATATTGATCCATATACGCGCCACTTTCAAAATTGGGCAACGCATCACCATACATTGCAGCTACAGTAACTTCTCCCCAACCACGTCGTTCACGGTGTGGACAATCGACCAAAATACCATCCATAGTATTGGCTAAATAGGTATTTAAATTAACTTGATAAATTTGATTTAATTGCGCACTTGAAGATTCAAATTTGCTGATTTGCTTACGATTGTTAGTCACTACATAACCTCTTGCATCTGCTATTTTAGGTTCATATTTTAACCCATAAACGGTAACCCAACGTCCTCCTGCAACATTAAACCGGTTGGAAAACTTTCCTTTTCCAGATTTCCCAAAAATATATTTACTTTTTTGACTCCAATTCATAATTCTTTCGGTCTGATCACTAATTTCAAACAAAATAGAATCACCTTCCTTTCCATTATACAAATCCATTTCAAAAAAACCTGTATAGTTTTCTCCTAAATCAATACGATAGGTTCCATCATCATTTTTAGCAACCCCAATAGCTTTTATGGTCTTAAATTTTACTTGAGGCTCTACCATTTGAGCGCTTAACTCAGCTTTTATTGGACTATACAACGCACGAACTTCTCTGTTTTTATTACTGTTTAAAGCAAAACTTATATTGTTACCTTCAGGTATTTTAGCATTTAAAACTTCATAATCGAACACACTTGCATTCATCCAATTGCTGTCATTATATTGTGCAGTATTCCAATCGTCTTCTCTTTTGCTATCATCAATCGTTTCACCTCCAAAACGCAGAATATCCCAATCTCCATAATATTCAGAATTACTTTTTTTAGTTTTCCAAGTTTCATCTGTTTTTAAAGTAATATTTTCTCCTCCTACAACAATTTCGGCTTGTGCTTTAAATACAAACGGAACCATTCTATATTCTCGAATACGTGTCCAACGTGCCCAACCAGCAGCGTGCCATACCGCAATAACATTGTTTCCTTTTTTTAATTTATCAGCAATATCATATGTTAAATAAGGAATCCTTTTTTTCATATAAGATGCCACCGGATTCAATACATTATCGGTAACTTTTTCACCGTTCACATACAATTCATGATAACCAAAAGATCCTACGTGCACAAAAGCCGAAGTAGCATTTTCTGAAAGTGTAAACGTTTTTCTATACCAGTTATGATCGGTCTTTTTTTGATCTGCTTTGTAAATCCAATCCCCTTTCCAATCTTCTGATTTTAAAAGTCCCATTGAAAATTTACCAGAATCACTCCAATTAGATTCCTTGTTTGTAGCATCCCAAACTTTTACTTTCCAAAAACAAGCTTGGTTAGATGCTAATTTCTTACCCTCGTAAACATTATTTACAGACGCATTGGTTTCCGTTTTACCAGAATCCCATAAATCGCCAATATTATTGTTCAAATTATCTAAACTACTCGCAACAAGTATTTGAAACGCTGTTTGTTTTTGTCCTCTTTTTTGATGTTGATCAACTAACTTCCAACTTAATCTTGGCGCAGTATTATCTATACCTAAAGGATTTATGCGGTATTCGCAACGCAAATCATTCACTTCAAGTATTTCTGAATTATCAGATTTACAACTAGATAGTAATGCTAAAAAAAGTATAATCAGCATAGTACCGCCTACCCATTTTAGACTTGTATTGAAGAAATTATTCATTTTAGAAATTTTGTTTGTAGTATGATATTCAACTATTTATTTTTGATATACTTCAAACTCTGAAACACTTGGTTTATCTTTAGCGCTAGTGATAAACAATCTACATTTTTTAGATGTAACCGTTTCAAAATTGAATGTTTTAAGATCTCCAATAGAAGTTCCGTTAGCAAGATCTACCCATTGGTTTTCTTTTAAATATTGAATTTTATAGTTGGTGATATACTTGTCTACTTCTTTAAGCACAATAGTATTGAAAGTGACAGGCTTCACCCATTCTATTTCTAACCATTCCTTATTTGAACCACTTGCTTTCCAATGCGTTTCAGCATTTTCATCATTAGCTCTAAAAGCTTCAAAAACTGGTAATTTATCAGATTTAATAGTCATTGAAGACGCATTCATTCGTGCTATTAAAGCTAAATTTTCTTGTTGATTTAACGGCTCTGGATAGGTTGTTTTTGGAAGTTGAGTCACGTTAAAATTATACACACCAGAACTAACTTCATAAATAACATAGTTTCCAACGGCATCACTTTTTTCTGTGCCTATATAATTAATTCCATCAACATCTTCTGCAATAACATTACCTTCTAAAACATCTTGACTTGAAGTAGCCGGAATGTATATTTTAGCTGATGTATTTACAGGAACTTCAACTTGAAAAACTGCTGAATTATCCGTTTTTTTCCAATTTACAGCAATATCGCCATACATCGATGTATAAGCTGTGTTAGCGTATGTTAAATCTCCTACCGGAGCAGGTTTTACAATAAAACGTTTCATTCCAAATGTTTCAGAATCGGGTCTTATACCTCCAAAACCTTTGATAAAATAACCACCAATACCAGTGTAACATGTGTGTATTTGACTGCCACCTACCGCAGACCATCGCTCTGGCCATACCGTTTTTCCTTGCTCAATAAAATACCCATAACTTGGGTGGCGTTTATCTTGAAGTAGTTCGTAAATTAAATCCATACGTTCGCCGTACTCGGTAAAATAACGCGTGTAAAGTGCCTGACCAGAACTACCTGTATCATAATATGGAAATTTATACAATACTTGATCTACCAAATTATCATATACCTTTTGTTTTTCTGATTCTGGCGTAATACCTGCAATTAATGCAAAAGCTTGATTTACTTGATGCCCTTCGCCATATTTTCCTGTTTCAGGATTGTAAAGTTCTTTATGTGTAGCCTTACGTTGCACCTCTAAACGGCTTACAAAAACTTTTTCATCCTCATCTTTATCTAATGCTTCGGCAATATTTTTTGCTGATTCTAACATAAAAGCGTACACACAATTGTTAAAATGAGCAGATTCTGGCGAGTTACTTGATGTCCAGAAATTACCTCTTGGCGTACACCAATCTCCTAAACCAGGAAAAGCCATAGAACCTTGCTTCCCTACTTTTAACGCTCCGCCTGTGTCGTAATTAGAATGTTCGTATAGCCAATTCATCCATTTTTTTAATGCTGGATAATGGTTGTTCAGTAATTTTTTATCGCCCAACATTCTATACGTTTCCCAAATGGTAATTGGGCTGTTTGCCATCCACATCAAAAAGTTAAAATCATCGCCATTAATTACGGCTCTCATTTTACCATTATCTGCTTGGGCATCTTGCATAAACTGTGCGTATTGCTCCATATAAGCACCGCTTTCAAAATTAGGTAAAGCATCACCGTACATAGCTGCTACGGTAACTTCTCCCCAACCACGTCTTTCACGATGCGGACAATCTACCAAAATACCATCAATAGTATTTGCGATATAAGTGTCTAAATTAATTTTGTAAATTTTATTTAAAAGTTCGCTAGAGCTTTCAAATTTGCTAATCTGTTTACGATCATTTGTAATTACGTACCCCTTAATATCTTTTAATTCTGGCTTGTAATTTATCCCCTGAATAGTAACCCAACGACCACCTGCTAAATTAAAACGATTGGTAAAATGACCTTTACCAGATTTATCAAAAATATACATACTTCTTTGTTGCCAAGAAGATGTTTGCCCTAATTGGTCGCTAATTTCGAAGGTAACTGTATCGCCTTCTGAACCGTTAAATAAATTCATCTCGAAGAAACCTGTGTAGTTTTCTCCCATATCTACCACGTAAGTACCATCGTTATTTTTTTGAACACCAATAGGTTTTACCTCTTTAAACTTAACTTGAGGCTCTACCATTTGCGCACTTAGAGTCGCGGTTATTTTACTTGTTGGTGGATTATTATCGGTGCTTTCTACAACTTTAGCTCCTTTTAAGCCCAAATAAATATCGGCTTTACCAATTTCTTTTGCATCAGACTGATTGAAAACAACGGCATTTGCCCAATTGCTATCGTCATAATCTGCTTTGTTCCAATCATCTTCACGTAAACGCTCATCAATGACTTCTCCTCCAAAATTTAAAATATCCCAAGGGCCATAATACGAACTATAACTTTTTTTACATTTCCAGGTTGTATCTGTTGCTAAAACCATATTATTACCTGCAACAGAAATATTAGCTTGCGCTTTAAATACAAACGGTGCATCGTGATACTCAATCATTCTTCCCCATCTAGCCCAACCTGCAGCGTGCCAAATACCAATAACGTTATCTCCTTTTTTAAGGTGATTTTTTATGTCGTAGGTTAAATACGGTAAACGTTTTTTCATCATCGAATACACCGGATTCATAACAGCATTACTTACTTTTTCGCCATTAACGTAAACTTCGTGGTATCCAAAAGAAGCCACATGTATAAGTCCAGATTCTGGAACATCAGTAAGTGTTACGTTTTTTCTGTACCAGTTATGATCTTTTTTTGTTTGGTCGTTTTTGTAAATCCAATCGCCTGTCCAATCTTTTTCGTTTAACAATCCCATTGCAAATTTGGCTGGATCGCTCCAATTTGAAGCACTACCAGATGCATCCCAAACACGAACTTTCCAATAACAAATTTGTCCGGAAGTTAATGCGTTACCTTGGTATATATTATTAACAGATTGCGCATCTGAAACCTGACCAGAATCCCATACATCACCTTTATTTGCGTTTAGATTTTCTATACTATTGGCTACTATTATTTGAAACCCTGTTTGCTTTTGACCACGGGTTTTATTTTTATCTATAATTTTCCAACTTAATCTTGGTTGTACATTATCTATTCCTAAAGGATCTACACGGTATTCCCATTTAAGATCTATTGGCGTAACCTCGCTTTTAGTTTTTGAATTACAACTAATTATTGTTAACATAAAAACGGTAACAATAACAACTTTAAAAACTGAATTAAATGGACTTAATAATTTATTTTTCATTTGTAATATTTTTAAATAATCTTATATTTTTATTCAATTTAAGCAACTCATTATTTATTTAAATCGTGTACCTGAAATTCGGTTATTGATGCAGGTTTTGTTGCCGTAGTAATAAATAATCGGCATTTTGTAGTTGTAACAGCATTAAATATTACTTCTTTATTGCTTCCGCAGGTACTACCTTTAACTACATCTATCCAATTGGTTCCATCCCAATATTCAATTTTAAAACTTGTTATATTATTTTCTAACTCATTTATAACAACTTTGCTTATTTTTTGAGGTTTCATCCATTCCATTTCTAACCATTCCTCATTTTTATTTTTTGCGCTCCACCAACTTTTATCATCATTATCATTCGCTCTAAATGATTCAAAACCTGGGTTTTGAGCATCTGTAAAGTACATAGAAGAAGCACTAGCTCTGGCTATTAAAGATAAATTACTCCCCTTGTATTGTGGTTTTGCATAATTTACTTGAGGCAATTTATTAGAAGTAAAATTATAAACACCCGATTGAACCTCATAAATGATATATTGACCAACAGCATCATTTTTTTCAACTCCTACATATTTTATTCCTTCTGCTTTTGATGCTAATATATTTCCTTCCAAAACTTCATCAGCACTTGTGGCTGGTATATATACTTTAGAACTCGTATTTACTGGAATTTCGATATGTAAAGTTGCTTTACCTTCTGTTTTAGTCCAATTGCTTACAATTTTACCGTACATAGATTCATGCATCGTATTAGCATAAGTTAACTTACCAACAAGCGCAGGTTTAATTAAAAATTTTTGAAACCCATAATTCTCTGGATCTATACGAATTCCTCCAAATCCTTTTATAAAATAACCACCAATACCTGTATAACACGTATGTATTCTACTAGCCCCTGTACTAGACCATAATTCTGGCCACGTAGTTTCTCCTTGCGCTATGAAATAGCCATAACTTGGATGCCTTTTATCGATTAACAACTCATAAATAAGATCTATACGTTCCCCTTCTTCAATAAAATATCTTGTGTATAGCGACTGCCCAGAACTACCAACATCGTAATAAGGAAAACCATAAAGCATCTTATCTACTAAATTATCATACACTTTTTGTTTTTCTGATGCTGGAGTAACTCCAGAAAACAATGCAAAAATTTGATCTACCTGACGCCCCGTTCTATAATTTCCTGTATTAGAATCATACGTATTGGCGTGTGTAGCTTTGCGTTGTACTTTTAAGCGATCTGCATATTTGGCAACGTCTTCCTTTTCTCCTAACTCTTCCGCAACTTGCTTTGCAATATCTAACATATAGGCATATAAGCTATTATTAAAATGAACTGCATCTGGAGAATTCATACTTCTAAAATCGTTACCATGAGGAGTTGCCCAATCTCCTAAACCAGGAAAGGCACGTTTACCTTCTTTTCCCGTAATTAAGGAACCACCGTTCTCATAATTAGAATGTTTTAATAGCCATGTCATCCATTTTTCCATAGATTTATAGTTATCCTTCAATATTTTAATATCTCCAAAGGTTCTGTAGGTTTCCCAAATAGTAAGCGGATTATTAGCTTGCCACATTAAAAATGGTCTGTCGGCTTCATTTACAATACCACGCGTTCTACCATCAGAAAATTGTGCGTCTCTCATATACTGCATATATTGATCCATATAAGCGCCACTTTCAAAATTAGGCAAAGCATCGCCATACATAGCTGCAACAGTAACCTCTCCCCAACCACGTCTTTCTCTATGCGGGCAATCCATCATAATACCATCTAGTGTATTGGCTAACAAGGTTCTAATATTCATTTCATAAATTTCATTTATCAATTTATTAGAACTTTCAAACGCACTTATTCTCTTTCGGTTACTTGTTATTGTATATCCTTTTATGTCATTAATATTAGGTTTATAATTTAAACCCGATAAGGTAAACCAACGTCCGCCTGCGTAATTAAAACGATTTGTAAAAGTTCCAGATCCACTTTTATCAAATACGTATTTACTACGTTGGCTTTTATTACATCTCATCTCTTTTATATCACTTATTTCTATAGTAACGGTATCTCCAACAGCACCATTTTTAAGGTATATTTCAAAAAGACCTGAATAATTAGTACCCATATCAACACGATAAGTACCATCATCATTTTTTGAAATTTTGATAGGTTTGTGTTCTTTATATTTAACCTGAGGCTCTACCATTTGAGCGCTTATTGTATGAGGCATTTTTCCTTTACTAATAACAGCGTTCCCCCACAAAGCATCATCAAAACTAGCTTCATTCCAGCCTTTCACTATTCTTCGAGCATCAATTAATTCTCCTCCAAAATCTTGAATTTCCCACTGACCAATATACTCACTATAACTTTTAGCACATTTCCAGGTTGTGTCTGAGAGTAAATCGATAGATTTGTTTTTTGTTTTAATATTTGCCTGTAATTTAAACGCATACGGAACATTTTTATGCTCATGAATACGTGTCCAACGTGTCCAACCAGCGGCATGCCAAATAGCAATTACGTTATCTCCCTTTAATAACTGATCTGAAATATCATAAGCAATATAAGGCACTCTTTTTTTAAGATATGAAGAAGCTGGGTTAAGGATATTATCCGTAATTTTTTTACCATTTACATACAATTCGTGATAGCCCAAAGAAGCCACATACACCATTGCAGATGTAGGTGCATCTTCTAATATAAAGTTTTTTCGATACCAATTGTGGTCTAACTTAGACTGGTCTTCTTTCTGTATCCACTCGCCTTTCCAATCTTCCGCATTTAGTAAACCTATTGTAAATTTAGCATTATCACTCCATGCAGATACTTTACCTGATGCATCCCAAACACGTACTTTCCAGAAACATTGTTGTCCTGATTGAAGTTGCTGCCCTTGGTAAATGGTATTTACTGAAACGTCACTTTCTATTTTTCCTGAATCCCAATAATCTCCTTTATTAGAATTTAAATTATTTAAACTACTAGCTACTAAAATTTGATAAGCAGATTGCTTTTGACCACGAGTTTTATTTTTGTCTATAATTTTCCAACTTAATCTTGGTTGTACGTTATCTATCCCTAAAGGATCTGTGCGATATTCGCATTTAAGATCTGTAAGCATTAATCCTGAAGATTTACTGCAGCTTAAAATAGAAAGCGAAAAAACTATAACAAAAAAAGAAAAAATATAATTTAAGTAATTAGCGTGGTTTAGTTGAATTTTCATTTTTAAATTACACATATGGCTTTAGATTCTTAAAATAATCACACTTTCTCAAAAAAATATGTTTATCTTTTAAATAAATATATACTTAACAGAATTATTTATTATCCTGCTATATCCTGAACTGTATTGAACTTTTGTTATTCGTATTAATTTTATAAATTTCGCTATTCATACTTCTCTAAACAATTAATAATTTGATATATTTGTTGCACAAAATGACATGAAAAATAATTATAAAAAATACTTAATAGTCTCTGAAAATGATACCAAATGGGGTTTCTATATTAATAATTTAGGACGAAATGTTATTGGTAAGTATGCAGATTATCCTTCTAAAAACCATCCTGACAATTACGCTTTTACTTGGGACAAAGGACGCGTTTTAGATGAATTTCATTTAGTATTAATTACCAAAGGTGAAGGTGTTTTTGAGAGTAAAGAAACTGAACAAATAAAAATTTCTGATGGTGATATTTTTTTACTTTTTCCTGGTGTTTGGCATCGCTATAAACCTCTAAAAAAAACAGGATGGACAGAACGTTGGGTAGGATTCTCTGGTGATATTGCCAATCAATTTCTCTCTAATGGTTTTTTTACTCCAAATGAACCTGTAATTTCTAAATGTAATAAAACAGCGGTTTTAAACTATTTTAATACTCTTTTTAAATTATTTGATGAAGAATCTTTCGGATTTCAACGTTTGGCTTCTGGTATTTGCATTCAATTAATGGCAGAACTACACAATGTAAAAATTGGTGGAAACAATATTGAAGGTCTTAATTCTATGGTTACTGTTGCAAAACGACAAATGTACGAGAACATAAACACCTCTCTAGACTTGATAAAAATAGCTTCAGAATTGGGTGTAAGTTATTCTAAATTTAGGTTAGATTTTAAAAAACAAACAGGGGTTTCTCCTTTACAATATCACCTTTTACTTAAGATTGAAAAATCTAAAGAGTTGCTTTTAAATACTAATAAATCTCAAAAAGAAATAGCCTACGAATTAGGTTTTGAATCTAATTATTATTTTAACCGATTGTTTAAAAGTAAAACCGGTTTAGCTCCTGGCAAGTTTAGAAATCTTAGCACCAACAATCACCAAAATACTGTTTAATAGCTATTTACTCAAATTTTATCCAATCGATTTCTAAAGAACTTCCGTTTTTACCCTTAAATAGAAGGTAAATATCGTGTTTTCCACTTGGGATTTCAACAACATTTGTTAACTCTTTAAAATTATTTGAAGATGCTATTTCGAATTTGCCTAGTATTTTTCCAGATGAACTGCCAGATCTTAACTCAACGAACCCTTTTTTACCTTTTAATTTTACACTAGATATGATTTTACCAAAATCTTTATCAAAAGTAACGTTGGCAAATTTTACCCAATCTCCATCTTTGATATTAGAAAGTACAAACCCTTTCTCTTTAGTTCCTTTCTTTTTGATCTCTCCTGATATTTCATAAAACCATTCTGCTTCAATTTTTTCCCAAGATGCATTGTATTGGCCTACTCCATTAGCAAAATGTGCATCTAAAAACTGGGTATCTGTCACGATTTTTCCATTATCATCCATATGACAATAGGAAACAATAGAGTTTCTATACTTGAATCCTTTTTTAATATAATAACACCAAATATGATAAAACTGCCCTTTCCAATTAAAAAAACTACCATGTGCTAATTCATTTAAATTGTGTCCAACTCCAACACTCCCAACACTTTCGTAAGGACCATAGACATTATCTGAAATTGCATAATCTCTTCCCCAACTTAAATAATAGGTTTTGTTGTATTTAAAAATGTAGTTTTTATCCATCCAACGTGGTGCATTTTCCCATTCTTTGCCATTTATTTTAATAAGTTTTGGCGTTTCTGCAAGTGAAATCATATCGTTATTTAATTTTACGATATGAAAACCGTTTCCGTTTTCTTTATCACCATAAACCAAATAAGGTGTTTTGTTTTCGTCATCATCTACTAAAATGGTAGGATCATGCATTGGCGAGACAAGAGGTTTATTTAATGGATCTATAAAAGGTCCAGAAGGAGCATTAGCGATCATAACACCCACACCTCTTTTTTGATCTGAAAAATAGAAATAATATTTTCCATTTCTACTAATTGCATCGCTTGCCCAACAGTCTTCACTATCATCAGCCATATAATTTTCTTTTGGACTAATAGTATCTCTAATTGTCCAATTTAATAAATCTGTGGATGAAAAAACCCGCCAATCTTTCATTTTCCAGATCTTATCATTGGGATGAGAATCGTGGCCACTATATAAATAAATGGTATCATTAAAAACTCGAATATGAGGATCTGATACTCCCATATTTTTAATAATTGGATTTTGAGAAAAGCAAATTGCATTCATCCATAAAAAAAACAGAAAAACAAAACAACTTTTATTTTTGTATAACACTAACTTACGGTTATTGAAATTACTAATTCTTTACTATTATCTTCAAAAAATACTTCAAACGGTATTGCCTCTGCTCCTGGCACCATATTAAAAGTTCTACTGCCTTCTATCTCCTTTATTTTAATAGGTGCATTGGCTTTAAGTGTAACCAAACCTTCTGGTTTTTGAATTGTAAATTCTTTAGCATTAATTTGAGTCACTATTTCTTTATTAGGAGAAATTATAGGCAATACAAATGCGGCTGGTTGTGTAATATCTTGTTCAGTTTTTACAATAATTTCTATTTTATCAACTGAAGATTTGTAGTTAATTTTAAAATCTGAAGCTGTTTGTTCTACAATTTTTCTATCTCCATCTTTCAACTTTACAGTCGCTAACAATTCGATAGTTCCGTTTTCATCTTTAGAAACTACGGTTGCAGGTAAATCATATAAATTTGTGTACCATTTATCTTCTGTAAAAGTTTCAATTCTTGGTGTAAATGCAATATCTTTATTAGGTTGTTCTTGTTGATTGTATTCTTCAACCATTTGATATGCTGCCATACTTGCAGCACATAACAAACCTACTTTATTATGATACAAAACACCTAAAGCACCTCCAGAGGCTTGACGAAAATCTTCTTTATAATGATATTCTGCATCGTAAGCACTTACAGTTCCCCTCCAATCTCCTCTTGCAAAAAGAAAAACATCTAAATCTTTAAAATGTTTTACGCCATCTGCAGTTACTCTTGGTAATGCTGCGTTTTTATTTATTTCTGGTAAATGATCCCAATGATCTAATAAAGTTGCCAAAGGTTTTGCGTGCGTAAATGTATGATGTACACAGGCTGGAATTCCTGCTGAAATAAAATGCGGTCCTCCGTGAATTAATCCGTCTGCTGTACATCTTTGTAATAACTCTGTGTTTTTTACAGCTGCTGTTCCAAAGGCAGGATTAATATGTGCCATCATTCCAAAAGCGGGTTGACTTCCATCACAAGTTCTACTTCCCCAATAACTCCATTTGTACATTCTGTTGCCCCAACTATTATCCCAAGCGCCATCTGGTAGCATAAATTCTAAATGACTGTTTAAAGATTTCGTTAAAATTTGTAATAATTCCTCATCTTTTTCTTTCAACGCATACATGACCAAACTGTTTAAAGTTTCTTCAACATTGTACCCTAAATCTACTCCGTGTAAGCCTTTTTCACTTAATTTGCTTGAACTCTTTTTACATTCTCCAAATAACAAACCTTCATTTTTAGTAAAATAGACTTTTACTTCAGAAGCTAGTTTTTTACTCTTGGCTTTAAAATCAGCTCTTTCTGAAACATTCCCAATTAAGTTTAAACCATAAACTGCTGTACCTGGGTAATTGATATTGGTAAAATCTATGGTAAAAGTATCATAAACATATTGTCCTGCTCTTTCCAAACGCTTTGTCCAAGCTTCTTTTGTTTTAGCATCTAATACATGACCATGATAATGCAAAGCTTCCGCTAAAGCTATCGCTCCAAAAATGGTAATTCCTTTCCAAGATTTTGGGTTTCTAACCACTGTCCAAGCACCATTCTCTTGAGAAACATTATTTTCTGCCCAAAGCATAACTAGTTTTGCGCCTTCTATATACTTTTTATCTCCAGAAATATCTGCCATGTATAAAAATGGGTACACAGCATCCATACATCGACCATGAATATGAGCACAAGAAGGGCAACCCAATGCACCATGTTCTTCTAAGTTTGATGGATTATTGATTTGTACTTTTAACATACCATCACACCACTCTTTTAACAAACCCGTTATTAAGTTTTTAAATTCTAAAGAATGTTCTGGATCTTTAGAACAGGCGTTTAATATTCCAGACATTGGTAAAGATAAACCGATACCTGCTATGGTAGAAAGTTGAAGGAAGTTACGTCTTTTCATTTAGGTTTTATTTAAGTTTGGAAAGTATGAAGATACTTTTTAAAGTCTGTCCTGTTTTGTCCTGAATAGTAAAATTAAAAAAACCAGAAGAAATGTATTCTTCTGGCTTATTCATACTTAACATCTATTTTTATTTGATAATAAGTTTTGTTTGATATACTTTTTTATTGTCTGCTAAAGCCTTTATAAAATAGATCCCTGAAGATAAATTATGACCCGATTTAACCTCAATAATACCGTTTTTAGTAGTGTTTTTATACACTATTTTACCTAGCATATTATAAATTTCAACTTTTGCGCTATTTATATTTTGAAATTGAAGTGTAAAATTATCTTTTACCGGATTAGGATATACTCTGAAAGAAGTTTCAAGCAATTCTTCATTTGATAAACTTAAAACTTGACTTGTAGGTAGAACTTGCCATTTGCTTCTTGCATCTGTATCTTCTACGGCAGCAGTAATAATATTGCCATTTTCATCTTGATATAAAAAACGACCACTAGTCCCTGCTTCAAATCTATAAGTATTATCAAATTCATCATAATAGGATGTCCAAACCTTATCTACATCTGCAGCTGGTGGCGCTTTTGTAGTGGTAACAACAGCATAAGCACCTTCTACAAAAGTACCTCCTGTAGCACGTATAATACCACTTTGCATATTATCTATATTCACAAAATCTGTTCCAGGAACTTCTACAATTTGCCACTGTCTACTTGCATTTCCTGAAGCTTCATGGATAACAACAGGTTTAGCGCTTGAAGGACCTTCTCCTAAAAACTGACCTGTAGCATCATTTATAAACCAAAAAATATCATCAGATCCTTGATTTCCTCCTCCATTTACGTCACCACCAATTATCATACGATCAAAATTAAATCCGCCAATTTCTCCAACAACTTTAATTTTTTGAACTCCTTTTTGAAGTGTAATTGTTGCTTTTGTACCTTTAAAAACGGTAAGATTTGGGGTTGTTGTAAGCGACATAGATGCTAAAATAGTAGAACCAATCATAATCTTAAGTTTTTTTGTTGTACCCGGAGAAGCAGCAAAAACCTCAATTTCATAGGATCCTGCTTGGGGTGCATCTATGGTGTATTCTGCAAAATCATTTGCTCCCCAACCATTTAAATAGAAAACTGTATTACTCCAACGTGTAACCTCTACACCACTTTTAGTGGTATAATATTCTGCTTCAATTTTTGATGGAATTTGATGTGTTTTAGGATTTACAGTAATTGTTTTAGAAGCTTGTGCAGCAGTAAAATACTCATTACCTGCATCTGAAACAGTTATAGTTGCAGAACCTGCACCTAAAACTTGCCTAACTTGATTATTCCAAACAACAACTACTTGGTTATTTGGGGCAACAAAACGTAATTTTGCATCGGGATTATTACTGGTTGCTACCAAACTAAATGCAGGATCCCCAGAAGTAACTGCTGGAATATTCTGGAAAGTAATTTTTTGCTCTTGAATAGGTACTGTAAGTTCATGACCTACTATTGGTGCAGAATTGAATGTTTCGTTTCCAGTTTGCATTGCATTAATAGTCGTTTTTCCTGCACGCTTTACTTGCAATTTACCATCTACAATATCTGCAACATCCGTATCTGTACTTTCATAAACGATAGGCAAGCCTGAACTTGCAGTTGCGTTTAAGGTTTCATCAGCACTTCCCCAAACATGGGTTGTTGAAGCTAAACTAAAACTTATGGTTTGATTTGATTTAGAGGTATTTGCACCTACTACCAAATTTTGTGTAATATTTGGTGCATTATCATAAGTTCCATCGCCATTTTGACTTGCAACAATTTCACAAGAGCCCAGGCCCATAATTTTTACTTTATTTCCATCTACAATACGTGCTATATTTGTGTTTGATGATTGGTATGTAACAGGAAGATTAGAACTTGCTGTAGCATTTAGTTCAAAATTAGCATCGCCTTCTGTTTTTGTTCCTAAGACATCGAAACTAATAGTTTGTGGCGAATATTCTTCTTTTTCTAATTGAAACACAAAACAATGCACTGGCACTTCTGCACTATTTTTCACTTCACTAAAAACAACGGCAATAACACCATCATTCATAATTGTGATGCTTTTTTTTAAACTAAAACCAATGCTCTTTCTAAAATCTTCACGCCAAGTGTAAGTTCCTGCCAAGGCACTCGTTACTATAAAATTACCGCCAGAAATATTAAATTTATACATTCTTTTTCCATAAAATATCCCTAAAGAACCTTTATTTCTCTCTTCAGTAAATTCAGTTTCACCATCTTTCATAAGATAATTGTAGGCATTGGTATTTTTAGGGTTTTGATACATATAAATATCATTTTTAGGAGAAATAGCCACTTGAGGACCACCTGCCCAACCTGCATTATCAGGAACACTTCTTGGATCTGCTATTAAAAACGGTGCGTGGTCTATAATGGGTAAATCATAACTTCTACCATCTACCGTAGTTGCTTTATCATTCATTCTTTCACCAAGCTCCATTAAATAAACCCCTTCATTTAAACGAGTTGGCGATTCTGCCCAACGTGGTGAATATGCATAATAAAACTTACCATTCATAAAATGAGCACTTCCATAAGCAAAATTTCTTTCGCCTTGAGATACTTCTGCTCCTCTTCCTCTTATAATCGTTGATTCTGGAGACCAAGTATCTCCATTATAATACGTCATAATAATATCTCCACCTACTGCAGAACCTAATCGTCTTTCAAAATACATTTCTCCTTTATCGTTATTAAACAAATCTGGGTAGGTAACACTGGTTACTTTTTTTCCAGGAATTAAATAATCTTGTTGAGGCAAAAAGTTTGCCGCCGTAAAATCACTATCTGGTCCGTAAGCAATATTTTTCTTAGACCTTATATAATTTAGATCTTCATTGTGATGATCAAACATTAAATGCACAGTTCCATCAATTGGAGAAACACCAACATTCGTGGTTAAATGGGTATCTCCTTTACCACCAACTAAACTCAATTTTGCTGGTAATGCCACATGTACCCATGCACCTTCTCCAATTTTTTTTCTTGAAATCATTAAAGTACGATCTGCCCAACCACCTCTATACCAAGTATAGAAAACAAAACCATTTGATACTTTCATACAATTACCATGAGGGTTGATAGCTGGCGCATAATGGTATGGTTTTGGGTCATCTGCTTTCCAAAAATAGAATGCGTTGTCTGTAATTTTTGAATTTTCTAAAAAAGTAACTTGTGCAGAAATCTTTTTAGGTAAAAGATTTGCTATTAAGAGTAATGATAATATTAATCCGTAATTTTTAATACGATTTGAATTCATAGTTTTGAATGATTTTTAAATTCTTTAAAAAAATAGCGTTTTATCTAATTATCAATTTCTTATTTGATATTCCTCCATTTTCATCTAAAACTTGAATGATGTATAAACCAGAAGTAAAACCATCTGCTTTTGATAGTTTAATAGTTCCTTTTGATTTTTTGTTTTTATATATGGTTTTACCAAGAATGTTCATCACTTTAACTTCAACTTTATCAATGCTACTAACATCTATCGTAAAAACATCATTAGTAGGATTTGGATATACGCTTATCAAAGATGATAACCGTTTGTTTTTATCTACACTAAGTGGTTCATTTACTAAAATAGCTTTCCATTTACTTCTATCATCATTCTCTGCAGCAGTAATATTGGTTACATTTCCATTTGCTTCATGATACAAATACCTTCCACTGGTGCCAGCTTCGAATCTATACATTTTCTCAGAGTCGTTATAATGTAGTGTCCAAACTTTATCACTATCAGTTGCTGGCGAAGCTTTTGTTGTACTTACAACAGCATTAGCACCTCCAGAAAAACCTGCTCCAGTAGCACGAAGTATACCAAAAGTTTCGCTATCTATATTAAAAAGGTCTCCACTTTCTACAAAAGTCCAATGTGTGTTTTGTGCATCACCAGAATCGGTCATTATAACAGGTGCAGCACTTGTTCCTGCGTCTGTTAAGAATTTACCTGTAGCTACATTTTGTAAACTGTACACACCTCCTGTTGAACCTGAATCGACAGTTTCCTCCTTTTCTACTTTTTGGTAAGTAGTATTTGCCCATCTAATTTGAGCTCTACCTCCTTTAACTCTGTATGCACCATATCTAATTCCGGATTCTGTACCTCTTTCTGGTTGTGGAATATTCCAGTTAAAGGTAGTTCCTCCAATAATGGCATCAGCATAATGTATTGTTTTAGTAGCATCGTTAGGATCTTGTCTAAAACCTACTTCAAGTTCTATATCTGTGGCTATATTTTTTTTAATATTAATTAAAAACACTTCATCTCTTCCAGAACCACCTGATCCTCCTCTAAAATTTATCTGTTCTCTATAGATGTTAAATGAGACCTGTACTTGTTTACCATCGACAGTGCCATAAACCGGTTTTGCTAAATATAAACAAATTGCAGGGTCTGCAGAGCCACCACCTCCTGTGTGTTTTCCTTTAGCTTGCATAATATAAGAACCATCATTACTGGTACCAGAAGTATCACCCACTTCAAGAATTCTTACGGTTCCTGTAAATCTTGCATAACTTCCCTGAACTATAGATTGAGATCTAGGTATAGAACGCTCGATTCTTGGTTGTAAGGTAGCATCAAACTTATTGGAGCCATCTGTAATATTATATATACCCCAAGTAAGTCCATTAATGTTACTTTCTTTATAATTTGCGTAACAACTTCGGTCATCGATAGTTCCTACATTAACAGGATTTGGCAAATCATTTGACGTCCTACTAGCATTTTCACCATCTGCGTTACAAGTGGTATAAGCTCCAGTATCTTCATCTGATTGTGCTGATAAGGAAAGTGAAAAGAACGCGAAACAAATAAACAATATAAATTTAAAAGTATTTTTTTTCATAAGTATATTCTGATATAATTTATTTATTTGAATTAAAAGTTAATAAAATACCGTAATTCAAATAACAAAAGTGTCCTGAACTGTGCTGATTAATAATATTTTAACATAGTTAGGTTAAAAAATTGATTTTAATACAACTGGACCTATTAAACCTGAAGCTTCTAACTCTGTTTCGTTATTTCTTGGCCCAGCTGTTGTCCACGTTTTTTTTGCGTCCTTTGGTCTTTTGTTGTCGAAAATTAATTGATTTCGCCAAGTATTGGTAACTTTTATTTCTAGTTTATTTTCTCCTTTTTTTATAACATTACTTACATCAAAAACAAAAGGTGGTGCCCATTTTACGCCCACTTTTTTACCATTACACCACAATTCTGCAATGTTTGCAACTTCTCCTAAATCTAAAATTGTAGTTTTTCCTATTTCTTTGATATCAATATTTTTGGTGTATGTTGTAGTTCCTGAATAATGTTTTACAGCATCATTTTCTAATGCTGTTAAAGATTTCAATTCTTTTATCTCTATGGATTCAGGAGTATCCCAACCTTTTTCAAAGGCTAATTTCCAGTTGTTTTGAAGTGACATCTCTTTTATTGAAACTGTTTTTGTAACTACTTTTTCATTTTGATAAAACATATAATCTCCAGAAGTTGAAGCTATAAATTCATTTTCTTTCCAAAATAATTTTGGATACTCTTTGTTACTATGAATTTGATACCAACTTGTTTTGGTATCTAAAATTGTAGCATCATCTAAAGTTACTTTTGATGCATAAGGTTTTGCATTACTCTTAGAAAACACAATAATTTTACTACCGTTTTTAGGTAAAGACAGTGCAACATTTGTTCTATTATTTTCAGCTTTCCAAATTTTAGCATTTTGTTGATTTCCTGTAAAAGCATCCCAAATTTGAGGAGATAAATTTTCGATTCTAAAACTTAAGGAAACATCCACAGGATTGTCCTCTCTAGAAGCTACAAAATAAATGTGTGCGTCTTTGGTTTCTCTATGAATCCAATTGATATTTAAATTTTCGGGCACAATTACATCTTTTGCTATTTTTTCTTCTTGTAAAACATATTCCAATGTTTTTCCCCAATATACTTTTCCTTTACCAATTTGTTTTACACCAGATTTTGTATTTCCCCACAATTCATTTGCAATAGATTGTAGTTCTTTTATATCCTTTTCATCATCCATTAAACTTGGAGAATCTAAAGGTTTATCACCCAAAATAACAGCTCCGTTTATTACCAATTCTTTCAACTTTTTTAAGGTTGATAGTAGCATACTTTTAGAATCTCTTAAAGTGATAATTCTATAATCACCTCCATTTTCAACGTGAATTTTACCATCTTTAATGCGTAACTTTTCTTGTAAAATTTCTGCATTTAAATAATCGAATCTATAGCCTTTTGGAAAATCATCTAAATCAAAAGGAGGTCTATCAAAATCGTCTCCATAATATCTTAATACATCTGCAACATACTCTCCTTGCTGTAAAACATATTGATTTCGAGACAAATAATTATTCCAGTCTTTCATATATTTCCACCATGTTTGTTGACGCACTAAAGGAAAACCAATATTGCCTCCAAAACTAGAACCTGGATACACATCTGTTTGTGGCGTATGAGAAAACGTATGAAACACCAAATGATTGACGCCTTTTGCAAAATTGTAATCTATTAAGGATTTTACAGAAAACGGATGTTCATTCCATTTTACGCCTACTTGCGTACAAGCTTCTGCAGCTAATTTTGGTTTGTTGTATAAATGCACAGCAGAGGCTGCATTGTAAATTGGTTTTGCGTATTCGTTTTGTGCAGATGGTGCTTTTGGATACCAAAACTCGGTCATAGGAATATCGCTAACGCCATAATAACGCATTGGATCAATCGGTAACACTTCTCCTCCTGCTCCTTCTGTATAAACCTCTGCGCCCATTTCGTGTGCAATTGTTGCAAAATGTTTGAAGAAATTATCTATAAAAACATCATCCATTGTTTGACGTAAATCTCTTAAAAACTTGGTGGTTATTTGGGTACTTTCTACAACATAACCCATTGTTGCAGGTAAATATTCCTTCATACTATAGCCTCTTCGTTCTTCAAATTCTTTAAATAAATCTTCAGAATTCATTGTCCAAGTGGGTACGTGACTTTCCCAACTATCAATTAACAAACCGTGTAATTTACCATCTCCAATTGGTCCGCCAGGTTTTATGAGGTTTCCAATCATACCGTTTTTTAAATGATTTTCTATGGTAATTTTATCTAATTTACTAGATTCCCAACCTGTAGCTTCAGGAACTGCTGGTTTATTGGTTAGTCGCATATTGATATGTCCAAATCGAACAATTGTCCAATTTCCTTTGGGAGCATTCCATTTCAATTTTCCATCAGCATCCATTTTAGCTGTTAGATTGATGATGTCATTAGATTTTATAATTGTATTTTGATGATAATCAATATTTACTTCTTTTTCTAAACGACGTAGTACTTTTGCGGCTTTAGCTTCATGATTGTGTAATTTTGGTTTTGCACTTAATCTTATAAATTCTGGCGCAATACTGTGTGTTCCTTTAAACGTAAATTTAAATGCTGTTGATGTTGTTTCTGGAACGGCAAGTGTTAGCTTTTTTCGTCTATCATTCCAATTTCCATCTGGCAAATTTAAGGTTGTAATTTCTTTAAATTCACCATTAATAAGAGCTTTCACATTAATAGAAACACCTGTCTTTGGATATTGAGAATTAAGAATCATATGACGCAATTGAGGAAAAACAATCGAACGCAAGGTTACCTCTTTATCGAACGTAGTTTTTACCCAAGTTTGTCCATTATCTAAAGAAATACCTTGTTTTCTGTATGCTTCTAAAGGTTTGTCTAAATTCGTATTTGTTCGAGTTACAATTAGTTTTGAAGCTGGATTAAAAATATCCTGCCAAGGAACTAAATTGTTATTCGTTTCAATTTTTGATGGATTATGTGGCTCAGAATTATCGCCATCTACTGTTGGAAAAGCCAACACCTGTACATCTTGATAATTGTAATCTGTAGTATGATATAAAGAATCGATTTCTAATGATTTTTCAAGTTGATTACCCCCAGAAATATGATACACCGTTTCTACCAACTCGCGTTGTGCTTCTTCCACAGGAACCCAAGGGCCACCAGTCATAGACCAACCAGGACAATTTTGCATCGTAAATTTTAATCCCAAACGCTTGCATTCATCCGCAGCAAAACGAATCATATCTTCCCATTCTGGAGATAATATTTTTATAGGCTTTACATTTGGAAAAGCACTACCAGCTTTATTAAACAAATGAATACCTTGTAAGCCAGCATCTTTTATGGCTTGTAAATCTAACTTTAATCCCTCTTTGCTAATATTATTTCCGTTTAAATGAAACCACGTTTCTGGATAATATTCTTTAGATGGAGATTTAAATTGATTACTTAATTCTGAAAATGATAGTGATTTATCATCTTTATTGCTTACTATTTCTGGTAAATTACAACTAAGAAAAAAAGAAATGATGACTAAAATATATGCGTTTTTGAACTTCATCGAAATAGAATTTAGAAATTATTTTTTATGTGAATTATTAATTAATCTTTAATAAACTTTACAAAAACAGGTTTATCCATATTTAATTTGATAAAATAAACCCCTTTAGAAACAGAAGAAACATCAAGATGAACATTTCCATTAGTAACTTTTTCTAAGCTAGCTGATATCAATTTTCCTTGAATAGTGTAGATTTCTACATCTACACTATTCAAAGATTTTGGTACTCGAATATTTAAATTTCCTTTCGTTGGATTTGGATACACTGAAACGAAATTTTGAAAAGACTCATCTGAAGCTGACAATGAATACCCTAAATTATATGATGAAAAAGCCTTTCCATCTGCATCTACATTAATTGTATTATCTAAAAAAGTAAGTTGATTTCCTTTACCAATATATAAAGAAACGTCTGTTGTATTTGTTTTTGAAATGGTTCTAACCACTCCAAATCTTCCTGTAAAAGCAATATGTACATCGGTTAAATTAATAGCCACATTGTCATCATCATTTGATAAAATATAATCTATAATTTCTTGTCCATCAACTTCAGAAATTACTTTTACACCCACAACTTTATTATTATCCATAATGTTTTCTGTAGATTTTATGCTGCTTTGTGCATTTGAAGAAGGTTCATAAATGGTAATAAAAGGTTGGTTCCAAGCTTCACCATATTTACGCATCAGAAATACTTGTGTATCTTTTTTATTATAACCATTACTCACTTCTTTTGTTGGTGGCGCTAATGCTGTACTATATTCTTTAGCAATTCCTCCAGGAATGGCAACATGCAAATAATCGTTTGTAGTTTGTAGATCGAATCTTGCCGTTATTGCATCGCTCGTTGTTGCAGATGTTTTTGCATTAGAAAACCATCTCCAACCTGGTTGTTTTCTGCTATCGCCAATATCATTTTGAAATCTATTTGGAGTATCTGATAAACTTAACAGACTGTTACCCGTTTTTATCTGCATTTGATCTCCCAAACCGTGAAATACATAATCGTGATAATTATTAGTTGTATTGGCAACCGATCTAAAAATATCTACATAATATCCTGATGTTGCACTGGTTCTAATAATACTGTTGGTTCGTTGTTGATTTACATCATTAATATTATCATCTAAAAACTGTGTAGAAAAACTAAAATTATCAGAAATTGAGGATGCATAATCTGAAGGTTCTACTGCTTCTAAAACGACCTCATCTGTAATGTTATCCCAAGTTCCAGAATTGGGAACACCTCTTTTTGAAGCTCCATTTACAATTACTGTATTATGTGCTGCATAAGAAACTGCATATTGCTCATGAATATCAGTGCCATAAGATTCTGCTCCATAATCTGGACCAATTACATAACCAGCTCCATAGATTTCTAAATCTATTCCTCCAGAATGAGCATGTACGTATGTTCCACCTCCTGTATAATACATCAGTCCGTTTTGTTTGTTATCAACATCTGAATAATTCTTTTGCATTACCACACCTGCATGTGTTGCTTTTACGGTTCCATAATTAGGTTCTCCAGCATCACTTATAGCATCATCAATATTTATGCCCCATAACAATTGCAATGGGTTGTTCCATTCTAATCTTTGATTTTCTATTGTAGGATTATATCCGCCAGCTTCTTTGTATCTTTTTTTCAGAGTAGATGCGGCTCTATTTTTTAATGAATTGTATCCTTTTCTATCTGCAATTGCTAAAACACTTCTAAAAAAAGGGTCATGTTCTGTAAAACTTCTGCCGATATCTCCATATGCCATTGTTGCCCCATTTGGATATAAAAAATTCTCATAAGTAAAAATACTTTCTATGATATCTTGATTGTTTTCAACGATATTTAAATCGGGTTTGTAACGATCTATAATATTCATCATTTGGATAAAAAGTGCGTGTGTAAACTTTGCATATCCTGTAGATTCTGGCCATAAACGATCTTCAGAGCTAAATCTATTTAACATCCAAGTAATTCCATTTTGTTTAGAATCTCCATTCCAAAGTTTATTGAAAAATATTTCTCTTGTTACATCATCTTCCATACACATTACACTATACAAGCCTCCTGGAAGTTCTAGTACTGAATGATTTGAATTTACCCCTCCAACTTTTAGTACATTATCGGCCATCACTTCAAATGCTTTTTGAGACGTATCAAAATTAAAAGATACTTGTGTATTTGAAGTTACATCATATACTTTTTTTCCTGATTTTGAGAGAAATGGCTGTACAAAATCGTATATCATTGCTACTCTTGGAAACAATTCTCTTGGTGGAATTAAATGGTTAAAACTTGTATTGTAAAATTGAAATGTTAAAGGGTCTTGTACACTTATTAATTTTACATATTGATGCAAAATATCTGCTGCTATTTGCGCATATCTTTCATCTTCTGTTAAATAATACAACATAGCACACTCAACACCCACATTTAATCTTGTTCTGTGTGTAGTTCTATCTCCAGGAATAGCAGGAATTAAATTGATTTCTGCTAATGGATTATTTGCGTGATTTGTTAATCTTGAAGCCTGATTTTGTTTTAATTGATTGAACAAACTACTTGCCCACGTATGATTAGAGATGTTATCTAAAATACCTTGCCTGTCTGAAGGTGACACCCAAATATGAGGATGTACTAAAGACTGACCAGAAGTTAGTTGAGAAGATTCATTTAACAGATCTAACATTTCAATATTATCAAAATCAAAAGTCCCTGTTCCTGTACTTGATGTTGCTTGAATTTTAAACCCTGTAATATCGCCTTTTGGCGAATCTATATTTTTTAAAGAAAAATCATTTATTCCTTTCACATTTCCAATCCAAACATCCATTTTACCACTAGCAACAGTTTCTGTACTTCCATTTGGAGCTGTGTAGGTTTGATTAGAGCCTTTACTGTTTACTATAAAAGTGATGGTTTGTTTTCCAGAGAAAGTACCTGAACTCACAGATCCGCCAATATTGTCTATGGATGTAATTCTAAATTCCCCTTGATTTCCTTTGGTACTAATTCCAAATCTACTTGCATAATTAGACGTACTTCCTGCAGCGGAACTAGAAAAACTTGAACCAATAAAAATTGCAAAAACGTTGTTTTTATTCAACTCATGATTTGTAGCTTCGAAATCGAATTTTAACTGAACAAATTCGGGTCTCTTTGTAAAAGAAATATTTTTATAAGCATACATGGTTCCAATACCTGTTCTATTAAAACGAAGCGCCCCATTTGTTATACTAGTTGAAAAATTAGATCCATTTGTAGAAATCTCAGTAAACTGATCTCCACTTGGCGAAACACTTATATAATCTTCAATAGAGGTTGAAGAGTTAAAATCTTGATTAAAAAGTTGTGCTTTTATTGATATTGAAAAACATAATAAAACAAAAGCGAAGCGTATTTTTTTTAACATCGACAAGTAACTTTTAGAAGTTATATTATCCAATTATTAGATAATATATAAAGTTAAATATCCTTTTAAAATATAATATCCTGTGGTGTCCTGAATTATGTATTAAAATAACTATAGCTTTACTACATATTTAAAATTACCGGAATCGATAGAAATACTTTTATTTGGAAGCACAACTTTAGCATTGCAATTTGTTGGTATTGTACCAAAATACTCATAGGTATTTTCGTTAATTTTTCTCCATTCTGCTTTTATTTCTCCATGAATTGAATTATAACTGGCTTTTGCAAAATTGAGGTCTTTAATAAAGTTTGGTTTTAAAATTATATTTTTAAACCCTGGCTTTTCTGAATCTGTATTAATACCTACTAAATGACGATAAAAGAAATTATCTACAGCCCCCATAAAATGATGAATATCTGACGATTCAAAACTATACCCTTCGGGTAATGTCGTTGCTCCGTTTTTTACTAACCAACCAAAAGAAGGCCATTCTTCATTTATCACCACTTTATGCATCAAATCTGAATAACCATTTTTAGGTAAATATTCGAAAGCCGAGTGTACTGTAAATACACCTCCCCAAAGGTGATCTTCTTTGTCCTTAACAATATTATCTACTACTTTTTGCTCTAATTGGTCACGATATTTTTCTGGAACAATACCATAATTTAATGCTAAAATATTAACTGCAGGTAAAAATTCATAAAATGGTTTTAACCCTTCATACTCAAGTTTTTCTTTGTTAAACGCCCATTTTTGAATGCCCGTATAAATTCTTTTCACCTGATTATCTAATCTCTTTTTATCTTCTTTTTTACCTAATTTATCAGCTATGTGTGCTAAACGTTTTAGTACTAAATAAAAATTCATAGAAGCAATTACTTCATTACCCCCTGGCTTGCCTCCTCCTCTATAAATACCATCATAAGGTGTTACCCAGTCATTATAGGCTTCAGAAAACATACCGTCTTTATCTTTAGAATTGTTATTTTGCCATGAATAATTTACCCATAACATCATTTTATCCCAATAGTTTTCAAACAAACGTGTATCATTATAATATTGATACATATACCATGGCACATGCACTGCTGCAGATGACCATAATGTGCTTTTACCATTTCTATAATCGTTAGCCGGTGCTATAGCTGCTATACCTCCTTTTTCATCTTGTGTATCAAAAATATCACGCGTAAATTTAGTCATTAATGCTGCTAAATCATAGTTGGCCATACCATATTCCATACCCGTTACAGCATCACCTAACCATCCATTTTTTTCTCTATTTGGGCAATCTGTAGGAATACTGTGCAGATTAAAAATTAACGATTTTCTACATATATCATGAACAGTATTTACAACTTTATTGGAAGATTCAAAATTACCTACAAGCGGAACATCAGAATGCACAAACTTTACTTCTACATCATCTTTTGTTATGGTAGTTTTATACCCTTTAACTTGAACGTAACGGTAGCCTTTGTATGAGAAGCGGCATTCTGCAAACTCTTCTTTTTCGCCTTTGGCTATGTATGCCATTTGTTGCCACCTACCTGGTTGCCCACTAGATGTTGGGTCTTTGTGTTCGCCATAAAATATTAAAATTTGTTGCCCTTTTTTAGGGTTTTTTAATCGTAAACGAATCCATCCAGAACTATTTGTACCTGTGTCAATCCATTGCCCATAATTCCCTTTAGATTGAATATCAATGGGCTGAAAGGTTTTTGTAACTCGTATTGGTTGACACATTTGCGATACTATTTCGCCCCCCGGATGTGGAGACGGTTTTACAGTTTCCCATAAAGAATCATCAAAATTTGGTTCATTCCAATCTTTTATTTCTTTTCTCGCATCGTAGATTTCTCCCATGTGAGGGCCATCATAAACAACAGGACCACCTGTTATTTTCCAGCTTAAATCACTAATTACATTTTGCTCTGTACCGTCTTCATAAGTTACTTTAATCAAACATATTAATTTTGGTTGCCCCACATATCCACTTTTTTTATAAAAACCCCAATGATCGTAAGCTAATTGCCCATAAAACCCTCTTCCTAGCATAACACCTGCTAAATTATTTCCGGTTTTTATAGCGTCGGTAACATCGTGCGTCGCATACAAAATAGTCTTTCTATAATCTGTCCATCCTGGATCTAATACTTGGTTTCCTATTTTTTTTCCATTGATAAATAGTTCGTAATAACCTAAACCACTTATATATGCTTTAGCACTTTTTACTTTTTTATCTACTTTAAAACCTTTACGCAGCAATGGTGCGGCATCATATGGTTTATTATGATGAAAATGATACCGCTCAAACATGGTCATACTTGCCCCAAAATAGCTAGGCAACTGAAATTGTAAAGCTTGTGATTCAATATCCTTTTTACTCCACCATTCATTATACCATTCATCTTGGTTTTTCCAGGAAATCCATTGGGCATTTTTCCAATCTTGTTTTTTTAACAAACCCGTAGAAAACGTTGCTGTTTCGCTCCAGCTTGAGGGTATATTGTTTTTATCCCAAACTCTTACTTTCCAATAATATTGAGATGCAGCAATTAAAGGTTTTCCTTGATAAACTATTTGAATGCTTTCTGAAGATTTTACTTTTTTAGAATTAAAAAAATTTCCAAAATTTTTGTCTAAATTTTCTTTTGAAGTTGCTACAAGAAGTTGATATGATTTTTGAAACTGCCCTTTCTCATCAGATTTTAATTTCCAAAAAAAACGTGGTTTTTGAACATCAACTCCTTCTGGATTTTGTCTATACTCCAGCTTTAAATCATAAACCTTGATTTGACCAAATATGGAAAAAGCAAAAAAGTAAAAGAGTGTAATTAAACGTGTTTTTTTCATAAAAATTTAAAAAATATTATAACTATAAAAATGAGGTTTTTTAAAAAAAACCTATCCTGAACTATCCTGACAACAAAAGCCCCATATTATATCATAATGTGAGGCTTATATTTTAATAAAAACAAAGGTTTACCTTACAGTCAACGTTGCTTTATGTAAATCTTTTTCTAATGATGATGCTCCCACAGAAATTGTAAAAGTTCCTGGTTCCACCACTTTTTTCATTTGTTGATTTAAAATGTTTAACTCTTCAAAACCTAATTTAAATGTTACTGTTTTTGTTTCTCCTGGTTTTAAAGAAATACGTTCAAAACCTTTTAACATTTTGTTGTAACGTCCAACAGAAGCAAAATCATCTCTTACGTACATTTGTACAATCTCATCTCCTGCTCTTTTTCCGGTGTTAGTTACATCAACAGAAATTGTAGTATTTTCATCAACACCAATAGTTTCGTTTTCAAATTTTGGTGTACTGTAGTTAAAAGTTGTATAACTTAAACCATATCCAAAAGGAAATAAAGGTGTTTTATCTGCGTCTTTAAACAATCCTTTTCCAGAACCAATAAAATCTGGTCTTTCTAAATACGCAACAGGAACTTGACCTACAGATCTTGGGAAAGAAACGGTTAATTTTCCTCCAGGATTTACATCCCCAAAAATAGCATCTGCAATCGCATCTCCAGAGCGCATTCCTAAATACCAAGTTTCTAAAATTGATGGAATATTTTCTGCCACATAATTGATAGATAAAGGTCTACCATTAATTAAAACTGCAATCACTGGTTTTCCTGTTTTATGGATAACTTCTACCAGTTCTTTTTGAACTCCATATAAATCTAAATCGGCTCTATCTACTCCTTCTCCTCCAGTTTTTCTAGAACCTCCTATTACTAAAATTACGGCATCCGATTGTTTAGCTGCTGAAACTGCTGCAGGAAATCCTGCTTTAGAATTGCTTAACAAATCGCAACCTTTTGCATAATTAATTTTAACCTTATCACCTACTTTGGCTTTAATACCGTCTAAAGCAGAAATATAAAAAGGAGGTAAACCAGAGTAACCCCCTAATAAAGAATAGGTTCCTTTCGCAGGCCTATCTTCATGTGCATTAGGACCAATAACTGCTAAAGATTTAATTTTAGACAGGTCTAGAGGCAATACATTATTATCATTTTTCAATAAAATGATGGCTTTTTTAGCCATTTCATAAGAAAAATCTTGATGTTCTTTTCTACCAGCATTTACAGTTTTCTTATCAATTTCTTTTGGTTCTGCATCAAATAAGCCCAGTTTATATTTTGCAGTTAAAATACGAGATGTTGCTTTGTCTATATAGGTGATTAATTTAGGATTCTTCGCTATGGTATCTTTTAACACATTGATATGATATGCTGCTAGCTTTTCATTCTTTCCTATAACCAAATCCATATCAACACCTGCCTTTAAGCCTAAGATAGCAGACTTGGTTCTAGTTTCAGCAATAAAATGCATAGTTCCTAAACGTGCAATATCATTATTATCAGAAACAATAAAACCATCGAAACCTAACTCATCGCGTAAAATATCCTTTAGTAACCAAGTATTCATATGGTTTGGAACGCCATTAAAATCTTGATGACCTGGCATAATAGAACCTACCTTTGCTTCCTTTATTGCAGCCTCAAAGGGTGGCAAGTAAACTTCTCTTAATCTACGTTCAGACATATCACTAAAACCACCATTAATTCCACGTCGGTTTTCAGGATATCCTATAAAATGCTTCGCTGTTGCCATGACATGGTTCTTATCAAATTGTTGGTCACCCATCCCCTGTAAACCTTGAATAAATGCAACCCCCATTCTAGACACCAAATAAGGGTCTTCTCCATAAGATTCTTCTACACGCCCATATCTTGGATCACCAGAAATTACATCTAAATTTGGCGAATAACAATGTGTAACTCCTAAAGCGCGTGCTTCTATTGCTGTTTGGGAAGCCATTTTTTTAACGAGTTCAGGTTGCCAAGTAGAGGCAGCAGCAATAGCTTGAGGATACACAGTGGTATTGCCATAATAATCAAGAACTAGCCATAAACCATGTAAAGCCTCTCCATACTTCATAAAAGGAATTCCTAATCGTTCGTTTACAGGAGCATCTTGCATCATCTCTGCAATCTTTTCCTCTAAGGTCATTTGGCTTACTAAGTCTTTAACTTTATTGGCTATTTCTTTGTCTTTTATAGATATATTGTCTTGTTTTGACTGACAACCAATTGAAATACTGAATACTAAAATTGATACGAATATTATTTTTTTCATAAGATTACATTCTGATATTAGAAGTGTACAAAGATATTTAGACGTTTTTTTTAAAGTATCCTGTACCAACCTTTTATTATTAATTTTTTCATAAAAAACAGGATACCACAGGGCACTTTACTAAAACCTAGCAACTATGTTTATGCCAACAATTTCTTTTTACGGATGCTATTTTACAGAATAAAATTTATCATATTTTTTCTAATTTCAAACTTTGGCTTAATTGCTCAAAATAAAACATTTAATTTGCCTTTAAAAAATAACTCTGTTGTTTTTGAAGAAAAAAATGACATTGTTGCTGTTGAAGCAGAGTGTTTTCACAGTCAAACTGCTAGCGAAATTAGACAGTGGTATAGAACTTCTAAAAATGAACAAGTGAATGCTGGTAGAGACGAAGACTCGTATCATTTTAACGAAGCAAGTAATAATGCATATTTAGAAATATTACCTGACGAAAGAGTTACACATGATGACAAGTTAGTTCATGGTGAAAATTTTTCTAACAAACCAGGTGTTATCGGGATATTAAGTTACCGGATAAAATTTAATTCTACAGGCAGATATTATGTTTGGGTAAGGGCATTTAGTACAGGTGCTGAAGATAATAGTATACATGTTGGACTAAATGGAATATGGCCAAAAAATGGGCAACGAATACAATGGTGTAAAGGAAAAAATAAATGGACATGGTCTAACAACCAAAGAACCAAAGAAATACATTGTGGTGTTCCTCATCAAATATATTTAGATATCGAAAAAGCAGGCATACACACCATTCAATTTAGCATGAGAGAAGATGGTTTTGAATTCGATAAATTTATCTTATCAAAAGACATCAATTATATACCAGTTGGTAAAGCAAAAAAAATATAGAATACTGGTTTTTCTTATCTGCGTTCATAGTAATCTTTATATAACTACATAATGAAATTAAAAATAAGTACTCTATTTTTACTTATACAGTCAATTGTTTTTATTGGACAAGAGCATTTTTTAGATGTTTTAGTTTTTTCTAAAACCGGATCTTTTAGGCATAAATCTATTCCAAAGGGGAAAGATTTTTTAGCTAAAATGAGCGAAAATAATAATTGGAAAATAGATTTTTCTGAAAATGCAGAAGACTTTACAATCAAAAATCTTTCTAATTACGATGTTTTGGTGTTTTTAAATACTACAGGAGATTTATTTTCAAATACTCAAAAAGAAGCTTTAAAAAATTATTTTGCCAGTGGAAAAGGTTTTGTTGGCATTCATTCTGCTTCAGATACAGAAATGAAATGGGAATGGTTTACAGAAATGATTGGTGCTACATTTAAAAATCACCCAAAAGTACAACCTGCAACTGTACACGTTCATAAAGACACCAACCATCCAGCTGTAATTGGTTTAAAAAAAACAGAGACCTTTAAAGACGAATGGTATAATTTTATAAAACCCGTTGGTAAACATGTATCTGTTTTGGCTACTGTAGATGAAAAATCGTACAAGGGAAAAAAGATGAATACGAATCATCATCCTATAAGCTGGAGTCATATTTATGATGGTGGACATGTGTTTTATACTGTTTTAGGACATACATTAGAAATATATGATGACGCTAGATTTTACAAACATATTGAAGGTGGAATTCTATGGGCTTCTCAATTAAAAAAAGAAAAAGTATTATCAAAAAAATGGATAAATCTGTTTGATGATAACCCATCTAAATATTGGGATACGTTTATTGGAGCACCTCATAAATCTGTAAAAGGTTTAAAAAATGTAGATCTAAATAGTGATGGAAAAAATGCAAAACCATTAGGTTTAAATAATGATCCTAAAAAGGTATTTACATTTAAAACTATAAATAATGAAAAAGTACTGCATATCTCAGGAGAAATTTATGGAGCTTTAACTAGTAAAAAAGAATATGAAAATTATCATTTAAAACTTCAATTTAAATGGGGAGAAAAAGTGTGGGAACCTAGACTGGAAAGAAAACGGGATAATGGCATTTTATACCATTGTATTGGTTCTTACACTAAATTTTGGAATGTTTGGGTGCAGTCTCAAGAATTTCAAGTACAGCAAACCGATATGGGAGATTTTTACAGTTTAGCTGGCACTGCAATAGATATTCCATCTATAAAAAAAGTAGGTCAAAAAGAGTTTGATTATGCTAATAAAGCTGAATTGAATCACTTTTCAAGTATAGAGCGTAAATTTCCTTCACATGCCAACAAAGGTTTTGATAACGAAAAGCCTCATGGAGATTGGAATACTTTAGAATTGATTTCTTACGAAGGAACAAGCCTACACATTGTAAACGGAAAAGTTGTTATGGCCTTGTTTAATTCTAAATATAAAAATTTAGATGGAAAAATTCTTCCGCTTACAAAAGGACGAATTCAAATACAGTCTGAAGCTGCTGAAGCTTTCTATAAAGATGTAAAAATAAAATCGATTACTAAAATTCCAAGAAAGTATCAAAAGCACATTTCTAAATATTTAAAGAACTAAAAATATGTTTTACTAACTATTAATTTTAATATTTATAAAAAAAATCGAGAATATAATCCTCGATTTTTTTATTGTGTTATTTAACTGTAATTAATTTAGTTTTAAAACTTCACTACCTGCCATTAAAAAGGCTCCAGTACCAAAATTTTGCCAGCTGTCTGCAGAGGCTGGTTCAGGAGAAGCACCAATGTTTTGTACCCAACCTACTCTACCATCTTGATGCTGGCAAGTTGCTAAAGCTTTCCAAGCTTTTTTAACGGCCGATGTGTATTTTTTATCTAGTAAACCATTATTAATACCCCAAGCTAAAGCAAATGTATGAAAACCACTTCCACTAACTTCTCCATGATCGTAAGATTCTGGACTTAATAAACTCGTTCTCCAAAGACCATCTGCAGGTTGAATTGCTAATAATTTGGCTGCCATTTCTTTATATAAATTCACATAGAAATCGCGATGCTTATAGTCTTTTGGCATATCATCTAATATTAATGCTAAACCACCAAATACCCAACCATTTCCTCTAGACCAAAATATTTTTTTACCATTTGGTTCTTTGCTGTCTTTGCCTTTTCCTTGCCAAACATAACGCATATCTCTTGCAAATAAATTTTCTTCCTTGTCGTACAATCTATTATAAGTTTCCATATAATATTTATGCATATCATCTAAATATTTAGGCTGATTTGTTTTTTTTGCATATAGGTTAATTACTGGAGGCGCCATAAATAAAGCATCACACCACCACCAAAGAATTGTTTCTCCTTTAATATCTTTAGAATTTCCTTCTTTCCACCTATTTGGTTCGTACAAATGCGCATCTAAGAATTTCTTTGTAGGCTCTAAATCTACAAAATTTCTTCTCTTATCTGTCATTCCTATATACAAGTAGCTGTATGAAATGGCAACATCATCTGCGTGGTGTAATCTTTTATAAGTTTGCCAATTATTTTTTACTGCTTGGTTTTTTAAAGCAGCCATATACATCATATCTTTTGTCGCTTTATGGGCTCTAGCAACTCCAGCATAATATGCGCCTGCTGTCCAATCTGTTGGGTGAATGGCAAAAATAGGATGTGCTTCTTGCCATTCTAAAGCTTTAATCATCGATTTTTTGATAACTGCATTATCCAAATCTAAAGTCTCTTGTTCTAAAGTATTTTGTGAAACTGAACAGCTAAAGAGTGTTAGTAATACAGCAAATATGGTTAAGGTGTATTTGTTCATTTTTAAATCTATTTTTTAAGTTTAAATGTAGTTTCTAAATATTCTTGTGAAGATGTTCCTATTTTTACAGTATAGTCTCCAGCTTCTAAAACTTTGGTCATTTTAATCCCAGTAAATTCTAACATTTTTGGAGTAATCGTAAATGATACTTTCTTGCTTTCTCCAGCAGCCAATTCTATTTTCTCAAAACCTTTTAATTCTTTATCTGGTCTTGTAACTGAACCTATTTCATCTTTAATATACATCTGTACAACTTCTTTCGCTTTTACTTTTCCTCTATTTGTTACAGTTACACTTGCTGTAATTTCTGTTTGAGGAGTGATTTCTGAGCTAGAAACTCTAATATTCGTATATTCAAAATCAGCATAACTTAATCCGTGTCCAAAAGGATAGATTGGGCCTTTTTCTAGGAATAAGTATTCTTTTTTGTAGTTGATTTCTTTCATGCTATAATGATAAGGTAATTGCCCGATAGATCTTGGAATGGTCACTGGAGATTTCCCTGAAGGAGACACCTCACCAAAAATAATTTTTGCGGTAGAATGGTCTCCAAATTCACTTAAATCCCAAGTATCTAAAACAGCATCTGCTTCTTTTGCAATCATGTTTATTGATAATGTTCTTCTGTGTTTTAAAACTACAATAACAGGTTTCCCTGTAGCCTTAATTTTTTCTAACAATTCATCTTGTGGACCAACAGGGTCTATCGTTGCTCTGTCTCCTAAAGTACTACTACTAAAATATGCTTCTTTAGACGTAAATTCATCTCCTCCTAAAAACAATATAGTAACATCTGCTGATTTAGCAGTAGCAACTAATCTTGCTATTGCATTTGGGTCTTTTTTTAATAATTTTGGTGCTCCACCTTTTTCATCAGTTAGTGCAAACCCTCTGTCTGCAATAAATGTGATATTATTATGGCCAATAACTGATTCAAACATTTCTTTAGTATTTTCTTTTACTAAAGGTCCTAAAAGTGCCACTTTTGTAGCTTTATTTTTATTTAATGGTAAAGTTTGATTATCATTTTTTAATAAAATAATAGACTCTAAATCGGATTCTTTTGCCAATTCTAAAGAAGATGCAGCTCTTACTCCTTTTTTAGTTTCTTCTAAATCGATATAAGGATTATCAAACAAACCTAAAATGAATTTTGTTCTTAAAACACGTCTTACAGATCTGTCTATTAATTTGATTAATTCTGGATTCTTTTCTACCATTTTTGGTAAATATGAATACGAATCTTCTGCATATAAATCGATATCAATCCCTGCTTCTAAGCCCATTTGTGCAGCATCTTCTGGCGATTCTGCAACCCCCATAAAATAATACAAACGTGCAATATCATTAGAATCTGACACTACATAACCCTCAAAACCCCACTGATCTCTTAAAACTCCTGTTAATAATGCTGGATTTCCGTGACTTGCAACTCCGTTTAAATCTCCGTGAGAAGCCATAATTCCTAACGTTTTTGCTTCTTTTACAGCAGCCTCAAAAGGAGGATAAATTTCATCTATTAACGTTCTTTCTGATATTTCTATAGCTGCAAAATTAGAACCTCCTAATACTTGTCCATACCCTGCAAAATGTTTTGCAACGGCACCAATATGTGTTCCTTTTCCTAAACCTTCGTAGTTCCCTTGCACACCAATAATGGCATTTTTAACCATTTGAGTAGTTAAATAGGTATCTTCACCAAAAGCTTCACTCATTCTTCCAAAACGTGGATCTCTCACGATATCTGCTTCTGGAGAATGACACATGTGCATTCCTCTTAAACGAGCTTCTTTACCCACAACATCCCATTGTCTTCTAACCAAATCAGGATTAAATGATGCCGCAGATGTCATTGGACGACCAAACTTGGTGCAACCTTCTGCATCTACTCCATTGTAAGATTCTGTAACAAATAAAGCTGGAATGCCCCATCTGTTATTCTCGATGATATATTTTTGTAATTCGTTATTCATTTTTGCAGCAGCTATAGGATCTATATGTTCTCCAGGATTTTTAACGCCTGCAATACCCAATTTTAGTTTTTTAATCACTCTATCAGACAATTTTAAATTTCCATTTGCATCTGGTTTTGCACCAATATTTGCGTGAAAAATTCGCATTTGTGCCACTTTTTCTTCCAAAGACATTAGCGGTAACAAAGCTTCTACTCTTTCATTTATAGATAAAGAAGCGTCTTTGTAATCTTTTTTAGATGCTGTTTCTCCACAAGCATAAAAAAGTATAATTGTTAAAGATAAAATTAGTAATTTCTTCATTGTTTGTATTTATTTAGAAAATGAAAACGAATCAATTTGTAATTGATTAGTGGTTAATTGTTCTATAATTATATAAATATTTTCTTTTTGATTCATCTTTTTTAAATCTAATGTAATGTCTGAAAAATTATCAATACTATTTTTTGCCTCAATAGTTTTAAATCCTAATAATTCTCCCTTCAAAGAATCTTTTAAAATCTTTATTGAAAACCTTGCTCCTTTTTTTGCTGATGCTTTTAAAATAAGTTTTGATTTATTTTCTAATCCTTTTACGAGTGGATAATTTAGATAACTTTTATTAGATGTTGTTGTAATTACAAAACCATTTTGTGTTTCTTTCTTAGCAATTCCTTCTGCTTTAAAATAATCTTCTGCTTCAATTTTAGTATTTACATTGTAATTTCCTACGCCAACTCCATCAACTCTTATAGTCGCGATTTCTCCGTTTTTTTTGTAGTGAATGTAACTGATAAAAGTATCTCTAAAATAGCGATTTCCTGTTTGACTTATATCACAATAAGCATAATACCATTGATTATTCCACTCAAAAAACGAACCATGTCTTCCTTGTAAAAATCCATTTGGCCAAGTAGGAGCATCATATCCTTTAGCAAAACTTTCTTGTTTTATTACAGCATCTTTATAATCATAAGGGCCATATAAATTGTCTGACATTGCATAAAAACAACCCCAAGATAAATAATATTTACCATTGTATTTATGCACAAAAGGTTTGTCGTCAGTTGGTTTTTCTGTGTTTTTTCCATCAGGATTGTAAGGTCCTCTTGGGTTATTAATGATGATTTTTCTTGGCTTTTCTGCCAAACTAATCATATCATAATTTAACTTAGCGATATAATAATCCCAAACACCAAAAATGATGTAATGCTCCCCATTTTCCTCAAAAATAGCTATGTCATATTCATCTGTTGGTGTTAAATCTGAAGTTAATAAAGGTTTCCCTAAAGGATCTTTCCAAGGTCCAACTGGCGAATTACCAACCACAACACCTGTTTGTTGATTTCCTTCAGAAAAATACCAATAATATTTTCCATCTTTTTCACCAACATCTGTTGCCCAACAGCTATTAAAACCATCACCTAAATAGGTGTCTTTGGGTTTTAAAACACTACGCTGTGTCCAGTTTACTAAATCTGGAGAAGACCAAACCCACCAATCTTCCATCACAAATTTATTATCTTTAGGAGACTTATCATGCGAAGCATACACATACGCTGTATCCTTAAAAATATGGATATGAGGATCATTTAACCCTTGATTCGGAACAATAGGGTTTTGAGCAAACAACTGAAAACCTGTAGTGAACAAAAACAATATGTATTTAAAAGATCTCTGCATAAAACCTATTTTATCTTCTTAGCAATTACTGTGTACATTCTACTTTCTTTTGGTACACCATTATCACTATTACCAGCCATAACTATGCTTTCTCCTTTTTTAGCAGTTCTTTTAAAAACAGACATTACTACATCACCAACTTTTACATTATCGCCAATATCTTTATAGTCTTCTAATAAAAAAGCAGGTCTTTTTACACGATCATCATGCAATACATAAATATGCATATCTGCTCCTGCAATAAATTGCAGTTGGTCTCTTGCCCAGTATTTTGTATCCGAATTTGGCATTCTAATATATTCTCCAAATCTTAAATAGCCAGGAATTACTGTGTAGTTTTGGTCTACATCTGTGTAGGCTTTTTTACCCCAATTCATAGTAGTTCTTAACATTGCTTTTGCATCGCCTGTATAACTAAAGTTGGTAAACAGTTCGCTTCTATTTTTAATTCCTGCCACATAAGGTGGCATTTTGGGAGTATGAACTGGTGTTGGTTCTTCAGCTATAACACCATCAAAATACACTTGAGGTTGCTGCGTTGTTAACCCATCTTTCAACTCAATTGGCTGAGAAGTTATTTTAATAGTTGCTGGTTTTAAACCTTTCCTTGTAGCTGTAATCATTACTTCTCCTGCTTCTAAAAGTGAGCGAATTGCAACTCTATTAATACCAGCTTCAGTGTCTAAATATAAATTATTGGTAGAATTTGGTTTTCCACTATTATAACCACCTCTCCAAACTCCAGGTCCAGAAATTGTAAAATCTACACGATCTGCATCTAAAGGACATCTATCTCCGTTTTTATCAACCACTTCAAAATCTACCAAAGCTATATCAGACCCATCTGCCAACCATCCTTTTGCCCCTGTAATTGATGTTAATTTAATAGCTACAGGTTCTCCAACGGTCTTTTTTGTTTGGGAAACCATTAATTTATCCTCTAAATAACCCTCCACTTTAATTTCTCCAGCTTTCCATTCAATATTTTTAAATTCAAATAAATAGCCATCTTTTGGTGTGGTATCTGTACTTAGTAATTCTCCATTTACATATAGTTTTACGGATGCACAGTTAGAAACTACATACATTGTTTTTTTAGTTCCTGGTTTATAGTTCCAATGGCCAACAACATGAATTTGTGCTTCTGGTCTCCACATTGCTTTTACTGTATAAAAAGCTTCTTTTGGTAAACGTACAGCATCTACTTCTCCACTTGCCCTGGTAACTTCTGTAGGATTTCTTCCTCCGTGAGGACCATCAGAAAACACCCAATTTGCACCACCTACATGAAAAGGTTTTTTACCCATTTTGTCCCACCAATGACTTACTTGTCCAATTGCAAATTCTTCTGAATTTAAATCGTATGTATTTCTATCTAAATTAGGATGGCTATAAAAATTATCATCAGGAGAATATTTGTCCCAAATTCTTCTTGGAGCTTCATCTCTCATGTATTCGCTCTCTATAATTGGCAGACTCGCAAATTCTCTTTCCCAACCTTCAGTTCCAATTTCTATAGTTACATATTTTTCTGATTCTGTTTTAGTATCTGATCTTCTGTTACCCATTAAACGTTTACCATTTGGATCAAATTCATCAATAATTGCTAAAATTTCTTTGTAATGAGCCTCTGTTTCTGCCCAATTACCACCTTCCCAAATAAAAATAGACGGGTGATTTCTGTAATACACAATCATATCTTTGAACGCTTTTATACGGATTTCCCAAACTTCGCCTTCATCTTGTGATTCTCCAGAAACTCCTGGCATTAAGGTTACAAAACCGTATTTATCTCCATAGGCTATTTCTGCTGGCGATCCTGCACAATGTCCCCATCTTATAAAATTACCTCCAGCTTCGTCCATTAACTGAAACGTATATTCTCTTAACCAATCTGGCAATGCAGCACCCAAACCTGCCCATGCATTGGTTGGTTTTTGCCCCCAACCATGTAACTTTGCGTATTCTCCATTATTATGAAAACCTGAGTCTTTATTAAAATCGAAACTACGAATTCCTAATGGGGTTTCATAACGATCTAAAATGGTATTTCCTTCTTTTAAAAATGTTAGCACTTTGTACATATATGGATTACGTGTGTACCAACGTTTTGGATTTTTAACACTTGCTGTTGTAGAAAAGGTAAATTTTTCTCCTGCTTTTAATTCTTTATTCGCTGTCGATGATGCTACCACTTTTCCATCTCTGTCAACTATTTGCGTTAAATACGTAACATTTTTTGCTGCTCCATATTCGTTTTTAACTTCTGCATTTGTAGTTACATCTGCATTTTCTGCAGTTATATTTTCTGCATACACATAGGTTCCAACCGTTTCTAAATTATCGTAAAGTGGCAATGTAACGTGCAAAGGATCCATGGTATGTAAAAATACATTTCTATAAATTCCACCATGTGTTGGATGCCAATGTTCATGATTCCAAACTAATGGGTCATTATCTCTAAAATTATCGCTATTTCTGTCGTTATTTACTTTAACAGCAATAATATTTTCTTCAGAACCAAATTTTAGGTATTTACTAATATCGTATCCAAAAGGGATAAAACCTGTTTGATTCTGACCTAAATATTCTCCATTAATATAAACATCAGCAATTTGACGTACAGATTCGAATTCTATAAAAACTTTTTTACCTGCATCTTCTTTGGGTAATTTAAAGTGTTTTCTATACCAAACAGTACCTCTCCATTGATTTTTTTCCCCTTTATGACCACCCAAACTCATGTCGTCAAAAGTATCTACATCATTAAACGTATGTGGCGTACTAATTGTGCTCCAAGAAGCATCATCAAAATCTATTGATTGTGCATTTGCTGGATTTTCTTTGATGAATTTCCAATCTGGATTAAAATTGTACTTGATTCTGTTTCCTTTAGACGTTTCTGCCTGAATTAATTTGTCTTGTGTGCTGTTACAAGAAATAAAAAATAAACTTAACGCAATAATAAGTAATGAGAATGATTTTACAGTGGCTAACATATTTTATTTTTATGATAAACTTTTACATTTATACTTTAATACAACTTTATGTAATGTTTAGTAATTGAAAAAAAGGAATCTGTTTAGATTCCTTTTTGGGTAAAAAAATTTTAAAAACTAATTCAATTTTATTTTATGATAGGCTAATTTAAATTTTATAGGTTGAGATTGCATCCTGTACTATACTGATTTTATATTATTTTTGGATGTAAAACTTTTGAGTGATTCCTGCATTTTCTTCTTTTGCCAATTTTATTATCTTGTTTTTACTTGAAGTCGTTTTAGCGTTTACTTTATATTTTTCGAACGAAACTAGAATTTCTTCTAACTTTTGAGTTGGATCGGAAATAGAAATTTCTATATCATTTTCTCTTTCTTCAAACATAATTACACATGGTTTATCTACAGAAAACCCTTCTAAAAGGTTAGATTTACCTGCTTTATAAAAGATAACTCCTCCTATTTTGTTATCCGAAGAAACTACAGATTGTTGTGATTCCGTATTTATAATTTTAACCGGTTTTGTCTTTTGCAAATCTTGCATAATCCTAGGAGTTGCTTTTGGAATCAACATATATTCATACGATTTATTGTTTGGATTTATGCCATGATCTATCCAAACATTTAAAATAGTTTCTGTTAAGATTACGGGTCTAAAACGTTCTGTTACCTTGTTCCAACTTCCTTCTAAAAAACTACTTTGTACATTTATTTTATTATTATCTAATAACAGATATCCAATGTCATCGTGTAGAATCCAATCTAGGCTATCAGATTTTTTACCTTTAAAATTCTGGTTAATTTTATTGTTTTGACTAACTATTATATCTCCTTTTAAAAATACCTGATTTAAAGTTGTTACTACTGGAAAATTGGTTTCTGCATCAATAGCAGTGCCTAAACAAACAATTTTATCGTTAAACATAAACCAAGATTTTTTTGCGAACAAACCATCTCTATTGTAATCTAAAACTGCTATTCCATTTTTACCATTGCTTACTCCACCTACAAAAGTGCTATTGGTTTTAAACTCTTTAAATTTAATTACTGGTAAAGGTTTATCATCTTGAATAATAGTAGTTCCTGGTAATTTTTTCCAATCCCAAAAAGGAAAAATTTCATCATACTGATTTTTATCTGTGTATAATAACGAAACACCATCACCTAAATAATATCCTTGAATATTTTCTTTATTTACAGATTCTGTTCCAATTACGCGTTTTGAACTCATTTTTACAGAAAAATAAAAGTCTTTATTACGATGCACTTGAAAATCGGACTTATAAAAATATTTGTTTCCTACTAAAGTTTTAGAATTTTTTGCTTTTTCATAATCTTCAAAAAAGTCTTTATCAAATTCTTGCATTTTTTCAATGCTTGCCTCTAAAACTTTAAATTTTCTAGGCATTTCTTTCGGAAATAATTGTCTTCCTGCAGCACTAATATCATATAATTTATTCCAAATTACCCATTGCTGGCCTTCTAAAATATAATTTCGTAAAATTTCTATTTTATCATCTTTAAACCGATAGGGTGTGTTATGCAAAAACTGATAGCATTTAATCATATCTTCTAAAAAAGACAATCCATAATTTCCAAATTGCATTTGAGCTCCATGTTCGTGATACGAACCATCTGATTTTAGCCCTATACTTGTAGATATTTTTAATTCGCTTTGTATAGCTCTGCTTGCTATAGCCACAGAATCTGATTTTCTTTGAAATAGAGAACGTAACATAACATTGGTAGATAGCCAAACTTTATTTTGACCAGACATTTTAATTTTTGCTCTATTAAGAATGGGTAAAGCTTTTTTTATTTGCTCTGGATTCAATTCTTTTTCCATTAAAAAAAGAACTGGCAATAATTGTTCTGGAACACCAATATGTTGATCCCACCAATTGGTGCTTAAAAAATCGTTTTCTAACCAATAATTAAGTGAAATATGTATTTTTTTTGAAAGGTTTTTATCTTGATAAAAATCTGAAGTTTTATGATGATAAACACTTGACAACGATTGCAAATATTTTAAATGATTTTTTACTGGCCAATTTCCTCTTTCTGTATTTGTATAATCTATACTAGAAAAAGAACCATCTTCTTGTAGTTCCTGAAGCATGGTTTTTACTTGATCATTCGTTATTTTTAAATTCAGATGATAATTTACAATATTGCTGTGAAGTTTTTTTAAATCGGCAGGATACTCAAGTTTTTCAAAACTATTAACTTCTATTTTACAACTATATAATAGTAAGACATGTAAAATAAAAATAAACTTGATACTATTATTTAATTTGAGCATTTTTTATTTTTTAAATAGTTTTTTTGCTTCATTAAAAGAAAACTTATTTGAATCATACAAAACCAAATAGTCTACACTAAAACGCATGGATCTTCCAGAAAGTGTTAAGATATATTTTTCTCCTTTTTTAAGTTGATACACAAAATCAGTATAAACGTGCCTGTCTTTTTCTGCTGTAGAAGCCCAATGCCATTTTAATTCTGCAGTTTCATCATTACCATCTTGTAGAATTTTGATATCTTTTTTTAGAGCTGCTGTAGTAAGTTTAGAAGCTGTTTCAAAATTTCCTGATAATTTTATAAAAGCATCATTACACCAATCACTTTTTTCGCCTTCCAACCGTTTGCTAGTCATGAGCATTAATTTGAAGTTGCCTGATTTTGGTGCCGTAAACTTATATTCTAGAGGAGAATTAGGTTTTCCTGTTATGGCTTTGTTTCCCATAAATTCTAAATACATTTCTCCTGAAGCACCATTCACATAATTTTTATCATCTTTTTTTACAACTAACCACTTTTGTAGGTTAGATAATGTTTGTTCTGCTTCTATAAAAATAAAATCTGTTTTAAATTTTGATTCTAGAAAAGCATTTTTATGATTCTTTTTTGATTTTTGAGCACCACAAGAAAACACTAGAAGTGAAATCGTTACATAAATAAAATATTTTTTATGAATAAGCATTTCCTTTTTTTTTATATATAAAATCTTGTTGGACAAAAATATTATAAATAACAATACTATTTATCCTGTACACTCAGGTTTATTATAATTTACCTAGGTTTATTGATGAAAAATCCAGGAATTAAAAATGCTATATTACTTATGATTATTTTTTAAAAAAAGAATAATTCTATTCTAATAAGTTTATTTTAAAAAAACGTTTATTTATTTTTTTTGAATCAAAACCAACCAGTCTTTCTCTAATTCTGATGGTGGGTTCCCTAAGCTAACAAGTCCATTAGCTAGAACAAATTGAATAGTTCCTTTTTGTAGCTTACCACCAGTTCTTGGGTTATACCATTGAATGGAATATTCTTGATTTGAGTTTCCTAAATTGATTTTTATCTTATCTGCATTTGTTTCTGCATAAATGGCATATAATTCGCCTTCTTTAGCCAAACAGTAAGAAGTTGTATCTTCTACTAACTTATTATTAGGTTCCATTTTCCAAAAAGGAATTTTATCAAAAAAGGCAAGTGCAATTTTGTTCTGTTTCCAAAATAAATCTCTACTTCTAAAGTCTTGACACGTTAAATCTGAATTTGGACTAGCATACCCAAAATACCATTCTGCACCATAACCCCCTGCAAATAAAGTTCCATATAAGGCTCTTGCTCTGGCAAAATTATGTTCTGGGTCTTCATCATCTGGCAATAAAGCTATTTTGGCATTTCCAGGCTCGTCTACAGCCAATGCCCATTTTTTACCAGTAACGTTTGATTTTGTTCTCCATTTTAAAACTCTGCCATACACATCATTAAAATCTGGATGACTTAATTGTAATGAAGCACCTGTTAATAGCGATTGATTGCCAACTAAACTATCATATCTATGATCTTTATTAGGAAATGTATGAATTACCAAATGGCTTTTATAGGTATCTAAACTTGATACATAATTAGCCGCTTTGACAACTTCAGGAATGGGTTGATTGTTTTCTTCACCTAAATTCCAATTCATAGACAAATGATGCCCAAATCTGGCTATTAATTCTCTGTAATACAATTTACTTTCTGTTCCAAAAACACCTTTATCCATTAAATGATCGGTTTCTGTTTCGTGTGTTTTAAAGTGCAAAAACATTCCTTTCGTCTCAGCATATTCAAAAATACGTTCCCATTGTTCTAGTTTAGAAACATCAAAACGCGTTTTGTAAAAATGGGTTTCCCAAGCTTCTTTATTTTTCTTTTTACTTGCATATGTTTCGTACTCTGCAATTGTTGATTTTAATAGATGTGGAAATACATTTCTATCATCACCATCTATATTAAAGGTTAAAAATGAAAAAACATTTAAGCCTTCATTTGATAGATAATTAATAGCTCCTAATAAATTTTTTCCTTTATTTTCTTGCCAAACATAAGGCTTTGCGGTTGCATCAAAATCTTTTGCATGTGGCTGCCATTTTTTCTGAAAATCTAATGCGTTTGTAGATACATCAAAATCAGTGTAAGCCAATAAGTTTTCTGGAGCATCTACGCCTAATTTGATAAAGTATTTTTGAGTTTCAGCAAACTTTAAATACGATTCTCCTACATATTGTAGTTTTCCTTTTGCTCTGTTATCAATGCCTGTTTTATCTGAATTTGAAATTTGAAAACTTCCTGATTGCCCATCCATAAAACGGGCACTTTTAGCATTTTCTAAATTGTCTGCAACAGCAATATTTTTTCCTTTTTTAAAGGATGCTAAAAACGTCCATTCTCCAACTTTATTGGGCGTAAAACGAACTTGCCAAATATTACCAGAATTACTACTTGTTTCTGCAGCATTTCCATCAGCAGCAAAAAAACCAGGAATTGTAAACTCTTCATTACCGTTTTTAAAAGTCACCTCTAACCTGTAATTTAAAAATGGATTTTCTTCTGCTAATTCATTGGTTTTTGGTCCTTCAAAATTTAAGGTAATTCTGTGCCATTTTTTTAGTTCGCCATCAATTTTTACTTCTTTTTGTTGATTACAAGCTATCAAAAAAATAGTAGACAAAATAAAAAACAACTGTTTTAATGGTAGTTTCATAGGTTTAGAAGTTAAGCTAATACGTTTATTTTAAAAGTATTTTTTTTATGAAATTACTTTTATCAGCTGTACTTAATCCTAAAAAGTAAATTCCTTTATTATATTTTGAAAAATCCATTTTATTTTTGATGACTTTTCCTTTTTCTAACGTTCTACCTTGGATATCAATGAGCTCGTAATTTATATTTTGAATCGTGGTATTTATTTTAAAAATACCATTGCTTGGATTTGGGTAAATACCAATATCATCAGTAGTAAAACTATTGGTATTTAAAGCTATTTTTAAGAAAATTTCTATTTTATCTGGTTCGCTTGATAAAGAGCGTTTTTGAGTAAGTTTAATCCTATTTTCTCCTTTGTTTAAACTAACATTATCAATTCTATTTTCTCCATAAATATTCCAATCACCAGTTTTAGCAACTAAGAAATTGGTATATAATTGATCATTTATTTCTACATCCATAACAGAATCATCTCTATTTCTAACAGCAACAAATAAAACAACATCATAATTACCTGCTTCAGTAATATCAAATTTATATTCTAAAAATTGATTAGAAGCAAAAGCATCTATATATCTACCATCAGAAGCAGATGGATTTGTGCCAATATTTATATCATTGGAAGCAGTTGTAAAATTTTCTGCTTCTATACTAACAGTAGGTTTTCCTTCTTCTTCAACAATTGTTTCAGATAAATTAAATTCCTGAAAATACAATGGGCGTTTATCTCCTTGACCCACTATATTATTTCCAGTATTTTCCATCAAATACACATACAGTTTATCATTCTCTACAAAGGCATCAAAATGGTCAAAAGGTGTACTTTCTTGACCTGTGTAGATGACTTCCCAATTATTTTCACCTTCTAATGTAGTTTTAATGTTTACTTTTCCATTTAAAAGCTCTACCATAAACACGTGGTTTTTATAGCTATAAAGTTCACCACGCGTTTCAGGGTTTGGAATAAGCCCATCTACATTACTTGAAAAGTTAGTATCAGTAGCCAACTTATAATAATGTACATTTCTATTATCAACGCGTTGTACAAAATGAATCGCTCCACTTTCTGTAACTGTCCAAGCTGGGTCAGAAGACGATTTAGGGTTTGTTGCTGTACCAAAATCATCTCCAGGTTGAGCAATTTGCACAGGGTCTTTTGTAGGATCTATGTTATTTTTTATTGGTAATGAAATTGGGTTATCATTTACATCAAACCATTGACTTGATTGATTTTCAGGAACTTCATTAGTGTAGGCATAATACAAACCACTATTTAACATGTAACCATTACTTGTATCTGTGCTATTGTTTGTAGAATATCTAATAGAAAAACCTGAATAGAATTTACCATTTAAAAAACGCTCTCCTCCATACATATTATTTGTATTAGGCAAAGGCAAAGTGCCTTCGTGAAATAACCAATTGTTAGACCAAGAAGTACCATTATAATGTGCCATAAAAATATCTCCATTTCCAGAACCTCCTTTTCTATATCTTACTACTAAACTTCCATCATTTGCTCTATGAATCATTGGATAGGTCATCCTTTCATAATCTTGACCCGATTTTAAAAAGTTTCGTTTTGTATTAAAAATATCTATCGTAAACTCATCATCAGATACAAAAGCCATTTCTTTTTTTGAAACTGAGTAGTTAAAAAAATCGTTTGGCAAACTCCCTTTACCATAGGCGTGCATATCATAAATCATATGGATAGTATTATCTATAGTACTAACCCCAATAGCTGCAGTATTATGAGAGTCTCCTCTAATACCTGTTCCTTTTAAAAGTTCTCCTGATTGACCAACATGTTTATGAGGAAACTGTATAGTTACCCAAGGAGAATCTGCTACATTTAAGTTTTTTCTAGACAACATTAAATTACGGTTATCCATACCTCCTTTATACCAGGTTACAAATGCATAACCATTAACAACATCTACACAATCTCCATGAGGTGATATTCTTTGAGAAAAACGATAATTTACATCTTTTGTACCTGCAAAATACAAACCACCTTCACCTTCTTTAGAAACTTTTGTAGCACTTTTTAATGTTGCAGATAATTTGGTTTGTGCATTAATTGCATTTAAGAAACCAATGGTTACTATTATTAAAAGTATTTTTTTCATGATGAGAAAATTTAAAATTTAAAACTGATTCTTCTTAATAACGTTTATTTTGAAAACAACAAAAGGTAGTAAAAAACTACCTTTTATGATATGAATTATACTTGTATTATGATACAGTTTTCAATCAAAATTAAAAAGAATTTATTTTTAATTGAATTGTATGTTTTCCTGGTGTTAATCTAATAGATTTGAATGCAGATGGTACAGTTTCTCCATTATGTATTAACTCTTTTTCTGCTGAATCATTCAAAGAAAATTCTCCAACCATATTTCCTGGTATTTCAATTTCATACGTTTGTAACCTTGCACCATTATAGGTATAGTTTGCTTTTATAGTTCCTCTTACTGTTGGAACTTCAATTGAGCTGTTTTTTAACTTACTCATTTGAGGTTTTATAGAAACCACTCCAAAACCTGGCGTTTTTGGTTTTATACCCCATAACCCTCTAGGAATTACATTGGCTGGTGCTGCTCCCCAAGCGTGGTTCCAATCTAAGTTTACTTTGTATTCATAATCCCAAGCTTCTAGCGTAATTGTAGAACCAGCTCTAATCATATTATACCAACTTCTTTTGGCTGTACTTGCTAATAATTCTAATGCATAATCTTCTTCACCTGCATTGTATAAGCCATCCATTAAAAATTGCGCTCCATAAACGCTACAAGCCATTCCTCTAGATTTTACAAAATCTATCACCGTTTTTTGGTGTTCTTTTGGCACTAAACCAAAAGCCAAAGGCATCATATTTGCATGTAAAGAAGAATGGTCTGTACCAATTCCATCTACATAAATCCCTTTTTCTTTATCGAACATTTGTTCATTAACTGCTTTTTTAGCTTTTGCTGCTCTGTATTCAAAATCTAATGCTTCTTGCGTTTTTCCTAAGATTTGAGCAAACTCTGCCATAATTTTCATATTCTCATAAAAAAATGCATTAATCACTGTGCTGTATGGTTTAAAGACAAATCCATCTCTTTCTCCTTTGGTTTTACTTCCTAAAAAATTAGCTGAAGGCCAATCAACAATATCCGTTAATGGTTTTTTATATCCTTCAGGAAAACCTAACTTTTTCATAAATTCAGCATCCACTTTTGTTGAAGTAATTAAACCATCTTCATTAGATAATTCAAATAAAGATTTATGTTTTAAAGCTTCATAATAACGCTCAATTAATTCTGTATTTCCAGTGTACATATAATCTGCATAGATTAATAAAGGAACATGTTGTTGCCATTCTGTTGGCCATGTTGGGTTTTGCATAAAATACTCAATAGTTCTTCTTGCCATTGCATATTCTCTATCTGTTGTATAATGGCTTAATTGATTTAAATATGCATCTGCTTCATAAGGAATTCTTTCTCTATCTCCATCTACATACAAACCATTAAAAGTGGTTGCTTTTATTGAATATTTTGATAGATCCCAAACCTGATTTAAAATATCATTATCACTTTTAAAACTACTGGCTTCTTCATCCCAATAGGTATGAAAAGCTAATTGTGTAAAGTCTTCTGCTTTCAATTCTCCATTAAAACCTTCTATTTCTGCATATCTATAGGGTACTAAAGGCGGAAAACCATCTGGTAGAGGAATTGCTTTGTTTGGTCTTGTATTGCGCTCATCAGTTTGAACCTGAATTTGATACTGAGTTTGACCAGGTTTTACATCTACTTTTATTTCTTGATAACGAATGTTACTTTTTGCAGGAGGCGTTCTGTTTACATTACCTTTATCATCTACCATTTCACCAATTCTTACAGTTACTGTATGTGGTGTTTTTGCGTTATATATAAAATTAAGTGTTGCAAAAGCTGCTTTTCCAAAATCGATAAAATAGAATTCGTTTCTTTTTTCGAAATTAACAGGTTTTACTTTAGTTGTAATGAATTTATTTTCTGTAGAAATGATATAACTATCACTTTTCCCAGTTGTAAATTGTTGCGCCTCTGCATAATCTACCAATCTATTTGCATCGTCCCAAATTCTAACTTTCCAGAAATAGGTTTTGCCAATTTCTAATTCATTTCCTGCGTATTCAACATCTGTAGATTTAGATGATGCTACTCTTCCACTGTCCCACACATCACCATTATTTGCATCTATACTTGCTTTGTTTGATGCTACTAAGATTTGATATGCCCCTTGGTATTTTGCACCTATCGGAACTGTCCAACCAAATTCTGGTTTTAAATCAAATACCTTTACTTCTGAGCCTGGTTCTCTAATTAACTCAACAGTTAAATCTGTTGGAGCTGCTCTAAAATGATTCCCATTTTTTTTGATGAGCTCCTCTGTTTTCGCTCTTAAATTTGATAAAATTTTTCTATATTTTCTTTTCCCAACAAGATTTTTAATTTCTTGAGGATCTTTTTCTAAATCGTAAAGTTCTTCAATTGTTTTGTCATTTACATATCTAAAATATTTCCATTTTTTAGTTCTTACACCTTCACTTGGTGGAATTTCACTAAAATCCCAAATATGCTCTATTAAAATTGTATCTCTTTCTATGGTTTTTTTCTCTTGTTTAACAATTGGCATTAAACTTTTTCCTTGCCAAGATTTAGGCGCTTTAACTCCGGCTAAATCTGCAATAGTTTGCGTAACATCGATATTTAAAACCATATCATCTACATCTTGATGATTGGTTTGTCTTGGATCAAAAACAATTAAAGGCACACGAATTGAATTGTCATACATTAACCATTTACCTGCCAACTGACGTTCTCCTAAAAAATACCCATTATCACCCATTACAATGATAACTGTATTTTTATCTTGACCTTTTTCTTTTAATTTAGCACGTATTTTTTTGATTTCTAAATCTACTCCAGAAATCATTCTATAATATCCTTTTAAACTATGTTGGTATTTTTCTGGATTGTCATACCTCCAAGTCCAACGCAATCTGTTAAAACCATCTCTAACAATTTTAGGTTGTGCTAAAAAATATTTATCATCTCCTAAAGCTGGCTCAGGCATTGTAGTATCTTCTAACATCGCATCCAAAGGTTCTTGCCAAAAATATTGTTTTGGAGCACCATCATGCGCATGAGGGGCACTAAAGCTTAATGATAAACAAAATGGTTGATTCTTGTCTGCATTTTTATCAATAAAATCTATTGCTTTTTGACCTGTATATCTGGTAAGATGAACGGTATCTTTATCTAACGTTTTATAGTAATATCCTCTTCTATCTTTAAATCTATTGTTTCTATCATAAGATTCATATTCATTAAACTGCTTGTCTAAATCGTTATATCTCGTACCATATTTACCAAAAAAACCAGTGTAATATCCATTATCTTTTAATAATCTTGGGTAAGATTCATCCATATACTCATCTCTAACATTTCCTGTTTGGAAATTGAAATTATGAGCTCTTTCATACAAACCTGTTAAAATACTTGTTCTACTTGCTGCACAAATTGGCGTGGTTACGATGGCTGTATTGAAATAAGTTCCAGATTTTGCTAGATCGTCCATTTCTGGAGTTTGAACAAATTTGTTACCTGCGTAACCTATAGCATCAAAACGTTGATCATCTGTTAAAATAAAGATGATATTTGGTTTTTCTGAGTTTGATTTTTTTTGAGCAACTACAGTATTTAAACTGTAAACTGTACAAATTAACGCTAATAAAAAACTATTTTTAAACATAGATGATTCTCTTAAATATTAAAAAAATTAATTTTGTCTTCAACAAAATATTAATAACAATAAATGTAAAATTAAAGGCACAAATTTGTATCCTGTCCTGTCCTGAAAATTATTTTTACTCAGGCCACTTATCCGTTCTAAAAATTGAAATAGGTAATCCTGATTTAGTTTGCATATTACTTTCAAAACAATCTTCAAAACCATATCTAGCTGCCACTGGCTTTGAAACATTTTTATTATGCAACATAATACTTTTGTTGTCGTTATGAATGCTTACTTCTGCAGGATAAAAAACTTTATCTTCTCCAGCAATTGCAAATCCTTTTATATTTTTAGTATTTATAAAGTAATCTTTCTTATAAAATTTAAAATTTAAAACAATTTGATTTCCACTGATTTTGATGGATTCAAATTCTGCACTTTTGTACTGAACTTTATGCATCTTATATTCATTAGCCAAAGCCCAATTTGCTAACCTTTTGGCAACTGCCCCTTTTTTTGATGGATGAATATCTTTACAATCTCCAAGATCTGTTGTTACCACTAAACCTGTATTTTTTATATTTTGTATTATTTTTAGTTGTGCTTCGCGAATAAAATTTGCATAATTTGTTTTCCCTTTTTTAAATTTTACGTAATTGTAAGGTGCTATTTGAACGAAATAAAAAGGAAGCTTTTTGCTATTCCATTGTGACCTCCAAGAATCAATTAAATCTTCCATTAAACTTTCGTATGGTTCTGGATTGGTTCTGTTAGATTCTCCTTGATACCAAAGAATTCCTTTTACTTTAAAATCTTGAAAAGGGTGTATCATTGCATTGTATAAAAAAGTAGGTTTTCTTTGCTTATTTTGTTCTTTTGGAACACTTTCTGCAAATTTTATGTCTTTATATTTTAGCAGTTCTTTTTTTGGAATCCAACTTTCTATTCTGGTTCCACCCCAAGAAGACTCAATAATTCCTATGGGAACATTTAAATTCTCTGAAAGTTGCAATGCAAAAATATACCCAATTGCACTAAATCTTTTTGCTGATAATTCATCTGAATTCACCCATTTACCTCCAGTCTTAAAATTTGGAGTTGTACTTGCTGCTCTTGGGTTATTAAATAATCTAATGTTTTTATTTTTCGCTTTTTTAAGATATTCTTCTGCTTTTAAAACTTTAGATTTCCCTAAGCCATTCATTGGCATATCCATATTAGACTGCCCAGAACACAGCCAAACTTCTCCAATTAAAACATTATTTAATTTTACAATTGTAGTTCCTTTTATCTCAATATTTTCAGGGTTAAAAGAAGCTTTTTTGGTTTTGATAAAAGTGCGCCAAAACCCTTTATCATCTGAAATTGTTGTTTTGCTAACTCCCCAACTTGTTAAAATACTAATTTTGGTTTTAGGTGTATCTTTACCCCAAATAGCCACTTTTTCTTTTTGTTGCAAGACCATATTATCTCCAAAAACAGATGGTAATTCTGTTTGAGCTTGTAATGAAACTGCTTGAAATAATATACAAAAAAATACTTTATTTATAAATTTCATAATTTGCTGTTTTATTACTATTTAGCGTGAGTTCGGTTTATTACATTCTAGCATTCATAAAATTAGAAATAGTAACTTTATTTAAAATTCATGCCTCCCATCCCTTTAAGGAGATATTCTCAGTTTAAGGGAGTCTTGAAGCTTCATGAAAAGTGAGTGCTAACTCTAAAGCAATAACTTAAGCGCTTTTTTATTTCGAATTCACGATATTTAGCGATACTATTTTATTCTTATGTTAAATTAAAAAATTATAATGTACTATTTACACTATAATTTAATTGGCTAATTATTTGATAAAATTTATTCATTTGTGAGTAATATCAGAAACATTATTTTTAGGACGAAACCTATCATTACAAAAAAACCCTCATTATAATGCAATGAAGGTTTTCAATAATTCAAATAAACTTAATAATTGATGTGTATCGGAAATTATTTATTCTTTTAATTCAACAATAAACTCCTCAAATTTAATATCTCTATTTCTCATTACCAAAGTATCTTTAACTTGATGTAAAAAATTTACAGATGCTTCAACTGTTGTTCGTCCTCGACTTGTTTCATATGGAAAAATTTCAACATCTTCATATTCATATTCTAAATAAATTACATTTCGTTTTTTACCACCCCATTCATCACCACTTTCTAACCATTTACCTGAACCTGTTACAACACGCGTTTCTCCAACTGCATTGCTAATTGTAATATCTCCATTCTCATTAATCACCAAATTTAAAGCAATATCTTTATTACCACTAGGAATGGTATCACCTCTCCTAACACGGTTATCTACGTCTACTTCATTTCTTCCAGAAGTTACAACTGGTACAACTTCATCCTCTACAACAAATTCTGCACGATAAACTGAAACTTCATCAATAGTAGATGTTACTCTATCTCCAGATGCTATAGTGTGTAGTTCTATACTTCCTTGAATCTTATCTTGACCTCTACGTAAATGAATTCCATGATATTTATTGATGTATTTAATACCAAAAAGAGTATAATCTTTTGGAGCTGGATTCCAATGTTCGCTTATTATTTTTATTGGATTTTCAATAATAGGAACACCTGTTAAAAGAGAATCTATTTGTTCATAATCCGTAATTTTTAATGGAACAACATAATGAGCTTCTCCAAATTCTGCAAAAGAAAGAGGATCATCAAAAAACGCATCATTAAGTTGAATAGGAATACGTCCATTAAAAGCACCTGCTGAAATTGTTACTGGGCTTTCTTGCTCAATGGTATAATATGAAGAAGGCAAAATTTTTACGTTTACAGAATCTACCCCAATTGCCACTGGATCTATTAATTCTGGTGCAAGTTCAAAATATACTTTTCGGTCTATAGTATTTTCATAAACTCCAGACATAACAACACCTATTTCAAAACGACCATTATTATCATTATCATTAAATCCTAAGTCATAATCTCCTAAAACTAAAGTTCTAACAGGTGTTTGATATGGGAAATATACTGAAGTTGAGCCAAAATCTTCAAATTCATTTGATTGATTTTCGCAAGCCATAAAACTAAAGACTAAAGCGAATATTACTATTAATTTTATTTTCATTTTTTATATTTTTTTAATTCTTTTAAAACCTGTAACTAATCTACCAACCTTCATTTTGCTCAAGTTCTGGAAACTTTAATGTTTCAGCATTTGGTATTGGCAAATATGTGGCAAATGATTGATAATTTCTAAGTTCTACAGAAGGTAACTCTAAATAATTACTACCATCAAAAAAATAACCTTTGGCTGTTTCATTCAATGGTAATCCCCACCTTCTAAGATCCCAAAATCTATGTCCTTCAAAACTTAACTCTAAACGACGTTCATTTCTAATTAATTTGCGCATATCCTCTTTTGTTGTAATAGACCCCAAATAATTATCTGGTTGTACAATACCTGCTCTTTGTCGAATTGCAGCAATAACAGAACGAGGAGTTAATCCATTTACTTGTTGATCTGGACCTCCAACTTCGTTTGCTGCCTCTGCAAATATTAAAAATAACTCTGTATATCTAAAGTAAACATTATAGTGTCTCTGATCTACAGTTGTTCCATCATTATTAAGAATAACATCAGGACGTAATAATTTTTTAAGATAATATCCTGTTGTGGTAGAGAATTGAGGTATAGAATCAAGTCTATCAATTTTACCTCCGAAACCCGTATTAATAGTTCCACCTCCGAAAGAAGAACCATTTAAAACTACATATTTCTCTAATCTAGGATCCCTATTCGCATAAGGATTTTGTGGATCATAACCATTAGCCTGGGTTGCAGGAAAACCATTTTGCATCGGGAACGCCTCAACAAAATTGTGTGTTGGATTAATTTCACCATTACCATTTACAGAAGGAGGAAACATTCTTTGCTCTATATTTGAGTTTGTTCCTTGAATAGATCCACGCCAAAGCATTTCTGCATCCTGCGTATTATCTGATGTATAAAACTCTAGACCATTAGGAGCTAAACCTGTAGTTCCTCCAATAGTATTTAACAATATACTAGAATAATCTGCGGCCATACTATAATAGCTTTGATTATTTAAAAATGAAGGACTTGCTGCAAAAAGGGCTAAACGAGCCTTTAGTCCTCTAACAATTCTACCTGAAATACGTAAATCATATTGGCCCCCATTTACTACGGAGTACTTACTTGGATCGACCTGAGTATAAAATGAATTTATTTCATCTTTAAAAGGATCTGAATTCGCTGAATTTCCAGAATAATCTGTAGGTAATAATGTAAGAGATTCATCAAAGTCTGCCATAATAGCTTCAACAGAGGCTTCAAAAGATAAACGTGGTACGTTAAAATTACCATCTGATTCTATAAATTCTTTAAAATATGGAATTCCAAGTAACTGACCTGATACTCCTCTACCTGCATGAGCTTGCAGCACATAAAAATGATGTAATGCTCTTAAGGCTAAAGCCTCTCCTTTCATGCGAAGGTTAAATAATTGATTTATTTCTTCATCCCTATTCCATTGTATCTCTCCAGCATCAATAATTTCTAAAAAACGATTTACAAAAAATACTTTCTCAAAATTATCCCAATTTGAAGCTGGATTAAATTGTGCATTTAATTCTCCTAAAGCAATACGTTTATAACCATTATTTAATTGATTATTTACTGCATCATCTGTTGCTGCTTCTGAAAACGTAAACTGATTAACTAAACCAGTATATCCTTGTAGAAGTAAGCCCTCTGCTGATTCTGGATCTGAATTCACGTAATCAAAGTCTAACCTATTTTCATCAAAAGGTTCTAAAGTTTCACAGGCAACTATACCAGCGAAACTTATTACAACCAATAAATTCTTTATTAAATTTTTCATTTTATTTGTCTAAATTTTATATTAAAATGCAACTCTAACACCAAAAGTATAAGTCCTAGTCTGAGGCGTACCTCCAATATTTAATTGATTAATATTCCTGTTTTCTGCAATTTCTAAAAGATTAGTTCCAGAAATGTTTAAACTAAAGTCTTTAATTCCTAAGTTTTTGCACAAATTTTCATCAAATTCAAATGTTAACTGAGCTCGGTTAATCGTAAAAAAACTATTGTCATACATCCAAAATGTTGATGTTCTAAAGTTATTTTGATTTGTTTGTGCTGATAATCTTGGAAAGGTTGCTGTATTTGCTGTACTTGGTGTCCAACGTCCTAAAACAACCTCTGAATATTTATCAGTACCATTTACGCCATAATAATTCTCAAAATTATTACTCAACTTATTACCTGACCCTCCAGTTTGCCCAGTTCCTAAGATAAATAGATTAAATGCTTTGTAGTTTATATTTAAATTAACACCATAAGTTATAGGACTACTACTTTGACCAATATCAATTCTATCATCGTTATCTATAATATTATCACCATTTTGATCTCTATATTTAATATCTCCTGGTTGCACTGCACCAAAATTTGGTACAGATAAGCCTTGATTTAAAACGTAGTTACCATTTGCATCAAAAGTAAAATCCGCTTGTGCGTAAAAACCTTCATCAACCAAACCAAAAACCGTAGATAATTCTTTTCCTACTCTATTTTGGTATGCAAACTCATTCGTTTCAGATCTTTTTGTTGCTTCTGTTTGACTATAAAGCAGATTAGACCCAAGGCTTACTGACAATTCATTAAACTTTTTATTATAATTTAACCCCACTTCAAAACCTGTATAGAGATTTTTATTAAAGTTATCTCTTGGTCTAAAGGCGTCATAAAAAGAAGGATATCGATCTCCTAGAAATGTTACTTGTTTATCCAATTCTGACTTAAAATAATTAAACTCTAACCAAAGTGAATTCATTAATAAACTTTCAAAGCCTAAATTTAAGTCTATTCTTTCTTCAAAGCCTAAATTTGGGTTTCCTCCCTGTGAGATATTCTGAATACGGTTAGAACTTTGTCCATCTGCCCAACTAAAATTATTACCACGCTCATAAGTTTCATCATACAAATAGTACCCATCAATACCTATGTCTGACTTAATAATACCACCTGTAGCTTTTAATTTTAAATAATTTATAAAACTATTTTCTTTTAAAAATGATTCTTCACTTAAAATATATGCCAAACCAAATGTTGGAGATAATCCTCCTCTATTTCCTTCAGGTAATTTTATAGAATTTGCATAAGATGCTGTAAAATCTATAAATAATTTTTTCTTAAAATCGTAAGTAGTCTGAAAACCTAAGTGAGCATCTTTATCTGTTTGGAGCACATTATTACTACTCTGTGAATTAAAATAACCTAAAAATGTACTATTTATAGAATGATTTTTTGCAAAAGTTTTTTGGTAATTTACCAATCCATAGAAAGCTAATCGAGAAATAAAACTATTAGTACTTACTCTTTGGGTTAAATCTCTTAAATCTGGATCACCGAAAGAAGTCAAACCAATTATCCTATTACCATCCCATGTAGGTTCATAGACACTAAAATCATTATTATTAAACAATCTATAAGAATCATAAAAATCAAAACTTAAATATGTTTTTGCTGATAATCCTTCTGTAATTGCTGATAAATCAAAATTAATTGAGTTGTTAAACTGTGTTGCACGAAACACGTTGTCTTGAAAACCTCCTGCTATAGCATTTGCAACAGGTGTATTGTTTTGAAATTGTTGTGTTGCACCTAAAAGATTTCCACCGTAAATCCTAGCAGCTTCTAATTGCGCAGCAAGATCTGGATTACCAGTTGCATCTATCAAATTAATTGGTAATAATGGTGCATACGAATTAGGTTTAAAAGTAGTACCCGCATTTAAAAGACTTGATAGGGCACTCTTATTTGTATTAATGATTGCAATCCCATCAAGACTACTACTAATCCAGTCATTTACTCGGAAATCTATATTTCCTCTAACATTAAAACGATTAGAACCTTTGTTTGCACTCGGATTAATTCTTTCCCAAGATTCACTTCTATTCCAACCAACATTAACATAATACTGAGATTTTTTATTACCTCCAGAAAATTCTGAAATAATACTTGTTGTACTTGTAAACGGCTGTACATATTCATCTGAATAAAAATCAATATCTGGATATTTATATTTATTTGCTCCGTCTCTGGTATTTTGAATAATATCAGCTGAAAAAGGTAAATTTGCAGCAATAACTCCATCGTTTGATGATGCTTCGTTAAAAAGCTCCATATATTGAGCAGAGCCTAAATACTTAGGCAATGCAATTGGAAAATTAAATCCAGAGAGTACATTTACATTTACTTCTTTTTTGTTTATCTGACCGCGTTTCGTGTTAATAATAATTACACCATTTCTTGCTTGACTACCATATAGTGCGACAGCATTTGCATCCCTAAGTATCGTTATTTGCTCAACCTCTTCCATATTTAATACGTTAGGATCACGACCGAATACACCATCAATTACAAAAATTGCATTTCCTAAACCTCTAACATTTGACGATCCTCGTACTCCTAACATTAAACCATTAATATAATTTCTAACAAACTGAGTATTATCATATGTTAATCTGTCTTTAGTATTTATTGATGAAACCGCTCCTATTATTTCGCGTCTATCTCTTGTTATCACACCCATTTTAATTTCGTCGTCTTCAGTTGCTAAAAAAGGTGACTTTTCTAGAGTAATCATATCCTTAATATTAGAAAAACTAAGAAGTTCTGATTCATATCCTTTTTTTTGTATAACTACTGATCCTTCATCACCTAAAATGATTTTAAATTGACCTTGGCCATTTGTGGTTGACTGAATGCCATTCGGGCCATAAATATTAACGCCACTTAAAGGGTTTCCTTGTTGATCCAATACGGTTGCAGATACCTCTGTGCCTTTTGTTTGAGCTGTTATGTTACTACAAAAGCAAAACAAGGTAAGGCATAGTATAGCATACAATCTATATAATTTATTTATCTTCATTTTTTTTTCTTTAGTTTTAGTTTTATTTAAAACGAATTTGTGTAATACTACCATCCTGGGTTTTGAGGAAATCCTTCATAAAATTGTGTTTGATTTGCTTGAAATGGCAGCCAGTAGTGTTTAGGATACTCACATACTCTATCTACTAAAACACTCTCATCAAAGAAAGTCCATTCCTTATCAAAATCTAAAGCTGTTTTTATTCTGTATTTATCTAAATGAGCAACTCCCCAACGTCGGATGTCCACCCATCTATGAGCTTCATAAGATAATTCTACTGCTCTTTCTCTCCTTAGTTCATCCATAAACTTATTATTATCTGCTACAATAGAAGAATTGATAGTACCAACACCAGCTCTAGCACGTATCTTATTAATTACTTGCTCTGCAGTTAATGAATAAGAACCCGGTGCTGTTGTGCTTCCTTTTGAAGCATGTAATGCCTCAGCGTACATTAAATAAACATCAGTAACTCTCATAACTATTCTCATACCAACATAATTACTAATAATTCTATTCCAATTGCTGTGAAATTCACCCTCAAGTACAGGATAAAACTTTTTATAACCATATCCTGTTATTGATGAACCATTTTGACGATGGATACCACCAATATAAAGCTGCATGTTTTTATGGTTATTAGGTATAGTTGCTTTAGTACCCACTACCTCCCTATCTATAACTATCCATTTATAGAAACGAGGGTCACGATTATCGAATGGTCTATTAGGATTATATGTTGGTGTACCAAATTGACCGCTTAAATCATCTTCTATCGATAGCCCATTTGCCATTCCAAAGTTATTTTGTATAAAATTATGTGTAGGACTGTTCATTGCTGATCCACTAACACCATTAATAGATCTAGGTACTCCTGCACTCATAAAACGTTCAGCAGATAATTGATGTCCTCCAGGAGCTGAGAAAATTAACTCTTTAGCACCAGGTGTTAATCCTGGCCACATATTATTGTTTGGTGTTTTCCAGAATACCTCTTCATATTGATTTGCATTTGCAAAATCATAAACCCCTTGATCTACTAATTTTAGAACTCCTGCAAATGCATCTACTGCCATTTCTGCTAGCTCTGTATCGTATGTATATGTATCAATTCCTGGCTGATTATTAAAATACATTAAAGGACTGGCAGCAAACAGTAAATTTTTACCTTTAAATGCATAAGCAGCACCTTTTGTGGCTCTTCCAGCGTTTTCACCTAATGTTTTTCTTCCATATGGCTCAGTATCCCAATTTACTGGCAATAAATCAATTGCTTTATTAAAATCTTCTGTTATAGATAGAGCTGACTCTCTATATGTGTCTGGACGTTGTATTGTTACCTCACCAAAAAACACTTCTTGTATATGAGGAAAACGACCCCAAAATTTCATAACTTGAAAATGGAAATAACCTCTAAAAAAATAAGCTTGACCTAAAATAACGTTTTTTTCTTCTTGACTTAACCCAATCATTAAATCTTCACTTTCTAATACGGTATTCGCCTTACGTATACCTTGCATGCTAGCTTCCCATACACGTGGTCTTCCTCTAGCTTGTTGCTCATTAGTATTTTCATTAGCACCACCAACTCTATCGCTTGTACCAAGATAACTTAAACTTCCACCAGACCACCAGTCTAATTGACCTCGATCTATTTTACCACTTGCTTTCCAAGCCTCAGCATGATAAGCATCATCTCCAAAAATATAGTCTTGAAAAGTATGTCCTGCTGTACCATAATCTACTACTAGAGCATACATTTCTTCTACAAAACCCTGAGCATTATCAAAGGTTGAGAATACTTCTTCTTGATCTAGTACTGATTCTGGAGCTATGTCTAAATAATCTTCGCATGAAAACGAGAATAAAAGACCCAGAATTATCACTATTTTTAGTTTATAGTTTTTCATGATTTCTTTTTTTAAAAGTTTAAGTTAAAGCCGAAGTTGAATCTTTTTAGTGTTGGATAATCACCTCTAAATGAAGAATCTGCTGTAATAGCTCCATTAAATTCTCTATCATCTGGTAAATCTGTCCATAAAAACAAGTTGTTACCGTTTGCAAAAAGTTTTAATGATTTTACTCCTAGTTTTTGGCACGTTTTTTTAGGGACATCATAGCCTATCACAACACTTCTTAATCTTGTCAATGAAGCGTCAAAGAAATTTTGCCTTGGATTAGATGCTCCTTGTGGCACACTGAAAGCTTGTTGTGTATTAGTAGCGTTTGGATTATCTTTTGTCCAATAATTTAAATCTTGTTCAAAAACTAAATCAGTTTGTTGGTTAAATGTTCTACTAGAAAAATTTCTATTTGTATTCTGTGTACCATAAAACTGCATAGAAAAATTCCAGTTTTTATAGTTTGCACCTACTGTTGCTCCCCAGTTTCTTTGAGGACGCACTGGATAACCAAATGGTACATTATCAAAATTACCATCATAAACACCATCTCCATTATAATCAATTACATTATAATACCCTATTCGTGTATCAGCCTGCCCATTAATTCTAGGAGTTGAACTATATACATCGTCCCAATTCTGAATTATTTCACCAGCAATGGCTGATCTTGGTTGACCAATTGTATAGCCAGCTGCTTGCTGATAAAAAGGACGTAGTTCAGGATCTTCTCTGTCAATTACCAAATCCTTCGCTTGCGTATAGTTAAAATTACCAAAAATATTTAACCCATTACCAAATGTGTGATTTGCACTCACAACTATTTCAAAACCTCTTACTTCTACTTGCCCCCCATTAAATGCAGGAGGTGTTGCTCCAAACCAATCAGGCACAGCTCTTTGAGAACCAGGAATAAGAATATTATCGCGATCTTCTCCAAAATAATCAAGTTCTGCAGAAATTTTATTATTAAATAAACCTATTTCAGCACCAATATTATACTTTACAGCGGTTTCCCATTGCAAAAAAGGGTTTCCAACATTATCCTGACTGTAGAAAACGTATGGAGATCGAGAGTTGTAGTTATTGGGTGATAAAAAAGCACCTCCACCAGTAGACCAATTTGCTAGATATTCAAATCTGTTTCCACCACTATCATCTCCAATTTTACCATAAGACCCTCTAAATTTAAGCTTATTTAGCCAATCAACATCTTCCATAAATGATTCGTTAGTTACAGTCCAACCTGCAGCTACAGCAGGAAAAACGTCAAAACGAAATCCTGGACCAAACTTTTCTGAACCATTATAAGCACCACTTACGTCTAAAAAATATCTATTGTCGTAATTATAAGTTACCCTGCTTACCCAATCCTCTCTAAAAACAGGAAATTGATTACCTCTAGCCCGTTCTTGACGTCTTACCAGAAATAACCCAGTAACCGTATGTTTATCAGCAAAAGTGCCACTATAATTTAATGAAAAATCATATAAAATATTACGAGCACGTGTATTATTCTGAATCTCTGATGGACCTAAAGTCCAAGGAAATTGAACAAAATCAAAATCATTAACTCCGTTTGGAGAAATAAATTCTTCATTTCCTTGATCATCAAACACTCTGTATATTACATTCTCTGTTCCATTTGCCCCACTATCTTGTAATTCTTGCAAACTTGTCTGGGTATTATCCATCGAAAAACGTCCCTGTAAAGTTAATCCCTCAGCAATAAAGCCCAAATTTTGCTTTAATATAAAATCCGTATTTATCTGAAATGTTGTAAACCTATCATATCCTGTATTCGTTAAACTTACAATTGGATTTGTTAGACCAAAGTTATCTATATAAGCTTGTCCATATAAACCATCTGGATAAACAGGTGTAAAAGCATTTGGTGGAATTTCGTAAATACCATTTGTTACTGTATTTAAATTACTAGGCGACTCACGAATCCCTAAAAAACCACCAAGATTTACAGAGAACTCAGTACTTTTAGTTACTTTAAAATCGATATTACTTCTATAATTAAATCTTTTGTAATTATACTCGCCCAGATACCCTTTACCATTATCATATCGAGAACCATCAAAAATGTCATTTACTGTTTGAAACGCTAAACTTCCAAAATATTTAGCCGTCTCTCCACCTCCTCTAACAGATAAATTAACGCGGTTATCTACTGCAAAATCTTTTAAAATTTCATCTCTCCAGTTTATATTTGGATATAAGTATCTCTCCTCTTCGTTTGCTGGGTTTCGATACCTATCTGCAACAGCTAAAGGACGATAAAAACCCCAAGCATTCTCGTCTTGCGCAAGCTCTCTCATTACGGATGAGTTTGCCTCTAGTATAGAAGAATAAGCATCTAACTTTACTGGCAATTTAGAAACTGTTTTTATAGTTGAATTAAAAGACAAAGACAATTGTGCATCACCTTTTTTACCTCTTTTGGTTGTAACCAATATTACACCATTTGCACCTTGAACCCCAAAAACAGCTGTGGCAGATGCATCTTTAAGTACAGATAAATTTTCTATATCATTAATATCGATATCACTTATTGATCTTGGCACCCCATCCACAAGAATTAATGGTTGACCTGCACCATTCCAAGAAGCTTGACCACGAATAAAAATCTGCATATCAGACTGACCAGGAATACCACTTCCTTGAATAGCAGTAAGACCAGGTAAATTACCCTGTAAAGCTTCTTCTACATTGGTAATACCCATGTTTCTCTCCTGCAATTCCGCTCCTTTTATTTGAGTAATAGCACCTACAACACTCTCTTTCTTCTGAGTACCATAACCAACTATAACTATTTCATCTAGTTTTTCTGATTCTTCTTCAAGAATCACATCAAGAGTTGTTTTTCCATTTAATGGAACCTCAACTTTCTTAAAACCTAAATAAGCAAAAATCAAAGTTTTTTCACCTGAAGTCAATTCTAAAGAATAATTACCCTCGAAATCTGTAGACGTTCCTCGAGTAGTACCTTTTTGTATAATGCTTACACCAGGCAAAGTAATACCATTAACATCTTTGACAATACCAGAAACCTTTTCTTGTGCTCTTAAATTAAAAGTTGTAAAACCCAACATTAAGAGAAAAAGCACAATCTTTAAACCTAATGATGGATTTCGTTTTTTTGAAGTTTGTTTCATGTTTTAAATTAGTTTTAAATAAATTGACTTGATTAAATGTTAATAACAAACTATTACACAAAATTAATCAATACAATTTTACAAACATAAATGCATCTCTGTATCCTGTACTGTACTGAAATATATATTATTTTACCCAATTTATATTAAATATTAATATAATCAAACCATACAACGAAAAGGTTTAGGTTGTATATTTGTCTTAATATTTTTTTTAAAAAATTTATTAAATATCAGTTAAAAATGAATAAATTTCTTAATAATAATTTTTTACTGCAAAATGATTTTGCAAAAAAACTATACCATAATTTTGCAAAGAATTTACCGATAATAGATTACCATAATCATCTTTCTCCTCAACAGATATCTCAAGACACTCAATTCGAGAATATTACTCAAGTTTGGTTATATGGAGATCATTATAAATGGCGTGCAATGCGTGCTTTTGGTATTGACGAAAAATATATTACTGGAAATGCGAGCGATAAAGACAAGTTTTTAAAATGGGCAGAAGTTGTGTCTTATACCATTAAAAATCCTTTGTTTCATTGGACTGCTTTAGAATTGAAAGCGTATTTTGATATTGATGAAATTTTAACGCCTAAGAATGCTGAAGAAATTTATGCCAAAACCTCTAAAATTCTTCAGCAAAAATCACATTCTGCAAACGGATTGTTAAAAATGCAAAATGTAGAGAGTTTGTGCACTACAGATGATCCTGCTGATTCTTTAGAACACCATATTGCAATTCTTAATGATACAAATAAAGTAAAAACGTTTCCAACTTTTAGACCAGACAATTCTTTTGCTGTTGAAAATGTAACCTCTTACAATCAGTATGTTTCGAAATTGGAAGCAATTTCTAAAATCGATATTCATAGTTATAATGACTTATTGAAAGCTTTAGAAAATAGAATCTACTTTTTTAATGAAAATGGCGGTAGACTTTCTGATCATGGTTTTGAGCAATTGTATTTCTTTGAAAATGATATTTATGATGTTTCTAAATTATTTGACAAAGTAAGAGACCATCAAATTTTAACGAATGAAGAAATTGCTTTCTTTACCTTTAAAACGGTTATTGAATTGTGTAAAATGTATCATAAAGTTGGTTGGACACAACAATTTCATCTAGGTGCTATCAGAAATAATAATAAAAGATTGTTAAACGAATTAGGACCAGATACGGGTTTTGACTCTATTGGTGATTTTTCTCAAGCAAAAGCATTAAGTGGTGTTTTAAATACATTAGATAGTACAAATCAATTGGCAAAAACGATTGTTTATAATTTAAATCCCGCAGATAGTGAAGTTTTCGCTACAATGGTTGGTAATTTTAATGACGGAACTATTAAAGGAAAAATGCAATATGGCGCTGCTTGGTGGTTTTTAGACCAAAAAGACGGTATGGAAAAACAAATTAACACACTTTCTAACTTAGGATTATTATCTTGTTTTGTGGGAATGTTAACGGATTCTAGAAGTTTTTTATCTTTTACAAGACACGAATATTTTAGACGGATTTTGTGCAATGCCATTGGTACTGATGTTGAAAATGGAGAGTTACCTGCTGATGAAGAATTCTTAGGAAAAATTGTGAGCGACATTTGTTACAACAACGCTAAAAACTATTTTAACTTTATATAAATGAAAACAATTAAATGGGGTATTGTAGGTTGTGGTGATGTTACTGAAGTAAAAAGCGGACCAGCTTTTCAAAAAGTAGCCAATTCTGAATTGGTTGCTGTAATGCGAAGAAATGGTGCAAAAGCAAAAGATTTTGCAGAAAGACATCAGGTTCCTTTTTGGTATGATTCTGTTGATGCCATTTTAAATCACCAGGAAATTAATGCCGTTTATATTGCTACTCCTCCTTCTACACATTTAGAAATTGCAAAACAATGTTTAGCTGCAAACAAATTTGTTTATTTAGAAAAACCGATAACTATAGACGCTAATGAAGCCCAGCAACTTGAAGAAATTGTAACAGAAAATGACAAAATTGTTGTTGCACATTATAGAAGAAAATTACCTGCTTTTCAAAAAGTAAAAGAATTGTTAGATACCAATCGTATTGGTAAAGTTTTGTTTGCAGATATTCAAATATTACAATCTCCAAACCCTTCTATAATTGCCAAAACGGATGATAACTGGCGACTAAAACCAGAAACTTCTGGTGGTGGCTATTTTCACGACATTGCTCCACATCAAATAGATTTAATGTATCATTATTTTGGTACTATTAAAAGCGTTCAAGGTTTTAGCACATCTACTCAGAACAATAAAGTTGCCGATATTGTAAACGGAATTATTGAATTTAAAAATGGTGTGCAGTTTAGAGGGATTTGGAATTTTATTGCCTCAGAAAAAGAGTTAAAAGACGAATGTAAAATTTATGGCGAAAAAGGAACGATTACCTTTTCGTTTTATGGTGAAAATGTTTTTCTTGATACTGATGACAGCAAAGTAGTATTTCAATTTGAAAACCCAAAACACATTCAACAACCTCTAATTGAGCAAACTGTTAATTATTTTTTAGGAAAAGATAAAAATCCTTGTGCTTTACAAAACGGAGTGCAAGTGATGCAAATTATAGACACGTTTACAACATAAAATCAATTTTATTTTATGTTGTTTTTCTTTTTAGGTAGATGTTATAGATTAATCCTGATAAAATTAATAAAATCCCTAACAATGTCCATCCATTGTAAACATCACCAAACCAAAAAGTTCCGATGATTATTGTAAAAATTACCTCTAAATATTTTATGGGAGCCACCAAATTGGTTTCTTCTGCTTGTAGTGCTTTTGTCATATACAACTGTCCAAAATAGCCAAAAACACCGGTACTCATAAAGAAAACCCATTCTAAAAGCGTAGGCTCTTCCCAGTATTTTAAACACATTATTCCACCAAAAAGAAATGCCATTATCATAAAATAATTGATAATTACTAGTGGATGTTCAGAATTTCCTATTTTACGAATTACAACGAAAATTATTCCCAAAAATATCGCTGAAAAAATCACAAAAAAGAGACCTGCTAATTCCACATCTGCGCCGAAACCTTTAATAATTAAAACGCCCGTAAAAGCAATAAAAAACAAAAACCATTGTATCGGTTTTATTTTTTCCTTTAAAAAGAAAAGTGCAAAAATTGCTGCCGTATACCGCAAAGAAACTGCAGTACCAATACTTAAATAATTAAGTGATTGAAAAAAACAAGTTAAGGATATTACCCCTGTAACACCTCTTATAATTAACCATTTTTTGTTATTTCCAAAAAACGGAACTTTCTGTTTAAAAACCAAAGGAATTGTAAACAACAACGTACCTACAGCTCTAAAAAATACTACTTGATATACATTAAATGTACTCAAATATTTCACTACAGATCCCATTAATGCAAATGCTATTGCACTAAAAATCATATATAAGATTGCTTTATTTTGTGTCATTTAATCCAGTAATCTAAAATTGATATAGGCGTACAAAGCTACATTAAATTCTTACAATAAATCGAATTGTCTAGGCAACCATAATGTTAATTCTGGGAAATACGTAATTAAAAGCAAAACACCTATCATCACTAAAAACAAGGGCAATAATGGCTTTATAACTTGCTGTATTTTTAAATCGGCAACACTGCAACCTACAAAGAGCACAGAGCCTACAGGCGGCGTACATAAACCGATACATAAATTCATAATCATTATAATTCCAAAATGTATTGGATCCATTCCTAATTCTGTGACAATTGGTAAAAAGATTGGTGTAAAGATTAAAACTGCAGGCGTCATATCCATAAAAACACCTACAAATAATAAAATTAAGTTAATGATGATTAAGATTACAATAGGATTATCACTAATTGATAAAAGTGTATTACTAATTTCTTGTGGAATATTTTCGTAACTCATTACCCAAGACATTGCAATAGAGGTAGAAACCAACAACAATACAATTGCTGATGTTTTAATGGTTTCTAACAAAATAGGTGAAATATCTTTAACAGTAATTTCTTTATACACAAAACCTAAAACTAAGGTATAAATTACGGCAACAGCAGAAGCTTCAGTGGCTGTAAAAATTCCAGCTACAATACCTCCAATAACAACCACTAATAACATTAAACTTGGAAAAGCATCAATAAATCTTTTAAAGAATTCTTTAAAACCAACTAATTTATCTGTTGGATATTTTTTGATGATTGAATAGATTAAAGCGACTACCATTAATGCCAAACCAATTAATAAACCAGGTACATACCCTGCAATAAATAAAGCTGCTATAGAAACACCTCCACTTGCTAAAGAATATACAATTAACACATTACTTGGTGGTATAATTAAACCTGTAGTAGCACTTGTAATATTTACAGCTGCACTAAAAGATTTGTCATAACCATCTTTCTCCATCATTGGGTTCATAAAACCTCCAATGGCAGATGCTGCTGCAACTGCAGAACCAGAAATAGCACCAAAAAGCATGCAAGAAATAATGTTTACAAACGCTAAACCTCCAGGTAAGGGGCCAACAATAGCTTTGGCGAAATTAATCAACCTGACTGCAATTCCTCCTCTGTTCATTATTTGTCCTGCCAAGATAAAAAACGGAATGGCAGATAATGTAAAACTGTCTAATGAAGTTGCCATTCTTTGTGCTAATGTAGTTACTGATGGCAAAAATGGCATTGCACTTAAAAGTGTAAACAAGGCTGCTAAACCAATAGCGTATGCAATTGGTACTCTTAATGATAAGAAAATTAAAAAGCTGGTTACTAAAATAAGGACTTCAACTAAATTCATATTTTTAAGCTTTTTTTAATTTTCTGTTAGTAACCAAAGTGTGTAAACTGTAATAACAAATTAAAATTCCAGAAATAGGAACTACCAAATAGATAAATCCTAAAGGAATTTCTAAAGTTGCCGATGTTTGCCCAAACTGAAAACTCAATTGACACAATCTTGCACCACCAATAATCATAACTGTAAATGCAAAAAGGGCGATGGATATAAAAACAATTCCATTGAATAAATTTTGTCTTTTTTGCACTGTTTTTTCAGGAATTAAATCAATAGCTAAATGTAAATTCTTACCTGATGCATAAGCTGCTCCTAATAATCCAACCCAAATCAATGAGAAACTCGAAATTTCATCAGTTATAGTACTTGGCGCTCGTAAAACAAATCTCGAAAACACTTGCCAAACCACACTTACTAGCATCAATACTAAGATAAGAAGTACTAATTTTTCTAAAACACTATCTATTTTTGTTCTCATTATTGTTTGTTTTTTATAGAAGTAATTAAACTTTTCATTTCTTCATTTCCATCAAACATTTTCAAAATTCCTTTTGTTTGTTCTTCAAAAGGTTTTTTCTCAGGATAAACTACTTGAACACCAGCTTTTTTTACTGCTGCTATGGATGCTGTTTCTGAGGCCGCCCATAATTTACGCTGTGCTATTGTACTTACTTTTACTGCTTTTTTTACCCATTCTTTTTGCTGGTCGTTCAATCTTTTCCAAGTATCTGTTCCAATTAACAAAACGTCTGGAACAGCTGTGTGTTCATCTAGAGAATAAAACTTACAAACTTCGTAATGTTTTGAGGTAAAAAAACTTGGTGGATTATTCTCAGCTCCATCTACAACACCTTGTTGCAAAGCCGTGTATAATTCTCCCCAAGAAATTGGTGTTGGCGAACCTCCTAAATCATTTACCATAGCAACTGCCATATTACTCTTTTGAACTCTAATTTTTTTTCCTATTAAATCTGATGGAGATTTTATAGGCGCTTCTTTCATATAAAAACTTCTACTACCTGCATCGTAAAAAGTTAATCCACGAAGTCTAAATTTTTCTCCTTTTAACAATAAACTTTCACCTATTTCACTATCAAAAACACTGAACGTATGCGCTTTATCTCTAAACATATAGGGCACACTAAATACTTTGTATTCAGGAATAAAGTTTTCTAACACTGCTGCAGAAACTTTGGTAATATCTAAACTACCAATCTGTAATAATTCTAAACATTCTCTTTCCCCTCCTAATTGACCACTTGGATAAATATTCAATTTTAATTTTCCTTGTGATTGTTTTTCTATTTCTTGACCTAAAATAACCATTGCTTTATGAACAGGATGCTGCGTATCTAGCGCATGACCTAGTCGTAAAGTTGTGATGGATGCTTCTGATTGACAACCAAAAAAGAAAACAGAAATGGTTAAGAAAAATAGAGATTGAAAAAAGTTTGGTTTCTTCATTATTGTTGATTGATTTAATTTTTAGTCACTACTAAAGGACTACTTATTTTTTTAGAAAAATCTGTCAAATAGTTTTCCCATTCTTGTTGATTTGCAAACTGTTTGCTCTTTACCCAGCCAAAACCACTGTAAAAAACAACTTTATTATCCACAACATTTAAGTGTAAAAAGTGATTGCTTTCATCCTTTTTTGAAGTAACATATTTTTCTGAACCCGAAAAATACGGTTTTGTAGTTACAATACCTGTTCCTATTTGAGAATCGTCTAAAGTTTCCCAATGGCTAATCCAAAAATTCGCATGATTTTGATTGGTTACTCCTTTATTTTTGTGTAATGTTAATCCTGTTGAAATAGTTTCTGTCCCTTTTACATCAATCTCAAAACGAGATAAATTCTGTCCAAAGTCTAAAGAAATGTGTTTGGTTTCATCAATTTGTTTACCACTAGCATCCAAAGTTGCATAGGTTAATACAAAACTTGTTCTTAAAGGACCGGTTGTAATGGTTTTGTAAGAAGTAAAGTTTCTTGAAAAATAATATGATGTATCAACTTTTACAGCAGTACCACCAACTCCGCGACTTACACCAACGTGAAAATTATCTAAACCTTCGCCATAATCTTTATGATATGCTCCTAATTTTTCGTCATTTCTTTTGTACCATAAATTGATGATTGGATATTCAACTCGCTTTAACCACGCATCAATTCCGCTTGATAACGTTCCTCCTTTTACTCCATCTTCCACCATTTTTTGTGCAACAGGACCAAAAGTTCTGAAACCAACTTTGTTGTTTTCCCAAGTATAATCGTCTGTTCTTTCTGGAACAAAACGTGAATAGCAATACGCAATTACTGAGTCCTGCTTTTCATCAAAAATTGCTAAAGTATATTTTTTTGTTGCGTTAGCTTTGATTGATGGTTGAAATAATAAAACATCATTTTTACCATCTAAATCTGTATCAACAAGTTGTGATATTACTCTCTTATCAGAACTTAAAACTACTATCTTAGATACTTTTTCTGGAACTACATCAGAAATATCTACCTCTATTGTTTCAAAATTTCGATCTATATCTAGAGTGTTTTTTACAGTAATCGTTGAAATTACTTCTTTACTTACTTTACAAGACGCAAATAATAAAAGCCCTGTCAAAAAAAGTACTGTTTTTTTCATTTTATTCTTCGTTTGAAGGTTTACCAATCGTTGCTAAAATTCCACCATCAACATATAAAATATGTCCGTTAACAAAATCGCTTGCTTTAGAGGATAAGAATACAGCTGCACCTGCTAAATCATTAGGGTCTCCCCATTTTTTAGCTGGTGTTCTATTTACAATAAAATCGTTAAAAGGATGTCCTTCGACTCTAATTGGTGCAGTTTGCGAAGTTGCAAAGTACCCAGGTCCAATTCCGTTAACTTGTACACCAAAACGAGCCCATTCTGTAGCCATATTTTTGGTAAGCATTACTAATCCTCCTTTTGCTGCAGCATACGCTCCAACTGTATTTCTACCCAATTCGCTCATCATAGAACAAATATTGATAATTTTCCCTGCTTTACGAGCCATCATTCCTTTGATAACGTGTTTTGAAACTATAAAAGGACTTACCAAATCAATATCAATCACTTGCTTAAAATCTGCTACTTCCATTTCTGCAAGCGGCGTTCTTTTGATGATTCCTGCATTATTGACTAAAATATCGATGTGACCAACTTCAGCTTCAATTTTTTTAATGCTTTCCATTACTTGCTTTTCATCTGCAACATTAAATTTGTAACCTACAGCATGAATTCCTGCTTCTTTATACAAAGCAACAGCTTTGTCTATTTTTTCTTGTGATGAATTTCCGTTCACAACAATTGTAGCTCCTGCCTTTCCTAAACCCATAGCCATCGACATTCCTAACCCATGTGTAGAACCAGTTACTAAAGCTACTTTTCCTGTAATATCAAATAATGTTTGTGACATATTTATTATCTTAAATCTGAAATTTTTGCAACATCCATATCATTGTAATCTAAATTTTCTCCAGCCATACCCCAAATAAATGTATAGTTAGAAGTACCTGAACCTGAGTGAATAGACCAAGGTGGAGAAATTACTGCCTCGTGATTTTGCATCCAAATATGACGTGTTTCTTGAGGTTCTCCCATAAAATGGCAAACAGCTTGTTCATCCAAAATATCCATATAATAATAGATTTCCATTCTTCTATCGTGCACATGAGCTGGCATTGTATTCCAAACAGAACCTGTTTTTAATTCTGTCATTCCCATTTGTAATTGGCAAGTCGTTACGATTCCGCCAATAATCATTTGGTTTACAGTTCTATGATTTGCAGTCTCTAAACTCCCTAATTCAATTTTATTTGCAACTTCTTTGGTAACATGCTTTGTTGGATAAGAAGTGTGAGCTGGTGCAGAATTCATATAAAATTTTGCAGGTTTGTTAGCGTCATCACTCTTAAAAACAACATCTTTAGCATCTTTACCAATATATAAAGCATCTTTATGTCCCATTGTAAAAGATTCACCATCAACAGTAATTGTTCCACTTGCACCTACATTTATAATCCCTATTTCTCTTCTTTCTAAAAAGTAATCCGATTTTAAAGGATCTATTGTTTCTAAAGTTAATGCTCCTGAAGTTGGTACTGCACCACCTGCCATATACCTATCATAATGTGTGTATACAAAGTTTGATGCTTCCTGGTTGCATTAAATCTGGAATTAAAAATTCATCTCTTAATTCTTGTGTGTCGTATTTTTTTACTGCTTTCGGGCTTGAAGCATATCTTGTTTCAAAAGTTGTTGCCATTGTATTTCTTTTTAATTCTAATTTGTTATTCTTATAAAGATCGTCTAATTCCTAATTCTAATCCTCTTAATTCTGCTAGACCACGTAAACGCCCAATTCCTGAATATCCCGGATTGGTTTTCTTTTTTAAATCGTCTAACATTTTATGTCCGTGATCTGGTCTAAAAGGCATTCTCAAATCTTGTCTTCCTGCTGCAATTCTTTTTTGTTGTTCTAAAATTAACGCTTTCATCACTGCATACATATCTACATCTCCATCTAAATGATCTGCTTCATGAAAATTACCTTCTGCATCTCTTTTTGTAGCTCGTAAATGAATAAAGTGAATTCTATCTCCCAAACGTTCAACCATTCCTGCCAAATCGTTATCTGCTCTTACTCCAAAAGAACCTGTACAAAAAGTAAGTCCATTATTTTTTGATGGAACAGCCGCATATAAATCTACAATATCCTGTTCTGTGGATACCACTCTAGGCAATCCTAAAATTGGAAAAGGTGGGTCATCTGGATGAATACACATTAAAACACCTGCTTGTTCTGCAGCTGTTATAATTGCTGATAAAAACGAAAATAAATTCGCTTTTAATTCTTTTGGTCCAATATTTTTATAGGTCGCTAAAATAGTATTGAATTCCTCAAGAGAGTACCCTTCTTCAGCTCCAGGCAGCCCAGCAATAATATTTCTTATCAGTCTTTTTTGATCTTCTGCTGATGAGTTTTTTAAGAATTCAGATGCTTTTTGTTTTTGAGCATCAGAATATTCGTTTTCTGCTCCTGGTCTTTTTAACAAATACAATTCAAAAGCAGCAAATGCAGCAGCTTCGAAACGTAATGCTGTAGATTGATCAGAAACTTCGTAATCTAAGTTGGTTCTTGTCCAATCTAATACTGGCATAAAATTATAACATACGATATCAATACCACATTCTCCTAAGTTGGTCAATGTCTGTTTGTATCTTTCTATGTATAATTTATAATCGCCAGATTTTGTTTTGATGTTTTCATGAATGGGCACAGATTCTACTACAGACCAAGTTAAACCAACACTTTCTATAATTTCTTTTCTTTTGGTAATTTCTTCAACAGTCCAAACTTCTCCATTTGGAATGTGATGCAATGCAGAAACAACACCTGTTGCACCTGATTGTTTTATATCTGATAAAGAAACTGGATCATTGGGTCCATACCAACGCCAAGTTTGTTCTAGGCTCATCCCAACCTTCCCAAAGGGAAGGAGCTTATTAGTTTGTGTATTCATATTTTGTTATAAGTTCAAAATTTCTGATTTTTATTTTTTAATCACTCAGACACAAGAGTATTTCTTCCCTTTGGGAAGATTAAGATGGGCTACACCCCACTATATGCTGCGAATCCACCATCAATAGGAATTACAATTCCTGTAACAAATGCTGATGTATCATCACACAAAAATAAAGTAGAACTAATTAAATCATCTGGCGTTCCATAACGTCCCATAGGAGTTTGATCTATAATTTGTTGTCCTCGTTGTGTTAAACTACCATCTTCATTGGTTAATAGGGCTCTGTTTTGATCCGTTAAGAAAAAACCTGGTGCTAAAGCGTTTACACGAATACCTACTTTAGAAAAATGTACTGCCAACCATTGTGTAAAATTAGATATAGCAGCTTTAGCACCACTATATGCTGGTATTTTTGTTAATGGCGTAAATGCATTCATAGAGGAAATGTTTAAGATAGAACATCCTTCACGACCAACCATATCTGTAGCAAAAACTTGCGTAGGAATTAATGTTCCTAAAAAATTAAGGTTAAAAGTAAATTCAATGCCTTTTGGATCTAAATCGAAAAAAGTTTTAAAGCCTTCTGCCGTATTTTTTAAATCTTCCATAGCAAAAAACGGATTAGATGTGGTTCCTAGAGGATGATTCCCTCCTGCTCCATTAACTAAAATATCTACTTTACCAAAAACGCTGTTTATTTCTTGTTTTGCTTTTTCTAAAGAATCTTTTTCTAAAACATTGGCTGCAACACCTATAGCTTTTCCTCCTTCAGAAATAATTTCTTGGGCAACTTTATTTGCAGCCTCTTCTCTTAAATCTAAGACAGCAATTTTATTTCCTTGCTTTGCAAGTGCTTTTGCCATTGTACTGCAAAGCACTCCTCCAGCCCCAGTTAATACGATTGTTTTACTCATTATTATAGTTATATCTTATTTAGGCTTTAAAAGTACACATACAACATCTTTAAAACATCCTGTACTATCTTGTTTTTATTTATTTTTTTAAAAAAATACTAATAGCATTATAGAACAGGATAGGATTATTTTACAACTTAGTACTTTTGTAGAAATTTTTGTGATATGACAAAACAATCTCTTAAAAACATTAGTATAATAGTAATTAGTATCTTTTTATTTTCTTGTCATTCATCAGGTTTAGAAATTAAAAAACGATCAAAAATAAATATTAATTCAGATTGGCTTTACTTAGAAAACGACACCAAAAATATTATTGAAGCTTTGGGTAAAGAAGATTGGCAAACCATAAATTTACCTCATTCTTGGAATAGTTTAGACGCAACAGATTTAGAACCTGGCTATAGAAGAAGCACAAGTTGGTACAAGAAAACAATAGATATTTCTTTAAATTCAAACGTTATTTATGAGTTGTATTTTGAAGGGGTAAATATAACTTCAGAAGTTTTTGTAAATGGAGCAAAAGTTGGATCCCATATTGGAGGTTATATTGGCTTTACAATTGATATTTCTGACGCGATAAAATCTGGCAAAAACGAAATTGTGGTAAGAGCTGATAATAGTTACAATCCAGAAATTATTCCATCACAAAAAAGTGACTTCTTCATTTTTGGAGGAATTACAAGAGATGTTTGGCTGCAATCAAAACCAAAAACACATTTAGCAAATTTAAAATATACTACGCCAATAGTTTCTGAAACAAATGCAACTTTACAAGGAACAGTTGAAGTGTTTAATGGAAATAAATCTTTAAAAGTAAAAGCGACTTTAATAGACGTAGATGGAAAAATTGTTGCAGAAAAAGAGTTTTTAGTTGAAAAAAATATAGCAAAAATCAATTTTGATAATATTTCTAATCCGAAACTGTGGGATACAGAAAACCCTAATTTATATACCATAGAAGTTTCTTTGGTTGATGAAAATAATACGTTAGATAAAATTTCTGATAAAGTGGGTTTTAGATGGTTTGAGTTTAAAGAATATGGTGCTTTCTATTTAAACGGAAAACGCTTGTTGTTAAGAGGAACCCACAGACACGAAGAACACGCAGGTGTTGGAGCAGCAATGAGCAATAAACAACACAGAGCAGATATAGAACTCATTAAAGAAATGGGAACCAACTTTGTACGTTTGGCACATTATCCGCAAGATCCAGAAATTTACAAAGCTTGCGACGAATTAGGTTTATTAGTTTGGGATGAATTACCTTGGTGTAGAGGTGGTGTTGGAAACGATAATTGGAAAGAGAACACCAAGAATATGTTAACAGAAATTATCAACCAAAATTACAACCATCCAAGCATTATCATTTGGTCTCTGGGAAACGAAATGTATTGGCTACCCGATTTTGAAAATGGAGGAAGCAAAGAAAAAATGATTAAATTTTTATCAGAAATTAACGATTTAGCTCACCAATTAGATCCTACAAGAAAAACAGCAATCAGAAAGTATTATGAAGGTGCAGCTATTGTAGATGTATTTTCTCCATCTATATGGTCTGGCTGGTATTCTGGAAGTTATAAAAGTTATCAAAAAGCAATTGACCTCTACAAAAAACAATACAAATCTTTCTTACACGCAGAATATGGTGGCTCAAGCCACGTTGGGCGTCACACAGAAAATCCTATTACTGGAGAAGGAAAAATACAATCTGATGGTTGGGAAGAAGCCATTGTGCAAACAGGGGTTTCTAATATTGCACAAATTGGCGATTGGTCAGAAAATTATATAGTAGATTTATTTGATTGGCATTTACATATCTCTGAAAACGACGATACATTTGTGGGGAATATTCAATGGGCTTTTAAAGATTTTGGAACACCTTTGAGACCAGAAAATGCAATTCCGTATATGAATCAAAAAGGTTTGGTCGATAGAGCTGGAAATAAAAAAGATGCCTTTTATGTGTTTAAAAGTTATTGGAGTAAAGACCTTTTTACCTATATAGAATCTCATACTTGGACAGAGCGTCAAGGGCCAAAAGGTTTGGCAAGAGCTATTAGTGTGTATAGCAATTGCCCAGAAGTAGAATTGTCTTTAAACGGAAAAAGTTTAGGAACAAAAACAAGAGATACAAAAGCTTTTCCTGCATCAGGTTTAAATTGGAATTTACAATTTAAGGAAGGAGAAAACACATTAGTTTCTTCTGGGAAAACAGCCGATGGAAAAACGGTTTCAGATAAATTGGTTGTGAATTATAGATTTACCAAAAATGGTAAGGCAAAAGGCTTAAAACTATCTTATAAAGCATTAGAAAATGGCAATTATTTAATCACCGCAATTGCACATGATGCTAAAGGTTTACGTTGTTTAGATTATGAAGACAGAGTATATTTTCAATGTATGTCTGGTGGAGAAGCTCTAAAAAGTTTAGGAACTCCAACAGGAAGTGAAACTATTGAAATGGCAAATGGTAAAGCTTCTATAGAAGTAAAAAGAAACTCAAAAGATAAGCCTGTTGTAATAATGGTTTTAAACCAAAGTTTTAAAGGCACGTATTTAACAATAAGATAGCTTCATTAAAAAGGTGTCTCATCCTGAAATATGGCTATAGGTTAAAATTGATTTTACGCTGTTTTTAAATATACCATTTTTGGTATTTTATAGTCTAAAGATAAATGCAATCTTATTTAGTTGTATAAATTAATTGTATTTTTTGCAGCTTTCTTAGCGTTTTCTGTTTCGATAAATTTGAATTCGTCTTCGATACTCCATTACCTCTTTCCGTCGCTCAAATCAACAATGAAACTTATTACTTAAAAATGAATTTTTAATTATAAAATTCTTCTATAAACTTATTAATTTTTGAGGTCTAATTTGTTCTAAAAACCCCTTATTAGAAACAATAATTATGACTAAATTAAGTAAAAAAAAGTTTTTAGAAAACCATAGCTCCTTTCCAGTTCTTCATAGAAAATTACTAAAGCACGTTAAATTAGAATGGAAACTTCTAATTAAACATCCTCAGGATTATTATGCAGCAAACTCAGGTTCAGTTCCTGGCATGATTTACTATAAGGATACGGTGGCTTTTGCAAAAAAGTATCATTTGAGCATATTACAAATCCTTGATGAATTTGAATCTAGTTATGGGAAATTAGAAAATAAACCAAGTCCACAAGATGAAACACAATATTTTAATTGGCTTTCATGGTTTGCTTGGGAATCTATGATGAGTGAAGTAATTTCCTTTTTAGAAAATAGTAATTAAAAAAATATGCAACGTAATGTTGCATATTTTATGTCACTTTCTCAAAAAACTTTCTACTAATCTTTTTGAATCATATTAATACATATAGTTGCAAGGGGGGGGTAATGTTGGGTAAAACCTTTTTTTTTTGTAAAAATTAGTTGATAGATATATGATGAAAGCAATTTATGTTTATTTACTTTATTGGTTTAATACTTTTTTAATTACGTTTTGTTGAGGTTCTTTTTTATTCTTCAATGCTTGTAGTGTATAGAAATCTGCTATTTGTTGGGCAAGATCTAAACTATCTTTACCAATGTAATTAAGTAACATTTTTTCTGAACTATGAGCCGATATACTCATTATCAATGGTGTTGGCAGTATTCCGTATAAATTTGTGCAAAAAGAACGCCTACAAACGTGAGAAGCCATTAATTGCCACTTTGGATAACTCCCGCTTATTTTTCTTTTCTCCTTGTTTCCCTTTCCTTTTTCTATTACTGTAATCTTACTATCATTTATCAATTCGTTAATTTCTGCAAGTTTGCAAATCTCTTTGATATGCTGGTTAAATTTCTGAATTGATATTTTATAAGGCAAACCACTTTTAATAATTTCTTTGGTTTTTTCCAAAACTGGTATGGTAACATTTTTACCTGTTTTTTGTTGCTTCAGCTGTATAACTTCTAAATTGTTTAAGTTCTTAAAATTGGTTTCATCTAACTGTAACAAATCCCCACCTCTCTGCCCTAAATTGCAACCTAATAACAACCATTTACGAGCGTTTTTAAGTGCGTCATTTAATAAAACAACCTGTTCTATTGCTTGTAATTCTTTAGTGTTTAAATAAAGTATATTTTCGTTTTTGGTTTTAGCACTATCTATTTTCTTTAATTGTGAACTGGTTTCAATTCCGTAAAATGATGCATCATTGCAAACCGTTTTTAAGTCTGCTATTTTTTTAAGTGCGTAGCTTTTTTGGTACTTCTTTGTATTGAGTAGATATTTTAAAAAATCTTTTGCAAATTTTACATCTACATCTTTAACCTTGTAAGTATTTTGTTTTTGATAATCTGTAAGAATGTTTTTTAGTGAATTATAGGCATTAATTCTGCTTTTTGATAAACCAATACCGCCCTTACCGTTTTTTCTTGTTGGTGCTTCATCAATTATGCTTTGTATTGCATCTGTTAATAAATCGCTTTGTGTAGTTTCTGTGATACGCCCGAAATGTGAATCGATATAATGCTTTAGCCAAGCCGTGTTTATTGTTTCTCCTTTCGTATTTGCATTATTAACCTCATCTAAAATATAGGTTTCTAATTTCTGTAAGGAGGATTTTAGTTTTTTGTTGGTGTCTATATTTGTTTTAGGAAAACTTTTAGTACCCCAATCTTTTGGATTAATATGTAAGCCAGTTTTTGCACGTGGACTTAAACCGCGTTTTATTGAAAGTCTTAAATAAATTGGTGCGGTTTCGTTTTCGCTTAATAGTTGGTATTTAATAGTAGCCATAAGTATTGAGTTTTGAACAATACGAATTTACAACCATTTTTAATCTTTGCCAACCGCTTGCCAACCATTTTTTAATCTTAATTAATTTTAATTAATTTTAGTTAACACGATAAAACCATTATACTTAATGTCTTTAGTTAATTTTAAAAGCATTAATGAGGGTTTATAAGGGTTTCGAAAGACGTTTAAATAAGAGGTTTAAAGTCCCGCCTTCAGTACTAAAACCGTAACATTTATTTGTTACGG
>TARA_R110002051_G_scaffold141681_3_pt1 | contig 80884 bp, 78 predicted proteins | sample TARA_R110002051 | Tara Oceans TARA_R110002051 (sample SAMEA4397023) | marine metagenome | biome: Polar Biome; feature: [MES] marine water layer (ENVO:01000295) within the mesopelagic zone...; material: water (ENVO:00002006), including particulate matter (ENVO:01000060) such...
TTGTTTTCAAGGAACTAAACTTAACCTTATCTCGAACCCACGTTAAAATATTAATATTTGATAAGACTAATTATTTTATGAAAACACGTTTTACGCGCTGGGAAATAGCGGTAATAATTTCATAAGAAATGGTATTAACATTTTCAGCTAATTGTTCAGCGGTTGATTTAGAATCAAAAACAATAACCTCATCACCCGCTTTACAATGTATGTTGGTAACGTTAACCATTATCATATCCATACACACATTTCCAACTATTGGTGCTTTTTTCCCATGGATTATAACAAAGCCTTTTCCATTGCCATATTGCCTGCCAATACCATCGGCATGACCAATAGGTAATGTGGCGGTTTTTAAAAACGCATCACTTTTATAAGCACGATTATAACCAACCGTTTCGCCTTTTTCAATGTTATGAATTTGAGAAATAACCGTTTTTAAAGACGCTATAGGTTTTAAATGTTTGTTTTCTTTTTCAGAATTCCCAAAACCATATAAACCAATACCACTTCGTACCATATCAAAATGAGCATCAGGGTAATTTAGAATTCCCGAGGTATTACAGATGTGGAGCATAGGTTTGTAACCAATTGCATCTATAAAGTTTTTTGAGATTGACTTGAAGGATTCTATTTGGTTTAGCGTAAACTCATGTTCATCTAAATCCTCACTTGCTGCCAAATGTGAAAAGATGGATTTTGCTTTTATAGCTGTTGTTTCTTTTAGTTTTGAAGCAATATAATCAACATCATTTTCCCAAAATCCCAATCGGTTTAACCCCGTATTAAATTTTATGTGGACAGGATAATCGGTTTGTTTTTCCGCGGAAGCGACAGCAATAAATTCGTTTAAAATTTTAGCGTTGTAAAGGCTGGGTTCCAAACAATAATCAATCAATATTTTAAAATTTACAGACTGCGGATGTAATATTAATATGGGTTTGGTAATTCCCGCATCTCTTAAGGCAACCCCTTCATTTATATAGGCAACTGCAAAATAATCAACATTTAATTCTTGTAAACAATTTGCAATTTCACAAGCATCACTTCCGTAAGCAAAAGCCTTAACAACTGCCAAAAATTGAGTGTTGTTATCTAATTTAGAGTTTAAATACCGGAAATTATGTTTAAGTGCCTTTAAGTCTATTTCAAGCACCGTTTCTTGTGCTTTAGGCATTCGGGTCTTTGTTTTTAGAATTTATTTCCTCGGCATCATTCACTTTCATATTTCGCACTTTATCACGCAGCATAGCTTTATAAAAGGCGGCTCTACTTAATGGTTCGTATTCTTCAACTTCACCCAATAAAACCAAATTATCATTATTCGCTTTTCGGTAACTGTATTGTGCTAAATTGCCGGTACGGGTACAAACCGCATGTACCTTGGTAACATATTCCGCAGTTGCCATAAGGCTAGGCATGGGACCAAACGGGTTGCCCTTAAAATCCATATCTAAACCAGCTACTATAACGCGAACACCCTTGTTAGCTAAATCGTTGCAAACACGTACAATTTCATCATCAAAAAACTGGGCCTCATCAATACCCACAACATCACAACCATCAGCTAAAATGGGAATATTTGCCGCAGCTGGCACAGGTGTTGAACGAATTTCATTAGCATCGTGTGATACCACCATTTCTTCATTATAACGCACATCAACGGTAGGCTTAAAAATCTCCACTTTTTGTCTTGCAATTTGCGCGCGTTTAAGCCTTCGGATCAGTTCTTCTGTTTTTCCAGAAAACATGGAGCCACAGATGACTTCAATCCATCCAAATTGTTCTTTATGATTTACCGTATTTTCAAGAAACATTTCGTAATTTTAACACTAAAATGTGGCAATTTATCGTTTGTATAAAGGTGGCGCAAATTTATTAAAAAACAAAAGCATAAATAGCATTAATTTTAAAATTATAAATAATGAAAAAGAAGCTAGAGTCTGAGTTAATGAGTATAGCTCATAGAATTCTAAAATTAAAAGGAAAGGAAGATGTTGTAAAAATGCATGCCGAAGTTTCCGAGCTTTTTGAAAAGCTATCCGTATTAAAATTCGCTAATGAAAACTTTGAAGATGATATTCCAACCATAGGAAGCGACTCGTCTTTTTTCGGTATGTTAGACAGTGCGTTCAATAATAAAATAAGTGATACCATTGAAGTTGATGATAAAATTTACATCAATCTTGATGAAGTAGAAGAAGACGATATTATGGAACCTGTAATGGAAAAAATCAAGGATATGGTAGCGCAAATGCCACATGAAACACAGGAAGTTGATGCTATTTTTGAAGAAGCCATTCCTAAACAGATAACAAAGAAACATCATTTGGAAGATATAACAGAAGGGTTTCAAAATACGCCTATTTTTGATCCTGTTTCAAAGGTTAATGGACTTTCTGATGAAAAAAAATCATTAAACGATAAAATAAAAACAGGTAAATTCAATATTGGACTTAATGATAAAATTGCATTTATAAAACATTTATTTGATGGTAAAAACGAAGATTACGATCGTGTTATTTCTCAACTAAACACGAGTGTTTCCTTTAGTGATGCCAAAAAATTTATTGAAGATATTGTGAAACCAGATTATAACAATTGGACTGAAAAGGAAGAATTTGAAGAACGTTTTATACAAATTATTGAAAGCAAGTTTGAATAATAATGAGTAAACTTTACATTGTTCCAACGCCTATAGGTCATTTAAAAGATATGACGTTTAGGGCTGTTGAAGTTTTAAAGGAAGCCGATTTAATACTTGCAGAAGACACGCGAACGTCTGGAAAACTATTAAAACATTTTGAAATTTCTACACACATGCAATCGCACCATATGCACAACGAGCATAAAACGGTTGATGCGATTATACAAAAATTAAAAAGCGGAACCACCATTGCCTTAATTAGTGATGCCGGAACACCGGCCATTTCAGATCCTGGGTTTTTATTAACCCGCGCTTGTATTGAAAATAGTATAGAAGTAGATTGTTTACCGGGAGCTACGGCATTTGTACCAGCGTTGGTAAATTCTGGATTACCAAACGATAAATTTGTATTTGAGGGTTTTTTGCCTGTTAAAAAAGGACGGCAAACACGCCTTTTACTTTTAGCTGAAGAAACACGAACTATTATTTTTTACGAAAGTCCACATAAACTTATAAAAACCTTAGGGCATTTTTGTGAGTATTTTGGAGAAGAAAGGGAAGTTTCGGTTTCTAGAGAGTTAACAAAACTATACGAAGAAACTGTTCGAGGCACTGCAAAAGAAGTATTAGAACATTACACAAATAAGCCCCCGAAGGGTGAGATTGTTATTTGTGTTGGTGGAAAGAAATAGATACTTCGAGTTATTCCAATTCTATATTGATGTTAAAACGTAATTGATTTTGTTTTTTATAAAAACACTTTTATATGTTTTTTGTTTTTTATAAAAACACTTTTTACTATTTTTGTTTTAAATTAAAACAAAAATGGAAGATTTTCTTGCTTTACAGGAACAGTTTTTAGAAAATATTTCTCATAAACAACGTTATTTGCTAAAGGAAATAGACTGGTCAAACAGGCTAATAGGTATTAAAGGGGCAAGAGGAGCCGGTAAAACCACATTATTATTACAATATATAAAGTATAAATTAGATAAAGAAGCAGAGTCATTATACGTTTCATTGGATAATTTGTATTTTTTAGAAAACACACTAGTTTCTTTAGCTCAAGAATTTGTTTTACAAGGTGGAACACATTTGTTTTTAGATGAAGTTCATAAATATCCTAATTGGTCTAGAGAGCTAAAGTTAATTTATGACCAATTTCCAAAGTTAAAAACCGTCTTCACATCGTCTTCAATTTTAGAAATTTATAAAGGAGAATCTGATTTAAGCAGAAGAGTTGTTACTTATAACCTGAAAGAATTATCATTTAGAGAATTTCTATATTTTGAAAAAAACATAGTATTACCTAAAATAGAACTTTCAGAACTTCTTATAAATCACAAGGAAATTGCTAAAAAAGTAAAAATTGAAACAGATACTATAATTAAGTTTTTTAGAGATTACTTAAAGTATGGTGCATATCCATATTATTTGGAGAATAAAGAAAGTTATTTGCAAAAACTAAATCAGACTATAACCCTAATTTTAGAAATTGATTTTAATGTAGTAGAAAATATAACCTATCAAGATAGCAGAAAAATTAAAAAGTTGTTGGTAGCCATAGCGCAAAGTGCTCCATTTACACCAAACATAAAGAAATTAAGTGAGCGATTAGGCGTGCAAAGAGCATTTTTAATTGAGGCACTAAGATTATTGGATAAAGCAGATTTAGTAATGGAATTATATAAACCCACAAAAGGTGTTGGGGCGTTTACAAAACCAGAAAAACTCTATCTTAATAATCCAAATCTGGCATATGCCCTTGGAAAACAAAATGTAGAGATTGGAGCTTTAAGAGAAACGTTTTTTGCAAACCAAATGAAATATTTACATGACATTCATCTAGCTGAAAAAGGCGATTTTATAATTGATAGAACATATACGTTCGAAATTGGAGGCAAAGGAAAAACATCAAAACAAATACGGAGTGTTAAAAATAGTTTTGTGGTAAGAGATGATATGGAAGTAGGTGGACTTAACGTTATTCCTTTGTATTTATTTGGGTTTTTGTATTAGAAAAGAAAGGAATTATTTGAAAAAGCTTATCAAGGCCAAAAGTTTTTCATATTCAAAAAAGAAAGAATAAATAAAAAGAGGGGAGAAAAATCCAATAGACTAAAAACCTCAAAAGCGCAAATACTATAACTATGAAGTAAAAAAACCCTCCGTTTCTGGCAAGGTTTCAAATAAAATTATTCATGAGTTATTGGCTAATAAAAAAGCAGATAACCATCATGAGATTCTTCACTTTGTTCAGAATGACAAATCTTCAATCGTGATTCGTCAAATTTAAATGGAGTTACTTTTTTACCGAATACTGTGACTGAATACTGTAAACTTTATAAGTGCTTCCCCTTTTCCCAACCATGTTTCCCTAAATATTGCTCGCCGCTTTCAACAGCGCCATCTTCAATAGACGTTCCCATACTATCATTCCACCTATTTAAATACCCAAAGAGTGAAATAACACCAAGCATTTCAACAATTTCGCCTTCATTCCAATGCTCATAAAGTCGTTTCTTAATCGTTTCATCAACCCCATTTGGTACTTGACTAGCGAGTAACGAAAAATCCAATGCAGCACGTTCTGCTTCGTTAAAAGCGGGATGCGTTCGGTATTCCCAAATATTATCCAGTTGTTCTTGTTCTGCACCATAACGTTCTGCGGCGCGAATGGCGTGCGCTTGACAATATCTACATCCTGTAGAATTGCTAGACACCCAAGCAATCATACGTTTTAAAGCCGATGTCACTCTGCCTTCGTTTGCCATAACGGCTTTATTTAAATTAATAAACGCTTTACTTATAGCTGGTCTACGTTGCATAGTAAGTACAGAATTTGGGCAAAACCCCAACGTTTCATTAAAGAATTCTGCGAGTTCTTTGGTTTCTATATCATGATCGGCAGATAATGGTGTTACTAAAGGCATATTTTATTTTAATAAATGGTTTCTCAAAGCCTGCACTTTGGGTTTCTAATTCCACCTCTCCTTGGGAGAGGTCAGAAATGCGTATTTTGGCAATTCTAGATGTTTCTTAAATGGATAATTTTAAGACATTTTTTATTAGTATTTTTGAATTCACAATAAACAAAAAATAATCCATAAAAATGGGAAATCATATTACAACAACCTGGCTGGGTGAGATGCGGTTTGAAAGTACAAATCCATCAGGTCATAACTTATTTATAGACGCAGGCGAAGAAAATGGAGGCAAAAGCGAAGGCTACCGCCCAAAAGCATTAATGCTTTCTGGTTTAGCAGGTTGTTCGGGTTTAGATGTGGCGTCTTTAATTAAAAAAATGAAACTTGAGGTTGATAATTTTAAAATAGAAATTGACGCCAACTTAACTGAGGAGCACCCTAAATATTACGATAAAGTGGATATGCATTTTCATTTTTATGGTAATAATTTGAATGAAAAGAAACTTCAAAAAGCGGTGGATTTATCCATTGAGAAATACTGTGGCGTCATGGAAATGTTTCGTCAGTTTGCTGAATTAAATATTGAAACACATTTTCATAAAAATTAAGAATTAGTTTTCCCCTTTGGGGAATTAAAGGGGATTATGCGCTGGACTTTAAAACCGAAACCACAAGCAGAAAAAACAAAAGCTTTACAACAAGCACTTGATATTGATGCTAATATTGCAACATTATTAGTGCAACGCGGTATTGAAACATTTGAGGAAGCTAAAGCTTTTTTCAGACCAAGTTTAGACGATTTACATGATCCATTCTTAATGAAAGATATGGATAAAGCAGTCGCACGCATAGAAAAAGCTATTACCAATAAAGAAAATATTTTGGTTTATGGCGATTATGATGTAGATGGTACGACTTCAGTGGCTTTAATGTCATCCTATTTAAAAACAAAACACAATTTAGTTTATACCTATATTCCAAATAGGTATGATGAAGGTTATGGTATTTCTTATAAAGGCATAAATTTTGCTTTGGAGAATCATTTTACATTAATTATTGCATTAGATTGTGGTATAAAAGCCGTTGAAAAAGTAGCTTATGCTAAAGAATTGGGAATTGATTTTATTATATGCGACCATCATAGACCAGCTGATAAAATTCCTGATGCAGCAGCTGTACTGGATCCTAAACAAGACGATTGCAATTATCCTTATAAAGAACTTTGTGGTTGTGGCGTGGGCTTTAAACTCATTCAAGCTCTGGCTTCTAAAGAAGGAAAAACAGCTGACGATTTAGTTGAATATTTAGATTTGGTTGCCACAGCTATTGGCGCCGATATTGTGCCTATTGATGGTGAAAATAGGATTTTGGCTTATTTTGGATTGATGATAATAAATAGCAATCCAAGATCTGGAATAAAAGCCATTTTAACTCAAGTTGAAAAAACAGAACTTACAATTACCGATGTGGTTTTTGTAGTGGCACCCAGAATTAACGCTGCTGGCAGAATGAAACATGGTAATTACGCGGTAACTTTATTAACCGAAGAAGAGCCAGATATGGCTGAAAAATATGCTGCTGAAATAAATGATTATAATTTAGAAAGGCGTGAAACGGATAAACGAATTACAGAAGAAGCTCTGGAGCAAATTGAAGAACAAAAAGAACAGGACCGTCTTACTACTGTTGTTTACCATGAAGATTGGCACAAAGGCGTTATTGGTATTGTGGCTTCTAGATTAACCGAAACGTATTATAGGCCAACTCTAGTTTTTACTAGAAGCGGTGATAAGTTGGCGGCCTCAGCACGTTCGGTAAGAGATTTTGATATTTACAATGCCATTGAAGCTTGTAGCGAACATATTGAACAATTTGGAGGCCATAAGTATGCTGCGGGTTTAACGCTTAAAGAAGAAAATTACGAAGCCTTTAAACAAGCTTTTGAAGATGAAGTTTCTAAAACTATTGATAGAAATCTTTTAACGCCAGAAATTAAAATTGATACCCAAATCGATTTAGATGACATTACGCCAAAGTTTTATAGAATTTTAAAACAGTTTGCACCTTACGGACCAAGTAATATGACACCTGTTTTTATGACTGAAAATTTAATTGACACCGGTTATGGTAAGTGCGTAGGAGCCGATAAAACGCATTTGCGCCTAACAGCAACCCAACCTAATGCATCAAAAAGTTTAGTGTGTATTGGATTTAGCATGGGCGATAAATTTGATTTTATTTCTGATAAAAAACCATTTCGTGCGGTGTATTCAATTGACGAAAATGAGTGGCGAGGTAACGTGAGTTTACAATTGAAATTGAGAGATATAAAATAATTTTTTTTGAAAAGTTAAAATTGTGATAATCCTTATTTTAGAATTTAACAAAAAACTAAAATAACGGTTGCCTCTATTTTAGTTTTTTGTATTTTTGTAAAATAATAAAAGTGGTTATTTTAGTTTTATATGAATAGTTTTAAATCAGGAAAAAACATAAATCAAGGATATTATAAAAGTTTTGAACCTAATTTAATAAATAAAGATTGGCAAATTACTGATATGCAAATATTTGCTTTACTAAGTAAAGCTGATAGGCACCTAGGAAGATTAGATATGTATTCAGAATATGTAAATCTAGATTTATATGTTAGTATGCATATTGCAAAAGAAGCTACACAATCATCTAAAATTGAAGGAACTCAAACTAATATGGAAGATGTTTTTTTAAGTAAGGAAGATGTAGCCTATGAGAAAAGAGATGATTGGGAGGAAGTACAAAATTACATAGCAGCAATGAATGAAGCCGTTAAAATGCTTCATACGCTTCCTTTTTCTTCAAGGCTTATAAAGCAAACTCATAAAATTTTATTAAGAGGAGTAAGAGGAGAATACAAATTACCTGGGGCTTATAGAACAAGTCAGAATTGGATTGGGGGAGCATCAATAAATGATGCTGTTTTTATTCCACCTACTCATAATTCAATAAATGATTTGATGTCTGATATTGAAAAATTTGCAAATGATGAGTTAAACCAATTACCTGATTTGCTTAAAATAGCAATAATTCATTATCAGTTTGAAACAATTCATCCTTTTTTAGATGGAAATGGAAGAGTGGGAAGGTTACTGATAACACTATACTTAGTGAGTAAAGGCATTTTGAAACAACCCATTTTATATTTATCTGACTTTTTTGAAAGAAATAGGATGCTTTATTATGATAATTTAATGAGAGTAAGAACCCATAATGATTTATCACAATGGTTAAAGTTTTTTTTAACAGGAATTATAGAAACAGCTCAAAAAGGGGTTAAAACATTTGACGGTATTTTACAACTTCAAAAAAATATTGACGAAAAAATTAAAACATTAAAAGGAAGAAGTACAGATGCGAAATTACTTATAGATTATTTATATACTAAGCCAATTGTAAATGCAACTTCTGTAACAGAGGTTATAGATAAGTCGCCAGCTTCAGCATATAAACTTTTAAGAGACTTGGAAAGGTTGAAAATTATTGAAGAGGTAACAGGTGCAGAACGAGGAAGACTTTATGTATTTAGTGATTACTTAAATTTATTTACTAAAAACGAATCTCAATCATTATAATTAATAATGGCAAAAACCGATCCTTACGCAGCACTAAGAATTAAGGAATTCAATATTTTTTTATTGGTGCGTTTTGTTTTGGTTTTTGGATGGTCCATGCAATTTATTATTATTGAGTGGCAGGTGTATAGTATTACTAAAGATCCGTTATCGTTGGGAATTATTGGGCTTATGGAAATTGTTCCAGCATTTACCATGGCATTATTTGCAGGACATATTGTTGACCAAAAAGAAAAACGAAACTTATTGGCTTTATGTATTGCTGCCTTTTCTTTGATAAGTTTAGGGTTGTTTTTATTGACATGGGATGAGGTTATAGGTAATTGGCCAACAAAAAAGATTCTATATTCTATTTATGCATTAATATTTTTTGGTGGATTTTTACGCTCCTTTTTTGGACCCACTATTTTTTCATTGGTCGCATTAATTGTTCCCAAAAAAATATACCCGAATGCGGCAACTTGGAATAGCTCTACATGGCAAATGGCAAGCGTTTTAGGCCCTGCCTTTGGTGGGTTTTCAATTAGTTGGCTGGGTGTGCATTGGTCGCTTTGTGTCATTTTCGGCTTGGTCCTTTTGTCCTTTTTTATCCTTTTACAGATAAAAAGAAAACCTATTTTAAACCCTAAAATTGGAGAACCTGTTATACAAAGCTTAAAAGAAGGCGTGCGTTTTGTGTTTAAAACGAAAGCGATTTTAGGTGCCATGACGCTAGATATGATTGCGGTTTTGTTTGGGGGCGCTATTGCCCTGTTACCTGTTTTTGCACAAGATATTTTAAAGGTTGGTAGCGAAGGTTTTGGTGTTTTACGAGCTGCCCCTGCTGTTGGAGCATTTATTACCATGCTAATTACGGCTTATATACCCATAAGTAAAAATGCGGGTATGAAATTATTGGCTGCTGTATTTGGTTTCGGGGTGTGTATTATTGTTTTTGGCTTGTCTTCTATATTCTGGATTTCGCTTATAGCACTTTTCTTTAGTGGGATGACCGATGGTGTTTCCATGGTGATACGTCAAACCATTTTACAAATTAAAACACCAGATCACATGCGTGGTCGTGTATCATCAGTAAATTCAATGTTTGTTGGGTCTTCCAATGAGTTGGGTGCTTTTGAAAGTGGTTTAACAGCAAAACTTATGGGAACGGTTACCGCAGTGGTTTTTGGAGGCACCATGACTTTGATAACCGTTGTAACCACTGGGTTGGTTTCGCCTTCATTTAGAAAATTAGACTTAACTAAGGATTTGGAAGAATACGAAAATGAAGATTAATACGCCTTCAACTCAAAATGCTCTCCATCAAAAACACCATAAGTATAATAGCTTATCCAATCGCCGAGATTTATGTATTTTGAATTGCTTCCCAAGTCAATAGTTAAAGGCAAATGTCTATGACCAAACACAAAAAAATCGCGGTGTTTTTCTTCAAGTTTTCGTTTGCTGTAAATGGCTAGCCATTCGGTTTTTTCACCTAAAAATTTAGCATCATCATCACCAGAAATGAGTTTGTTTTTTACAGATAAATACTGTGCTATGCGCATACCTATATCAGGATGTACCCATTTAAAAAGCCATTTAAAAAATGGATTGGTAAACACTTTTTTCATGCGTTTATAACCTTTATCATAAGGTCCCAAACCATCACCATGACCTATAAAAAAGGTTTTATTATTAAAAGCAAATTCTTTGGGTTTATGGTAAACAGGAATATTTAGCTCTTCTTCAAAATAGCCGTTCATCCATAAATCGTGGTTGCCAACAAAGTAGTGAATTGGGATTCCAGAATCTGATATTTCGGCAAGTTTGCCTAATGTTCTGGTAAAGCCTCTGGGAACAACGGTTTTGTACTCAAACCAAAAGTCGAATAAATCGCCCAATAAAAAGATAGCTGCGGCATCGTGTTTTATGTCGTCTAACCAAGCTACAAACTTTTTTTCGCGTGTTAGAGATGCTTCTTTTGTTGGTGCGCCTAAATGATTATCTGAGGCGAAATATATTTTTTTCCCTTTTGGAATTTGCATGTGGTAAATATAGTTTTTTGATACGAATTTCACGAATTATCGCAAATAAGAATATGAATGCTCAACTGTAATAATGGATAGGTTTACTTAAAAAACAGCGTTTTTAGCAGAAATAAATTGAATCGTGTTTTTGTTGTAAGCTGGCGGGGCGGATAGGTGCGTTAGGGATTGATGCGATATCCTTTATGGGAAGCTCTAAGAACTAAAACTATTTTTGAAGCAAGAAGTATATTGATAATTGAGATCCTGAAACAAGTTCAGGACTGCTTCGCAGAAAGACCCGCCTACCGGCAGGCACCCAAAAATTTAAGGTAGAAACAAAAAAAATCCCAACCACTTTCATGATTAGGACTTCAATTATGTTGGCCTACTAGGGCTCGAACCTAGACTCTTTGGTACCAAAAACCAACGTGTTGCCAGTTACACCATAGGCCAATGTGTAATTTAGCGGCTACCGCTCGCTAAAGCAGGTGCAAATTTAGTATAAAGTTTTATCTGCGCAAGTATTTTTTCGAAAAATAATCTACCTTTTTTAAAAAATTATTTCTAACTTTTTACGTTTACTATTATATTTTGAACTTAATAGCTCCCGAATTAATGATATATGTTAAGACTAACTAAATAGTTACACGTCATTTCATATTTATTATTAAATTCGCCAAAGCAAATAAACATAGACATACATGGCACATTTTAACTATAAAAAATGGAATACTGTTTTAGGTTGGTTTTCTTTTTTAATAGCTTTTATAACATATAGTTTAACTGTTGAACCTACTGTAAGCTTTTGGGATGCAGGTGAATACATACTAACATCGGCAAAACTACAAGTAGGCCACCCACCTGGAGCACCACTTTTTCAAATGTTGGGTGCTTTTTTCTCAATGTTTGCTTTGGAGCCTTCCCAAGTTGGTTTTATGATGAATATGATGAGTGCCGTATCTAGCGCATTTACTATTCTGTTTATGTTTTGGACTATTACCATTCTACTTAAAAAATTAATTGCTGATAAAGGTGCTATTGATAAAAACCAAGCACTAGCTATTTTAGGCAGCGGTTTAGTGGGTAGTTTAGCGTTTACGTTTACCGATTCCTTTTGGTTTAATGCTGTAGAAACTGAGGTTTATGCTATGGCAACTTTAATTATGTCTGTTTTATTCTGGCTAGGTTTACGTTGGGAACAAGAGATGGATAAACCCCGTGGTAACCGTTGGCTCATTTTAATAGCATTTGTTATTGGACTTTCTTTTGGGGTGCACTTTATGGGCTTATTGACTATCCCTGCTATTGGTCTTATTTATTACTTTAAAAACTATAAAGACGTTACCATTAAAAACTTCATCATTGCCAACATCGTATCGGTTGGTGTTTTGTTGTTTGTTTTTAAACTTTTAGCGCCAAACATTCTTAAAATATTTAGTGCCTTCGAAATCTTTTTTGTGAATACTATTGGGCTACCTTTTAACTCAGGTTCTGTAATTGCTGGTTTACTTTTAGTAAGCATTATCTATTACGGTTTAAAGTATACAAGAAAAAAGGAATACACACATTTAAACACAGGTATTCTTTGTTTAACCTTTGTAATCATTGGATTTTCTACATGGTTAATGCTTCCTATTCGCGCCAATGCCAATGTGGTTATTAATGAAAATAATCCATCAAGTGCGCGAGAACTTTTAGCTTATTATAACTTAGAACAGTACCCAGAAACACATTTGTTTTATGGGCCTCAATTTACTGACCAATACGCCTATTTAGATGATAACAATCCTTATGTAGATGATAAACCTAAATATGAAAAGGATAAAGAAAAAGGGGAATATGTCATTGTTAACGATTACAAGAACGCAAAACAAAACTACAATTCTAAACATGCTTCTATTCTGCCTCGTATGTGGAGTACGGAACATGCTGAAAATTATATGCTGTTTTCCGGGTATTTGGATTTTAAAGTTAAACCTGGTGCTCAAAACACATTTTACAGACAAGCTATTAATGCTGGTGCTACCGAAGATCAAGCTAATACTTATGCCCTAAACCAAATAACCAAATACAAGTCTGAAATAAACGATTTTAAAAATCAAGTGGCTCAAGGCAATGTTGATTATGAAGATTATAACAACTTTCTTAAAAAGGAAAAAAGTTTAATTGAAATTGAAAAACCATCTTTGGCCAGTAACATAGTTTATATGTTTCAGTACCAATTGGGGTATATGTACTGGCGTTATTTTATGTGGAATTTTTCTGGAAGACAGGATGATATTCAAGGCAGGTATGATAATCATGGAAACTGGATTACTGGTATAAAATTTATTGATGAATGGCATTTAGGCTACTCACAGGATAATTTACCAAGTGATATTAAAAACAATAAAGCCAGAAACACCTATTATTTATTGCCGTTAATTTTAGGCCTTATTGGTTTCTTCTTTTTATATAACAAAGACAAAAAACTATTTTGGGTGATGCTTGTTTTTTTCCTTTTTACAGGAATAGCTATTCAAGTTTATACAAACGTGCGTCCTTTTGAACCTCGCGAACGTGATTACTCGGTGGTAGGGTCCTATTACGTGTTTGCACTTTGGATTGGTTTTGGGGTTTATGCTATTTACGATACACTGAAAAATTACTTACCAAAGAAGCTCGCAGCACCTATTATTACCGTGGCCTGCTTAATTTTGGTTCCTGGAATTTTAGCCGCAAACAATTGGGACGATCATGACCGTTCTGGAAAATATACTGCAAGGGCTATGGCAAAAAAGTATCTAGATTCTTGTGATGAAAATGCTATTCTATTCACCATTGGGGATAATGATACGTTTGCACTTTGGTATGCTCAAGAAATTGAAGGTTACAGAACCGATGTGCGCGTTGTTAATACCAGTTTATTTCAGACCGATTGGTATATAGACCAAATGAAACGTAAAGCTTATGAAAGCGACCCTGTACCCTCTCAACTCACTCATGATTTATATAAATACGGCACTAACGATTACATAGTTATCGAGGAAGTTATTGCAGATACTTTAGAAGTCAAGCAATTTTTAGATTTTATTGCTAGTGATAATCCTAAGACGAAATATAAATACGTTTTACAACAACAAGGAGTTGATTTATCTCAGGTTAGAAGTCAGGATTTAAATGCCAGTTACCTACCAACACGCCATTTACGAATCCCTGTAAATAAAGAAAATGCTTTAAAATCTGGTATTGTAAAACCAAAAGATGCTGATAAAATAGTACCCTATATTGATATAAAAGTTGATGGTGGTGCACTTTATAAGAACAGGTTGTTGATGCTTGATATTGTGGCGAATAACGAATGGAAACGTCCTATTTGTTTTACTGGTGGAAGTTTTGGTGATGATGACTATTTGTGGATGAAGGACTATTTACAACTAGATGGCATGTGCTACAAATTAGTGCCCATAAAAACTGAAGTTGATCGATCAAATCCGTTTGATATGGGGCGTGTTGACAGCGACCTGATGTACGGGAAAGTTATAAACTGGGACTGGGGAAATAGTGGAAGTCCAGATATTTATCACGATGTTGAAACTCGCAAAAACGCTATTACCTATAGAAGTAATTTAGCACGTTTGATGGAGCAACTTATTAATGAAGATAAATTAGAAAAAGCAGAAGAAATAGCAGACATAGCCATGGAAAATATGCCTGTTGACTATTTTGGTTATTACACCTTATTAGAGCCTTATATTAGTGGTTATTATGAAGTTGGAAACAAAGAAAAAGCACGCCAGCTTTTTAAAGATGTATCTACTAAATATCAAGAAAATTTAGCGTATTATGGCAGTTTAAAAACCGATAGTCAGGAAAAGCTTTTCGAAGATATATACACTGATATTCAGCGTTATAAAGGTTTAGTTGATGTGCTTATTGAATATGATATTGAATTTGCTGAAACCGAGGGCGAAACGTTTAATAATTATTTAAAATTATTCAAACATTTTTACGGTGGCGAAACAGAAGAAGATGAGTACACACCACCTACTGACAAAGATATTCCTGTAGATAGCGGTTTACAAATAGAAAGTGATAGTTCAAATTAAACAATATGTAAGGCGTGACCTTAACACCTGTAAAAACACCAATAGTTGCTAAAAAGATGTTCCCAAACTATGTTTGGGACATCCCGTCAACTGAAAAAACTATTTATCTCACTTTTGATGATGGTCCCACTCCAGAAATTACAAATTGGACTTTAAATACCTTAAAAAGCTTTGATGCCAAAGCTGCTTTTTTCTGTATTGGAAACAATATTAGAAAGCATCCAAAAATCTTTCAAGGTATATTGAAGGATGGACATGCTATTGGAAACCATACCCAAAACCACGTAAAAGGTTGGAAAACTAAAATTGAGGATTATGTTGAGGAAGTTTCTAGAGCCCAAAAAATAATCGATAATCAAATTCAGAATTCAGGATTCAGAATTCAGAATTTATTCAGGCCACCTTACGGTCAAATGACACCTAAACAAGGCAAGAAACTGATGGCGTTGGACTATAAAATAGTTATGTGGGATATATTATCTTTTGATTGGGATAAAACCGTTTCGCCAGAAACGTGCTTAAATAATGTAATTTCAAAAGCTAAAAGCGGAAGTATTATTGTATTTCATGATAGCGTTAAAGCATCAAAAAATATGCAATATGCTTTACCTAAAGTGTTGGACTATTTTAGCGAAAAAGGTTTTGAGTTTAAAACTTTGAGTTTTGCTATTTAAAAACGATTGGTTAGCGCGTAATTACCCTTCCCTTAAAAAAGTAGAAAGAATCCTTATTCGTGATATTAATTCTCATCCTTTTGAAGGCCACCTCGTCTTCATCCCGATGTTTCGGGATGAAGACGAGGTGGTTATAAATTTAAAAACATAAAAAATTAAACCTAAACATTTTTAAAATTGTGTTTTGCGTATTCTATCGGGATTGTGGCAACCTGCCAGCAGACGCTCAAAAAACTAAACTTTCAATTTATATTCTTAAAAAAAATATGTACGTTTGCAGCGAGTAAAACAATAAAATATATGTCGTATTCAGATTTATTTGATAGTGGGTTTAAAAAGCGAAATGAGAGCCATTTTGCTGCCATAGTTCGTTTAGCGATGGATGATGGAATAATTACTCCTGATGAGCAGGCGTTTTTAGACCGTTTGGCACGTAGTTTAAATATTAGCGAAGGGGATTATAAATTAATTTTAAAGAATTATAATTCGCACCCCATTAACCCGCCTGTATCTTACGATAAACGTTTAGAACGTTTGTACGATTTAGCACGTATGGTGCATGTTGACCAAATTAATGGTGATCCTGAACACAAGCTTTTGCATAAAATTGCTGTTGGGCTTGGGTTTCATGCTGTAAACGTAAAATATATAGTTGATAAGGCTTTAACATTAGTACATAATGGTGTGGACTTGGATACTTTTGTGGACCAAATTAGGAATATGAATAGATAATAATTAAGAAAACTATTATAATTATATGAGCGTCCAAAACATTGGATGCTTTTTTTTGCCTCACCCTGAACTGCTTAAAGGCTGTTCAGACCTCTCTCTACGAAAGAGCCATTGCTGCCGATATTGAAAACCAAGAGATATACCCAGATTATATTCGTCTTTTAATTAATCGTGGATACTATGCAGAGGCCGAGAAATTAATAGCTTTTGCATTACGCTTTAAAGGAACTAGTAAAGCAAATATTTTGTTGGTTCAAGGGTATTTGTATGAAGCAATAATGGATTTTGATATAGCAGAAAACGTTTTGCAGGAAGCCAAAATGCACGCTCTAAACCAAGAGTTTATCAACTATGTTGATGATGTAATTGCACGAGTTGTTAGAAAACGTAAAACGCACAACAACAAAAACAAAGTGAAAGAAACGGTTGTAAAAAAGGAGGTTGAAAAGACGAAGAACAACTGGTTTCGAAATCGATTGAATAATTTGTTGTAATACTATTTTCTCTGTAAAAATAAGTGGGTGTAATAGAAATGCGTTAGGTAAACCCTAGCGTATTTTTTATTAAAAGAAAATCGCCTGCGCTAACCGAAACGTATTCGCATGCGCTTCAATAATAACTTTAATATCTGCCGAATAACCGCCTCCCATAGAACACATAACTGGTAAATTATAGTTTTTACAAGTTTGCAATACAAAACGGTCACGCTCTTTACAACCACTGAGAGTTAAACCAAGTTTCCCTAATTTATCTGAAGTTAAAACATCAACTCCACATAAATAGTAGATAAAATCAGGATTTTGCTCATCAATAAGCTTTGGCAAAGTCTCTTTTAAAATTTTTAAATACGTGCCATCATCTGTGTTATTTTCTAAAGGAATATCCAAATTGCTTTGTTCTTTTTTAAATGGGTAATTCCCTTTTCCGTGCATAGAAAATGTAAAAACAGAAGTGTCTTCCTGAAAAATTTTCGCTGTTCCGTTGCCTTGGTGTACATCTAAATCAACTATTAAAATTTTATTTGCTAATTTGTTCTTTTGAAGAAAACGCGCTCCAATTGCTTGATCGTTAAGCATACAAAAAGCTTCTCCTCTATCGGCATAGGCATGATGCGTGCCACCTGCAATATTCATGGCGATACCATGTTTTAAGGCAAATTCACTGGCTTTTATAGTACCATCTGCAATTGTAATTTCTCTTTCAACTAAAACTTCGCTTAAAGAAAATCCTATTTTTCTTGCTGCACGTTTATCTAAAGTAATATTCAATAAATCATAAAAATATTCAGCATCGTGAACTGCCAAAATAGGCGTTTCATCAAGCATATGTTCTGGCTCAAAAAAATTTTCTGGCGTGCAAGTGCCTTCATGTAAAAGTTGTTGTGGTAACAACTCATATTTAAGCATCGGGAAGCGATGGCCTTCTGGTAATGGATGTTTATATACATTGTGGCAAGCTATTTTGAGCATTTTTATTTATACAGTTTTAGTTGTATGCGCTTTCGCGGAATATCAACCTCCAAAACTTTTACAATAATTTGTTGATGCAGACTTACATGTTCGTTTACATCTTTTACAAAACTATCTGAAAGATTGGACACATGAATCAAGCCACTTTCCTTAATACCAACATCTACAAAACATCCAAAATTGGTAATATTGTTGACGATTCCTGGAAGTAATTGCCCTTCTTTTAAATCGTTAATGGTTTTTATATTTTGATTAAAAGTGAATACTTTGGCTTGCTCGCGAATATCTAAACCTGGTTTTTCGAGTTCCTTTACTATATCTTCAAGGGTAAGCAAACCAACCGATTCGGTACGATAACTCTTTAGATTTAATTTTTTAAGAAGTTCTGAATTACCTATTAAATCCTCCACAGATTTTCCTAAATCTTTAGCCATTTTTTCAACTATAACATAACTTTCTGGATGTACCGCAGAATCATCTAACGGGTTTTTAGCATCTTTAATTCTTAAAAACGCCGCACCCTGCTCAAAAGCTTTTTCGCCTAAACGTGGCACTTTTTTAATGTCTTTTCTGGTTTTAAAAACACCGTTTTCATTTCTAAAATTAAAAATATTTTCAGCTAATTTTGGTCCGATACCAGAAACTGAACTCAACAGCGGTTTGCTTGCCGTATTAATATTTACACCAACCGCATTCACACAATTTTCAACAACAACATCCAGTTGTTTTTGAAGTTTTGTTTGATCCACATCATGTTGATATTGTCCAACGCCTATGGATTTGGCATCAATCTTTACCAATTCAGCTAGCGGATCTTGAAGTCGTCGCCCAATGGATACCGAACCACGAACCGTTACATCATAATTTGGAAATTCCTCTCTCGCAATTTTTGATGCTGAATAAATACTTGCTCCAGCTTCACTGACAACAAATACCTGAATATCATTTTTAAAATGAATTTTTTTAATGAGTGCTTCGGTTTCTCTGGAGGCGGTGCCGTTTCCAATAGCAATTGCCTCTATTTTATAAGCATCAGCTAAAGAGCTGAGTTTTTTCATTGCACCTGTTGCATCACTTTTTGGCGGATGCGGATAAATGGTTTCGTTGTATTTTAATTGTCCTTGGGCGTCTAAACACACAATTTTACAGCCTGTTCTAAATCCTGGGTCTATGGCTAAAACACGTTTTTCACCTAATGGCGAACCTAACAACAATTGTTTTAAGTTTTTAGCAAATACAGAAATGGCTGATTCATCAGCTTTATCTTTAGCCACTTGCAACGCCTCATTGCTTAAAGACGGGAACAATAAGCGTTTATAAGCATCTTTTATGGCTATTTCAATGTGTTCCGCGCAAGCGTTATTGCTTTTAATAATTCGGCTTTCAATTTTATCTAAAGCACGGTCATCATCAATGCTAATTTTTACGCGAACAACTCCTTCTTTTTCAGCTCTTAAAATGGCTAACAAACGGTGGGATGGAATTCGGCTTAAACTTTCTTCCCAATCAAAATAATCCCTAAATTTTTGAGCGTTTTCCTCGTCGGCTTTTGTTTTTATCACTTTGGTGGAAATCATTGCAAAACGTTCCAATTGGTGGCGTATATTATTTCTAATATCGGTGCGCTCGTTAATCCATTCGGCAATAATATGGCGTGCACCTTCAAGGGCATCTTCAACAGAGTTTATTTCGCCTTTTACGTATTTAAATGCAATAGATTCAATATCATTTGCATTTTGAGACATGATGATTTTTGCCAAAGGTTCTAAACCATTTTGTCTTGCCTTTTCTGCTTTTGTTTTTCGGCTTTTTTTAAAAGGTAAGTATAAATCTTCAAGCGTTGTTAAATCTTGAGTGGCATCAATTTTTTGTTGTAATTCTGAAGTTAAAACATCTTGGTCTTCCAAAGCTTTTAAAATGGCTTTTTTTCGTTTTTCCAAAGCTTCAAATTGCTCTTTAAATTTTACAATATCACCAATTTGAACCTCATCTAAATTCCCAGTACGTTCTTTTCTGTAGCGTGAAATAAATGGAATCGTGCAATCTTCTTTTAGTAATTTAATAGTATTTTTTACTGATTGTTCTGGTAATTTTGTGTTGGAAATTATATAATCTATCATTCTTTATAATTAAAAAGACCTGTCAGTCCCGAAGCATCGGGACTAACAGGTTCAATTTATAGCTTAATTTAAATTTATAAAAACTTATGCTACTTTTTTAACCAAATCAAAACAAGGGCATTTTTTACAACGCTTGTTTTCGCTTTTTTTAAATTTTTTACAGCAACTGGTTTTTACTTTTTCAGGAAGTTCAACCCCTAATTTTCGTAATTTTCTTATTGCTTTCTTTTTCTTCTTTTTGCCCAAAACAAAATATAATATTCAAATCGTCTTACAAAAATAAGTTATTTTTATTAAATCTAAATAAGCTTAAATGTTAAAATTATTGTGGTGCATCTGTTGCTGCTGTAGTTACTGTTAAATTTTCGATGTCTTTATCAAATAGATACAAGCCGCCCTTATCATCACCAATCATATTTATTTTATCAAGAATAGTTCTTGCAACAGCTTCTTCTTCAATTTGTTCAGCTACATACCACTGTAAAAAGTTATGGGTTGCATAATCTTTTTCTTGAAGGCTTATATGCACCAGTTCGTTAATACTTTGAGATACATATACTTCATGTTCAAACAATTTTTCGAACATTTCCTTAAAAGATTTGAATGTAACATTTGGTGCTTTTAGCGCTGAAATTTGAGCATGTCCACCACGCTCGTTTACGAATTTTACGAGTTTTAGCATGTGCTCGCGTTCTTCATCGGATTGTGCATACATAAAGTTAGAAACGCCTTCTAAACCTTTAACCTCTGCCCAACATGCCATGGCTAAATAAATTTGAGACGATTCAGCCTCTACACGTATTTGCTTGTTTAATGCGTCTTGTATAATTGTTGATACCATAATATTGTTTTTTGTAAAGTTACAGATTTACTTTGTTTGTTTCAAAATTGGTTAATAAAAAAAGGGTTATCATTTTAAGAATAACCCCTTTTTATCATCAATCAAAAAAACTGATTTATTGTCCAGCTTGATTTTTTGCGTCTTCAATCATTTTTTCATTAGGTACAATGGCCACATTTACGCGTCTGTTTTTTGCACGTCCCGCTGCTGTGGAGTTATCATACATTGGTTGACTTTCTCCAAACCAGTTGGTTGTAAATCTACTGCTGCTCAGTCCTTTTCCAATTAAAAAGTTAGTTACAGCATAGGCCCTGTTTTTAGAAAGCGTCATATTATAATCCTCTGCACCTGCACTATCTGTATGCCCTACCACTAAAATATTAGTGTCTGGAAATTCTTTAAATACATTTGCCAATTTGTCTAAGGTTGCATGTGAAGCACTATTGATATTATATTTTTCGGTTGCAAAATAAACACCACTACTTTCATCAAAAGTAACAACAATACCGTCATCAACACGTTCAACTTGTGCGCCTGGTATTTCTTCTTCAATTTTTTGAGCCTGCTTATCCATTTTGTTTCCAATAAGAATTCCTGCACCACCGCCAACTACGCCTCCAATAACAGCACCTAATTCCCCATTACCACCTTTACCAACATTGTTTCCTATAATAGCTCCCAAAATGGCGCCACCTGTGGCTCCAATAACGGCGCCTTTTTGTTTGTTGTTTGCATTTTGTACAGATTTACAATTGGTAAATCCAATAGATAGAACAATTGTTAAAACCACAATTGCTGTTTTATTTATAATTTTTTTCATCTTTTATTTATTTAGTAAAATTCATGTTTATAATAAATGGCTTCCCCTCATTGTAAATAGTTTGCTGCCATTGCATATTTGAATCAGATAATGCCGTTAATTTCAATCGAAATCCTTGATTAGTTTCAGATTTACCCTTTTCATTAGTTGGCTTTAATAAGAAGTCATAAAGCCCTGTTTGTTGATCTACTTCTTGAATAGTGAAATTAAAATAACGCATACCAGTAGAACAATTTGCATTATTTATGGCATAAGTCCCTGAATAATTATTAGGAACAAATTGCCAGGTGCTACCTTCAAAACATTCCTTTGATACATCATTCAACAACGTTACATTAAATGTTCCTAAAGCACTGTAATCTATTTTATTTAAAGTCCATTCTCCCTTAATTATTTTTCTGGAGTCTCTTATGGTTTTTGATGCACCACAAGATAAAACACTAATTGTAATTAGTAATAAGAGTATTCGTTTCATATTTTGTTTTATTAATTAATAAGCTAGAGTATATACGTGTTTATCTACTTGAATAGATGTTAGCATAATTTATGTTTTATTTGAATAAATTGATCTATCTGTTGGTAAAATATTAAAGTACAAAGGATTAAACGCTTAATAAACGTGTTTTAAGGGTTGATATTTAACAAGGAATTAACAGATTTGCAACTATTCGGTGTTAAGTTGTTAACTGGTAAAATAATTTTTGAGTATAAACTCAGTCGAAACATATTTTTGTTTAATATATATAATCATGTTTAAAGCTTTCTGAGGTTTTCGCTTTACAAAAATTAAAATTTTACGAGCTTATACCGCCCTGCTTTCATGTTAAAATAACCAAACAAAAGCTCGTCGTTATGAAAGAAAACATCTTCAGCAGAAATATATTTTAAACCTTCTTTATATTCTTCTATTTTTTCAAATACCGTAGTACTCACTTCTTCTTTTATATAATTGAAATCGAAATTCAACTTTGTATTAAAATAAATAGATTTAGTTGTAGAATACGATGAATATCCTGAGTAGGTTGGATTAAAAGTTGTTATCGGAATAACTTGCCCTCTACTATTTGTGCCTAATGTAGTTGATGTCATTGGGCCAGCACCTAAACCTGAACCCTTAAATTCTTTTACTCCACCTATAGTTAAATGATAACCATCTGCCTTTTTGTAAACACTTAAACCCAATTTACCTGAAGAAATTTTTCGCAAAAATTTAGATGTTTCCTCAAAACTTCTTTCCCCATCAAAAGGGAGAAAAACTTCTTTTTCTTGGACTATTTCAGTGTTTTTAATATCTATTGCAGTATCCTTATCAAAATAAAAAAGATTTAAAAGCGCTCCTTCCAAATTTCTTATAACAAAAGTCATCTCTTTATTTGAACTTGCTATTTGAAATAAAAAGCCATCGAGATAATAGGAATTGTAATTTTTATAGTCATCAACTCGCCCTTTTGGATAAATAAATTCTTTTTTTTCTAACGAAAAATCACTCAGGTTAATAATATACATTAAAGTAGATTCTGTATTATTATCAAATGTTAGATATAAATTATTTTCATCATTAAAAATTTTATTATCGTTTGATGTTGTCTCTAAAGAGTTTGGTACCCTATTATCAATTTTGGTAATATTTGAAGTTTGTTTGTTACTAGAAAGATCAAAATTTAAAAAGGACAAAGAACTTGATTGAAGTTTTTGTTTCTCGTCTAGTTCTAAAGCATGTTTTTTAACAGTTTCAAATTCATAATCATTATTTAATAATCGGATGATCAAATCATTATCTCGTGTAGAACTTAAAACATATAAATTATTATTGTGACTAATAGTTTTGAGATATTTTTCTCCTTCGAACTCTAATTTTATTTCTTTGAGTTCACTCGTATTATTAGAAAAATCTACTGTTTGAGCAAAGAATTTATTCTTAAAACTATTTGAATAAATAAGACTATATTCTGATTCTTTTATTGTGTACCCCAATAACTCATTAAACCTATTCTTCTTTTCAGACTCAAAGTCTAATTGAGATTTGGGTTTAAAGGTTTCATCAAATAAATAAGCGTGAAATTTTTTATTTTCTCTTATAAGAATTGCTAAATCGCCATTTAAACTATTTGAAAGTGAAAACGTATATTTTTTTATTTGTCTTGATTTTTGGTCACATTCAAAATCCAATACAATATCTTGACTAGAAGCATTAAAACTTAACAAAAAAATAAGACAAAAAACAAAAAACGATTTCATATTTATAGTACTAACTTATCTGCAACCCATTTCCGACTTCAGCATCACCTGTACTTAGCGCAGTCGAAGTGTCAGGATTTACAAAAACCTATTTCCCGTCAGGCGTTTCAGTCATTAATGTTATGGAGGGCTGAGTTTTTAGTTATTACTATTTAGAGCTCATCTATTACCTCCATTTCGGAATCATTGTCTAACACTGAAGAATATATTATGGATGTTAATTCTATTCTGATATCACGTCTTAAATTTTTAAAAATTTTAGGTTTCTTACCCAAGGTTTTAGAATAATTCTCTTTAGTAACAATCTCATCTTTAATAGATATTTGAAAAGCACAATGAGAATACATACAAGGATCTGGACTATGTATTAGTTTAATATTTGCAATAATATCTGGATTGTCATATGAAATAATCTCTTTCTCAAATGTCTTATTTTGGTTTAAAGTTTTTATAACTGATATACTAATATCCTTATTTAGGATTAGTTGAACATCAGTATTTTCATCAATATCAAATAACACGTCCTCTTTTAGGATATATTTTTGGATTATTAAAATTCCGATTGTGGGAAACGTCATAAAGACTTATGGATTGATAAGGCTTAGAACATTGATCAGGTTTACATCTGTAATATAATTCCTCTCCAATAAAAAATTCTTCTATAATATCTTTCCCAAATGAATGAAGCCTTTTAGGAATATATGGTAATTGACATTGCATTAATTGCTTTGAAGAATTACATAGAAATAAATTTATACAATAATTTTTCCATGTCAACATCTTGATTAAAAACGCCCTTAACTTTTTTTCCATTTTTCCCTACATAATTGTAAGCAATTTGACCAAATTCATCAAAAGTTATCATCGACATACCATTATCAGATTCTCTCCATAATAACAAATCAGAATCTTCAACGGAATCAACATTTATTTTTAATTTATTTGGGTCAATTTGACCAAGAACATAATTTAATTTTATAACAAAATTTTGAAAATTTTTAATTTGAATTTTGTTCAAAAAATCAAATTTGGTTAGAACACTATTAAACCAGTCATCTAAGTCAGAAACACTCAAATCATTAAAAGTGTGAATATGTCCTGTCTCTTCATAATCATGACCAAATAGTTCAGATTGTCTTAAAAACAAGTCGTTAGTTAAAATGTTTAATGAATTTTCCATAATTAGCTTTTAATTTAGACACTATATTTTAAAAGAGCCTTTGCGGTAATTGAATCAAAAAAGACTCTATTTTTTATTACTCTTAAAGGTTTGAAACTTTCTGCTAAATCAATTTTATTCTTCTTTATATTTTTATTTACACTAATGTCTAATAAAACTAAATTTTCTTTAGGTTGAGTAGACACCGCGTTCACAATATATTCTGGTTCATCTGTATATGAGAACGTTACCGAATTTTGAAACTTTACAATATTTCTTTTTTTTGATTGCTTAGGGTATAGCTGAATTAATTCAGATACAGGGTTCTCATTATCTACCTCAATAACATTTATATATCTAACAGAAATATCATTTACCGTTAAATTATCTTTAGTCACATTATCAAAAGTACTCCAAAGTTTTATTAATATATCTAAAATTTTATCAAAAGAACAATATTCATGTAGAAAATGATAAGATAGTGAACCTTTTCTCATTTGTAAAACTTCATTATTATTCTTCAAATGAAATCCACTATTATCATTTGACACGTTAATACCTTTATCAGTGATTTTAAATTGATTGGTAACAGAAGGTTTTATGTTTGAATACCTGTTTTTTATAAAATCTAAATTAACGAATTTTTCAAAACAATCTTTGTCAACAATTTCGTCATAAGAAATCGAAAATATAATTTCTTTGATTGGTGTATTAGGTAATACAGGATATTTCATTTTAACTTACAGCAATTAAGTATAAATGTAGTGCTTTTTGTGAAATTCTTGGTGCAATATAACGAATTTTTAACTAATGCTTAACCCATTTCCAACCTCAGCATTATCAGGATTCACAAAAACCAATTTACCTTCAGGAGTTTCAGTCATTAAAATCATACCTTGACTTTCAACACCACATAATGCCCTTGGAGCTAAATTAACTAAAACCGTTACACGTTTACCAACCACTTCTTCAGCTGTAAAACTTTCAGCAATACCAGAAACAATAGTCCGTACACCAATACCAGTATCTACTTTTAGTTTTAAAAGCTTTTTGGTTTTCGGCATTTTTTCAGCTTCCAAAATGGTTCCAACACGGATATCTAGCTTCGTAAAATCATCAAATGTTATGGTGTCTTTTTGAAGCTCTATCGTTTTGCTCGCTGCCTCATTCGCCTTTTTACTAGCTAGTAATTTATCGAGTTGTTTTTGAATGGTTTCATCTTCTATTTTAGAGAACAATAATTCTGCTTTTCCTATTTTATGTTCTGCTGGAAGTAAAACTTCCTTTGTGCTTATGTCGTTCCATGACGTTTTGACTGCGCTCAACGTGACATTGAGGATGCCTTTCAGTTTTGCAGAAGTAAACGGCAAAAACGGCTCGCTTAAAGTGGCCAAAGCTGAAGCAATTTGGAGTGCTACAAACATAATAGTTTTGGTGCGTGCTTCATCAACCTTTATCACCTTCCAAGGTTCTTCATCAGCTAAATATTTGTTTCCTAGTCGCGCTAAATTCATCAACTCTTGTCCGGCTTCCCTAAAACGGTAACGCTCAATAGAACTTGCAATAACAGCAGGATATGCTTTTATAGTTGCTAAGGTTTCTTCATCTACAGTAGTAAATTCAGAAGGTTTTGGAACTACACCATCATAATATTTGTTGGTCAATACCACTACTCGGTTTATAAAGTTTCCAAAAATAGCTACCAACTCATTATTATTTCTGGCTTGAAAATCTTTCCAGGTAAAATCGTTATCCTTCGTTTCAGGCGCATTCGCATTTAATGCGTAACGCAATACATCTTGCTGACCAGGAAATTCTTCTAAATATTCTGGTAACCAAACCGCCCAATTTTTAGACGTTGAGAGCTTGTTCCCCTCTAAATTTAAAAACTCATTGGCTGGCACATTTTCTGGCAAAATATAACTGCCCTCAGCTTTTAACATAGCTGGAAAAATAATACAGTGAAATACAATATTATCTTTTCCTATAAAGTGAACTAGCTTAGTATCTTTATCTTTCCAATACGGTTCCCAATCTTTTCCTACGCGTGCTGCCCATTCTTTGGTTGACGAGATATAACCAATAGGTGCATCAAACCAAACATAAAGCACTTTGCCTTCGCCGCCTTCTGCTGGCACGGGAATTCCCCAATCTAAATCGCGAGTTACCGCTCTTGGGCGCAAGCCATCATCAATCCACGATTTACATTGCCCGTAAACATTGGGTTTCCAATCTTTTTTATGGCCTTCAAGAATCCATTCTTTTAAAAAGGCTTCATGCTTATCTAAAGGTAAAAACCAATGTTTTGTTTGTTTTAGCGTCGGTACATTTCCTGTTAGTGCCGATTTCGGATTTATTAAATCGGTGGCATTATGGCTCGTTCCGCAGTTTTCACATTGGTCGCCATAACTTTCTTCATTTCCACATTTTGGGCAGGTCCCAACTACAAATCGATCTGCTAAAAACTGATTTGCTTCTTCATCATACAATTGCTCGGTAGTTTCTTCAATAAACTTACCTTTTTTATCTAAAATTTGAAAAAACTCAGAAGCCGTATCGTGATGAATTTTAGCAGTGGTTCGTGAATAATTATCAAAAGTAATCCCAAAATCCTCAAACGATTTTTTAATAATCGCATGGTATTTGTCCACGATATCTTGTGGTGATACGCCTTCATTTTTCGCCTTAATAGTAATGGGCACACCGTGTTCATCACTTCCACCAATTAAAATAACATCATTCCCTGTTAAGCGTAAATAGCGTGCATAAATATCGGCAGGCACATATACACCGGCCAAATGCCCAATATGTATAGGCCCGTTTGTATAAGGAAGTGCAGTGGTAATGGTATATCTTTTCGGCATTATAATAACTTTTTAAAGGCGTAAAAGTACACAATTTGAGGGCTATTTAGAAAATAAAAAGTATTAAACAATAAGATCCATTAGTTGCTCAAACAAGTTCAGCATTAGAACCATTGAGTTAGATCAAACTATTTTTAAATTTAGATTGTATTATGAGACCCCGCACAAATTGCGGGGTTAGTTCAACTAGTTATTTTAAATGCTTCTTTCAGACTTTTCAAAATAGAGTTTCACTAAAAAAATGTACATTTACATTATGCAGAAAAATCTACTAACAATACCCTTGTTTTGTGTTGTTTTTTTCTTAGGAATAAAAACGCATGTGGCACAGAATTCAATTGAAAAACAACATAGTACTTTGAAACAACCACCATACTTAAAAGCAGGCGACACAGTTGCTATTGTAGCACCATCAGGAATTTTAAAAAACAGAGCAGGCGAAGTACAGCAAGCCAAAGCTTTATTAAAAAGCTGGGGTTTACATGCCGTGGTTGGAAAACATGTTTTTAGTCAAGCGAATCATTTTGCAGGAACTGATGATGAACGTTGCGAAGATTTTCAAAACGCTTTGGACGACCCAAAGATTAGTGCCATTTGGTGTGCGCGTGGTGGTTACGGAACGGTTAGAATTTTAGATAAATTAGATTATTCAAAATTTAAACAAAATCCAAAGTGGATTATTGGCTATTCTGATATTACCGCACTTCACAATCAAATACATAATGAGGGCGTTGAAAGTATTCATGCACTGATGTGTACCAGTTTACAAGATGATTTAAGCACCATTGCAGAAACCGTTTCAACTTTTAAAGATGCCATTTTTGGCAAACCTTTAAGCTACACTTTAAAAGGTTCAAAATACAACAAAACAGGAACAGCTTCAGGGCAGCTTGTTGGTGGAAATTTAACTGTGTTACACACTATGTTAGGTTCTGAAACCAGTATTGACTCTTCTGGGAAAATATTATTTATTGAAGACATTGGCGAATACAAATATCATATTGATCGAATGCTACAAAGCTTAAAACGCGCAGGTTATTTTGATGATTGCAAGGGTGTTATTGTTGGCGATATGACTAAACTTAGAAAAAATACAACCCTTTGGGGCACTTCCGTTGAGCAACTTATTTTAGATGCGCTTTCTGATTATAATTTCCCCATTGCATTTAATATGCCCGCAGGTCATGAGGAAGATAATCGTGCGTTGATTTTGGGGAGAAGGGTTCAGTTGGCGGTTGGCAGTGAGCAGTCTACTGTTATATTTGATAATTAATTTATGAATGAAGCATTATTAATATTAGAATCGAATCAACTGATGAGACACCTGATTCTTTTTAAATTGTATATTGAAGGAAAAGGTGAATCTATCCAAAATGTTTATATAAAAGAATCTATTCAAAATCTTTATGGAAAAGAATTTGATAATCATCTCTATTCTAGAAATTGTAAATATCTACTTAATAAAGATTACACTAATAGACATGCTACCCATTTAACACATAAAGGCATAATTTATTTTGAAGAATGAATAAAATCTTTTGAAAACTTAACTATTCAGGAAAAAGAAAAACTTAATGAAGAATTACCTAAATCAATATTTGATTTTTTTAAATTTACATCTAATGTAACATCTGTTTTAAGTTTTGTAACACAAATATTAAAACTTGCTGAAAGATCTTAAAAATATTTTTTAATTAATTGGTAAAATGGATTCCTGCCTTCGCAGGAATGACAAAAATTACACTCCGAATTGACTCAAATGATGGTCTAAATGTTTGTAAAATAAATTATTCCATTCTTTAGCCGTTAATTTTCCAAAGGAATGGGATGGTTTGCCATCAAAAAAAGCCGAACCTAATGCCTGGGTTTTCATTAAAAAGTCTGTTAATCTTGCTTTTTCCTCTACGAAATTTTTGGAATCTGAAATAATAAATTCAGGTGCGGTTCTACTATTTTTCTTATAGGGCTTTTCGCTAACCACATAAGGTTTCACCACAGATTTGAGCATCCACTTTTTAAACCTATTGGGCTTTAGGTGTTTATTATCATATATCATTTCGTAAGTCACGTTACAATGCGCTAACATTTGGTCAACACTCATTTTTCCCCATTGCGGTTTTGCATAAGCATCTAATTTGTTAAGTCTATCAATTATGATGTTGGTTTCTTTTAAGTCGAAAATGTTTTTCATGATGAATTATTTAATCTTAAGCTTCTGCAAGTTATTTATTTATTTTTACTTTAAAAATTCCTAAGATAATAATGTGTGTTTTTAAGACTTTATAATAGGTGAACCTAATCGATTTGTTGATTTGACAATTCTAAAAAACTCTAAATGTCTATATGATTATAAAACCACCTCGTCTTCATCCGAAACATCGGGATGAATCCACTCCTCCTTAAAAAAGGAGGAGAGTTCTAAAATAGATTACTATTTTCTTAGGGAAAGTTTATTGTTAAACCTATAATTATTCCTTTCCTTATTTGAGCGAAGAGCTTTTGCCGAACGTGATTCGGTATGGATTTAAACTCAATAAGAGTTTAAAGACGGAAGGGTTTCCAAGAAGTCAACAGAAAAATATATTAGATATAAAGAATGACAAAACTTTTAAAACCTACGTTCCTTCTGTATCTGCTCATAAGCCACTTGTACTTGCCTAAATTTTTCTTCTGCTCCCGCTTGATGTTCTTTCCCTAAATGAATCACTTTATCTGGGTGGTATTTTTTAGCCATGGTACGATACGCTTTTTTAATATCATCGACTGATGCGCTTTTATCAATTTCTAAAATTTTATAAGCATTATCGCTGCTGTTATAAAACATGGCTTTTATACTATCGTAATCACGAGAACTTATGCCTAAATATCCCGCAATGGTATAAATTTGGCGTTCTTCATCTTGGGTTACCGTCCCATCGGCTTTAGCTATTCCGAATAAAAAGTGCATCAATTGCAATCTTGATGGGTGATCCATCATTTGTTTTATTTGCAAACACACTTGTCTTGTAGAGATATTGTTTTGGTTGGTTATGCCTTTAAACAATTTGAATGCATGATTTGCGCGCTCTTTCCCGTACATATTTAAAAACTGCTGACGCACAAAATCCAATTCGCGTTGGTCTTGCTTTCCATCAGCTTTTATTACGATTGATGCCAAAATGAGCAAGCTCACTTCAAAATCGCCCGATTGTGTTTGTGGGCGTTGTTGCGGTCTGGTTCTATAGGTTGTTCTTTGCCCGCGTTGTTGCGGTTGCCCCTGCCTTAATAACGGGTTACCGTCTGACATGGCATCAATAACACTGCCAATTGCCAAACCAATTATGGCTCCTATTGGGCCTCCAAACGACCATCCTAAAGCGCCTCCTATCCATTTTGAAAAACTCATGTCATTTTTTTGTTTTTTTGTGTGTTCAAATATACCATTGTTAGTTGAATTTTTAGCGCTTTTGTTACAGTTGTACTGCGTTAAGGATAGAAGTGGCATCCTTTTTTGTGCTTGCTAAATATTTGATTGGAGCTTAAATTGAATGAATTATAAAAGTTTTAAAAGATACTGAAACAAGTTCAGCACAAGAAGGATATAACGGATAGCCTGACCTTATAACGCCATAAGCGTTTTAAGGGAACGCCCAAATTATTATTGTTTGATTTTTGATTAACTTTGCACAAGTATTAATTATAAAATAAAAATTTAAAAGATATGTATCCAGCAGAATTAGTAAAGCCAATGCGTGAAGATTTAACCAAAGTTGGCTTTGAAGAATTACATACAGCAGAAGCTGTTGATGCGGCATTAGCAAAAGAAGGTACAACTTTAGTAGTTGTAAATTCGGTTTGTGGTTGTGCTGCAGCCAATGCGCGCCCAGGTGCTAGAATGAGTTTACAGAATGCAAAACGTCCTGATCATATTGTAACGGTTTTTGCAGGTGTTGATAAAGAGGCTGTTGATGCGGCTCGTGGCCACATGGTTCCGTTTCCTCCAAGTTCTCCATCTATAGCATTGTTTAAGGATGGCGAATTGGTGCACATGCTTGAGCGCCATCATATTGAAGGCAGACCAGCAGAATTAATTGCTGAAAACCTTGTTGATGCGTTTAATGCTCATTGTTAGACCTCACTCCCTAACCCGCTCTCTAAATGGAAGAGGGAACTCAATTTCAATAAAATTTAAACCACGATTTATTCGTGGTTTTTTGAATTTTAAACGCACTTTTTACAATTATTACATCTACTAAGTTAATTGCAAGGATATGAAGAAATCAATATTTAAAATCATTTTGCTTCCCCTGTGTTTATTCTTGTTTTCCACACAATGTGAGGATGACATTCCACCTCGAAACCAAGAAAATGATCAACAAGAATTGGCACTTTTAAAAACTGAAATTGAAAATTTAGCAAGTGCTTCTGTTTGCGGAGATACTTTTGAATGTAAATTTATTGACTTTGGCAGCAAACCTTGTGGTGGCTCTTGGGGTTATTTGGTATATTCAACATCTATTGATACTGAACAACTTGAAAGTATGGTTGAAGATTATAACCAAAAAGAAACCAATTATAATATGAATTGGAATATTGCTTCTGATTGTGCTATTATAAACCCTCCAACCAGCATAACTTGCGAAAATAACATCTGTGTAGCTGTGTTCTAACACTTAGTTTATTATTTTTGGAGCATGCGAAAGTTATTAGCTTATCCTTTAACCATTATTTATCTCTTTTGTTTTTTTATAACATTGGTAATTTTTCACCCTATCCAATGGTTTTGTTTTAATGTTTTTGGGTATCAGGCCCATAAAAAAAGTGTGGATTATATGAATTTCTTCCTCATGGGATGCGCCCACATATTAGGTACGCGTTTTACATTTAATAATCCGCATCAAATTAATAAAAAACAACCTCTAATTATAGTCGCAAACCATCAAAGTTTGCATGATATATATCCGCTTACTTGGTATATGCGTAAACATCATCCTAAATTTATAAGTAAAATAGAATTGGGCAAAGGTATCCCAAGTGTATCGTATAATTTACGGCATGGTGGCGCAGCATTAATTGATAGAAAAAACCCAAGACAATCCTTACCTGCGCTCATAAAATTTGGTGAGTATATTGAAGAAAACAAACGTGCCGCAGTCATTTTTCCGGAAGGCACTAGAAGTAAAAATGGTGAACCTAAACCATTTCAAACAAAAGGTTTGGACATTTTGTTAAAAAAAATACCTTCAGCTTCAATTGTTCCTATTTCAATAAATAACTCTTGGAAAATGTATAAATATGGTAAATTTCCAATGGGAATAGGCACTCATATTACATTTACGGTACACAAGCCTGTAAAATTAGCTACCTTTGTTAACAAGAAAGATTTAATTAATAGTATTGAAACCACTATAAAACAAAATATACACCCCTAAAAATATAGTTATGTCGTTAAAAAATGTAAGATTGGAAGTGATGCAGTTTTTGGAAAAAGACGTAGAATCCCTCATTGAAAAATATTTAATTCCTATTGAAAAAATATGGCAACCTACCGATTTTTTACCGAACTCGGAAGGTGACAACTTTTTTGAAGAGGTAAAAGAAATAAGAGAGCTTTCAAAAGAATTACCTTATGATTTTTGGGTGGTTTTAGTCGGTGATATGATTACCGAAGAAGCACTACCAACTTACGAATCGTGGTTAATGGATGTTGAAGGTGTCGATCAGGTAAAAGATGGTGGAAACTCATGGGGCAAATGGGTGCGCCATTGGACAGGTGAAGAAAACCGCCATGGTGATGTACTTAATAAATACTTGTATTTATCAGGTCGCGTTAACATGCGTGAAATTGAAAAAACAACGCAATATTTAATTGCTGATGGTTTTGATATTGGTACCGATAGAGACCCTTATAAAAACTTTGTTTATACCAGCTTTCAAGAATTAGCAACCTATGTTTCGCACAATAGAGTGGCTAAAATGGCAAAGAAAAATGGTAATAAGCAATTAGGCAAAATGTGCCAGATAATTTCTGGTGATGAAATGCGACACCATAATGCGTATTCAGAATTTGTGGAGCGTATTTTTAAGGTAGATCCTAGTCAAATGATGATGGCTTTTTATGATATGATGAAAAAGAAGATTACTATGCCAGCCCATTTTTTGCGTGAATCTGGAAACCAAATTAGTACTGCTTTCGAAGAGTTTTCTAATACCGCACAACGTATTGGCGTTTACACATCTACTGATTATGTAGATATTTTAGATAAACTTATTAAGCGTTGGGAAATTGATAAAATTACTGACCTAACTGATGAGGCTGAAAAAGCTAGAGATTACTTAATGAAACTTCCTGGTAGAATGTATCGTTTATCAGAACGTATAAAAATTCCTGAAAATTCATTTGAGTTTAAATGGGTGGAGCCTGCGGTTGTTAAATAATTAGGCCATTTTCTTAAAATTTATAAATCAATTCCTTTTATTTATGAAGGGAATTTTTATTTTTAAGTTCTAGCAAATTAAGAATGAGATTTTATTTATTAGTCTTATCAAGTCTTTTCATTATTTCTATGTCTAACGGACAGGAGTATTCTCGTAAAGAGTTAAAATACAAACCCGTAAACTTGAATGAAGCCGTTATTCAACTCAAAAAAATTCATAATGATTCAATAAAACAAAAGATTCTTACAATGAGTGAAGAAGAATTTGTTTTGAATTCACATATGGGATTAGGTATGTGGATAAGAAATAATTGGGGGCTTTGGAAACGCAAAAAACTAGCTGACTATTTTAATACTATTGGAGTTTATCATCCTGATGATATGTCTGGAATAATACTAACTAGCTATTACCGTGAACTCAATGGTGAAAATTGGAAGGTGGATAATCAAGTTGAAAATTATAAATTGTTTTGGAAAGAAAAAAATAATGAGCAAAAAACCAATAGGGAATGAACCTTATAATGAACAAAACCAAAACCTTCGTAAAAGATCAATTACAGGATGCTGAAGGCGGACACGATTGGTTTCACACCCTAAGGGTGTATAACAATGCCTTACTCATTTCTAAAAATGAGCGTGTGGACATATTTATTGTTTCACTTGGGGCCTTACTTCACGACATTGCCGATAGTAAATTTCATAATGGCGATGAAACCGTTGGCCCTAAAATAGCGCGAGAATTTTTATTTAAGCTCAATGTTGATTCTTCAATTATTGAACATGTTATAAAAATTATTGAAAACATTTCTTTTAAAAATTCAATAGAAAAAAATTCTAATTTTACTTCAAAAGAATTAGAGGTCATTCAAGATGCAGATCGTTTAGATGCTATTGGTGCCATTGGCATAGCGCGTTGTTTTAATTATGGCGGGTTTAAAAACAGGCCACTTTATAACCCTGATATAAAACCAAACCTTAATATGAGTAAGGCAGAATATAAAAACTCAACAGCTCCAACTATAAATCATTTTTACGAGAAATTACTGCTTTTAAAAGATAGAATGCATACGAAAACTGGAAAGCAAATTGCAAAAGAAAGACATGCTTTTATGGAATTATATTTGAAACAGTTTTATAATGAATGGGATGGTATTAAGTAATGATAATACTAGTTTTCTTTAGCAATTTCTAGTGCTGTAATTTTATATTCTAATATGGATAACTGTTCTCCGTTAGAAATTATTTGCTCAATAGTTAAATCATTATTGGAATTCATAAAATTCAATATTTCATTAACTTTTACATTGTAGTAATCAATTGTATTGTCAATTTTATCATTATCCATTATTGGCTATTTTTTTTACTGAATTATATGCTTTATTTCCTTTCTGTATTGCGATGCACTTTTACCAGTAATATCATTAAATTGTTTGTTAAAGTGCGAGAAATTATTAAATCCGCATTCAAAACAAATATCAGCTATACTCATTTTACTTTCATTTAATAGCTTGGTAGCGTGTACAACTCGGTATTCGTTTACTAGCTGTGTAAAGGTTTTTCCTGTCGTTTTTTTAAAATATCTACAAAACGCAGGAACCGTCATGCTTACTTTATCAGCAACCTCATCTAAAGTGATGTGTTTTTGAAAATTACTATTCACATATTTGTAAATAGTACTGATTTTTTCGCTGTCTTGCGGATTCGTTTCTAAAGCAATCCCATCAGCATTTAATAAGGTATAATCTTCAGTGTTTGCTAAATAATTTAAAATTTCTAAAAACTTAAGCACACGCTCCAAACCATCATAATCTAAAATTTTATTGATTTTAGAACCTACAAAATTTTTGGTTTCAACATTAAATTTAATTCCTTTTTTTGCCCTATGGAATAATGCCGAAACTGCGGCCATTTCAGGAATATTAATAAAATCATTACCTAAAAAATCGGCTTTAAATTGAACCGTGGTTTCTGTTCCGTTAGCAGTAAGTCGGTCTGCAAATCCATTATGGGGCAAATTAGCTCCAATTAGTATTAATTGACTATTATTAAAATAAGACAAGTGATTGCCTATATGTGTTTTTCCTTGCCCTTTATTTACGTAAACCAACTCCAATTCGGGATGAAAATGCCAAAAGGCACTATTTTTATCTGCCTTTTCAGCGTGTTGCTTTACTAAAATAGAGCTCCCGAAACTGGGACTAAGTTTTTCTAAAGTAGGTTTCTTATTAATCATCGGAAGCAATTTTTATTACAAATTTACTATTTATTATGCATACTTTATATATTAAATTACCATAATTGTATGTTATTTTAACTTAACATACAGTTAACATTCATTTAACAGGTAAAATAGCATATAAATATGCTAAAATTGATGTTTTATTTACTCCCTTTATACTATATTTTTGTAGTGTTATTGAAACAGAGATATTATAAATCATATAAAATTGATGTATTATTATAGTAAATCAATAAAATATATTTAATAAAAAACACACTCTGTAAAGAGTAAACAGTATTCATTAATAATTAGTTTAATGTCTTATTTAGTTTAGTTGGTAAAGTGGGCTGTGGTGGCCCACTTTTTTTATGAGCATTTTTTAAATATCAATAGTTTAAAAGCTAAACTTTTTATAAACAATTTTAAATTAACTTCTATTAAAAATTCACTCATTTATATGCTATTTTACCTTTACATTATCTTAACAATTAATTAACAGATAAAATAGCATATAAATTAGCCAAAATTGATGTTTTCTAAAGGCTTCTTCCAGCATACCTTTGTACCGTTGAACGTTATTAAAAAATCCAAATCATGAAAAACACAATTAAAACAATTAAAAAGAGCCTATTAGTGGTAAGCGTATTTACTGCGGCATTAGGCAACGCTACTGAAATTTCTTCTACCATTAAAGAAGATCTTAAAGAGACCGCATTAACCTTAAAGAATGTAAAATCTGGAGATTTACTATCTATAAAAGATTTTAATGGGATTACCTTATATAAGGAGTTAATTAAATCTAACGGGATTTATAAAAAAGGATTCGATTTAACTGCTTTACCAAACGGTGAGTATTATTTTGAGGTTGATAAAGATTTAGAAATTAAAACCATTCCTTTTACAGTAAATGCTAATACAGTTGAATTTAACAAGGAAGCGGAGTTTACTGTTTTTAAACCTTATGTTAGACAAAAAGGTGATTTAGTTCTTATTTCTAAACTGTCTCCAAATTTAGAGCCTTTGAATATCTCTGTATATGCTGAAACCAATGGTTCATTCGAATTAGCATATTCGGAAAAAATTGAAGGCACTAAAACTATAGAACGTATTTATAAATTAAACAAGGGAAACTATAAAATTATATTTAACTCAAACAACAGAGAGTTCACGAAATTCATTAATAATTAGTTTAATGTCTTATTTAGTTTAGTTGGTAAAGTGGGCTGTGGTGGCCCACTTTTTTTATAAAAATTAGAAATATGAAAACGTTACATTTACCTATATCCTATAAATTTAGTTCGCTAAAAAAATTCAATGCCTCTTTAAACCTAAATAGTAAAAAAGTAGATTGGATTTTTAAAAGAATTATATTACATAGTATTTGGGGTGTTTTAAACATCCTAGGTTTAATTTATATTTCTGCTTTAATTACAGGAACAGGTTGGGAAGTTGTTTTTTTAATTGGTGGTTTAATTTATTGTTCAGCGTATTGGATAATAGCTTGTATTATTTTTGACAAGTTAACAGGCGATGAAATAGATAATATGACCAAATAAAATATTTTAAAACAGTTTTAATTGTCCGTCTTTAAACTGCTCATGTAATTGCGTGTTCAATCTTGGCATCGCCTTATCTTTAAAATATTTTTGTCTCGCAAGTTTTACAAGGTTATTAATTTGTTCTGCTATTTTACCTTCCCCTCGCATTCTAGTTCCATATCTGCTGTCGTTTAAGTTCCCGCCGTGGCAACTTTCTATTTGATGCAATACTTTTTCAGCTCTATCAGGCATGGTTTTATGTATCCAATCCTTGAAAATTTCTCCAATCGCACCGTTTAACCTAACTATGGTATGTCCAATTGATAAAGCTCCGTAATCTAAAGCTGCCTTTGCTAATGGTAAAATTTCATGGCTATTTATAGATGGAATTATGGGCGCCAACATCACATTAACAGGGATACCATTGTCGCTTAATGTTTTTACGGTTTCCAGTCGTTTTTTTATTGTGGCTGTTCTGGGTTCTAAAACACGTCGTGTATCTTCAGATAATGAAGTAATGGATATGTTTACGCCTATTAAACTGTCTTTAGCCAATGCTTTTAAAATTTCTAAATCCCTTAAGATTAGAGCGTTTTTTGTGATGATGCCAACGGGATGTTTGTACCTTAAAAATACTTCCAAACACTGTTTTGTAATTTCAAACTGTTTTTCGGCTGGTTGGTAACAATCTGTATTTCCAGACATTACAATGGTTTGTGCTTTCCAACTTTTCTTTTTTAGTTGAGCCTCTAATAGTTTTGGTGCATCCTTTTTTACCAAAATTCTACGCTCAAAATCCAACCCCGCACTATAGCCCCAAAATTCGTGAGAGTTTCTGGCATAACAATAAATGCATCCGTGTTCGCAACCTTGATATGAATTCATGGAATACTGCATACCAACATCTGGACTCGCCACTTTATTGACTATAGTTTTAGGAAAAACAGGTAAATACAACGTTTTATTTTTATCACTTTCCTCGCCTTCTTTATGGCAAAATTCTAGGAAATCATCACGCATTTCGTGGCTTAACTCAAAGAAGCGATTGTGCACATTACGCTGCGCACCACGTCCTTTTATGGTAGATTTTAGGTTCATTACAGTAAAATTAAAGGTTTGTTGCTTTTTAAGTAGCTCTTTAAAATTAGGTATTATTTGTTTTGAAAACTGTTAAAGTGGATATGGGTTATTAACAAACTGGATAAATTTGGATTAGATTAAAGACTTAATTGAACTTGACTTTGCCAGAAAAATTGTCGAACTTTGTTTATCGTATGATATAAACATTTGAAACGATTTTATATCCTTAATAGCTATGTGCAAACTGAAAACAAACATTTAGAATTTATAAACCTATGAAACAAATGACTAAAATTCTGTTTTTAATAACAGTAATCGGATTTACAAGTTGTAGTCCGAAAATCTCTTCAAATTTTACTAATCCACAACCAAAATTATCGATGGATGAAAACGTAGCACTTTTGGACATCGAACACAATTTACCAGAAAACAACCTTATTAAGGTTGGAGAATTGAGATTTCAAGATTCTGGATTTTCTACAGATTGTAGTTTTAATAGTTTAATGACTCAAGCCAGAAATGAAGCAAGAAAAAATGGCGCTAATATTGTAAAGGTTCTGGACAAAAAGAAACCAGATTTATGGAGCAGTTGTTATCGGTTGAAAATTGACCTTTATAAATACAATGGAGATACCTCATCATTACCGCAATACGAATTAAAACTTGACTAAACTTAAAAAAATAAACGAATGAAAATCATTTTTAAATCAATTCTACTTCTTTCAGTATTTTTACTTTCAAGCTGTGCAACAATTATTTCAGGCTCAAGACAAAACGTAGAAATAGCTTCTGAACCAAGTTCAGCAAAAGTATACATAAACGAAATTGAAGTTGGAAACACACCTATAGAAAAAAATCTAAAAAGAAACCAAGAATATAGTTTAGTGCTAAAATTAGACGGATACGAAACTTACGAGACTAAGTTGGAGAAAAAATTCAATGCTTGGTATATTGGAAATATTGCTTTCGGCGGATTAATTGGAATCGTAATCGATCCAATAACTGGAGCAATGCATAAATTAAAACCTGAAGAAATTGATGGAAATCCAAAAAGCGGAACAACTTATAATACAGAAAGTGGAAAATTATTCGTAAAAATTAGTATGAACATTGACCCAAATTCAGAAAAAGTTGGACAATTAAGAAAATCGGAATAAAACCAGCACATAATATCGCAAAATTAATTACTAGTGTAAGCTACTTATTCGGTTTATATTTGCTAAACTAGGTGCTCAAACAGCGAAACAAAACATATACTGACCATTAGGCACAGTTAGGAGTAGCCCTCTTGCAGAAAAAATAAATCATGTTGCAGAACAGTTGTTAAATTTGGCAAATCTGGATTTGATTAAAGACTTAGCAGAACTTGATTTTGTCAGAAAAATTGTCGAACTTCGTTTAACTATATCTTATTATCATTGTTTAAAACAAACAGATTCCCACGTCGTGACTTATGGGAATGACATCTCAAGAATTATTCCCCAGAAAAATCAGCTTTTCTCTTCTCTAAAAAAGCGGTGGTACCTTCTTTAAAATCTTCTGTTCCAAAACAGTTTCCAAATTCGGTAACCTCAACATCAAAACCATCAACCCCATCTTCAAAATTGGCATTTATAGCTTTTATCGCTGCCGAAATTGCAACCGATGAATTTCGAGAAATTTTAGCTGCTATTTTTTCACACAATGGAAGTAAATCTTCTGGCGTAGTTACATGATTTACTAACCCGTAATTTAAAGCTTGGTTGGCATCAATCATGCCTGCCGTCATTATCATTTCCATAGCACGACCTTTCCCAACCAATTGTGGCAAACGTTGTGTGCCGCCATAACCAGGAATAACACCAAGTGATACTTCGGGCAAGCCCATTTTTGCATTATCGCTAGCTACCCTAAAATGGCAGGCCATGGCCAATTCCAATCCGCCACCAAGTGCAAAACCGTTTACAGCTGCAATAACTGGCGTAGATAAATCTTCTACAAAATTGAATAATATATCTTGTCCTTTTGCTGCTAATCGTTTGCCTTCGTTAACATCAAAATCTGCAAATTCACTAATATCTGCACCAGCAACAAAGGCTTTTTCCCCGCTACCTGTTACAATAATAACCTTAGTGTTTTCATCATCATCAGCGTCATCAAAAGCTTCGTGAAGCTCTTGAATAGTCTCTTTGTTTAAAGCGTTTAATTTTTTAGGGCGATTGATGGTTATGGTGGTTATACCGTTGCTTTCTTCTGATAAAATATTATTATAACTCATATTCGTTTTTAAAAAATTATTACTAAGGTTAAATTTATGCGCTAACAATACCCATATTCCCCAGATTTAACGGGATTGTTTTACCACTTTCTTTTATGGATTTATAAATAGCTTCAACAATAATCATATCGCGTTTTCCCATCTCACCGGGAGCAAAATTAGCACTTCCTGTTAATATATGTTTTGCAAAATCGTCCATTTGAACCATTTGCTGACTTTGATGCGGAAATTTAATTTCTTTACCATCAGAAGTTCTTCCTGATAAAGGACCATAACTATGAGCAGGATTTAATTCGGCCCAACCGTTACGGAAACTTACGAAAAGACGATTTGCTTTAGCATTGTGGGAAGTAAACATACTTCCAACTACTCCATTGGGGAATTCCATTTGTGCCGTAATAGTCTCATCTGTGTCTTTAAAATACTCTGGTCTGGTGCTAAACTCTTGAGCAGAAACAGAAATAGGATTGGTTCCTGTACCATAAATATTACTTTGTATTGAATAGACGCCCATATTTACCAAAGCGCCACCGCCTGAAAGTTTTCTATTTAAGCGCCATTGATTTGGGTTTCCTCTGGAAATATAAGCAGCATCTGAACTTACATAGTGTACTTTACCAAATGGTTTTTCTTTTACTAAACGCTTAATTTCATTGGTATAAGGGTCGGATTGCATACGGTAGCCTACACTTAATTTAACATCTGCATCCTTACAGGCTTTAATTATGGCATCACATTCGGCAACACTTACTGCCATAGGCTTTTCGCAAATTACATGTTTTCCTGCTTTTGCTGCTCTAATACTAAAATTGGCATGCATACTGTTTGGTAAAACCACATAAACAATATCTATCGCATCATTATTAACAACCTCATCAAAGTTCTCGTAGTTGTATACATTTTCTCTGGGGATATTGTATTTATCCATCCATTCTTTTTCTTTTGATGTTGTACCTGTTACAATCCCCGCTAAGTAACAATATTCAGTATCTAACAACGCTGGAGCTAATTGCCACTTACTATAACTACCTAGACCAACGAGTGCAACGCCTAGTTTTTTTTGATTTACTTTATCCCTATTAAATGATAAAGCAGAACTCGGTAAGATAAAAGCACCTATTAATCCGCTAGCTAGTTTTATATTGAATGTTCTCCTATTGATTGCCATTTGTATCTAGAGTTAAAGCGATTACTTTAATCTTTTAAATTTATGAAAAAATAAATGTATTGAAGACCCAATAACTGTTATAATTTAGGAAATGTAACTCGAAACGTTGTGCCTCTATCTTTTTCAGATACAAATGAGATGGCGCCTTTATAGGTTTCTACTATATTTTTTACCATAGCCAAACCAAGCCCCATACCACTTGTTTTGGTTGTAAACTTAGGTTCAAAAACTTTAGTTTTATTTTCTTCTAAAACACCCGAACCATTATCGGATACTGTTATTACAACGTCTCCATTATTCGTACCAACGCTAATTACAATTTTAGGCGTTTCGCTATCTGGCATAGCTTGAATTGCATTTTTAACCAAATTGGTAACCACACGTATTAGTTGTGTTCTATCAAATTTTGCTATAATTTCTTCTTTTTCAGCAGTAAAAAAGATATAGTCCTCGTTAAAAATATCCAAAGCCAGTTTTACAATATTTACAACATTAAGTGTTTCGCTTTGTTGCGCTGGCATTTTTGCAAAATTAGAAAACGCGGATGCAATGGAGCTCATGGTATCTATTTGCTGAATTAGGGTTTTGCTATATTCATTTAATTTTGAATGAATATTTTCATCTTCAGGATCGAACTTACGTTGAAAATTTTGAACCGTTAAACGCATAGGCGTTAACGGGTTTTTAATTTCGTGCGCCACTTGTTTTGCCATTTCTCTCCAGGCTTGTTCGCGTTCGCTGCGAGCCAATTGTACCGCACTTTCTTCAAGCTCGTCTATCATACTATTATAAGAGCTCACCAGGGTTGAAATCTCTTCGCTGGTGTCGTCTATTTCAATTCTTTCATTTCGTTTTTCTAAACGGGTCGTATTTATTTTATCACTTATGGTTTTTAGCGATTTTGTAATGTACTTGGATAGTAAAAACGCAATACCAATGGCAGTTAACAGAACAAACAAATAGGCATAACTTATACGCTCTAAAAACTCACTAAGCTCTTTGGAAAGAAAGTCGTCATTTTCTAAATACGGAATATTTAGTATGGCCAGAGGTTTGGACCTATTATCTAAAATATAGCTGTACGACGATTGAAATGTTTCTCCATTTTCTTTAAGCAAATCAACAAAACGGTGTTCTGAAGTATTAGATAATGCATTTAAAATATGGGGATCAAGACATTCATCTATGTCTTCTTTTTGAAGGCTAGCCTTTGAAGATATTAATAATCCGCCTTCCATATCATACAAAATAATTTGAAGTTTATGAATATCTGCTATGTTGTATATTTCATCCTTAAAAATTAAAGGCAGGTTTTCTGTTTTAACTTCCCATGTATTTTGCCTTCCGTTTATAACACGCTTTATATGAGATTGAACATTTTCCTCTTTTCGTTCTAAACGTTCGGTGTGGTAATCATGTGTTTCTTCCCGGTACTGATAAATAGCAACAGCTGAAATTAATATAGATGCCAGTAGCACCAACAAAATCATAGCTAGAAAAATACGGGTACGCAGCGAAAGTTTCTTAAGTTTCATCTCTGTTTTTAATTCAATAAATATAGCAATAATCAAACCAAATCGCCCAAGGCTGATTTAAAAAACTAAAACTTAGCTGGCAAGCGCGTTAGGGATAGAAAAGGAAATCCTTTTTGTGAGGTACGAGCAAAAAGATTGTATTGGATAGCCCGACCCGACAGGGAAACGCCCAAATAAAAAAAGAGTTTTAACGAATTCTTTTTTTTAGATTCCCATCTTCATGGGAATGACAATTTCAACGGAAACCCCGAGATATAATCTCGGTGAATCATTTTTCAATTTAAGCATCAGGATTTTTGTCTCTAAATCGCTTATAAATTTTGAAACCTAGCATGATAAGTACGCCTAAAACGAGTATGCCTACAATGCCCCAAACCCAATTGATGGCGCTTTTTAAAATGACAAGAAACACAACGGCGAATAGGATAAATGTTGCGCCTTCGTTCCAGATACGCATAAAACTTGATGATTTTTTTACGATGTCGTTTTGAAGTTGATTGAAATATTGATGTGTTTTTAAATGATAAATAATGAGTAAAACCACGAAACCCAGTTTAACATGCATCCAAGGTTGCTGCAACCAAAATGGTTGTAAAATAAGCAACCAAATGGCAAAACCCGTTGCTAAAATAGCCGATGGCCATGTGATGATAAACCACAGGCGTTTTGCCATAAGTTTTAGTTGTTTTCCTAAAATTTCTTTATCTGGCGAGGGTTTATGAAAGGCTTCTATTTGATAAACAAATAATCTTGGAATGTAGAATAAACCTGCAAACCACGTAATGACAAAAATGAGGTGAAACGATTTGATGTATTGGTAATATTCCATTAATTAATAAATTCTAGCGGGTTTGTTTCTGGCTTCAAGTTCTTAATAATTTCTCGATTTAGAAAATAAGCGGTTACAATTGTTGCCAAAATATCTGAAATAGGAAAGGCTATCCAAACCCCGAGTTCGCCAAAAAACTTTGGTAAAATAAAAATTAGCGGAATAAAGAAAAAACCTTGTCTGGTTAATGTTAGTAATAAGGCTTGTTTTGCTTTGCCAATAGCTTGAAAATAGGCAGCACCAATAAGTTGAATGGCTATAATTGGGGTTGCAGCAAATACCCAACGCATAGCGGGAGGTGTTTGTGTAATAACATCAGCATCTGTTGTGAACAGTCGGGTAATGGCCTCTGGGAACACCATGAGTAAAATAAAAACTACAGTGGCTAAACCTGCTGCATATTTTATGGCGGTATAAATAGATTCTTTTACTCTATCATATTTAAGTGCCCCATAATTAAACCCAGCAATAGGCAAAAACCCTTGCGTAATACCATAAACTGGAAACAGTGCAAACATAAGCATGCGCCCAACAATAGCGTAAGCCGTTACTGAGGTTTCGCCACCTAAATCGAATAAAATATTATTCATAAATAAATAGGTAACACTTACCACGGCTTGTCTTGCTAGTGTAACAAAACCCAAAGAACTTATTTCTGATACTACGGGTCTGTTGAGTCCGAAATGGCATCTGTTAATTTTAAGCTCGGAATGTTTGGATAGGAAAAACCAAAGAATAAATAGGAAACATAAAACGTAAGCTATGGTTGTTGCCCAAGCGGCTCCTGCCATTCCTAGATCTAAAAGATTGATGAAAACGTAATCCAAAACGAGGTTTCCAACCGATGGAATCATCATCGCATACATAGCGAACTTTGGTTTTCCTTCGGCACGAATTACCGTATTTCCCATCATGGAAAGTGCTAAAAACGGCACGCCATATAGCACGATAATATAATAGATTTTTGCGGGTTCTAAAATGTTTCCTTTTCCACCAAAAGCAGGTACAATACCATCTACAAACCATAGCCCCAAAATTACCATCGTGATGGTTAATACTAAGGTTAATGTAATTTGGTTGCCGAAGGTTTTTAAGGCTTTATTTTTATTGTCTGCGCCTAAAGCACGCGATATTATTGAGGAACCACCAATACCAATGGCCATACCCAAAGCGGCAATAAAAAATGACACCGGTAATACCACATTTATGGCTGCAATGGCCGTTGAACCTATCCAATTTCCAACAAAAATAGTATCAATCAAAATATTTAGTGACATCACTAAAATTCCGATAGAGGCAGGAATAGCTTGTTTTATAAGGAGCTTATGTATTGGAAGTGCGCCCAACTCTTGGGAAGAAACTTTTGCCATTATACTAAAACGGTTTCGTTTGTAGCCCACTCTTTAATCCATTTTGAAAGTAGCGCCACAAACTCAGCATCGTCATTTAAACAGGGTACGGTTGTAAAATCTTTTCCACCAACCTCATGAAAAATTTCTTGGCCTTCCATGGCTATTTCCTCAAGCGTTTCCAAACAATCGCTAACAAAAGCAGGCGTGACTATAGCCATGTTTTTAACCCCTTGTTTTCCTAAACGTTCAATGGTTCTATCGGTATAAGGTTGCAACCAAGGATCGAATCCTAATCGTGATTGAAAGGATGTTGAATAGGTGCCTTCATCAAATTGAAGCTTTTCAGCTACCAAACGGGTAACTTCTAAACATTGGTGTTTGTAGCAAAAATCGTGTGCCTTACTTGCCGTTACACAACAGCTTTTATCCAATTTGCAATGCGATTTCGTGATATCGCTTTTACGAATATGACGCTCTGGAACACCATGATAAGAAAACAAAACGTGATCATAATTTTTATCTGCTAGATGTCTTTTTATAGAATTTGAAAGCACTTCGATATAATCGGGCTTGTTATAAAAAGCTGGAACAGATTCTATTTTTAAATTCGGAAAATGTTCCTGACGAATGTCTTCTGCTAAAACCGTAATGGTTTCGGTAGTTGCCATAGCAAACTGCGGATACAATGGAAATAATAAAACCTCATCAACACCCTTATCCACTAATTCTTGAAATCCCTTTTTCATGGTCATACTGCCATAACGCATTGCCAATGCTACAGGATATTCAACCTGTTGTTGTATTTTATTCTGAAGTCTTTCAGAAATTACAATTAATGGCGACCCTTCATCCCACCATATTTTTTTGTACGCTTTCGCGGAAGCTTTAGGGCGCGTGTTTAAAATGATGCCTTTAACCAATAAATTTCTCGCCCAAAGGGGAACATCTATAACACGTTCATCCATTAAAAATTCACCTAAATACTTTTTTACATCTTTTGGTTCTGGACTATCTGGTGAACCAAGATTTACTAGTAATATTCCTTTTTTCATTTGCAATTTGCATGTTTCTCAGACCTGTCAGGTTTTTAAAACCTGACAGGTCTATTTTTAATTAATCTTTTCTAGTTTCAATTTTTTAAAACATCCGTATTTGGAAGCGTTTTAAAAGTTGGTTTTATTTTACACCCCTAAAGTCCCCTCAAGGGGACAACCTACTCAGTTTAATTTTACAATTGCCCCCTTGAGGGGTGTTTTTTTTAATCTTTAGTCTTTTCAAGTTTTTCTTGATGGTATAATTTTGGTCGTTCTTCATTATAATCACAATCTTGAAAAATACCGCACGACACATTGGTGCGTGCCAATGATTTATTATTTACATCAGCATCTGCTTTTTTTAATAAGGCTTCAATTTCGGGGGTTAAATGTTTCATAGCATCAATTTTTTTAATCGTCTAATTAATTCAAAGACATAATATATTTTTTTGGCGTTGTGCCATACTTCTTTTTAAAAGCCGCAATAAAATGACTCGATGTGCTATAGCCTACTTTATGCCCTACTTCATTTACGTTATCATCGCCAGCTTCCAATAATTTACGCGCCACTTCCATTTTATAATCAAATAGAAAGCTAAATACCGAATCGCCATAAATTTGCTTAAAACCCTCTTTAAGTTTTTTAAGACTTAGCCCTGTTTCATCAGCCAATTCTTGTAAACTTGGTGGTTCAGCCATTCTTGAAATGATAATATCTTTGGCTTTTCTAATTTTAATCACGTTGGTTTCATCTACTAAAAACGGACATTGCTCAATATCGGCGTCTTCGCTTCTATTAAAATACAAACTTAAAAGCTCGTAAGCCTTTCCCTTAAAATACAGTGATTTTATAGACTGGTTAAGGTTATAGTTAATCAATTGGTTTAACACAATGGCCATAGACGGCGATATCACACCATCTTTATAATATTTTTTATCTTTATTATCCTCGCTTAAAAATGTGATATAATCAGCTTCATGTGAAAAGAATCCATGAAATTTTTTAATTGATATTAATATGGACACCATCCATGAATGCGGATTAACTTCAAGACTTATAGGAAGATCGCGTTGCGGATTATAGAGCAATAATGAGTTTTCTTCAAGAATATTTAATTTGTATCGCCCTTCATTAAAAACAAACTGACTAGAGCCCTTAACACAAAAATGAAATTGGATAAAATCACTATCTATTTCTTTTTCAATCCATTGCACTTCGCTTGTTTCATTTTTATACGTCAAAACTAAAACACCATCTTCAATTTTAGTCTCATCAAAAGAACTTTGAGCGACACTTTTTTCGCCATTCAAATCTGTATTCATTTTGCTTTTATTTAGATTGGTTCTAAATTAAATAGATAAAACCCACTGTATTTAGTGCAAAAATATGATATTTATCATATAATTAGAAATAAGAACGTTAAAAAACCACAAACGATACTAAAAGTTCTTTCAGCGTTACTTTTTTTCAAAGTATCCCTATATTTTTGCTTCACAATTTCAGGTATCAGCATGCAGAAGTACAATATATCAAGAAGTAATTACTTTTATGCCATTGGTTTGAGTTATAAAAAAGCCGATGCAGATATAAGAGGACGCTTTAGTTTGGACGAAGAATCTAAATTGAGCCTTATAAATCAGGCTAGAGAAAATGATATTGAAAGCTTGGTTGTTACGTCTACTTGCAACCGAACCGAGATTTACGGTTTTGCACAACACCCTTTTCAACTTATACAATTGCTTTGTGATAATACCAGAGGCACTGTTGAAGAATTTCAAGAGGTAGCTTACATTTATAAAAATAAAGATGCTATTTCACACATGTTTCGTGTGGGTTCTGGCTTGGACAGTCAGATTCTTGGTGATTTTGAAATTATAAGTCAGTTAAAAATCAGCACAAAACTTTCTAGAAAACACGGATTACTTAATCATTTTACAGAGCGTTTGGTTAATGCCGTTATTCAAGCCAGCAAGCGTATTAAAACAGAAACCGATATATCATCAGGCGCTACTTCGGTATCTTTTGCTTCGGTTCAGTATATTTTCAATGCTGTTGAAGACATTACAAATAAAAATATCTTGTTATTTGGAACTGGTAAAATTGGCAGAAACACTTGCGAAAATCTAGTAAAACATACCAAAAATGAGCATATTACTTTAATTAATAGAACCAAGGACAAAGCAGAACAAGTTGCTGGGAAATTTAATTTGGTAGTTAAGGATTATGCCAATTTACAAGAAGAAATTAGTAAGTCTGATATTTTAATTGTGGCTACTGGCGCTCAACGCCCTACTATTGATAAGCAGATTATTCAATCAGAAAAACCACTTTTAATTTTAGATTTATCCATTCCTAAAAACGTTAATGAAAATGTTGAGGAATTAGAACATGTTAAATTGGTTCATTTAGATCATTTATCGCAAATCACAGACCAAACTTTAGAATCTAGAAAGCAACATATCCCTCAAGCTGAAGCTATTATTGAAGAAATAAAAGCAGAATTTAACGGCTGGTTAGAAACTAGAAAATTTGCTCCAACCATAAAAGCATTAAAGCATAAATTAAATGATTTTGCTGTAGCTGAATTAGAGACCCAACGTAAAAAACGCTCCGATTTTAATGAAGAACAAGCTGAATTAATTAGCAATAATATCATTCAAAAAATCACTAATCACTTTGCGCATCATTTAAAAGATGATGACGTTTCTACGGACGACAGTCTAGAACTCATTAAAAAAGTGTTTCAGTTAGAACCTTCAACAAAAAATGTTGATACTGCCTAAATTCCAAAAATGACGAATATAAATTTTTTCTTTTTAGCTTACTTATCGTTCAAAAAAATAACCGTAACAAGGCTATGCTAATTTTTTCCGCCTCAATTAATCTAAAAATAATTCAATTTATTCATCCCTCATTTTGAAATCCAACCAGCATAAAACCATAAGAATTGGTACACGCGATAGCGAATTAGCGCTATGGCAAGCCAAAATAGTACAAAGTTTACTCGAAAAAGCGGGTCATAAAACAGAACTCGTTCCTGTAAAATCTACGGGCGATTTAGTTCTAGACAAACCACTTTACGAAATGGGCATTACAGGTATTTTTACACGTACTTTGGATATTGCGATGTTAAATAATGACATTGATATAGCGGTACATTCACTTAAAGATGTGCCCACTGTTTTACCAAAAGGCATTGTTCAAGCTGCGGTTTTAAAACGAGGAAACGTAAATGACACGTTAGTTTTTAAAAACAATGAAGAATTTTTAGGTGCAAAAGAAGCCGTTATTGCGACAGGAAGCTTGCGAAGACGCGCCCAATGGTTAAATAGATTCCCGACACATACTATGACGGATTTACGTGGTAATGTAAATTCGCGTTTACAGAAACTAGAAGATAACGATTGGAACGGTGCTATTTTTGCTGCCGCTGGTATTGGACGCATTGGAATAAGACCCGAAGAAGCCGTTAATTTAGATTGGATGATTCCCGCTCCAGCCCAAGGCGCCATTATGATTACAGCCTTAGATGAAGATGAATTTGTAAAAGAGGCTTGCGCTGAACTAAACCATGAAGAAACAGAAATTTGCACCACTATTGAGCGTGAGTTTTTAAATAAATTAGAAGGCGGTTGTACGGCGCCCATTGGCGCATTGGCTTATATCAAAGATGACGATATCAACTTTAAAGGGGTTTTATTAAGTCCTGATGGAACGAAAAGAATTGATGTTACCCGTGTTAAAAAACTAGGAGAACATACGGATATGGCGCAGTTTTGTGCCGATTTTGTTATTGAGCGTGGCGGTAAACGTTTAATGGATACTATTAAACATTCAGATAGAAAAACGAATGTGTATTCAACAAAGCGTTTTACCGAAGACCAACGTTTATTATTTCATGAAAAGGTATTTGCAAAAAACTCTGATTTTGTTAAAATAAGCTTGAATCGTATTCATCCACGTTTCCTGAAAAATGAAATTCAAAATGTTGTTATAACCAGTAAAAATGCTGTAGAATCGTTAACAACAAACTATTCGGCTATTGAGTTGCAATTCAAAAATATTTATTGTGTTGGACGCAGAACCAAACGTTTAGTTGAAAAAAGAATTGGAAAAGTTACCCATTCTGAAAAAAACGCAAAAGCACTTGCAGAATACTTAGTGGAATTTATGGAGGGTACCGAAGTCACTTACTTTTGTAGTGATATCCGATTAGATGCCTTACCTACTATTTTGACAAAAAACAATATAAAAGTTAATGAAGTTGAGGCTTACCAAACCAAATATGATGGTGTTAAAGTTGATAACTCGATTGAAGCTGTCATGTTTTACAGCCCATCAACAGTAGAAGCCTTTGTTCAAAAAAATAAAGGTAAAATAATCGCCTTTTGTATTGGTGAAACCACAGCAAATGAAGCTAGAAAACATTTTGATGATGTGAGAGTTGCTAAAGTGCCAACGGTAGAAAGTGTGATTGAGTTGGTGAATGAATATTTTATTCCTGCGTAGGCAGGAATCTTATTGTTAAAAAGATGAATTTTAAAATGCCTGTGTTTAACGGGAATTATTTAAGATATGAGTAATATAATTAAAGAGATACCTGCTACCGCAGGTATTCGCAACGATTTATTTTTAAGAGCATTAAAAGGTGAAACCGTTGATCGTCCACCTGTTTGGATGATGCGTCAAGCAGGCCGGTATTTACCAGAATTTATGGCCATAAAAGAAAAATACGATTTCTTTACACGTTGCCAGACTCCTGAATTAGCCAGTGAAATTACTGTGCAACCCATCCGAAGATACGGAATGGATGCTGCCATTTTGTTTTGCGATATTTTGGTTATTCCTCAAGCCATGAATATCGAGGTTCAAATGAAACCTAATTTTGGGCCCTATTTACCAAACCCGGTACGCTCTCAAAAAGATGTGGATAATGTGATTTTTCCTGATGTTAAAGACAGTCTTAGCTATGTTTACGAAGCCATAAAAGCCACCAAAGAAAAGCTTAACGACGAGATTCCTTTAATAGGTTTTGCAGGTTCACCTTGGACCATTTTGTGCTATTGCGTACAAGGACAAGGCAGTAAAAATTTTGATAAAGCCAAAGAGTTTTGTTTTACAAATCCTGTAGCTGCACACCAATTATTACAAAAAATTACAGATACAACCATTGCCTATTTAAAGGAAAAAGTAAAAGCAGGATGTAATGCCGTTCAGGTTTTTGATTCTTGGGGAGGTATGCTATCGCCAGTCGATTATCAAGAATTTTCATGGCAATATATAAATCAAATTATTGATGCTTTAAAAGATGACGTCCCAGTAATTGCCTTCGGTAAAGGTTGTTGGTTTGCTTTAGGAGACATGGCAAAATCTGGTGCTTCGGCCTTGGGTGTAGACTGGACCTGTTCTCCAAAAAACGCACGTTATTTATCAGGCGGAAACATCACATTACAGGGTAATTTTGACCCAACACGCTTGTTTTCACCACCTGCAGAAATCAAGAAAATGGTGCATCAAATGATTAATGAGTTTGGGAAAGACAAATACATTGTAAATTTAGGTCATGGTATTTTACCTAATATCCCATTAGACCACGCTAAGGCGTTTATAGATGCGGTGAAAGAATTCCCATCCTAACCCTCCCAAAGGGAAGGAATTCTTACTCGAAATCTTAATGAGAGAAACTTTAAAGATTGAAATACTATTTTAAATTGAAATAAAAATAACCTTGTTTATTCACATAACAGTTTCCTCTCCTTTGGAGAGGATTAAGGAGAGGAATGATAAAAAACATAACATCAGGAATCAAAGCATACTTTGGGGCTTTTAGTTTAATATCAAAACTAAAGCTTTGGAAATATTTTGCTATTCCTATGCTAATAAGTTTTATAACCGCACTTGTCATTTTTGGTTCTGCCTATGGACTATCAGATAACATTGGGAATTTCATTTCGAAAATATGGATTTGGGATTGGGGAAAAGACACCTTTTCTACTATCAGTAGTTTTATTGGTGGACTCATCATTATTGTAATAGGCATTATCCTTTTCAAACATATCATAATGGCATTATCTGCCCCATTTATGAGTCCGGTTTCAGAAAAAATTGAAGCGCATTTAACTGGAAACTTACCGCATTCACATAGAAATACTACATTTTGGCAACAACTTTTAAGAGGTATTCGTATTAATGGTAGAAACCTAATCATGGAATTACTATTAACCATTCCTATTCTACTTTTAAAATTCATTCCTGTTGTAAATATATTTTCAACCATATTATTATTTATGGTTCAAGCCTACTATGCTGGTTTTGGAAATATGGACTACACCTTAGAGCGTCATTTTAAATATAGAGAAAGTGTTCAATTTGTTCAAAAAAATCGTGGTTTAGCTATTGGTAATGGTATTGTTTTTATTCTGTTTTTATTAATTCCAATAATAGGTGTAATTTTGGTATTACCGCTATCGGTTACAGCAGCTTCCATTAGAACGGTAGAAGCACTTCAACTTAAAAACAAACCTATACATGCAGCTTAATTTTGGTTCATACTATATAATACCAATCCAACCAGAAGATGGATGGAACATCTGCAATTTTGTAGTTGCCAATGAAGACCGATTAAAACGCTATTTCCCAAAAACTTTAGCGCAAAACTTAACACCAGATTTATCAACCTTTTTTGCAAAAAAAAAAGTGAAACAGTTTGCACTAAAAGAAGAATTCCTTTTTACTGTTAAAGAGCAAGAAACAAAACAATTAGTAGGTTTGATCTTTCTAAAGGAGTTGGATTGGACTAAAAACCAAGGTGAGTTTGCTTACTGCATAGGTTATCCTTTTGAAGGCAAAGGTATCACTACAAATGCTATTGGCATATTATCAGACTATGCTTTTGAAAGTTTAAACTTAAAAACCTTGCAAATTATCGTTCACAAAAGTAATATTCCAAGTATAAAAGTAGCCGAAAATTGTAATTTTACTTGGATAAAAACACTTAAAAATGAACATACGCCTCCTGGGGAACGTCCACTAAATATGGAGTTATACGAATTGTATAAAGAGATTGAATAAATTTTAGACCTGCAAGGTTTCAAAAACCTTGTAGGTCTCAACACATAATTATGAAGTTAGAAAAACTTGAAAAAGACCATTATTATCACATCTTCAACAGGGGAATAAATAGTGCTAACATCTTCCAAAATGAAGATAATATGTTCTATTTTCTAAAACTCATTGAAAAGCACTTAGATGGAAAAGTAGATGTCATTTCATATTGCTTAATGAACAATCACTTTCATTTGATTGTAAAAACTATTGAAGAAGATGCTATAGTTACTCAAGGTTTTTCAAATCTTTTCAACGCTTATGCTAAAGCATATAATAAGGAACAAAACAGAACTGGAACACTTTTTGAAAGACCCTATAAAAGAATAAAAATAAAAGACGAGGATTATTTAAAGAACTTAATTCTATATGTTCATAAAAATCCAGAAAATCATAAGCTTGTAAAGCATTTTGAGGATTATAAATTCTCATCTTACAGAAATTATTTTTCAGATAGCAATACCGTCATTTCAAAAAGTAAATCTTATGTTCTAAATCTTTTCAACGATTTGAAAAATTTTGAATATGCGCATAACTCAGACCTGTCAGGTTTTGAAAACCTGACAGGTCTAGAACAACAACAAAACAAAAACTTAAAAAACATCAAAGACAAATTCTACCAATACATACACACTTTACAAGACACCATCACTTCCAAATTAGAAGCTATTGATGGAAAAGCAATTTTTCAAGAAGATATTTGGGAACGGCCAGAAGGTGGTGGCGGGCGAACCCGGGTTATAGAAAACGGCAATGTTTTTGAAAAGGGTGGTGTAAATATTTCTGGTGTTCACGGTAAATTACCAAAATCGATGCAAGCCTATTTTAAAGTTGGTAAAGTCGACTTTTTTGCTTGTGGATTAAGTTTAGTGTTACATCCTAAAAACCCTATGGTGCCAACCGTTCATGCTAATTGGCGCTATTTTGAAATGTATAATAAAGATGGAGGCATCATTGATAGCTGGTTTGGTGGCGGACAAGATTTAACACCTTATTACCTGTTTGAAGACGATGCAAAACACTTTCATCAAACCTGTAAAACAGCTTGTGATAAGCACAATCCTGAATTTTATCCAGCCTATAAAAAACGTTGTGATGAATACTTTTATAACGCCCACAGAAATGAAGGCAGAGGCATCGGCGGTTTGTTTTTCGATTATTGCAAAGCTACCAAAAATATGACTATGGAAAATTGGTTTAACTTTGTAACCGAAGTTGGCGATAGTTTTTTGGATGCTTATGTTCCTATTGTTGAAAATAGAAAAGAATTAACCTATAACCAAGAACAACGTAACTGGCAGGAAATTCGTCGTGGACGATATGTGGAATTTAATTTAGTGCATGATAAAGGCACGCTTTTCGGACTAAAAACAAACGGTCGTATTGAAAGTATTTTAATGAGTTTACCACCACATGTGCAATGGGTTTACGATCATCATCCTGAAAAAGGGAGTGATGAAGAAAAACTTTTGAATGTTTTAAAAAACCCTGTAAATTGGATTTAAAACTCAGACCTGTCAGGTTTTGAAAACCTGACAGGTCTATTAAATAAAATCATTATGTTCCCACTAAGAAGAAACAGAAGACTAAGAACCAACGAAGCCATTCGCTCACTAGTTAGAGAAACCATTATATCACCAAACGATTTTTTAGTGCCGCTTTTTGTAGTGGATGGTAAAGGTGTTAAAGATGAAATTCCATCAATGCCCAACTACTTCCGTTACAGTTTAGATTTGCTTGAAGGTGAAGTCAAAGAATTATGGAAATTAGGCTTAAAATCGGTATTGCTTTTTGTAAAAGTGCCCGATAATTTAAAAGACAACAAAGGCACTGAAGCATTAAACCCCAACGGATTAATGCAACGCGCCATCAAAACGGTGAAAAATGTATGTCCAGATATGTTGGTAATGACTGATGTAGCATTAGATCCTTATTCAATTTACGGGCATGATGGCATTATTGAAAACGGACAAATAATAAACGACGAAACATCTGATTTTTTAGCACAAATGAGTATCTCACATGCTAAAGCCGGAGCCGATTTTGTAGCACCTAGCGACATGATGGATGGACGCATACTTACTATTCGAGAAGCTTTGGAAGAAGAAGGTTTTATCAATACTGGCATCATGAGTTATTCGGCTAAATATGCCTCTGCTTTTTACGGCCCTTTTAGAGATGCTTTAGATTCTGCCCCTGTTGATTTGATTGATATTCCAAAGGACAAGAAAACCTATCAAATGGATTATGCCAACCGTTTTGAAGCCATTAAAGAAACCGAAATGGATATTGATGAAGGTGCGGATATTGTTATGATAAAACCCGGTTTATGTTATTTAGATATTGTTCGTGAAATTAAAAACGAAGTTGATGTACCAGTTGCCGTGTACCAAGTGTCTGGGGAATATGCCATGTTAAAAGCAGCGGCCGAAAAAGGGTGGTTAGACCATGATGCGGTTATGATGGAACAGATTACTGCCATAAAACGTGCTGGTGCAGATATAATAGCGAGTTATTTTGCCAAAGACGTTGTTAAGTTAATTTCGTAATAGCTACCTATTTCTCAAGTTTTTCCTCAACGGTATAAGTAATTTCATGATAACCTATTTTTCCGTCTTCGGTAATAGTTTCAATAACGACTAACATATCACCTATATCATCTGCATTGTAAAACTCAACCATAGCCGTACCCTCTGTATCGGTTTGCAAATTAGCGTTCCAATAAATCAATGGTCTTAAATCTGGTGTTTTCCAATCTTGAGCTGTTAAATTTTCGTGTTTGGGTGCATAAAACTCTCGAGGTGTAGAAAATACAGGAATTGTTTTTTTTGAAATACCTGAGGTTCTTTGTACACTAAACAATCCTTTACCAGCATAGGTATAAATATTTATAAACGACCATGTATCAATTCCCTTAAAAACGATTCTCCCAAATACTTCAGAAGCATATTTTTCTGGGTTTTTTGGATATTTTATAAGCTCTACACTTTTTATTTCCTCTGTAGGCAAACTCCCAATTAATGAATAATCCACAATTCTTACTGGAATACCATCAATAATAACAAACGTAAAATCTGCTCCATGAACATTGGCATATAAAAACCCGCCACCAGAACCAACTCTTTCTACACTTAATTCTTCAGGGTAATTAAAAAGAAGAATACTATATAAACCATACGACCACTTTTTAATTTTACTTTGCAATTCTTTATCTTCTATCACAATATCTGGTGGCCCGTGCAACTCCATCATTTTTTCACGTTCTGGGGTTAGTTTATAACCACTTAGTAAAACTTCATCAAGTTCTATGGTGCCTTCCAATAATCTAAAAGCTTCCGCAACTTTTTCATTTTCTTTAGCTTTTTGTAAGTAGGCATCAATTATAGTATCTACAACTTCTATCTTTTTTTGAGGATTGTAATGAACTTTAGGAATAGTTTTCTTGTTCAATTTGATAGTATAATCTTTTTTCTTTCCTTTTTTATTTTTCGATTGAATGACAACTTCCAAATTATCTTCATATGAATCGGCTAAACTAAAATTAAATATGCCTGTGCTATCAACTTGTTGGGTATAAGCACCGCTGGTATCATCACCAAAAGTCATCATTGTGATGTCTACTAAGCGATCAGATGGTTTTTTCGCGTTTATTACTTCACCTACCCTTCCCCTTACAGTAAGCGCTTTTTCTGGTTCATTTATAAATATACCTTTTGGGGTCTTATAGTGATACTTTCGCCATCCTTGTGTAAGCATTAAAACATCGAGGTCTTCAGGCTTGCTTTCATCTCTAAAATAATATCCTGAATCTTCAATGTCGCCTTTTATTTCAGAAGATAACAAAAAGTAAGATTGTATGTTTTGTCGTAAGGATTGCATATCGCCCAATTGTTCTTTATTAACAACTAAAACAGACGAGTTAGCATTTACGGGATCTTCATTAAAATCTTTAATGTCAATGTCCAGCTTAATTTGGTCGCGTTGCCCATAAATACTTCGGTTTGGTTTAACCAAAATATTTAGTTGTTGTTCTTTGTTTCTATTAAAAAACAAACGTTCGCAAACAGGCACTTGATTTCTGTTAAAAATGGTGAATTCTATAATCCCTTCAGGGAATAAAGCCTTTTCAAATTGTTTATAAATGGTATTCTCTTTGGCCTTAATAATGGAATAATAATCTGTAATACCTCTGTGCCTCGCTCTTATAGAAATTGATTCATCTTCAAAAGTATCCTTTCCAGTTACTAAAACATTCATGTATTTGTCATCCTCAGTAACATGTAATACCACACCATAAGGAGAAGCCTTAGGCAAAGGATATTTAAAAATTTCTCCTTGATTACTCGTTATAGCTCCAAAATATTGTTTATTGGGTTGTGGTGTAAATTCTACTTTTCCCATGCCCAAATGGTTGCTTTTAAAGGCGGAAATTACCTGTTCTTCATCATCGACAATTGTACCCAAAACGGCTTTCCCTTTTCCAGCATAATCAATAGCTTTAAAGCCTACAACACTTTTTAAACCGCTTACTAATTCGCCACCTTCAGGGAAAAATTGAATATCTAAATCATCTTTATTTAATGCAATAGTTTTAGAAAAGGTATTAAAGTTTCCTAAGTTTAATTGTAGAGTGGCTTGCTTAGTGCCTTCAGGTAAAGTATAATCTAAATTATAATACCCTGTTTTGTCTTTTTTCACTTCCAAAGAATCGTCCTTTTCATCCAACGTTAAATAGACTTTAAGTTTTCCTCTAAATTTATTTTCTATCAATAATGGATCTAATTGTGCTGAAAGTTTAAATGTTTCGTTTTCTGTTTTGGTTAATGTAACCGTTTTTATGGGATTTGCTTTTTCTTGTAATGTATGGATTTGAATATACTGGTTGAATATAAAATCTTGCCCAAAATTCAAGTTCCATTTGGTATAGGCCCTAATTAAATACTGACCAGATTTATAATTTTGAAGACTGAAGTAACTCTCCGCCAATCCATTGTTAAGCTTTAACAAACGTTTATCTATAACCTTTTTATAAGGATTGATTAACTCCACATATAATATGCCACTTAAATCTGTTGGAATATGATATGAAGCCTCAGTAACTATGGCTTTAAACCATATAGTTTCGTTTGAAGTGTATACTGTTTTATCTAACTGTAAATACACTTTTTCAGCATAAGACTCATGTGAATGAGCTATCTTTGAATTATCTGGTAAAACCTGAGCACATAAAGCAGTTTTGATAATAAGCAACAAAACTGTATGTAGAAAAAATGGTTTCAACTCTTTATTAAAAATTAGATTTGTTAAAAGTAAATAAAAATTACAAATCACTACTTCTAACTTTTTGCAAATTAATTTTGTAATTTCACAACAAAATACATTCTTAATGAGCGCACTAATTTTTTGGGCAACCATTTCCATTTTCTTTTCTTTTTTATGTTCTATCCTCGAAGCTGTATTATTAAGCGTTACACCAACGTTTATAAACGTTAAAAAACAAGAAGGTAAAGACTATGCGCTCACTTTAGAATCACTTAAAAAAGATGTTGACAAACCACTTATAGCCATATTAACCCTAAACACCATTGCCCACACTTTAGGTGCCATGATGGTTGGTATTGAAGCTGAAAAACTGCCATATAAAATTGAATTGTTTGGTATAAATACAGTTGGGGTTGTGTCTGCAATTATGACGTTTTTAATTCTTGTAGCTTCGGAAATTATCCCAAAAACTATTGGAGCAACCTACTGGAAAAAACTGGCTAATTTCACATCAAAAGCATTAATTGTTTTAATTTTTCCTTTGAAATGGACTGGGATTTTATGGTTACTTCAATTGACAACTAAACTTATTGGCGGAAAAGGTCACGGTAGTGTTTTAAGTCGTGAAGGATTTTTAGTTATGGCAGATATGGCTCACGAAGAAGGTGTTTTTCAAGAAAACGAAAGTAAAATAATTAAGAACTTACTTAACTTTAAAAAGATTTTAGCCAAAGATGTAATGACGCCGAGAACGGTAATAAAAACTGAAAACGAAACCACAACAGTTGAAGATTTTTTTAAACGGAACTTAAACCTTCGTTTTTCGAGAATTCCTATTTACACAGATGATGCAGATAATATCACAGGACTTGTGCTAAAAGATGAGATATTTAAAGAAATGGCTCTTGATAATAACACCAAAAAATTATCCGAGCTTAAGCGAAATATAATTGTTGTAGACAGAAACCTCCCTATACCAACACTTTTTGAAAAATTGGTGGAAACTAGAAACCATATGGCTCTAGTAGTTGATGAATATGGTTCTGTAAGTGGTTTGGTAACGATGGAAGATGTTATTGAAACACTTTTAGGTTTAGAAATAATGGATGAAAGTGATAATGTATCAGACCTTCAGCATCTTGCTAGAAAAAGTTGGGAAGCGCGTGCTAAAAAATTAGGCATCTTAGACGACAATAATACTGCCCAATAATGGAAACCTGTATCATCAAATCACCCTTAGGATATACTAAAATTATTGGTGGTATAGATGGTATAGCTTCAGTTACAGTTTTAAATTCTGAAGAAAAAGTAACCGATATTATTCCAATAGAATTAGAAGATTGCGTGATTCAACTCAACGAATATTTTGAAGGTTCTCGTAAGCAATTCGACCTTAAATTAAATGCTGAAGGTACCGATTTTCAGAAAAGAGTTTGGAAACAACTTGAGCAAATTCCATATGGAAAAACAATATCCTATCTAGAATTATCAAAACAGTTAGGCGATGTAAAGGCCATAAGAGCTGTAGCTAATGCCAATGGTAAAAATCCGCTTTGGATTGTAGTTCCGTGTCATCGGGTTATTGGTAGCGATGGCAGTTTAACAGGTTATGCAGGCGGATTACACCGTAAAAAATGGTTGTTAGAACATGAAAGTCCGTATAAACAACAATCATTATTTTAGTCTTGTTATGCTTAAAAAATCCCTATATTTATTTCAACTAAACCCATTTAAATGAAATTCTTAAAAAAGCTCTTAAAATGGTTAGCCTTAATCATAGGCATCATTGTAATTTCACTTTATATTTTTGATTATGGCTATATCTTAAGAGGCGTTCGCATTGTTTACTTTACAGGTCACACTACCGCCTTTATTGATGATTATCCATATTTTGAAAATGATGTCATAGAAAATGGAAATAGTATACAGCCATGGCCAAAACATCAAGATTACAATACTGTAAATGAAACTGAAAAACTTTCTAGAGTAAATAAAGATTGGGGCACTGTAGCCTATGTAATTATTAAAAATGATAGTGTTTGGTTCGAAAACTATTACGATGGCTTTGATGAAAACTCGAAAACTAATTCATTTTCCATGGCAAAAAGTATAGTTTCCGCAATGTTAGGTAAAGCCATCATGGATGGCTATATTAAAAGTTTAGACCAACCCATTAGTGATTTTTACCCTCAATACAAATATGCAGAAACAACAGTTGGCGATTTAGCTTCCATGGCATCTGGTTTAGATTGGGTTGAGCATTATACAAGTCCTTTTTCTTTAACAGCAAGAGCCAATTATGATGATGATTTGGCAGAAACTATCTTAGGTCAAAAAATAGTCAAAACACCTGGAGTTGAGTTTGAATATTTGAGTGGGAGCACACAATTATTGGGCATGATTATTCAAAAAGCCACAGGACAACAACTTGCAGAATACCTGTCTGAAAGTTTTTGGCAACCCATGGGTACTACAAGTGATGCATTATGGCAACTAGATGATGATGAAAATAGATTAGCAAAAGCATTCTGTTGTATATCAAGCAATGCCAAAGATTTTGCACGTTTTGGAAAACTTTATAAAGACCATGGAAAATGGAACGGCAAACAACTTTTAGATTCTGCTTTTGTTGCAAAATCCATTACACCACGTTTTAAAAAGAGTCCTGAATATGGATATGGTTGGTGGTTAAAAAGCTATGGAAATAAAAACTTTTTTATGATGCGAGGGCATTTGGGGCAATATGTGATTGTTGAACCAGATGACAATGTTATTATTGTCCGTTTAGGCCATAGAAAATCACCTGATGCCAACAGGAAAGGTGTAAGTCCATTTACAATGGATATTATTACCTATATTGAAGAAGCCTATAAAATGTTAGAACAATGATCTCAAAACTAAATCTCGAAAACATACTATTTCTGGACATTGAAACCGTGCCGGAAACCCAACATTTTTCTGATTTGGATGAAACAAAACAAGCACTTTGGGACCACAAATCGCAATACCAGCGTAAAGATGAATTTACCGCTGAAGAATTTTATGAACGTGCAGGCATTTGGGCAGAGTTTGGAAAAATAGTGTGCATATCGGTTGGGTATTTTAATATTCTAAATGATTTAAGAACGTTTAGGGTTACTTCTTTTTACGGTGATGAAATTAAAATTTTAAAAGATTTTAAGGGGTTGTTAATCTCTCATTTTAGTCAAGCAAAACATTTATTATGTGCACACAATGGTAAGGAATTCGACTTTCCGTATATTGCTCGACGGATGATTATCAATAATATAGAATTACCATATAAACTAAACCTCTTTGGAAAAAAACCATGGGAAGTGCCTCATCTTGACACTTTGGAATTATGGAAATTTGGCGATTATAAAACCTATACCTCTTTAAAATTAATGACCAACGTTTTAGGTATTCCCTCGCCCAAAGATGATATTGATGGGAGCGAAGTATATCGTGTATATTATAAGGAAAACGAAATAGACCGAATTATTACTTACTGCGAAAAAGATACTATTGCTGTGGCTCAAATTTTCTTGAGACTTCGTGGTGATGCTATTTTAACAAACGATGAAATTATTCATATATAAATGACTAAAAGCCCCATTTTAAAGCTTGAAAATTTATCTATCTCATTTGGAGAAAATGAAGTCATTCATAATATTTCTTATCATTTAGATAAAAACCAAATATTGGGTATTGTTGGCGAATCAGGTTCTGGAAAATCAGTTTCTTCATTAGCTATTTTGGGCTTGCTTCCTAAGAATATTTCAAAAATAACTTCGGGTGAAATTATTTATAATAATGAAGATTTAACCACACTTTCCGCAAAAGCATTTCAAAATATTAGAGGGGATAAAATAGCTATGATTTTTCAAGAACCGATGAGTTCTTTAAACCCATCAATGACTTGTGGTAAACAAGTTCAAGAAGTACTATTACAACACACCAATTTATCAAAAAAAGAAGCCGAAAATGAAACCATTTCGCTTTTTGAAAAAGTGAAACTTCCTGAGGTAAAAACAACCTATAATAAATATCCTCACGAAATATCTGGCGGACAAAAACAGCGCGTCATGATTGCCATGGCTATTGCCTGTAAGCCCGATATTTTAATTGCTGATGAACCTACAACCGCATTAGATGTTACCGTTCAAAAAGATATTATTCATCTTTTGAAAAGTTTACAAAATGAAACCCAAATGAGTATCATTTTTATAACACATGATTTAGCTTTAATATCTGAAATTGCAGATCAAGTTCTCGTTATGTATAAAGGCAATATTGTTGAAGAAGGTGCGGTTTCAGAAATTTTTAAAAATCCAAAACATAATTACACAAAAGCACTTATTAATTCGCGTCCTTCATTAGAAACACGATTAAAAAAATTACCAACTATAAATGATTACTTGAATAACTCAACCTCAACTGAAATTGTAACTGATGAAGACCGTAAAATTAATCACGAAAAACTATACAGCAAACCACCATTATTAGAAGTGATCAATGTTGAAAAAGAATATATTTCGAAATCGGGTTGGTTCACAAAACCTAAATCTTTTAAAGCGGTGAATGACGTTAGTTTCAAATTATATGAAGGTGAAACATTAGGTTTGGTAGGCGAATCGGGTTGTGGAAAATCTACACTAGGACATGCTATTCTTCAACTTGATAAAGCGACTTCTGGACAAATTTTATATAATGGAGCAGATATTACCAAACTCAATAAAACTGAAACTCGGAAACTTAGAAAAGATATTCAAATTATTTTTCAAGATCCTTATTCTTCGTTAAATCCAAGAATCCCTGTTGGTGAGGCTATTATGGAACCCATGAAAGTCCATAAACTTTATAACTCTGATAACGAGCTAAAAGAAAAGGTTATTGAAATATTAAATCGTGTAGGTTTATCTGAAGATTATTTTAACCGTTATCCTCATGAGTTTTCGGGCGGACAAAGACAACGTGTTGGTATTGCCCGAACCATCGCCTTGCAACCTAAATTAATTGTTTGTGACGAATCTGTTTCTGCGCTTGACATTTCGGTGCAAGCCCAAGTATTAAATCTTTTAAATGAACTTAAAGACAGTTTTGGATTTACCTATATTTTTATATCGCACGATTTGGCGGTTGTGAAATATATGAGCGATCAATTACTAGTTATGAATCAAGGAAAAATTGAAGAATTAGACGATGCTGATGTGATTTATAACACGCCTAAAAAAGAATACACCAAAAAATTAATTGAAGCTATACCAAAAGGATTATAGCAATATACTTTTAGGTTGTGCTAAATAAACCACTATGGATTTGTAATCCATAGTTTTAAAATAAGAGAATGAAATTCTTTTTAAAGTTAGCATGTCATTCCGAATGTTACTGAAATCAAAATATATTTTGATTGAAAGTACATTGCGGAGCAATCGAAGAGTAATCTCATTAGAAGAGTAATCTCATTATATAAGATTTCTCGTCACTCTCCCGATATCGGGATCGCTCTGTCGAAATGACAACATACTCGTAAAAGTTTATAGAAACTAATTCCGATAGCTCGGAAGCAATATAATTACATGGTTTCAACCCTTAACTAGATAATAAAAACCCCAGAATCTTTAGAATTCTGGGGTTTTGTCTCAAAAAAATTCTTACTAAACCAAAGGTTATAGCATAAATATTTTTTTTGTTAAATAAGCTAAGCTTCTTAAAAACTCTAAATTCTCTTTCAAAGTTTCTTTGAATTTGCTTTCGTCATTATTTGTAGGTGGTTCAGGTAGATTTGTTGCAATATTCATAGGTTTAAAGTTTATGGTAGATTTGGGTAATCTATAATTTATTTTTGGTTTATTTGGGACTACTAATATCAAACTTATTTTCAATTAATCGGATTAAAAACAAAAAAAATCGATGAAATTCATTATTTTTTTGCATTTCATCGAATAAATCTATTTTTAAGATCGTCTAAATAGTCATTTCCGGGATATCCCCATCAATTATTAATTTTCCTTCAGTTGCGTTTTCAATTTCCTCAACAGAAATACCAGGAGCGCGTTCTAAGAGTTTAAACCCCTTTTCTGTAACTTCCAATACGGCTAGATTAGTTACTATTTTTTTCACACAAGCAACACCTGTTAATGGCAAACTACATTGTTTTAATAATTTTGATTCGCCTGCTCGGTTTGTATGCATCATGGCCACAATAATATTTTCGGCACTGGCAACTAAATCCATGGCACCACCCATACCCTTTACCATTTTACCCGGTATTTTCCAATTTGCTATATCTCCGTTTTCCGAAACTTCCATGGCGCCTAAAATGGTTAAATCTACGTGTTGTCCACGAATCATTGAAAAACTCATAGCCGAATCAAAAAAGCTTGCGCCAGGTAACGTGGTAATAGTTTGTTTTCCTGCATTTATTACATCGGCATCTTCTTCGCCTTCAAAAGGGAATGGCCCCATACCTAAAACCCCATTTTCACTTTGAAATTCTACTTCAATATCATTACGCACATAATTAGCAACTAAAGTCGGTATACCAATACCTAAGTTAACGTAGTAACCATCTTGAACTTCTTTTGCAATACGTTTCGCGATTCCGTTTTTATCTAACATTTTTATCTCTTTTGTCATTCCTGCGAAGGCGGGAATCTTTTTAATTGAATCTTAATTTTTAAATACTTATTTAATATTTGCACTTCGACTGCGCTCAGTGTGACATACTAACTTATAATCGTAATAAGAACAATTAACTTTTCTGTCTCACCGTTCTCTGTTCAATGCGTTTTTCGTAGCGAGTGCCTTGGAATATGCGTTGTACAAAAATCCCTGGGATATGTATTTGATTAGGATCTAACTCCCCTAGTGGAACTAATTCTTCAACCTCAGCAACTGTAATTTTTGCTGCTCCAGCCATATTAGGATTGAAATTTCTAGCGGTTCCTTTAAAAACCAAATTCCCTGCCGCATCACCCTTCCATGCTTTTACAAATGCAAAGTCCGCTTTAAAAGCATATTCAAGAACATACATTTTCCCATCAAAATCTCTGGTTTCTTTTCCTTCGGCTACTTCGGTACCGTAACCTGCTGGGGTATAAATAGCAGGAAATCCTGCTTGGGCTGCACGACATCGTTCTGCTAAAGTACCTTGAGGAATGAGTTCAACATCCAATTCCCCGGAAAGCATTTGGCGTTCAAATTCATCATTCTCTCCTACATAAGACGACACCATTTTTTTGATTTGTTTTTTTTGAAGCAACAAACCTAAGCCAAAATCATCAACACCGGCATTGTTAGAAATACAGGTAAGTCCTTTTACTCCAACTTTAACCAATTGCGCAATGGCATTTTCTGGAATACCGCTAAGGCCGAAACCTCCAAGCATAAATGTCATATCGTTTGAAACACCATTAAGTGCTTCTTCAACATTTGCAACTTTTTTATTTATCATTATTATTCATTTTTTCTATATAAAATTACGAATAATTGAATGATAAGAAGAAATAATAAAAGAATTTATTGAAACTTATATTCTTTTGAATATTCATAGAGATATTTCTCTGACCTCATTTTAATCTAAAAATCAAAAAAGAAATTCTTTATTAAGTATTCCCGTTTTACTAATAGTTTTTTCAGTACATGACAAAAACCGAAACATACATTTTATGTTGCTAATTATCAATAGTTTTATGTTTTTGGATGTTTCCAGACCTATCAGGTTTTAAAAACCTGACAGGTCTCAATTTCAGTAACATTACTATTTTTTAATGAAGGCTAAACTAATTTTTGTCATGTACTAAAATAAATCAGTATTAGTGAATCTATGATTTCATGGGAATGACAATTTCAGCAGAAGCCCGAGGTAAGACCTCGAGGAATTCTTTATGATTAGTAAATAAAAAACCATTCTTTTCAGAATGGTTTAAAAATAAAGTTAATTTTAAATGTTAAAAATCTAAATCGTCTGGAGTGTCATCAATAGGATTAGAATCAGTGTTGTCTTCTAAAACTTCTGAGCAATCTATATTTATTGATAAATCTATAGGTGCTTCAAAATCTTCTTTAGAAATATTTAATTCTTCATCTGCATAACAACTTTTCATATAAACCCCCCAAATAGGTAATGCCATTGCTGCACCTTGACCATAAGTTATATTAGCAAAATGTATTGATCTATCATCACCTCCAACCCAAACACCTGTTACTAAATTAGGCACCATACCCATAAACCAACCATCACTTTGGTTTTGTGTAGTTCCTGTTTTTCCAGCAATCGGGTTTGTAAATTCGTAAGGATAGCCAGTAACTATTTCTTTATAATCTTTTCTATAAGAATCGACTCCTTTCCCTCTTAAACGCACGCCCGAACCAGATTGAGTAACACCTTCCATCAATTTAACGGTTACATAAGCTGTTTCTTCGCTTAAAACATCTCTAGTTTCTGGTTTGAATTGATATAAAATAGTACCATTTTTATCTTCAATAGTAGTCACCATTACTGGTTTTGTATATACGCCTTTATTAGCAAAAGTTGAATATGCTCCAACCATTTCGTAAACACTTAAATCTGGTGTTCCTAAAGCAATAGACGGTACAGGTGGAATATCTGATTCTATGCCTAATCTTCTTGCTAAGTCAACTACTGGTTGAGGGCCTACTCTATCAATTAATCTTGCCGTTATCGTATTAACCGAATTGGCTAATGCATTTTTTAAAGTCCTTGTACCCCCATAATCACTTTCACCATTAGAATTTTGGGGACACCATTCTTCTGGGTTACCAAACTTATTAGCTTCAATACAAAAAGGTGTATCGGGAAATTCATCACAAGGCGAATAATGTAATTGATCTATTGCAGTAGCATAAACAAAAGGCTTAAATGTAGAACCAATTTGTCGTTTACCCTGCTTAACCATATCGTACTGAAAATGGCGATAATTTACACCACCAACCCATGCTTTTACATGCCCAGTCAATGGGTCCATAGACATCATACCTGTACGTAAAAACGATTTGTAGTAGCGCATAGAATCAATAGGTTTCATAATAGTATCAACCTCTGAGGCTTTCCCTTCTTTCCATTCAAAAACAGTCATTTGAACAGGTTTGTAAAATGAAGCTTCTATGTCTTTATTGTCCTTTTTTAAATCGTACTTCATATGTCTCCAGCGTTCAGACTGTTTCATAGAACGCTTAAGTAGGGCATCAATTTCTTCTTTTTCTAGCTCCAAAAAAGGTGCTGTTGGATTTCTTTCAGGTGTATTTTGATGAAAAAATTCAGCTTGCAGCCTTGGCATATGTTGCTCCACTGCATCTTCTGCATATTTTTGCATGCGCGAATCAATGGTGGTATAAATTTTTAAACCGTCGTTATAAAGATTCCATTTTGACCCATCTGGTTTAGGATTATTCTTTATCCAATCTCTCATAAAACTATCTAAATAGCCTCTAAAATAAGTTGCTATTCCATCTCTGTGGGATTGTGGTGTGTATTTTAAATCTAAATCTGTTTTTTGAAGGGAATCTTTTAATTTTTCATCTATAAAATCATACTTATACATTTGGGCCAAAACCACATTTCGTCTATTCTTAACGCCTTCAGGGTTTCTTCTTGGATTATAAAGTGCCGAATTTTTAAACATCCCCACCAACATGGCAGATTCTTTTAAATCTAACTCCATAGGTTCTTTGTCGAAATAAATACTTGACGCACTACGAATACCATCAGCATTATTTAAAAAATCATAAATATTGAAATATTGGGCTATAATTTCTTCTTTGGTGTATTGACGCTCTAATTTTATGGCAATAATCCATTCTTGTACTTTCTGTAAAATCGCATTAGTAGCACTTTCTTTATCTCTAACACCAATAAATAACTGTCTTGCCAACTGTTGTGAAATAGTGCTTGCTCCTCCTTTTTTACCTAGAAAAGCAAACGCCCTAACAGTTCCTCTAGCGTCAATTCCAGAGTGATCATGAAACCGTGCATCTTCCGTAGCAATCAATGCATCAACCAAATGTTTGGGTAATTCATCATAGGAAACAGGGGTCCTGTTGTCATTTAGATAAAACTTGCCCAAAGTTTTTCCATCGGAAGAAATAATTTCGGTTGCTAAGTTCGTTTTTGGGTTTTCTAAAACGGTATAATCTGGTAGTTCTCCAAAAACGCCCCAAGAAGCCAATAAAAAAATTAGTATTACAGCTAGGAAACCGCCCAAAAATAACATCCAAAACCAACGAATGTATTTTGAGAAATCTTGATTTAATTTAGTATCTTTTTTTGTTGCCATGTTTATTTATAAAACACTTCGACAAGCTTCGCTTGCTACTTTCAAAACAAAATATATTTTATTTTTCAGTAATGCTCAGTGTGACAATTTAATTATTATTTATATTTTCAATTCTAAAGCCAATATCTGTAATGCCTTCAAGCTCTAAAACACCATTCACCTTTCCGTTTTCCCTCATAGCATGCTGTATATTGACTGTGTATTCACCAACTTCATCAAAAATAAAGTTGGATTCATTTCCTTTATACCACAGTTTATTTTCTTTAACATCAGTTAATCCAGTACCTAAAAGTTTTCCTGTGGGGTCTGCCATTCTATATTCCAACGTGTCTTTTATTGTTTTTCCGTGAGGGTAAACCATTTCAACTATTAAAAATAAATTATTATACTTATAAGCATTTGTATTCCTAAGATTTACAAACAAATTATAATTTTGTGTTGAATCTGGTGGGGTAACCTTGAAGCTTATTATGGAATCTTTATGCCATTTGTTTGGAACAGATTTGTATTCATCAAAGACACGATTTGAATCGCAGGACACCAACACAAAAGAAAAAACTAAAAAAAACAACAAGACATTATTTCGCGGCATTTTTACTGTTTTGAGGTTTTGGTTTTCTTTTATTGTTTTTGTTTCTATTATTCTGATTCGGGTTATTCGGTTTAGCATTTTTATGTGCCTGATTCCCTTTCCTTCTATTATTTCTACGTTTATTATTGCGTTTTGGACTATCGAAACGTGTTAAACTATCTTGACCTACAACGTTTTCAAACTCTGTTTTAGTATCTTCTACAAGGTCTGAGGCGAATTCTTCAAGGCTAGCTATTTTTACATTTTTCTTGTTAGCATCAATAATTTCGTTGGCTTGCTCAGTGGTGATTTTGTGCCAATTCATCCATTCGCCTTCATAAGCATACCACATATACCCTTTAAAAATATCTGTTTTTTGACAAACCGCTGTTCCTTTTTCGGTTTTAAGTTTAATATCTGTTTTTGGAAAACTTTTTAAAGCGTCTAAATAGGTGTCCAACTCATAATTTAAACAGCATTTTAATTTACCACATTGGCCTGCTAATTTTTGAGGATTTAACGATAATTGCTGATAACGTGCCGCAGATGTACTTACTGAACGGAAATCTGTTAACCAAGTTGAACAACATAACTCACGCCCACATGAACCAATACCGCCAAGTCTTGCGGCTTCTTGACGAAAGCCAACTTGTTTCATTTCAATACGCGTTCTAAACTCACGTGCAAATACTTTAATGAGCTCACGGAAATCTACACGCTCTTCGGCTGTATAATAAAACGTGGCTTTACTGGCATCGCCTTGAAATTCGATATCTGAGATCTTCATGTGAAGTCTTAAATCGATAGCAAATTGACGCGCCTTCACCTTCATAGGCTCTTCTCTATCTCGTGCTGCCGACCAAATATCAATATCTTTCTGACTTGCTTTTCTGTATATCTTTAAAACATCTTCTCTCTTTTCTGAGACGTTTTTACGTTTCATTTGTACACGCACCAATTCCCCCGTAAGGGTAACCATACCAATATCATGGCCGGATTGTGCTTGCGTAGCTACAATATCGCCAATACTCAACGTTAAATTTTCAGTATTATGATAATAGTCTTTTCTACCATTTTTAAAACGCACCTCAACCCAATTAAATGGTTTTTCGCCACTTGGGAGCGACATATTTGCCAACCAATCGAAAACGGTTAATTTATTGCAACTATCTGTACCACAGGTGCCATTGTTTTTGCAGCCTTTTGGTGAGCCGTCTTTAGTTGAGCAACTTGCGCAAGCCATATTTTTATATATATTGATTCCGATTAAAACTAGGGTTTTATCGGAAGAAGGTTCTTAATTAATTTGAAATGTAAATATAAGACTAATTACATAGACTTAAAAAGAGAGTAGTACTAATTAAATTCCACTTCATAGTTAAGCCTATTAGAACGTGATTTTAATTCTTTTTCAGATTTAAAAATATTGGAAAATAAAACTTTTCTCCAAGCTATTCTTTTACAATATTGGTTAAATGTTTCATTTTTCCAATCAAATCCATCTTTCCAAACTTTATCGGGAGAAATATAACAAAAGGTGTAATCATAAATTAAACTAGAATTATTTATCTCTGATTTATTAGGAATTGTACTAGATGCTAAGAGCGTAATATTATTGGTTTTACAACTTTCTTTAATCTCTTTCATAATTCTTGGATAATCAACTCGTAAAGGCTCAAGGTCAAAATCATTGTATTCTGTATTTCCTAGTTTTCTTATTGGTCTAATTTGGAGAATATCAAAACTCTTGCCGTCAAAGTGATCAAAAAAATCAGTTAATTCGTGAAAGTTATCTTTATTAAAAGTGTAATTTATTCTTACTTTAAAGTCATATTTGTTCTTAAGCTTTTTAAAGGTATTAAATGCATTAAGAAATTTGTCATAGCTAGCTTTTTTCATAAAACCCTCATAACTCTCTTTAGTAACACCGTGCAATGAAATAGTGAATTCATTAAGACCAGCATTCAGTAGGCTCTCAATATTATCTTCATTTAATAAATTTGCGTTAGTAGTTAGAGAAATATAGGGCACTCCATATTCCTTGCCAAGAGCAACGAGTTCTGTCAAATTTTTATAAAGTGTAGGCTCAGTACCACATCCTATTTGAAGTTTTAACGCTCGGTTAAAAATAGTTTTTGCAACAATTTTTAATTCTTCCTGTTTAAACTGTCCTTTTAAGGTTTTTACAAAATCAGCATCCGTAAAATAACACATTTTACAACGTAAATTACAAGCCATCACCGGGTCTATATTTACTGCTAAATATCTCTGATTGCAAGTATGCAAAGCCCAAAGCCCTAGAAACTTGATTCTATGATTTTTAATCTTTCTATTTAGTTTTAATAACTTATAAATGTTCATTTATGCCTTTTTGCTAATGTATCAAAAATATTCCTCAAATCTTTTTTATAAGGCAGGTAATCTGCACGTCCTTTTTTGAAAATATCATTGCTATTGCCTTGTCCTTTTCGTAATTCTTTTTGTTTTTCAAAAGGCAAAGCATGTATTTCTTTGCAGTTTGTTGAACAACAATTATTCATCTCGTGTTTACATTTATCACATTGAATAAACAACAAATGGCAAGCATCGTTTGCGCAGTTGGTATGCACATCAAAAGGCTCGCCACATTGGTGACATTTAGCAATAATATCGTCGCTAATTTTTTCGGCACGACGCTCGTCAAAAACAAAATTCTTGCCTATAAATTTATTTTCTAAATGCTTATCATTTATTTGTCGCGTATATTCAATTATACCGCCTTCTAATTGATACACATTTTTAAAACCTTTATGTTTAAAATATGCGCTAGCTTTTTCACAACGGATGCCGCCAGTGCAATACATTACCAATTTTTTATCTTCTTTATGGGCTTTTAAATCGTCTTCAATAATATCTAAAGATTCCCTAAACGTATCTACATCAGGCGTTACGGCATTTTTAAAATGGCCTATTTCACTTTCATAATGGTTACGCATATCAACCAAAACCGTGTTTTTATCTTCAATAAGTTCGTTGAATTTTTCAGCATCAACATGAATGCCTTTGTTTGTTACATCAAAAGTACCGTCGTTTAGTCCGTCGGCTACAATCTTATTACGGACTTTAACTTTCAGCTTTAAAAACGACATATTATCTTGCTCTATGGCTATATTTAGTCTGATGTCTTTTAAAAAATTAATGGTTTCTAAATGCGCTTTAAATTCGTTGAAACGATCTGCGGGAAGTGATAATTGCCCATTTATACCTTCGTGGGCAACGTAAATTCTGCCCAAAACCTCTAAAGCGTCCCAGATGATAAATAAATGGTCTCTAAATTCTTGAGGGTTGTTAATTTTGGCATACTGATAAAAAGAAAGTGTTAATCGATCTTTGCCTGCTTTTTCGATTAATTCTGCTCTTTCTTTAGCGCTTAATTTATTGTACAGTTGCATGCTATACCAATGTTTTAAGGTTAAAACCGCATCATGCGGAATAAAGAAATTATTTGAATTACAAAAGTACAATTTTTAAAAGAGACTACAATTTATTGCATAAAAAAAGCACTTAAATATACTATTTAAGTGCTTTAGTAAGTTTGAGTTAGTCTTTTATTTTGTTAAGACTTTCTTTGCAATTTCATAGCAAAAAATTTTCCTTTTCAATTATTAGATGCAAAAAAGAGTAAAAGGTTGCGTGAGATTATAGTTTTTTATTTTTGAATCCTTAGAAAATCGTATTCTATTTTCATAATTTATGTTGAAAACTATTATTGTACGATGATAAAAGATGTAGTATTTTAGCATGAATAAATTGAGAAAAATATATATAAATGAGCAGCGAAAAAGAAGCAAAATTAAAAGCATTAAAACTTACATTAGATAAATTAGATAAAGCCTACGGCAAAGGCACCGTAATGAAAATGAGCGACCAAGCAGTGGTTGATGTTGATGCTATTCCATCGGGCTCTTTAGGTTTAGATATTGCTTTGGGCGTTGGTGGCTATCCACGTGGGCGTGTTATTGAAATTTATGGCCCGGAATCTTCAGGAAAAACAACTCTTACTTTACATGCTATTGCTGAGGCACAAAAAGCTGGAGGTATTGCTGCTTTTATTGATGCTGAACATGCTTTTGATAGATTTTACGCTGGAAATTTAGGTATAGATATTGATAACTTAATTATATCTCAACCAGATAATGGCGAGCAAGCTTTGGAAATTACCGATAATTTAATCCGATCGGGTGCTATTGATATTGTAGTCATAGATTCTGTTGCGGCACTTACACCAAAGAGTGAAATTGAAGGCGAAATGGGCGATTCTAAAATGGGCTTACACGCGCGTTTAATGTCTCAAGCCTTAAGAAAACTTACAGGTTCTATAAGCAAAACAAACTGTACCGTAATTTTTATTAACCAATTGCGTGAAAAAATTGGGGTTATGTTTGGTAATCCTGAAACTACAACTGGAGGTAACGCATTAAAGTTTTATGCTTCGGTACGGTTGGATATTCGTCGTTCAACTCAAATAAAAGATAGTAACGGTAATGTTTTAGGTAATAAAACACGTGTTAAGGTTGTTAAAAATAAAGTGGCCCCTCCATTTAAAATGGCTGAATTTGATATTATGTATGGTGAGGGCATAAGTAAGGTTGGAGAAATTTTAGATGTGGCCGTTGAGTTCGAAATTATTAAAAAAAGTGGCTCTTGGTTTAGTTATGATGACACCAAACTTGGACAAGGTAGAGATGCTGTTAAAGCCATTATAAAAGACAACCCCGAACTTTTTGAAGAGCTGGAACAAAAAATAAAAGTCGCCATTAAAGGCTAAAAATTACCAATTAAAAAATCCCGAATTTTCGGGATTTTTTAATTTAATACACTTCTTAAAGTATGCTTCACTATAACCTTTAGGCTGTAATTCGTCTAATTATATATCTCTTTATTTAAAGAAAATCGTTAAATTCTTTAATTTACACGCAACCTTTCAACTATAATCGCATCTATATAGAGCAAACATGTATTTAAAAAGAAAAATTATTTGTTATGAAAAAATTGCTTGTACTTTGTTCAATACTGATATTAGCCTCATGTAGTATTAACGACGATGGTACGAATTATAGTTTTGAGGTGTTACCTGTAGAAAGTGTAGATATCCCAGATGAGTTTGAATTGGGTAAAACCTACCCGATTACTATTTCTTATTTACGACCTACTACCTGCTACTCTTTTAAAGAGTTTTACTATTTAAAAGAAAATAATGAACGTACCGTTGCCCCAATTACCTATGTATTTGAAAATAACGACTGCACAGATTTGGAAGATACTTTAGTTGAAGCTACCTTTAACTTTATTGTAACGAGTAATGGTTCGTATATCTTTAAATTCTGGCAAGGAGAAGATGCTAGTGGCGAAGACCAATACTTAATCATTGAAGTGCCAGTATTGGAGTAAATTATTAATTAATACGTGTTTAATTTGAGTTTAAATCAACTCATAGAAAATTGTAAAATTAATGATACTAAAGCACAAGGGGAACTATATAAGCTCTTTTCGAGTAAGCTATTCTCTGTATGCTTAAAGTATTCGAGGAATTATGCAGAAGCAGAAGATAATTTGCAAGATGCATTTTTAACAATTTTTGATAAAATAGAACAATATAAAAACAAAGGTTCTTTTGAGGGTTGGTTAAAACGTATTACAGTAAATACCGTATTACAACGATACCGAAGCGAAAAGGTTTTTGATATTATAAATGAAAACACAATTGTAGATGTTGAATTAGAAGTAGATGAAGATAATATCTCTATCACTTATCTTTTGCAAATTATTCAAGAATTACCCGATAGGTACCGCTTGGTTTTTAACCTCTTCGTACTTGATGGGTATTCACATAAAGACATAGCAGATATGCTAGATATTAACGTGGGAACTTCAAAATCCAATCTGGCTCGTGCTAGACAAACTTTGAAACAAACCATAGAAAATTATAAAACGACACAAAGTTTACAATCCTTATAATGAGTGATAAAAAACATATAGACAGACTATTTCAGGAAAGCTTCAAAGATTTTGAGGCCACACCTAGTGATGCTGTTTGGGAAAATATTGAAGCACAGCTTAACCAGAAAAAGAAAAAACGTAGAGTTATTCCAATTTGGTGGCGTTATGCAGGCGTTGCCGCTTTACTGTTGCTTTTATTAACTGTTGGAATTAATTATTTCAATACCGATGATAACACCCAAACAAATCAAATTGTAGATACAGAAAATAATACTTCTACGGAACAAAATGATGAATCCAATGGTTTTGATACATTGAAAAAGGCTGATGGCGTTATTACCCATGATAATACTTTGAATGATAATTCAAATGAAGTAAATGAAGCTGTTGCCAATACTAATTCTGAAAAAGATGACCTTCAAAAATCATCTCAAGATCAAAATATTTTAAGTGATAAAATTAATGCTTCAAAAGAATCGGCTGTTGCTGAAACCTCAGCATCACAAAGTGAAAATGAACGTAGAGGCCATACTAATCTGTCTTCAAAAGAGAAATCAAATATTAAAAATTCGGCATTAAAAACTGAAAACAAAACGGTTATTGCTTCAAATACTGAAAAAGAAAAAAGTGCTGATAAATCTATTCAAAATAAAGAAGACGAATCGTTAATTGATAAAAATGAAGCTTCAAGGATTTTAAACGCTGCATCAAAAAATAACACTGGAATAGCACAAAAGAACAGTTCAAAAGAAGAAGAAAAAAGTGAATCTGTTGTTGAAGAAAAAGCTAAAGACAACAGCTTAACCATTGAAGAAGCCATTAATAAAACAGAAGATATAATTGAAGAAGAGAAACTAAATAGGTGGAGTATCGCCCCAAATGCTGCGCCTGTTTATTTTAATACTTTAGGAGAAGGCTCATCCATAGACCCTCAATTTAATGGCAACTCTAAAACTGGCGAACTTAATATGAGCTATGGTATTTCTGCTAGTTATGCGGTTAATAAAAAATTAAGTATTCGCTCAGGTGTAAATAGGGTTAATTTGGGTTACAACACCAATAATGTAGTTATTTTCCAATCTTTAGGTGTTTCTAGTAGTTCTAAAGCTTTACGGAACGTAGATATTGCAAGTGGTAGCAATAACGTATCTGATGCGTTTAGTAACGGAAGCAATGAGAATCTTTCTATTATAAGTGGAGAAGGCTTAAGTACAAAAGTTAGTCCGGGGTCGTTCTCCACAAACACCTCCATTAATCAAGCTTTGGCCTATGTTGAAGTGCCTATAGAAATTCAATACAGCCTTTCAAACAAAAAATTTGGGGTTAATGTAATTGGCGGTTTTAGTTCTTTCTTTTTAAGCGATAATAAAATATATTCTGAAGCCGAAAGTGGTTCAAGAACCTTTTTAGGAGAAGCTACCAATATAAATAAAGTAAGTTACAGCGCTAATTTTGGTTTGGGTTTAAACTATCAAGTTTCTAAAAAAATAGACTTGAATTTAGAGCCTATGTTTAAATATCAAATAAACACATTTAATAATACTTCTGGCGATTTTCAACCCTTCTTTATAGGGGTTTATACAGGATTCGCCATTAAATTTTAGGTTTTTGGTTAGATCTAGATATTAGTTTTCATTAAGCTCGGAAATTAATATCGAAAAAAAACTGCTCGACCCCTCGAGCAGTTTTTTATTTTAGTGAAACCCAAAACTTAAAAGCGTAGCGCATTAAGTTTTGATGGTTGAACTAATCCCGCTTTTCAGCGGGATCTCAAGTTTAATACCTAGCAGGCTTGCCCCAAGTATATTATTTTTGAAATGTTTCTAATTGCTTTAAAATAATACGTCTTCCTTTGTCATTTAAAGCTTTGGTATCTTTAATCTTTAAACCTTCAGTAGATAAAAACTCATGGATTTTAACTCGCATTCTCCCTGGCCCTCCACTAAAAAAAGTATATGAAAATCGTTTTTTATTATCGGCAAACGTAATAGGCACGATAGGTATTTGATGATTAATAGCTAACCTAAAAGCACCATCTTTAAATTCGTCTAAATCAATATGCTCTTCTGGCACGCCGCCTTCGGGAAAAATACAAATACTTACTCCCTTTTTTAATAGACGTTGCGCTCTTAAAAAAACTGCTTGCCTACTTTTAGGGGAACTTCTATCTACCAAAATACAAGTACGTTTATAAAAAAAACCAAATAATGGAATTTTAGCCAATTCTTTTTTACCGACAAATACAAAGGGGTTTTTAAGCGAAACCAGCATCAGCATAATATCGGCCATAGATGTATGGTTGGCTATAAACATATAACTTTTATCTTTTTCTGGGGTTTGCTCGCGTTCAATTCTATAATTAAAACCCATCCCAATTAAAATAATTTTTGCCCAAAACCGAGCAATTTTAAAAAAGAAAGGATACCAAGACTCTTTTGATATGGAAATTAAAAGAATAGGAAACATAACAAGTATTGGTAATGCTACCAAAATGTAAAACCAAATGCGGTAAAGTGTCCAGAATATATATTTGAAACCCTTCATGAAAACCAAAAATACATAATTGTATTGAGCAATTCTATTAAAAAAATTACCTTTGCTTTTGTTAATATCATCATTAGATACTAATTAAAAAGATACCTGCCTTCGCAGGTAATATTATGGCAAGAATACTTACAGGCATACAAAGTACAGGGACACCACACTTAGGGAATATTTTAGGCGCTATTATGCCAGCTATCGATATGGCAAATAATCCTAAAAACGATTCGTATTTATTTATCGCAAATCTGCATACTTTAACCCAAATTAAAGATGCTGAAACATTACGAACAAACACTTACTCTACTGCGGCTACTTGGTTAGCTTTTGGTTTGGATGTTGAAAAAACGGTGTTTTACAGACAAAGTGATGTTCCCCAAGTGACTGAACTATCGTGGTATTTAAGCTGCTTTTTTCCGTATCAGCGTTTAACATTAGCACATAGTTTTAAAGATAAAGCCGATAGATTGGAAGATGTAAACTCAGGTTTATTTACTTACCCGATGCTTATGGCTGCTGATATTTTATTGTATGATGCTGAAATTATTCCTGTTGGTAAAGATCAAGAACAACATATTGAAATGACTCGTGATGTAGCTTCCCGTTTTCATGCTAAAGTTGGAGAAACCTTTGTTTTGCCTAAAGCTGAAGTGCAAAAAGACACAAAACTTATTCCTGGCACTGATGGGGAGAAGATGAGTAAAAGTAGAAACAACATCATCAATATATTTTTAGATGATAAAAAACTGCGCAAGCAAATCATGTCTATTGAAACGGATAGCACACCACTTGAAGCCCCTAAAGACTGGAGTACTTGTAACTGTTTTGCTATTTATAGTTTATTAGCTTCTGATGAACAAATTGATACTATGAAAGCCAATTACGAAAATGGTAATTATGGTTACGGGCATGCGAAACAAGCACTGTTTGAATTAATAGTTGAAAAATTTGCTACAGAACGCGAACGTTATAATTACTATATGAATAATCTTCCAGAAATTGATAAAGCTTTGGCTGTTGGTGCTGAAAAAGCAACATTGATAGCTAATAGTGTTTTGAAAAGAGTTAGAGAGAAGGTTGGGTATTAACGAATTCCTGCGAAGGCAGGAATCTTAACATAAGATTACAAATGTCTCATAGAACAACTAAAGCTGATTTTTTAAAAAGAGCTATTGAAGCTCATGGAGACAAATATGATTATTCGAAAGTTTTATACAAAACAACTGAAACCAAGGTAATTATTATCTGTAAAGAACATGGGGAATTTTTATTGAGGCCACGTGCTCATTATACAGATAAAAGAGGTTGTCCAAGTTGTGATAACAGTGGGAAAAGCGGATTTCATAAAAGCAAATGGGTTGATAAATCAAAATTTATTTATTTATTTGAGTTTTATGGAAACGGAGAAAAGTTTCTGAAGTTTGGTGTAACAGTTAATGGTGTTGATGATAGGGTTATTGAAGGGCAAATACCTTATGCTTACAGAACTCTTTTTGAAAAGAAAA
>TARA_R110002051_G_scaffold137916_2_pt1 | contig 80519 bp, 74 predicted proteins | sample TARA_R110002051 | Tara Oceans TARA_R110002051 (sample SAMEA4397023) | marine metagenome | biome: Polar Biome; feature: [MES] marine water layer (ENVO:01000295) within the mesopelagic zone...; material: water (ENVO:00002006), including particulate matter (ENVO:01000060) such...
GGGAAGTTTGTTCAATAGGTACTCATACCTACTTTCTGCAGTCATGGTAAGTAAAGACAAGATTCTTTGCTGCAGATTGATATAACCGTGATTCGATTTAATTCTGAAGAAGTTGGCAACAGCAGGGACTTCAAAACAAATCTTTTCCCTGTTCTCTAAAGACAAACAGAAAAACTCTGAATCTTCAAGACAATCTACAAAAATAGTACCTGGTTCTTGATGTTGAAAAGCACAATGGTCGCTCACCCAATAGTTTTCCATAGCAAATTGAAGAATATGTTCTTTGCCTTTTTCGTCTATGGAATACGCTTTTACTAAGCCTTTAATAATCCAATATTCAAAGTCTACAGGCTGCCCCACTTGAATTAAAAACTGGTGTTTTTTAAGACTTTTAAATTCAAAGTGCGATCGTACAAAGTTCCACTCCTCATCAGTTAAAGAAACGATTTCTTCAAAATGTTGTTTTAATAATTGAAACTTGTCTTCCATAAAGTAAAAATACTTTTCTTTAATAAATAGCCAGGTAAAATAATCACCCTAGTTAATGATAACTAAAGCAAACTGAAGATAAATAAAAATTAGTGTTTATGCACTTGTTGCTATCGTCAACTCTAATAATACAATCTAAAATCCAACATTTTACAGACATTGTAATGCCTTTGGTGCAGCTCCTCAACAACATCGAACATATCGTCATCTTCTTTAAACAAGTTAAAGAATGCTTTGTCAAGATTTGCGCTGCTTACTCCGTTATATGCATTGCCATAGCCAGAGACAGCTTTAGCATTAGTAATATCTAGAAAATATTGGGCTTCGTCTTCGTCTAGATTAAGAATTTTTGCATTAGAAAAATGTAGAATTTTTCCTTTCAATCTTCCTTCAAAAATTTCAGCAATTTCTTGCAACGTATAGTAGTAGTCGTTTAAGCAAATACTATTTGCTTCACCTCTCATTACCAAGTAGATAATCTCATAATCCTTAAAATTATGGTTATCTAATACTAGTGCATTAAGGCTTTCTTCTAATCCTTCAATGGTATCGCAAGTTTTATAGATACTTGCTATGCCATATTTCATAGCTAGATGCTCCAAGCTTTGTTGTGCCTCGGTTAACTGTTCAGTTTCTATGTCATCAACCCCTTCTAAACAGTAAATGAAATTATCTGTATCTGTTATGTGTTCTTGGGGAAGATGTCTTCTTTTTTCTAGCAAGCTATTGAATTTATGTATCGTAAATGAATTACAAAATTACAGTAATACACCAATTCTTTTTAGCGTTTTCGGGTTAAATATGGTTTGTTATAAAAAGTGCTTCCCTCCTACGGATAATTATTGGGGTTATGTTATTGCTGTAAATTTTTGCCTCTAGATTTCAACCTACGAAAACCAAGTACAATCAAGACGACTATTAAAACTAAAAAATAAATAGTGGTAGCACTACTTTTAATAACTGAAAATAAGCTTGTGATTTGTACGGAAGTTTCTGTAACGGTTGGGAAGGCATTTAGCATGGAAATAATGCCAATGTTTTCAATATAATCTGCGATACCGGCAATTATAGGCAATAGACACAGATAAAGGAATTTAGGGTTTAGTTTAGGTAGTTTGGTGAGGAAATAAGCCAGTACTGCTGCATAAGAAATGCCAAAGAGTAATGGGTAAATCATATCTACAGGAATTTGTTTGCTGAGATACGTTTGGCGACCGGTATCTCCTAGTGTATGAAAAAGGGTGTTTACAACCTCTAAATCATATCCTGCGGGCATCATATCCAATAATTGCAATCCGTTCGAGAAGGCCATCGTTGCCGGAATGGTCACTAACAGCATATACGCATAAACGATATTGGTGAGTAAAAAAAGCACTAGTACCTTCTTGCCAGAATGTTGTTTTTCTAACTGTTTTATGAATCTTTCCATTTTACTTTTATGTTGTTTAATTAATTGTCTTGCGATGAACTATAGATAACCGGCATTTGTCCTTTCCACTTATCCCATAGATTATTTTCATTAATGAGATCAGCCATAAAGTGAGCAACATTAATGCGGCTTACTTTACCGGCATTGAATATAGCACTGCGTGTGGGTGATTGGAAAATCTTGTATCGGGATACTTGGTCTTCGTTAATTAATCCGTCTGGTCTTACTGCTACCCATTCTATAGCTGCATTATTTTGTCCAATTTGGGTACGTAGATAATCGGCAGCATTTTCATTATCTACATGAGGTGGCAACAACGCACGTAGAAGACCAATAACACATTTTTGAGCAAAGGAAATAGGTTCGTCTAAATCACGATTACGATTTCCTGTAGTGTTCATTAAAACAAACTTTACCGAGCTTTGTAAATTGTTGACTTTAATGGCATTGCATAAACGTTTGGTAGCATCTGTTACCAATTTTCTAGGTTGACCATAAATACCTTTCCAAGTTAAATTATGTCCGAGACATGATGCCACAGCATGGCAATCGCTTACCAAATCCTGCATTTCAAAATCGGTCAAGTTTAAAATACTGGCAGCAATAATTTGAAGCTTGTCATTGCTTTTCCAAGATTTTGGTAACTTTTCGGGAGACCGTACAATTATTTTTACGGAATTATTTTGATGCAGCAAATGCGTTACCAATTGACTACCTGTGGCACCACTGGCACCTACTACTAAAACTGTCATGTTGATTGATTGATTTTTGATTGATTTGTCTTTAAGACGATTTATAATCGGAATTGTTACATAATATACTTGTAAATAAATGATTTATAATCAGTTATATGGTTTTAGCGCTGTTTTGCTTTACGTATAATTTTAACCACACGGCTATGGGTTATTTGCAATAAGTTCCATTGGTATCCTTCAAAGTCAGTTGTGTTCATAAACTGAACAACCACTGCATCAATATCTTTATGGTATTCTGCCATACTTTGGTATCCTGGAATTAACCCGCCATGGTTAAACTCATAAATAGACCCATATATTTCCATTTCATTATCATTTAGTAAAGTACCATCGTTTAAGGCTCTTAAGAAAATACCGACATCTTCAGCCGAGGCAATCATTGAACCATAATTAGTCGTTTTTATATCCTTTTCTACACCTATATAATAGCCACTCATTAAATCATCCATATTTATTTCAGAAATGGAACCATAGGTATTTTTAAGTCCTAGGGGAATTAAAATATGTTCTTTTATAAATTGAAAATTATTTTGACCTGTAACCTTTTCAATAAGCATAGAAAGTAGTAGGTAATTTGTATTAGAATACTCATAGTCTTCATTAGGTTCAAAATCTGAAGGAAGATCTAAGATGAGTGCTAAAGCCTCTGTACTAGATTTTGGTGGGTCATTCCAAAAGTTTGGAGATGCTGTAAGATTTGGTATTCCGCTTCTATGTTGCACCATCATTCTTAAGGTGATGGTTTCTGCGTGTTCAATTCTTCCCTTTAGTTCAGGGAAGTAATCTGCCAGTGTTTTATCTAGGGATAACCGATTGTCATTAACTAGTTTGGTAATGGCAACCGCATCATACAATTTACTAATGCTTGCAATTTTGAATAATGCTTTTGGGTTTACCGGGATTTTATTTTCGGAGTTATGATAACCAGCCCCATAAAATGCTGGCGGTTTTCCGGCTTCATCTACATAAACAATGACACCGTCAAAGCCATAACTTACAGACTGATCTACTTGCTCTTGTACTGTATTTGGTAAGGATAATATCCATGCTTTTACTAAGATCCAAGGCACAAACCATAAGGAAATAAAAGTACCTAAGAATAAAAAGATTCTGAAAATTTGTTTTTTCTTGCTAATCTTTGGTTGCGTATTTTCCATTCTACTAGACTATTGGTATTAGGTATGATACAAACATATATTGAATTAGAAAAAAAATAAATTGGAATATTCTGAACTGTAAAATTATAAGGATGAATTGGTATTCTTTATTTAAAAATCCAATTTTATCGTATTAATAAGTCGGTTATTTAAAGTAAGTCCTGTTAGAAACCGCTAAAGTTCTATGCTTATGAGAAAATAAGATTAACCATATAGACTATCTTCAGGTGCATCTTGGTTAATTTAAGAGGTAGAATAAAAACACTTATAAAGTGTATTTAACAAAGTTGGTATTATATTTAATCTGCTCTCAATAATGAAATAACAGTACCTACATTCTTTTCTTCAAACTTACCAATAAACTTAAGGGCATAACTCACAATCTTAGATTTTGGTGCTTTTATAAATTCTCCTAGTCTTAAAACAGTAATATCCATTTGGTGTATAGCATCATTTTGCTGTCCAGTTCCTAATCCCCATAGCAAATTGGCATTATACCACGAGAATTCGCGAGCTTTGCCTAAGCTAAAGTTGATGATTTCTTCATCTGTATTTTTACCGACGATATCTAATAAAAATAGTAAAGGCGATACACGGCCGAGACGGTCTTGCATTTCATTTACTATATTTCCAAGAATAGCATTTACTTTATTAAAGTCATTTTCAATATCGATAATCTGTTGATCCAGCATAACTTCACTCGCAGCTAATCCTAAATCAAGATTAATATGAGTGTTCACACCTAACATAATATGCTGCAGAATCGTTAAGGGATCGTCTTTAGCACCAAAGGCAAGTTTCCATGATTTACTAAAAGGATTATCTTTGATAAATGCGTTATAGGCGTCTAAGTAGTAATTAGCGAAAGCAACATCAAAGGTTTCCATTCTAGCATTATCATCAAAATTTCCTAATTGTACCTCTTTTAGTATTTCAGCGGTAACCCTTCTATAGAGATAGGCAAAATAACCAATTCGGTCATTGTTAGTTATAGCATTATTTATGATACTGTCTAATTGAAGTAAGACTTCTTGTATGGTGGCTGGTTTGTTAATATTAATTATATTTTATTATAGGTTTTATTTTATATGGCGTTGTGATGCGTACGCTAATCTAAACCTATTCATTAAATGGTAATGATAAATTTACCAATTAGTTAGGTGTAAACTATAAATTTCTTACATGGATGTGGCTATCAAAAATTACTAACTGCTATCTACTTAAACTTACCAAAATATGAAGACAAGAATTATTAATTAAGTATTTAGCCTGTCACTGCTAAATCTTCCATTTTATACCCCTTTACAAAGTACATTTTTATTTTTCCTCTATTTTTTGCTTCAATTTCTCCACGATAATCACAATTGAAATCATCTTTTATAAGTTCAAAAGTACTGTTAGATATATTTATTCTGCCAGGTTCTGACATGGACTCCATTCGGGAAGCTACATTAACGGTATCTCCCCAAATGTCATAGGCGAATTTTTTAGTGCCCACAACCCCAGCCACAACAGGTCCAGAATTAATACCGATTCGGATATCAAAAGTTAAATCACTTGCAGCTACATCTTTCTTGGTTTCCTCTACAAATGCAGCAATTTCAAAAGCGGCATTCACCATTCGTTGGGCATGATCTTCTTCGCTATCGTGTAAGCCACCAACACACATATAAGCATCACCAATGGTTTTAATTTTTTCTAAGTTATGTCTATCGATTATAGCATCGAATTTTGAAAAATAAAAGTCTACCGTTTTAACCAACTCCTCTGGTGATAAATTCTCTGAGTAGCTAGTAAAACCTTTAAAGTCTGTAAATAAGACTGTAACGGAATTGTATTGCTGGGCCTTTACTTTACCACTTGCTTTCAGCTCTTTGGCAGTGTCTTTAGGTAGGATATTGAGCAAGAGTTTTTCAGATTTTTTCTTTTCTTTTGATATGATTCGGTAAAACCATAAAGAGGCCAATAAGAGCAAACCAATAAAACCTAAAATAATTAATTGATTTCTTTTTTGTGTTTCTAATAATTCAACTTCTATTTGCTTTTGCGAAACTTCAAAATTGGTACGTTGATCTGCCAATTGCTGTACTTTTTCAATGTTCAATAAACTATCTCTGTAAGCAATATGCTCTTTGTAGTGACCATACGATACTACCAGGTTACCTAAAATTTCATATAGTTCTGATAATTTAAGATTAGCATCCGCTATTTGTTCTCGTAAACCATTTTGCTCTGCCAAGGTTAAGCTCTTTTTGGCATAGCTAATGGCAGTTTCATGTTCTCCTTTCTCTGCGTAAATATCTGCCATTGTCATTAAATACACGCTAATGGGATAATAATCTTCAAAGTTTTCTAGGATGCCAATAGCATGGTTTATGTGTTGTTCGGCAAGTTCGTTATCCCCTGTATTAGCGTAGACGATTCCAATATTACCTAAGTTATAGGCTTTCCCGATAGCATAATCTGCTTGTTCAAAAAATTGTTCCGATTCTTTAAAATACACTAAGGCTGAATCGTATTTTTTATTAGTCAAGAGCGCATCACCGGCATTCAAAATAGTAGTAGCCAAACCTATGGAGTCTTCTTTATTTCGTAAGGTCCGTCGTAGCGTTTTAATTGCCCTTTGGTAGTAAAGCATTGCATTTTTATGATTGTTAGAAATGGTGTAGACATCAGCAATTGCAGCATAGGAAGTGCCTAGAACAGGAATAAAATTTTCTTTTTTTGCTATTTCTGCACTTTTAAAATAAGCTTCTAAGGCATCTTCTAACTCTCCACTATATTGTTTTGCATTTCCTTTTTGAAAATAGCCATAACTAAGGTATGTACTATTATTACTTAAGCTTGATAAGCTTATCAGCTCTTCTGAGTATTTTAAGGCTAATTCAAAATTATTAATTTCATTAAACGACAGGTCGTTAAGCAAATCCAATTTATCCAAACCTTGGACCGTATCTTCTTTATAAATAACTGCTAGCTCATCTGCAATTCGTTGATCTTGCGAAAGCGCATAATTACAGACTAACAGAAAAGTACTTAGAATTAAAAAATAAGCTCTTCTTCCAAAATTCATTATTTTGTTTTTGGTTGCATTCTAAGCCTTGGGTCCTGCGTATAAGTTGTTCCTCCCAATTTATATGTAATGCTATAGGCCTCCTCTGCACCAGAGGGTAAAGACCCGATAATACCTACCCAAGTACCATTATTTTCTGCAGAAGGATCAACGATAAACAAATCTGTTCCTACAGGTTCAAAAATGTTATCTAAACTCGAGATATTACCGCCTTTTTGCCAAGTTACGACATCGCCAGGGCCTACTAAGGTGGTCATGGCTGCGTCCCCTGTAGATGTATTGGCATTATGTCCTTCTTCATCAGATATGCTTGGAGGAAACGGATTTGAAACTGTGGCGCTCACTGTAACCGTATGCGTTACTGGTGTTGAGTCGACAAAAAGTATTTTCCATAAAAAATTATCAGTTGTAGGGGTATTTCCTTGACATGCTACGGTGCCATTAGCATTACCTCCATTAAAAATATTTAAATATTGTCCACTACTTTTTACTTGAAAAAAACAGTACCCCGGATTCTTAGGTGCGTTCGTAAGTTTCCATAAAAAATTGTCTGTAGTAGGTGTATTTCCTTGGCATGCAACTGTGCCATTTGTATTTCCGCCATTAAAAACATTTAAGTATTGCCCGCTACTTTCTACTTGTATTAGATACCAACCAGGGTTGCCAGGCGCATCTATTAATTTCCATAAAAAGTTATTCGTAGTTGGCGTGTTACCTTGGCAAGCTGTAGTTCCGTTAGTATTTCCTCCGCCAGATATATTAAGATATTATCCACTGCTTTTTACTTGTAGTTTAAAATAAGTAGTTGTCATAATAGTTCATTTAGTTTAGTTCTTACAATCAATTTAAATTAGATTTTAAGAAAAATGCCAATCAGTTAGGATGAAGACCTCTAAAAACTGTCCGAAGGTGGTTATTTATTTTTCGGAAATTATATAGAAAAGGAAGTGTAAATAGAATAAACAAAGACTGATTACCACAATGATACTTATCGTCATTATCAAATCCACCAAAATTAGATTCAATCCTTGAAAAATTTTGATGGTAGATTAATAATTTGTTCTGTATTGTTTTGCAGTACAATTAGTTGCAGTCAATTAGTAATAAATAACTAAAATTTATGACATAAGAATTTTTAAACCCTAATAAAATTAAGTGGTGATTTATCTAAATTCTGAAAATGATTGTGGAGTATGAACTATTATATCCATTAAAATTTTATAGTATTTACTATACACGTATTTATAATTGAATAGAAAATAAGTAAAAGTATAACAGTAGCAAAATTTTTAATTTTGGAGCTTAGATGTGAGAAAAATATAGCAGATTTAAATAATTATAGATTAAAAACGTATCTTCAACTATTATGCATGCATAATAAATTTAAATTAAAAGACAGATAAATGACCAAGTACACCCATATTTTTAAGCCTTTAGATTTAGGATTCACAATACTTAAAAACCGAATTTTAATGGGTTCAATGCATACTGGATTAGAAGAAGAAAAAAATGGCTTTAATAAAATTGCGACCTATTACGCCGAACGAGCAAAAGGCGGAGTAGGATTAATTGTTACTGGTGGTATAGCACCTAATGTACAGGGTTGGACAGGTCCTTTTTCTGCTCGTATGAGCACTAAAAAACATGCAAGAAATCATAAAATTATTACAGATGCCGTGCATAAAGAAGGTGGGAAAATTTGTATGCAAATACTACACGCTGGACGGTATGGTTATCATCCTTTTGCGGTGGCACCAAGTGCAATTAAGTCTCCCATTTCCCCTTTTAAACCATTTAAGCTCAAACAATCTGGCATTAATCGTACTATTCGTGATTTTGTAAATTCTGCTAAACTTTCAAAATTAGCAGGTTATGATGGCGTAGAAATTATGGGTTCTGAAGGATATTTAATTAATCAATTTATTGCTGACAGAACAAATAAACGCACCGATAATTATGGTGGCAGCTATGAAAACCGAATGCGATTACCGATTGAACTGGTAAAGCAAACTCGTGAAGCGGTCGGTGAAAATTTTATCATTATCTATCGCTTATCAATGTTAGATTTAGTAGAAAAAGGAAGTTCATGGCAAGAAGTAGTTACTTTAGGAAAAGAAATTGAAAAAGTGGGCGCCACAATAATAAATACGGGAATTGGCTGGCATGAAGCGCGCATACCAACAATTGCAACATCAGTACCTAGAGCGGCATTTACTTGGGTTACTAAAAAAATGAAAGAGGAATTATCAATTCCGTTAATTACGTCTAACAGAATAAATATGCCCGAAACTGCTGAACAAGTTTTGGCAGAAGGTCATGCAGACATGGTTTCTATGGCACGCCCATTTTTAGCAGATCCAGAGTGGGTTAATAAAGCAGAAGCAAATAAGGCAAATGAGATAAATACGTGTATTGCTTGTAATCAAGCCTGTTTAGATCATGTTTTTAAACGTAAGGTTGCTAGTTGTTTGGTGAATCCCCGGGCATGTCACGAAACAGAACTTAATTATAACCCAACAGAAACAAAGAAAAGAATAGCCGTTGTAGGTGCCGGTCCCGCAGGTTTGGCAGCATCAACAGTAGCAGCACAACGTGGGCATGATGTTACACTTTTTGATGGCGAAAAAGAAACAGGCGGACAATTTAACCTAGCTAAGCAAATACCAGGTAAAGAAGAATTCTACGAAACCATTCGCTATTTTAATAAACAATTAGAGCTGCATAATGTAACTATAAAACTGAATACTAGAGTTACTGCAGAAGACTTAAAAAAAGGCAATTTTGATGAAGTTATTGTTGCGACTGGCATAAAACCAAGAGCTCCCAAAATTGAGGGTATTGACCACCCAAAAGTCCTAAACTATATAGATGTATTAAAATTGAAAAAACCGGTTGGTAAGCGCGTTGCCATTATTGGTGCAGGCGGTATTGGTTTTGATGTCTCGGAATATTTAGCACATGAAGGTGAAAGTACTGCCTTAAATATTGATGCTTGGCTTAAAGAATGGGGAATTGATAAAACCTTAAAGTCACGCAGTGGTATTGAAAATATACAATCTGAAATGCATCCCTCGCCGAGAGAAATATTTATGTTTAAACGCAGCAAAGGTAAGTTTGGTGGCAACCTAGGTAAAACTACAGGTTGGATTCACCGTTCTACATTAAAAAAGAAAAAAGTACAGTTTATAAATGAAGTGCAGTATACTAAAATTGATGATGAAGGTTTGCACTATACTCAAAATAATGAGCAGAAACTGCTTGCAGTAGATACTATAGTTATCTGTGCAGGGCAATTACCCTTTAAAGAACTTTTAGAGCCATTACAGGCAAAAGGCATTAAAGTACATGTAATTGGTGGTGCAGATGTTGCTGCAGAATTAGATGCTAAACGTGCCATAAATCAGGCTTGTAGATTGGCGGCTGAAATTTAAATTAGAAAGAAAAGCCATCTATTTTTAGGTAGTTGAATGAAAATGCTTACTTATAAATAGAAATACGAGGATGGTTCGTTAACAGTTTAAAAAGCACATCTGAATTCTGTATTTTTCATTCTTAAATTGAAAATTACAACCTGGACTAGCTCATTTAAAATAGAAAATAAAATACTACTTAAGTGTATTTAACAAAGTTGGTATTATTTTTAATCCGCTCTCAATAATGAAATAACAATACCTACATTCTATTCTTCAAACTTACCTATAAATTTAGGGGCATAACCTTGACTTCAAAGATCACTCCTATTTTAGTAGGTTCTTTAAGCAACACGCAGAACAAAACCCGCAAGAGTTTCAGAACAAGGTGTAAGAGCTTGTATTATTGCATGATAATACCTTGTACAGTTAAAAGATATCATGAAAAGAACGTTGCCTATATTGTCTTTTATATTTTCGTAATAGTTTATGGTCCTAAAGTTTAGTGATTTGATAAAATAATATCAGTTTGAACAAAAAAACTGAGATTTACAGGTAAAATTCAAGTGTTTGCTAAAATAATTTCAATAAATATTTAATTTTATTAGGAATTCATCAAAAAAAGGTTAAGTTGTAGTAACGATAAAAACAAAATAATATATGAGGCAACTGAAGATCACCAAACAAATTACAAACAGAGACACTAAATCATTAGAAAAGTATTTTCAAGAAATTTCAAAAATTGATTTAATTACAGCAGAAGAGGAAGTGGAGCTGGCAAGAAGAATACGTGAAGGAGATCAAATTGCCCTAAATACATTAGTAAATGCCAATCTACGATTTGTAGTTTCTACGGCAAAACAATATCAAGGAAGCGGTTTACGACTTTCAGATTTAATAAACGAAGGAAATATTGGATTAGTAAAAGCCGCAAAACGTTTTGACGAAACAAGAGGTTTTAAATTCATCTCATACGCAGTTTGGTGGATCAGACAATCGATATTGTCTTCCATTTCAGACCAAGCACGGATGGTACGTATTCCGTTGAATAAGATTGGGGAAATAAGTAAAATAAAAAAGGTATATTCTACTTTAGAGCAGTCGTATCAAAGACCACCTAGTACAACAGAAATTGCTAGAGAGTTAGATATGAGTACAACGCAGGTAAAACTTGCATTAAAAAATTCAGGTAAGCACCTATCTATGGATGCACCTTTTCAAGAAGGAGAATCATCAAATTTATATGATGTAGTTAGTAATAAAAATACGAACCAGCCTGATGCTAACATGATGATGGATTCACTTAAAACAGATTTAGATCAGGCATTAAACACATTACCGAGTAGAGAAAGTGAAATAATTAAACTTTATTATGGTATTGGTGAAAGACATCCAAAAAGTTTAAGTGAAATTGGAGAACTTTTTGACATTACAAGAGAACGTGTAAGACAAATTAGGGAAAAGGCCGTACGTAAACTACGTCATAAATCGCAAAATGAAATACTAAAAGCTTATTTGTAGAACACAGATTAAAATATATTAAAAAAGCCGACTTAAATAAGTTGGCTTTTTTTTTATGCAGTAAGGTATTACAAACGACAACTATTAATTGTTCCCGCTATGATTTTTTTTCTTTTTCGGCTCTTCAGGTTTTAAATGTAGACTAGTAGTTTGGGCTATTTGGTTCGCCAATATTTTCTCTACCAATTCTTCTTTGGTCAAGTGATGAAAAATAGTTCTTACTTTTGTTTTAAATTCTTCAGATACTTCACGGTTAGGTTTGGTCTTAAAGATTTTTTTAGCCCAAAGTAGCGTATTATTTTCTTCTATACTCTGCACATCGGCCTTTTGGTATTTTGAGAAAGAAATGCCCAATTCTTTTTCAAAATCAAATACTTCGGCAACTTCTTCTTTTTGTAAAATGGTTAAAGAAAGTCCCTTCTCCCCTGCTCTGGCAGTTCTTCCGCTACGGTGAACATAGGCATCGTAAGTATCAGGTAAATGATAATTAATTACATAACCCAGTTCTTTTACATCGATACCCCGTGCAGCTAAATCTGTTGCAACTAATATCTCAATATGACCCTCTCTAAACTGACCCATTATACGATCACGAATACCTTGAGATAAACTACCGTGCAAAGCACCCGATGAAAATTTATTTATAGCTAGATTTTTCGCCAGCTTATTAACAGCAGCTTTTGTTTTACAGAATATAATACCTTGTTGTCCCTCTTTGGTATTTAAAAAGTGCATAAGCACTTCTAACTTTTCAATAGGCTCTACAACAACATATTTATGATCAATAGCTTTATGGCCAAGCGTAGCCATATCGGCTTCTTTATATTCTACATGTTTGGACATATAGTTTTGAACCAATTGTTTAATTGCTCCAGACATGGTAGCGGTAAACAAGAAGGTACGTCTGGCTTTAGGAATGCCAGAAATAATGGCATCCAAATCTACTTTTAAAGAAGTCACCATTTCATCGGCTTCATCTAAAACCAAATACTTCAAATTTTTAATGTCTATAGCCTCACGTTTTATCAAATCAACCAAACGACCAGGTGTAGCAATAACAATATGGGTAGGCGTTTTTAGTCGCTCTATTTGAGGTTTTATAGGAATACCACCACAAACCGCAGCAATTGATATAGCAGGAGTATGTTTGGCATAAGAGATTAGGTTGGCATGGATTTGTTGTGCTAATTCTCTTGTTGGTGCCAGAATAACAGCCTGTACAGCTGTGTTTTCAGTATTTATTAATTGTAATAATGGCAAGCCAAAAGCAGCTGTTTTACCCGTTCCGGTTTTTGCCAATGCAACAAGGTCATCTTTTTTGTTTAGAACAACAGGAATACATTTTTTCTGTATATCTGTAGGAACAGAAATTTGTAACTCCTCTAAACTCTGTTGAATTTCTTTACAAACACCTAAATCTGAGAACTGCTTTGACATAAAAATATTTTTGGCAAAGATAAGTACACTTTTACTAGGCTTTGGTATGATATAACAAAGGTTATCATTAAACTAACTTTATAAAAAACACTTATTAGATTTTTTATGAATTAGTATGTACTTTCCAAAATTAGAAAGCTTGTATCAAATGATTTGATACAAGCTCTACATTACTCAAATTTGTTAGCCAGTAAAAGGCTATCAAAATGGAATATAATTATTTCTTAGCGTTTACAAATCCTCTAACACCAAGAAGGACTTCCATTTTTGCTATATTCAGTCCTGGATTTTCAACAGTACCTTGATCACCTAATTCATTTATATCTACACCTTCTGTACCACGTGGTAAATCATAAGACTCACCAACAGAAGCCGAACCGTAACCAAGATCTCTCATTGATCCAGCTGTAATTCTACTTAAGGGGTTTTCACCAAGATTTAAGAATCCGGTCATTAGCTCATTATTAAGGGTTGACTCTCTCCAGTGACCTAAAGCCGTTCCTGGGCCACCCATATTTTCAATAGGCAATTCGTTTGTGCCACCTTCAGCATTCCAAAACACATTCGCTTTTCTTCCCATAAAATATGGATTACTATCAGGTCCACCTCTTAAGGTTCTATCAAACCCAAATGGAGCCACATTCCATAATGTTCCAACGCCTAAAACATGACCCATTTCATGAACAATAACTTCCTCGAATAAATCTATTTCCTCAAGAAAATCTAAATCTTCTACATCGAAGAACATAACACCTGTTAACGACAAGAAATCTTCCGTTCTTACAAATTGAGGACCTGCTTGACCTAAAATTCCTCCAGGACCATCTATTGGTGCTAAAGCTACTTCAATTACTAAATCATCAATAGAGTCAATATCTGGGAAACCTTCAAAAGCAGATGGTATTGGACCAGCAACATCTGGGACATCTTTAATTATAATACGTTCCCATCTTGCAGCTGCTGCTTCAAAAACCTCTTCTTGTCTTGGTGTGGGTGGTAAAAGATATTTTAATGTAATGTTATATCGTCCTTTTTCCGCATTGCTTGATTTTGCAGTTTGTAAGTCAGTAACGCCCAAATCATCAATAATTATAGGATTATTGGTAGGGGCTTTTAAAGCAATTTCTAGCTTTTTGACTTCTTGTATTTCTTCTACGTCAGATACTAATGTATCATCTGTACACGATGTAAATAGTAGTACGCCAAAAGTACAACTTAGTGCTAAAAATTTTCTTGATCTTTTAATAGTGTTCTTCATAAAAAATATATGGATTTGAATTAATTAATTGGTTGAAAATGTTATTTATTGATAAGAATACTTACTTTTTGTTAAATTTAACATTTAATTATGGTAATTGCAATAGGTTGATTAAAAAAATAATTGTTTAAATTTCACTCCCAACTATGCCACCTATCCATACCCTCATGGTACCATTTATCACCCTGTAAAAGTATTAGATCATTATTTCGTTCCACTTTAAATTCTATAGGTTGATTATAAAGTTGACCTGCCTTCCAGGCATTAAAACATTTAATAAGTGTATCAATTTCTTCGTCTTTTGTCAGGTCCATATCAAGAGTATACAATTCTTGGACTAAAGGGATTAGCTCTTTAGGTGTATTCGTATCAAAATGAATCAATGGAGATAGTCGGATTATTTGCTCGTTAAGGGCCATGCCAGTAGCTGCTTTTAAAAACATCATGGCAATGTAATTTGCAGTGTCTGGCGGTTGATATAAAATGGTTTTTGCCTGGTGCAATACCGTTTCTTTAAAAAAATTGAATTGTGGTTTCCATTTCGAAAAGGCAAATTTCTTTCCTTTAAAAATTAATGCAACTTGTTTCCAATCCCAAAAATTTTCCTTGGCATCTGCAGACATGAGCGAATTACTTGTGCCAAGTGAAACTACGCGAATTGTCTTTAAATCCACGCCCAACTTGTAGGCTTCAATGATTCCTGCTAAAATAGGATTGTTGAACCCTCCTAAAGCACCATCCCATAATTCATAAAACACATCACTACCCTGTGCCTTAAACCTTGCAGGAAAATCGAAGTATTGAACAGGTGCATTAGAAGAGCCGTTTATTGCTTGTGTTAATCTAACAGAGTCTTTCCTTTCTGGATCTGTGTAGAATGATTTAAAGAATTTTGCTCTATTATTTAAGGCATCATACGTGGCTACAACTATTTTGAGAGACTCATTACCAATAAGTTTTGGTAGTTCATGCATCTGAACCTTATCTATCTCGGGAAATAAACTTTCAAAAGCTTCTTTTTTTCTTTTTTGGCTATACTTAGGTCCAAAGCCAGCATTAAACAAACCCAAGTAGTCAACTGGAAAATATCGGTCCTTAAAGGAGTTTTTATGAAAAATTAATTCTCTGTTTTTCTTTTCTTTCAAAAGTGAAATAGCCTTATCAATAGTATAATTTTCGGCAAGTGCAGCTAATACGATACTACCGCCTGAATTAGCAATGACGAGGTCAAATTTTTTTAATATTTCATAACCTTCGGCATTTCCATATTTGTCTTTAAGGGTAAGCAGCTGTATTATAGCCCAGCTTCCACCGCCATCAAGGGAAAGAATTTTGTACATCTTCAAAAATAATTTGATTACCTAAAACGAGGGGTAAAATTAGATAACAAAAAAGGACGCGGGAACTACCTTTAATGGAATACTTAAATTTAAAAAAATATTAAACATGATGTTTGTAGAATGTTCTTATAAAACATGAGGATATATTGTTTTTCTCTACAATTAGAATTGTAAGACTACTTAAATCTGAATTTTGCTAGAGAAAACTAATGAGTTTAGGAGCAATACATAGTAGTACTACACCAATGAAGTGTTTAGTAATAAATTAATGTTAGCAACATTACCTTACTAATGGCTTTTATTCGATAATCGAGATTTAAATGCTCCGACGCTTGGGTCGAAATATTAATACTATTTTCAATTGAATGCCTCGAGGAAAGCCTCTGTGATTATTTACTTTTCAATTTCCACACAAATAAAAAAAAGCAACTACCAGATGATAGTTGCTTGTATACATTAAGAGTAAATTAAATTATTTTTTCTTCTTTTTACTAAACTTTTCTGCACAAGTTGTTGCATCAACAGGCTCTCCAGAAGATTTGTAGCAATGAACCGCTTTTGCACGTTTACTAGAATCTTCGTAAAAAAATATTATACCTTGTTGGTATTGTGGTCTACCATAATATTTACCAGGAGGAACAATCTCTTTAGCATCATTATCAATTAAAGAACTAGTGCCATCATAATGTTTAATTTTAGAAAACTTTCCGTCCCTGTCAACTTCATGGTGATCGTTAAAGCCCGCCAAAATTATTTTTTTCTGGGCTATTGAGAACAAAGCCATATCGCTTTTACCTTCGGCATTTTTACGTTCTAAAAGATAATTGCGTTGTTTATTAGAGCCCTGTATACTTTTATAACCTTCAGATGGCTCTACAATAAAGGCTTTATTTTCATAGTCATAAATACCAATAAGGTTATTGAACGTAAGAATTGCTAATACTGGCTTGCTCGGGTCAAATTGAATATTGTCATAGAAAATATCAAAAAGTAAAGATTTGGTAGCAACTTCATAGTAATTCATTCTATTGTTAGCATCAAATACTTTAAAAAACGACCCGGTAAAACCTATTTTAGAATATTCAAAAGGAACTATAATTTCGTTATTGTTATCTACAACACCATATTTATCATCTTTCTTGGCAACAAAGGCATCAGTTAATAATAAATGTTTTAAGCCTTGATCCCCAAGCTGTCTTGTAGTATTAATTGGTTTTAGCTCTTGGTAAATTGCAGGTATAATCCATTTTTTATTAGCTAAATCATAGATACCCCATGCTTTTTCTTTAGCGTCTTTAGCAATTATTTTTTCATTAAAAGAAAGGTAATCATCTAACCTACGAACGTTGGGCACATCTCTATAAAAATAAATACTACTAATATTTACAGGTAACGTACTCATGTCTTTTAAGTTCATCACCTGTCTAGTATCATCCTCTTTTGTAAGTATAAAATAGTCGTTAATAATTTGTTTTACACTACTGTATTCCGGTTTTATAATAATTTTGCCTTTCCCATTAATTAGGCCCTCTTGTAAAGAATAGCCCCAACCTTTACTTGGGTCAGGTTTATTATAATGAATAGTAAAGTAATCGGTATCCTTACTTAGGTAATGATCATAAACACTAGACATATTAGAAGAAAAATAGTATTCTGGTTTTGAGTTAATTTCTGAATCTATAGGATTTCCAGAGGCATCAACAGATTGTACACTAATATATTTATCCTCTTCTTTTTTTCCGTAGTCATTAATACCTATCACTGGTTTTCCAATAAAGAAAATTTTATGGGATGACATGTTTGTTTTAAAATCATACAGTTTATCTAGAATATTACCAGAAGAATCAACAAAAGTACTTTGGTCTTTTTTCTTAATTGTAAGATAGCCGTTTATGAAATATCCGCCCGATGTTTCATAATTAGCGTCTTTAATTTTTTTAATTAATTCATCTGAAGGCTTATCAAAGGTCTGATCTAATATAACATATTCTTCTTGGGCATAAATTGTACTAAGGAATAAAAGTGAAGCAATAATGGGGAGTAATTTCATTTTTAGTTTTTTGTTTAAACCTATTTGGTGTGATTATATAGAAATTAGAACGATGGTTTTTTCATAATAGTGCGTATTAAATATAACAGTAGTAATCCCCTATTTTTTTAATAAACTAATAAATTCAATGTAGATAGGTCTCACCGTTATTGAATTAAATGCTTTTGATGTGTTTCTTCTTAAATTTATATTAAAAAATGAATGTTCATTCTTTTATTGAATATCTTTGTATCAGATTTAATTATTATGGCAGCACTTCAAAAAAGTATAGACAAGCGCAACGCATTAATTGATGCAACTATTGAACTCGTGAATAATGATGGTTTTCACGCAACTCCTATGAGCAAGATTGCAAAAATGGCCTGCGTTTCACCTGCAACCATTTACTTGTATTTTGAAAACAAGCAAGATTTAGTGAATAAAACCTATATAGAGGTTAAGGCTAGTTATACTACTTATGCATTTGCTACTTATAATGAAAACATGTCGATTGAAGAAGGCTTTGAAATAATTTGGAAACGAATTGCTCAATTTAAACTCAAGGAAAGTGCTTATGCCACTTTTTTAGCTCAATGTGATAATACTCCAATGATAGATGAAGCTAGCAGGAAAGAAGGCATAAAGCACTTGCAACCCCTACTCGATTTATGGGCACGTGGTAAAAAAGAAGGTGTTATAAAACCATTGTCAGATTATATGTTATATGCCTATGCCATAAATCCGCTTTCATTTTTAATGATTGCTCAGAATCGTGGTTCTATCCAGTTAAATGATCAACACTTAGAAGAAGCATATAAAGCAGCTTGGAGCAGTATAAAGGTTTGTAAATAGTATGAAAAAGACTGTCATAATACTAGGAGCTACCGGTTTAACAGGTGGTTTATTGTTGAATAAATTAATACTTGACAACAGGTACCAAACCGTAAAGCTATTTTCAAGATCTAGAATTGAAGGATTACCAAATAAAGTGCAACAATATATAGGTAACCTATTAGAGCTTAATCAGTTTAAAAAAGAATTTACCGCAGACGAGGTGTATTGTTGTATAGGTACTACAGCAAAAAAAACGCCAGATAAAAAACTATATAAAGATATTGATTACGGTATACCTGTTGCTGCGGCAAAATTGGCGAAAGAAAACGGAATCCCTACCTACTTAGTGGTTTCTGCAATGGGTGCAAATAAAAAAAGTAGCGTTTTTTATAATCGTATTAAAGGTGAAATGGAGCAAGGTGTATTAGACCAAGACATACCAAAGACCGCTATTTTGAGACCTTCTTTAATTGGTGGAGATAGAGAAGAACGAAGGGTACTTGAGAAAATAGGATTGTTCATTTTTAAAGCAATAGAACCTTTATTTATTGGTCCGTTGAAAAAATACCGAATTATTAATGCAGATAGTATTGCACAGGCAATGTTGAATTTAGCAAATACAACGAGTAATACCGATGTTATCATAACATCTAACGATATAGAACAATTAGCAAAACGCAACTTAAAATAGAAAGATTAAAATGGAATTATTGGATAAATTAAATTGGAGATACGCCGCTAAGGCTATGAACGGTGAAAAAGTAGCCGAAGATAAAGTAGAACGCATTTTAGAAGCAGCGCGTTTAGCTCCAACTTCAAGCGGCTTACAGCCTTTTGAGATTATAGTGGTTAAAAATCAGGAAATTAAGGAAAAGATTAGACCAGTAGCATGGAACCAATCTATGATTACAGATTGTTCTCACTTATTAGTTTTCGCCGCATGGGATAATTATACCGAAGACAGAATCAATTATATGTTCGATTTAACCAATGAAATTCGTGGCTTTAAAAACGAAGGTTGGGAAAACTACCGTAAGATGTTGTTAGATATGTATCCGCAGAGAGATGCTGAAGAAAACTTTAATCATGCCGCAAAACAAGCGTATATCGCTTTTTCTCAAGCTATAGCTGCAGCAGCATTTGAAGAAGTAGATGCTACACCAATTGAAGGGTTTGATCCAGCAGCAGTAGATAAGATATTAGGCTTACATGAAAAAGGATTACGCAGTGCTGTTCTACTACCATTAGGATATAGAAATGAAAGTGAAGATTGGTTAGTGAATCTAGCAAAAGTTAGAAAACCAATGAAAGACTTGGTAACGGTTATCGAGTAACCGTTTATCAAAGTATAAGTGTAGATTATAAATTAAAAAGAAGAGAGAAAATGAACAATTTTGAATTTAAGAATCCGACCAAGATTATTTTTGGAAAGGATACCATAGCGAAATTAGAAAGTGAAATTCCAGCAGATGCTAAAGTATTAATGCTTTACGGTGGCGGTAGTATCAAGAAAAACGGTATTTACGAGCAAGTTACCAAAGCATTGACTAAGGTAGATGTTACTGAGTTTGGTGGTATACCTGCAAATCCTGAATATGCTGTTCTAATGGAAGCATTAGAGGTAATAAAAAGTAAAAATATTACCTATTTATTAGCAGTAGGTGGTGGTTCCGTAATTGATGGAACTAAATTTTTATCGGCAGCTGCGGTTTATGATGGTGATACGCCTTGGAATATACTGACCAAAAATGTAAGAACCAAAAAAGGAATGCCTTTTGGTACCGTTTTAACCTTACCGGCAACAGGTTCTGAAATGAATTCTGGCGCGGTAATCACTAGGGCCGAAACCAAAGAAAAATTGGCTATGGGCGGACCAGGATTGTTCCCAGAGTTTTCTATCCTAGATCCACAAGTGATTACATCTATACCAGAGCGCCAATTGGCAAATGGTATTACAGATGCTTTTACCCATGTTTTAGAGCAATATATGACCTACCCGATAGATGCATTATTGCAAGATAGATTTGCTGAAAGTATTCTACAGACATTAATCGATGTGGCTCCAAAAGTATTGAAAGATCCAACAGATTATAAACCGGCTGCAGATTTTATGTGGAGTTGTACTATGGCCTTAAACGGATTAATTCAAAAGGGCGTACCAGGAGATTGGGCTGTTCATATGATGGGTCATGAGTTAACTGCTTTGTTCGGTATTGATCATGCTCGTACCTTAGCTATAGTGGCACCAAGTCACTACAAGTACAATTTTGAAGCTAAAAAAGAAAAATTAGCACAGTACGGTGAACGTGTTTGGAATATTACCGAAGGTAGTGTAGATGATAAGGCTTATGCGGCCATTGAAAAGACCGAAGCATTCTTTCATGAATTAGGAATCGATACCAAGTTGTCCGATTATACAAAAGAGTATGAAGGTACTGCCGAAGAAATTTCTAAACGCTTTACAGACCGTGGTTGGAAATTAGGCGAGCACCAAGCCTTACTACCAGAGGACGCTGAGAAAATCGTTAGAATGGCTTATTAGTATTAAGTTTGAGTGTTGAAAAAGGGGATGTTTTGTAGAAAGGCATCCCCTTTTTTATATTATAATATCTAAAAATGATGAGGCTAAACAATAGTTTTTATTACATATGATTGTAAATAACAAACATCAGTATTTGTGAACTTATCATCTAAAATATTGTAATAGTTTTCTTATTTTATCGTTTTTTAGGCCTAGCTTTAATTATCCCAAACCATGAATAAAATTTTACCTTTTAGGTTATTTTCTTTGCTGTTTTTAGTTCTTTTAAACAATACACAATCTTTTTCTCAATGGGTACAGACAGGTGGTCCGGAAGGAGGCCGTGTAAATGAGATAGTTGAATTAGAAAATAAGTTGATCTTAGCTACAAGTAATAATATTTACTCTTCAATTAATAATGGAACTACGTGGAATATAGTTGTAAATAATTTACCAACCCCTAATTCAATAACGGAACTTAGCGAGTATAATGGCATACTCTATTGTTCATTATATAATAATGGTATACATAAATCTTTAGACGGTGGATCTACATGGACACCTGCAAACGCGGGTATAGAGAATAAAACGTTCTATACTTTACAGGTGCTTGATAATAAGATAGTTGCAGGTTTAGCTAACGGTGGCATTATGGTTTCGCTAGATAATGGAACAACTTGGTTGGACAGAAGTGAAGGGGTACAAAATATTCAATTTGCAGGATTATCGGTTACAGAAACTAAAATATATGCTGTTGGTAGAGCAAGTGCTGTACCACAAGGGTCTCCTGGACTATATGTCTCTGAAAATGATGGAGAAACATGGACTCCAATAGCAGTACCCTACATAGACCCTAATGGATTAACGGACGTTTTTGTAGATGGTACGGATGTATACGTGGCAGATGTAGGACATATTTATTTATCCAGTGATGAAGGTCAAACTTGGCAACAAACTACATTATCCACATTCGCAACGGTCAGGAACATTGGTAAATATGAAGATTATATTTATGCAACAACTTCTAATGGGCGATACTATATTACAAGGGATAAAGGGTCTATTTGGACTATGGTCAAAAATGAAGAATCTTCAGATTTTATTAATGATCTTTATATAGCAAACGGTAATATATTAATGAGTACCGATGAAGGGGTATACCAATCTAAAGATGACGGTATAACTTGGAATAGTAATAATACGGGGATAAAATCTATATGGATAAGAGCTATGGCAGCCAATAATGAATATCTTTTTGCTGGTAGTGCGGGTCAAGGAGTTTTTAGATCCAACGATAATGGTGAAACTTGGCAAGCAATGAATAACGGACTTGAAAGCTCTAATAGTAAATGGATTGAAAATTTGATTGTTATTGATGATAGCATTTATGTTGGAACAACAAATGGTATATTCAGCTCAGTAGATAATGGAGAAACTTGGGAATCTAAATTTGAAAGCACCAATAATGAGAGCCTTTCCTATCTTCATTATAAAGATGGCCTTTTTGTCATATTAGGAGGGTCCAATCAAATAAGGTTCTCTTTGGATAATTTCGCAAGCATATTTGAACCATCGATTAATTCATTACCGCAAAATACTGGTTTTACATCTGCTGTAGTTAAAGACGACTTAGTATTAGTAGGTACAAATGATGGACAAATTTTTAGTACTAACGATTATGGAGAAACTTGGAATATTATTTCAATACCCATAGGTTACCATTACGTAAGAAAACTAAAAGCATTTAATAATTTAATTTATGCTGCTACAAGTAATGGTTTATTTGTTAGTGAAGATTTAGGAACTAATTGGAGTCGATATATCGCCTATGACACACAAAATATTCATGACATTATTATTGAAAATGAAACGGTTTACGTTGGTACAAACAATGGTATTCTTGTTAGTGATGAAGATACAGAATCTTGGCATTCGTTTAATGATGGTTTAACTACTCTTCATGTTACCAGTTTAATGATGCATGAGGAACAATTTTTTATTGGAACGGAATTTTCAAGCGTTTTCAAAATTGATAAAGCCGATATTTCATTATCTCTTTTAGACTATGATGGTGATGGGGTAATTAACAAAAATGACCTATGTCCTGAAACGGAAGAAGGTATTGTGGTAAATGAGAATGGTTGTGATTTAGTACCATTAAAAAGTATTAAAGTTTTAGCTACCAGTCCTACCTGCCCTACAGTGGACAATGGAAGTATAGAAATAATTTCTTCTATGTTAGAATATGATTATACCATTAAAATCATTGGAGATAATTTAAATCAAGAACTACAAATTACAAACTGGCAGGGTAACCATTTAGTTGATGGATTGCCTTCTGGCATCTATCAAGTTTTTGTAAGTATTCCAAGTATAAAACATGAAGAAGAATTTGGTATTAATGTAAGCCAAATAACTACTATTTCGGGTAAACATCAACCCATAAATACAGCACAAAAAACTGTTACCTATACGGTATCTGGTAGTAACGCCTATAAAGTAAACTTAAACGGAGTGGAAAAGGAGTTTTATTTTAACTCAACAGCTACTCAGAATATAGTATTAAGTAATTTGAAAGCAGTTAACGATATTTCAATATCAGGTCGTAGTGAATGTCAAGGTGTAATTCACGACACAATTGTAATGGAAGATCAAATTGTAGTCTATCCAAGTATAAGTTCCGGAAATTATATGATTAGTGGTAATTTAGACGAAGCTATTGTCAATGTTTTTAATTCTAACGGACAAATTGTTTTATCAAAAAGTAAAAATGCTGTTGGTAATCTATCTATAAATTTAGATGATTACGCAGCTGGAATGTATTTCATAAAAGTATCTTCAAAAGAACAGACAAATACAGTTAAGGTAATTAAACGATAAGTTTAAAAGCTAAGGGTTGCCAAGGTAAATTGAAAAACCAATATCTTCGCGCGCATTATGTGGATGTACCTTGGACTTTTAGCGGCTCTTTTCTTAGGATTACACAACTTATGCAAGAAACATGCTGTACAAGGTAATGATGCTTTTTCTGTTCTTTTAGGTACGTTAGTTGCGGGATTTCTATTGTTTTTACCTTTGTTTATTGGTTCAAAATACTATCCCGAAGAACTACAAGCAATTGATTTGTTTGTATCTGATATTTCTTTGAAAACACATGGATTCATATTTATTAAGGCAATGATTATGGCATCATCTTGGGTGCTGGCATACCAAGCTTTAAAGCACTTACCAATTACCATTGTAACACCAATACGTTCTGCTGGTCCATTTTTTACATTTATAGGCGCGATTCTTATTTATCAAGAACGTCCAAATTTTTGGCAGTGGATTGGTTTCTTTTTAATTATATTTTCTGTTTTTCTTTACTCAAGAATAGGAAAAAAAGAAGGCATACATTTTAAAAGTAATAAATGGATATATGCAATTATTGGGGCTACCTTCTTAGGAGCTTCAAGTGGTTTGTATGATAAGTTCTTAATACAAAGTTTAAATCTGAATCCCCCTACCCTTCAGTTTTGGTTTTGCACCTATACCATGCTAATAATTGGTATTGTAGTACTTTTTACCCGAGTGAGCAATCCCAATTTAAAAGGTTCTTTTAAGTGGCGGTGGACAATACCAATGGTAGGACTACTTTTACAAACAGCAGATTATTTCTACTTTAAGGCATTACAAGATCCAGATGCACTAATTATGCTCCTTTCTGCAATAAAGCGAAGTCAAATATTGATTGCTGTAGTCGTTGGCGGATTCATTTTTAAGGAACGGAACAAACGAAAAAAACTGGTGCCTTTGGCAGGAATTATGCTGGGTGTATTTTTAATTTTGTATTCATAACAAGTAAAATATATAAGTTGGATAGGATAAGCCAATTCATAGGCAGTATCTTTGCTAGATATTTATTAAAATTATGTCCTTCAAAAAACTAAATCCTTATTTACTTGAAATTCTAGAACGCTTTTCAATTGAAGAATCTAACTCATTCCAAAGCTTAAGTATTCCAATTATTAAAAGTGGCGCAAATGTCTATTGTACTTCTCCTAAAGGAAGTGGAAAAACAACAACTTTAATACTCACTACATTACAAAAAATAAAATGCAAGGCAGAAGGTAATGCACCAAGAGCAGTGGTAGTCGTTGAAAATAAAGAAAAAGTATTGGAACTTTATGATAAGTTTTTCGAATACACTAAATATTCTGATGTTAGACTATACGCCAGCTATAAAGAACTGCATATAGATATTCAAAAATCTGAAATATTTGAGGGGATTGATATTCTCATAACAACACCAACTACATTACAAAAATTGTTTTTGTTAAATGGTGTAAGTACTTCTCAATTAAAAATTTTCAGTATTGATGATGGCGATTTTTTAATTCAGAAATCAGATTATACGGCAATGCTCACCGTTGCACAGAGTATTATGAAATGTCAGTACGTATTATATGCTGAAAAATTAACTCCAAAATTAAAGCGTTTTGAAGAGTTTTTTATGGAACGCGCCAAGTATGTAAAATTATAACGAAGGTAGTTAACTCCTATTATCCATTATTCATCTAATGAATTACCAGGTGTAATTTGTTCATTAAAATCCATTCCCTTTACACAAGAGACAACAACCAAAAATAAAATACTAGAGATAAGGTTTAATCTTTTAGAAATAATTTTCATAAGAATGCATTATTTAGGTATTAATAGTTTTAACGACTTTTATTTACGACTTATTTCGTCATAATTAAATATTCGATGAACTACAATTAGTTAAACAATGGCGTGTTTAGAAAAAAAAGTTACAAAAAAAAAATAAACTACAGCCATCTTCAATGCTTTTTACTTCAATTTTCTAGACAACATATATAAATCTTCTTTAACAAGCGATATTATCCATTGATATGTGGCGCTACTAAAGTGCTATGTGTTAAAAATTAGGGTGAGTTATTATAGTATTTGAAAATATCAAATAATAATAATAAAGCCCTATAACTATAGGGCTTTATTGTTTTATTGACCCAATTTATTTATTGTTAATGGTTATCTTAAAAGGGTTATTAAAATAACTTATAAAAAACAAAAAGGCGTAAAATTATGATTTGTTCTAAAAATGCATTAAGGTATTATTTCAGTTTGACAAATCCAGAGTGCTATAATTTTTAAAATTTAGTAATCCATTTCAATGATACCCACAACTTCATAAGCTCTTGAACCATCTATCTGTATTTTTTCATAAATTATATTGGAGTATTCAAAATAGGTTAGTCCATCAATAGTAACTTTTTCATACCCTTCAGGAAGTTCATAAACCACGGTTCCAATTTCGGGATCTACAACCTCATAGCCAGAATTTGATTCTATGTAAAACGTACCCCCAACATTAAAATACCTATGATTGTTGAATTGAACTCTTACAAAATTTGGTGGTAAAGTATGTATTCTGAACCCCACTTTAGGTGCAATGGAAATATAACGTCCTCGTGAAGATGTATAATATCTATTATTAGCATAGTAATAATCTTGACCATTATGTTTTACAATTGTTCTATTTGGTATAGATCTAACTGAGACCACCTTTTTAGTAGGTGTTCTGTATTCTACTTTTTTACTAGAAACTTTCCCAGGTGTTTTCGTAACAGTTCGGGTTGTTGTTGTTTTAGTCGTAGTGCGTTTACGGTCTTGAGCTGTACTTGGTATACTTACTCCTATTAGTAATAATGCTAATGCTGCGTATGTTTTTGTTTTCATCGTATTAAAATTTAAAAGATTAAACTTTCGTTCTTATTTTTCAATAGTTTGACATGTATTAGAAGCTAAGGTTTAATTTTAAATCTTCTAATATTAGGTAAACTAGACGATGAAGTATTTTGTATCTACCAATCAGTAGATTTTATAGAAGTATGGCATTTATTTTTTTTACTTTAACTTTTGTTGCTTTGTTTTTCTAAGGTCTTTCTTATCTCTTCGCTATCCCAGTGTATATCGTATTCCACTATTCCTCTTTTAAAATCTTCTTCTAACAATCTTTGCTGTTCTTCTAATTCTTTGCGAGCTTTAAAAATATAGTTATCATCTACCTTAGGTTCTGCAGCCAACCTTCTTAAGCTAGTCTCATCGTATTTAATGAAATTCTGAACTTGCCTATTTAATGTATACTTTCTAAAGCCTAACTTGCTCAAGACATCTTTAGCTAAGGACAAAGAAGTGTCTAAAGATTCCCTATAGATATTTTCCATACCCATATTAAGTAATTCATAGGCATCATATCTATTTTTAGCTCGAATCATAAGCTCTACATGGGGGTATTTTTCTTTAACAAGCTTTGTAATTTGTTTAGTAATTTCAGGGTTGTCTATTGCGCATATTAATATTTTTGCCTGGGCAATTCCTGCGGATTCTAGTAAATCAATACGTGTAGCATCACCATAATACACTTCAAATCCCATTTTACGAAGAAAATCAACCCGGTTAGAGTCTTGATCTAAAATAGTTGCTTCTATGCCGTGTGATCGAAGAAAACGGCCAACCGTACTACCAAAATGACCAAAACCTACAAGAATAACATTTTGCGATTTGGCAATATGATCCATTGGTCTTTTTATGGATTCTTTAGTTCCTATTTTAGGGAGTAAAAAGCGTTCATTAACAATACTTATAATTGGGGTCAAAGACATGGTTAAGGCTGTTATCACTAACATAATATCCATTTGCTCTTGTTCAAGAATATTCAATTGAAAGGCAAATGATAATAAAACAAAAGCAAACTCACCTATTTGAGCCAACCCAAAAGTGAGTAGTAATTTCTGGTCTAATTTTAAGCCAAATACGCTACCTGTAATAAACAAAACCAAAGCTTTTATAAAAATAACGGACAGTAAAATTCCCCCAATAGTTAAGGGCATTTTAGCAATGACCACGAAGTTAATAGAAGCACCAACAGCAATAAAAAACAAGCCAAGCAGTAAATTTTTAAACGGCTCTAAAGTACTTTCGAGCTCATGTTTATATTCACTACTAGATAATACTACACCACCTAAAAATGCTCCCAATGCAGGTGAAAGTCCTACATACTCCATTAAAAATGAAATACTGAAAACAATTAATAAAGCAGATGCTATCAAAAGTTCCCTAACCCCTGTTTGCGCTACTTTACGCATCATTGGAACTATTAAATATCGCCCAGCCCCTATGATTAATGCCACAGAGAGTATAATGGCAAGTGTATGATAGCCCATAGGCAAACCATCTAAAAGATTACTAGCTGCCTCATGATTATCAGTTGTTGCTTTTTCAACAGAATTAGAAAGTAAAGGAATAGCACCAAGCATAAAAATCACTATAATATCTTGAAATAATAAAATAGAAAAAGCAGAATTGCCAAAAGTGGTATCCATTAATCCTTTTTCTTTAATGGTTTGCATAGCAATAGCTGTAGAAGATAATGCAACCGCCATAGAAATAACCAATGAAACCTTCCAATCAAAACCAAGGAGTATAAAAAAGAAATATGATATAAGCATAGTGGCAGCTACTTGTAAACCACCCATACCAGCAATTGTTTTGCGCATGTTCCAAAAATTTCGAGGTTCTATCTCTAGTCCAATCAAAAAAAGCATGACTACTACTCCAAATTCTGCAAAATGAAGAATATCCTCTCCTTCTTCCCCAATAAAGCCTAATACATATGGTCCTATTAGTACGCCAGCCAATAGGTATCCAAGCACAGAGCTAAGACCTAATTTTTTTGCAATGGAAACACAAATAATAGCACCGGTTAAAAAAACTATCGCATCAAAAAGTATACTTCCTGTCATAAAAATTTAGTTTTTATATGATGTCTATGAATTGGGTATTTTAGTAATTAGGTTTGAAGCTCGTCTATTAGAGCGCTATACTTAATGCCATAATCGTCAAGCTCTTCCTCTGTTAGTTTATAAGTTCCCATAACAGCAAAAGGTTTACGGTATGTCATAAGACACAATTTTGCAGTTTGTTCAAACGGTCTTAAAAATTCGGTAATCGTATAACTATTACTACCTTGGGAACAATAAAGCTCTTTTGACCCTCCCGTTGTAATAACATTTAAGCATATTTTGGAATCAAGCGCTTTTCCATTAGGCCCGTAGGCCCAATTAAACTCTAGGACCATATCAATCCATTGTTTTAAAATTGGCGGACAACTATACCAATACATAGGATGATGCCAAATAATAACATCATGTTCTTCTAGCAATTTTTTTTCAAATGGAATATCGATATGAAAATCTGGATATTGCTCATATAAATCATGAAAAGTTACATTTTCTTTATTTTTAATATATCTAGTAAGAACTTTATTGGCCCTAGATTTTTCATATTTTGGATGAGAAAACAATATAAGAACCTTTTTCATGAAAAATATTTAAATGATTGGTTTGTTAAAAGGGAAAATCTAATTAGTGATTAAATTAAAAGATATTTTAATTCCTTCAATAATCATTCCTGTGCCAATGATTGCAATAATTAAACCCATTATTTTACCTATTACAGAAATAACATTATAGCCTACAAGTCTTACTATTAAATTGCTTAATCTAAAAGTGAAATAAGTCAATAAACTCATAAAGGCAAAAATACCGATCACAATTGCAATATGTACCGGTTGGGCACTAGAAACAAAATTCATAGCAGTAACTATAGTTCCGGGACCGGCCAAAATTGGAATAGCAAGGGGCGAAACAGCAATATTCTCATCAATATTAACATGTTTTATATTTTTTACATTAGATTGTTTTGATTGTAGCATTTCAAAACCGATGTAGAAAATTAGAATTCCGCCAGTTATCTTAAATGCAGGAATACTAATATTAAATAATTCAAATATATACTTACCTAAAAGTACAAAAACCAATACAATAATGAACGCAATTATATTTGCCCTTTTATTGATGTCTTCTTTCGTTTTTTTATCTGCCCCTTGGGTAAGCGATAAAAAAACGGTCATGTTAGAAATAGGGTTTGTAATGGCAAAAAAACCAGTAAAAACAGCAATAGAAAACGTAATTAAATCATCCATTATTTCAAGTGAAATTTAATCGTGCAAGAACTTGATTTCTTACTGGAATTCCAAGGTAATTTTGAAACTTTTAGGAAATATTAGAATATAAGAAAAGTTGAGACTAATTTTAAATTAATCTCAGCTTTTAAAAATGTAATGTAAATTACATTTGACTATTGAAAATCCGAAGTCTTAAACGGATATTTTCTTGGTGTTTTCTGAATAGTAATCCAATGTGCAACGGTAAACGATTTTACGCCCCATTGTCCATTAAAACGACCTAATCCTGAGTTTTTAACACCTCCAAATGGTGCATAAGCACTATCATTAACCGGTTGGTCATTAATATGTGTCATACCAGCTTCAATACCTTGAGCAAAAGCCATTCCTTTAGCTTCATCTTGTGTAAATACTGAACTAGACAAACCAAAATCTGTAGCATTTGCTAAACGCAATGCATCTTCCATATCTTTTGCTCGAGTAATAGAAACTGCAGGCCCAAAAATCTCATGTTTAAATAACGGACAGTTTTCATCTGTATCTACAAAAACGTGTGGTGGCATATGTAAACCTTCAGCTTCTCCACCTAATGCCATTTTATAACCTTGTGCTTTTGCTTCGTCTATTAAATTTTTAACAGTATCAAACTGGTTTTGATCAATAATAGGACCTACAAACGTATCCGGATCATTCATATCCAAACGTTTTAAGGTCTTTACTTTTGCTATAAACTTTTCTGTAAATTCGTCATAGACTTTATCTTCAACAATAATTCTGTTGATAGCCATACAGATTTGACCTTGGTTCATAAATTTACCCCAAGCAGCAGCTTCAACCGCTTGATCTATATCTGCATCTTCTAGCACCACAAACGGACTGTTACCTCCCAATTCTAACTCGATATTTTTAATAATATCTGCTTCCAGAGCATTTTTACCAACTTGACGACCAACTGGTGTTGAGCCAGTAAACGAAATTAGTTTTGAAATAGGATGCTTTGTAATTGCCGTACCAATAGTACTTCCTCCACCAGGCAATACGCTTAATAACCCTTTCGGGAAACCTGCCTCTTCTAAAAAAGAAGCAAAAATTAATCCGCCTGTTACTATAGACGTTGATGCTGGTTTTAAAACCACCGCATTACCTACTGCTAAGGCAGGACCTAAAGTACGCGCGGTTAATTGACCCGGAAAATTCCAAGGAGAAATTAAACCAATAACTCCTAATGGTTTTCTAACTGCAATAGATTCTTTGCCATCAATATCTTGTGGCAAAATTTTACCTTCTACTAATAATGGTAAATGCACAGCACTTTCAAAAACACTAGCAACCAATTCCGCTTCAAAATAGCCTTTTGCTAATGTTGCACCAACTTCTTTTCTTGCCCATTCTGCAAATTCTTGCTTTCGGTTTCTAACTACTTCGGCTAGTTTAAGCATCATTCTACTCTTTTCAGGTGGTAGAACTGCTGCCCATTTTTTCTGCGCAACTGCTGCTTGTTCAAAAGCCTCATTTACATCATCTGTAGTAGCTCCATTTAAAGAGAATAACTCCTCTTGGTTCCAAGGGTTAATATCCTTGATTGCTGGTCCTTTTCCGTCTTTCCAATCGCCACCAACAAATATTTTTCTCGTATAATTTGGTAATTTATCTTGTGTTTTCATTTTCATTGTGTTTTAATAGTTGATACTAAAGTGTCACGATTACTTTACCCACTGTTCTTCCTTTTTCAACTTCGGTATGGGCAGCAGCCATATCTTCAAAAGCAAACGTCTTGTAAATGTTTGGTTTAATGGCACCGTTTTCTAGCATCCCTTTTAAGGTGTTCATACCTTCAGCACTAGAGTGTACTAAAATGTCTGAAACGGTTTTGTTCTCCTTTTTAGCTGATGCTTTTAAGTCATCTAAGTCCATACCTACTGTTGTATAAGCTGTTCCACCGCTTTTTAAAACTTTTACTGAATTTTCTAATACTTCACCACCTTGCGTATCTAATACAAAGTCGATATCAGATAAAATTTCTTCAAACTTTTCAGTATGATAATCAATTGCGTTATCTGCTCCAATAGACTTAACAAATGCACTGTTTTTTGCCGAGGCAGTAGTATTCACAAAAGCTCCCATTGCTTTTGCAATTTGGATAGCAAAATGACCAACACCACCAGAACCTGCTTGTATTAGTACTTTATCACCTTTATTAATCCTTCCTTCTAAGATTTGCAATGCAGTTAGAGCAGCTAAGGTTGTAGCAGCAGCCTCTTCAAAAGAAACGTTGTCTGGCATTATAGCTAAATGTGCTTCTGGCGCAGCAACAAATTCCGCGTAAGCGTTACCTACACCAGGAAAATTCACCATACCAAAGACTTTGTCGCCTATTTTAAAATTGGTGACATCAGTACCGACTTCTGTTACGGTTCCTGCTATGTCCCAGCCTAAAATTACAGGTCGTTTTTCACCATACATCATATTCAGCATATTATCTTGATACTTTGGTTTTACATCTGCTGGGTTTAATGAAATAGCCTTTACCGCTACTAATACTTCGTTATCTTTTATGCTTGGTTTTGTTACTTCTGCTAATTGAAGGTTTTCTGGTCCTCCTGCTTTTTCTAATACTATTGCTTTCATAGTGTTTCTATTTTTAAATTATTTTTTATTGTAGACAATGGTCATTCCCTTGCCTTGCTTAAGTGTTAAGCGCATTTTGGTATCTGTAACTTCAATTACAAGTTCATCATACCTTAAATCCATATCTCCGATTTTGCTTGTTCTGGTGAAGAAATTATTTTTCCAATCCCAAGTTCCTGTCAAAACTTTACCTCCAAAAACTCCAAATATTTGTCCGTCGTGAGTAGCAACAGATTGTCCGTCTTTATCACCAAAAAAATTATCGGCAGCCAACTTTAAATATTCTTCTTTTGTGTTTATTCGTTTCCAATTTTCATCTACAGGTATGGCTTCACTAATAGTTGATGGAAGTGTGTAAGATGCTATTGAATTACTAAATAGAATTGGAGCAAATAACACATTGTCTTCTATAGTAATATCTGCTAAACCTTTCGGGAAGTTTCCAATTAATTGTCGAGTATTCTCATTTATATAAAACAAGTCACTAACCGTACCTCCTGTTACTAAAAAGCCATCATTAACAGCAGTTAAACCGTCTAGGGCTCCTAGTTGATAACTACTTTTAAACCGTGTTATCGTTTTATTTTTTAGGTTGACTTTATATAGACTGCCAAACTTATCTGGTGAAATTTCTAAAGTCAATTCTTCACCAAAATTTGCAATAACCAAGTCTTCATTTTGAATATAAAGTCCGTTTGGATGCTTAATTTCTGGGGATTGAAACCAAACCTCTAATTTGTTATTTACTAATGTGAAAATCTTACCACTTGCTATATCAGAAATAAAAACCTGTCCGTTTTTAGAAACCACGACATCATTTAATGACACAACATCTGGAGAAGTAATGCTATTTACGACTTTACCATTTTTAACATTGATAATATGAAGCTCCATACCATCGCCAACGTATAATTTGTCTTGATATAATGCCAAGCCTGCAGGCGAATTTAAACCAGTTACCCATTTGTAATTATCAACTTTTCCGTCCTTTGAAATTCTACTTATATACCCTTTGCTATTTTGATTTACATTAGAAACATACAACCAATTCTCTGTTGGTGATGCCACAATAGACTCAGGCATAGAAAAGCCATCTAACTCCCAGTTGTTAACTAATTGCTGTGTTGTATTTATGTGATTAGATGTTGTATAGTTTGTTTCTTCTAAAACTTCCTTTAAAGTAAAAATGCCATTATTTGCAGCTGGAAAGCCTGTATACAAGCTTAATAAAATCATAGTTTCTGAAATCTGATTTGGCGTAACACCTAAATTTAAGGCAGCCTTTATATGTGATTTTAATTGCGATTTCGCATTAGCTTGTGTAGTAAGACTAGCTATTATTAATAATTCTTTTGTTTTAAAATCTATGCCTTTTCTATTATAAATTTCTCCAAAACCATAGCGAATAATATAATCTGCCATATCTGGAGAGACACTTTTAAAAGCTGTTTCCAAACCTTTTGAAGCTCCTTCACCATTAACCTCATTAATAATTTTTACGCCTGTTTTATAGTTGTCTTCTTTTGTGTTTTGCGCAATACTTGCAAAAGAGAAAGACAATGCTAAAACCAAAATGATGTACTTTTTCATAATCTTCTTATTTACCGTTTTGCTTTGCGGTTGCCTTTGGTGAGGCACCTTGCTTTAACGTTTTGTTTCTGAATTTTTCGGTTTGAGGAAGCTGCAAGTTGACTTGGTTTATTTCTTGAATTTCAACTTGAAGTTTGTCAAACTTGATATCTTCTAAATGTCCACCCAGTGTTATATCTTCAGATAAAAAGTGAAAGTGCATTCCCGGAATCACTACGTTTCCAATATAATCTGGCGTAAATAAGCCTACTAAAGTTCCTTTGATATTTTTTCTAGTATACATTACTCTTGTATCTAAATATTCAAATAGAGAAACATCCTCATTTTCTACTTTATGTGCAGATGCCATTTTTAGATATCCAAACTCCCCTTTAATTCTGTAGGCGTAAAAACTGTTTTTAGAAGTAGAGTATTTTTGAAGTTCTTTGTTTAGTTCTTCATAAGAGGTAATGTTTTCAACAGTTACCGTTTTTTTGGGTTGAAAATTTATCATCGTCATATTAGGTGATTCTAAATCTTCTGGAGCCTCTTTAATTCCGCCTTCCGCATCAATAGTATATACCACACCATCTACAGCAACCAGCTCACCTGCTAGGTGGTTTACGGTACCAATACCAATATTACCTTGCTGTACCATTTGTTCTGGCGTAAAATCACCTTCATAAATACTATTTAACAATGCAACCGTTGGCGCATATTGATGAATGGTGTTTTCCGTATGTGGTGCTAATCCGTTTTCATCTACGTTGTGTGGATGCGGATGTTCGTGATCCTGCGTTTCTGTAGTTGAAACTGCTTCTTTTTTGTCCTGATTTCCGCAGCTTGCTAAAATTGCCAAGGAAACTAATAGAATTACTTTTTTCATAAGAGTGCTTTTTAGTTGATTATTGATTTCTCTTAAATTTCTTTAACGAAATTCATATACTGCTTTAAATCACCTATCACAGCTTCTTCCATCAGTTTGCCTGTTTTTACTGCATAAGGTTGATTAAAGTGAATGTCCCAAACATCAGATTCTTTTCTCCAATGCTCGTAAACTGCTAGGGTATCCTCTTGATTATCTACTGTATATAAATCAAAAAGGATGTTGCCTTCTTCCTCTTTTCTTGTGTGGGTAATGTGATCTTCAAACTGTTCAAGAAGTGCTTCTCTAAATTCAGTTCTTATTTTAAAAATGAAGAAAATAATAAATACTTCATCTTCAGGATTTGCAGATTTAGAATGGTCTGGAAGCGGATTTGTATCGCCTAAAAAGTAGAAATCTGGAGTAGACTGTAAGGCGGTCTGTCCTACTTCCATTAACTTCTTGGTATGTGGTTCGTTATCGTGCGATGTAATAGCAGCTTTGTCTGCCCAACGTTCGTAAACAAAAAATACATTGTCTTCTGCTTTAGATACAAATACTCTAATCTCTTTATTACCAGTCTCTTTTTGGGTTGCTGCTTGTGCTTCTTTAAGCGCTGCTGTAAACGTGTCTTTATGTTCTGGTTTTGCAGTAAATTTTACTATTGTACTTTTCATAATAATGTTCTTTATAATTGAAGCGCCTTTTATTTTAATGGAGTAAGTGGCACTTTTTGAATGATTGTAATCTCTTTTATTTTTGCAAATCGGTCGTTTGGATTATCCTTTACAATCCAATGGTGAGAAGTAGTTGCTGTTAATTTTTGTCCCTCTTTTGTTATCCCTTTCCAAACAAAATCTACCTTGACTTCATATTCGTTTTCTGAAATTACATTTACAGTAAAGTTCTCCGGAAAATGACTGCTTTCCTTCAATTGTTTTGGTGTTCCATTCAACCATTGTTCTAATTGCTCTATGGTAACAATAGGTTCGCTATTTGTTGAAAAATTAAGTTTAAATCCATCTGCTAATACCTCTTTAAAAGGCGCAACATTACCATCTAACTGTTCCATATTTAAGAGCCAGTAATGCATAAGAGATAACATTCGGTTTTCTGGATACGCATCCTCAAATGTTGGATCTTTAATCTCGCCAGTAGGCTTAATATTGATTTCTGTAAACACAGGTAAAAGCGCACCAGGAACCTCTTTTAAAAATGTGCTGTAATGCAAAGGATAACTATCATTAGAACCGTCTGACTTTAAATTTTGGTATATAATATCAGCTTCTAAATTAATAGTACCGTTTTCTAATTTATTAACTTCTATATTTTGAATATGATGCGCATTTTTCCATCCTTTATAAACTTTTAATCTTTCAGGATAATTTTCTTTGCCTTGCATTTCTCCAGCTGCAGATTTCATTTTTATATCATCTGCTAAAATTTCTAACTGATTTTCTAGTCGCTGTTTATTTTCAATATCACGTTCATAAAAAAGATACCAACGGTGATATTGTACGATAGCTGCGTGAATAATTTTTGTGTTTGTTTCCATCATTATTGGGTTTTAAGACTGATTATAACTGTGTGATAACTGTTTTTTCAGGAAATCTAGATTTCGGTAATTTTGCATTAAAGTCACTGTCTTTTCTATAACCTAAAGACACAACCGCTAGAGCGGTGAAACCTTTTTCGCGTAAGCTAAATTCTTCGTCTAAGGCTTTTACATCTACACCTTCCATTGGGCAAGCATCAATACCTAAGGCTGCTGCACCTAATAAAAGTGCCCCCATATTTAAATACACTTGCTTTTCCATCCAGTGTGATAAATCTTTAAGATCGTAGCGGTGAATATTTGCAAATAGCATACGTCCACCGTGCATTTGATCTTTAAACTCTTGTGCTGCAAAGCGACCATTTTGGTCTTCTTGTTCTAGAATGCTGTTCATATAATCATCGTCTGCATCTGTGCGAGCTGCGATAACAATTACGTGAGATGCGTCTAAGACTTTTGGTGTGTTGAATTTGAAAAACCCTTGTGTCCCTTTTGCAATTCGCTCTTTACCTTTATGAGTATCTGCGATTAAAAAATGCCACGGTTGTAGGTTTACGCTAGAAGGACTTAAACGCAGTACATCTTTTATTTGTTGAAAATCTGCATCTGATATTTTCTTCGTTGTATCAAATTCTTTTGCTGAGTAGCGGTTGTTTAATATATCTGTTAGATTCATTTTTACTATTTTTTAACTTGCTGATTTATAATACTATCAAAATTATAGTGCAAATGTATATGTAGAGTTGGTACGTGTCAATAACGGTCAAGAAGTATAGTATATAAAATTATTTGCAATAAACTGAATATCAATTATTTAAACACAAAATATTTTACTATAAAAAGTATAGTTGCATACTTTATTGAAGCTTATTATCTTTGTCATATATTTAATATTTAAGAAATGGACAGAAAAGAACTGTTTGAAAAAAAGCCAAAGATTAAAATCAATAATAAAATATCATTCTGCCCAACGAGCGCAGCAATGGAATTGATAGGTGGAAAATGGAAGAGTGTTATACTAACCCATTTAATAGGCGATAAAAAACGCTACAACGAATTGAGAAAGGAAATTCCTGGTATAACGGAGCGTACTTTAAGTTTACAGTTAAAACAATTAGAAGCAGATGGTATGGTAAACAGAAAAGTGTTTACTAAAAAACCACCTTTAAAAGTAGAATATACCCTTACGGAGTTTGGACAAACATTGGTTCCAATTCTAAACCTAATTGTTGATTGGGGATTACAGGCTGCAGAAACTAAGGGAGAGTTTTTGTTTGAAGAAAATAAATAAGAAAAGACAACCAATAGGTTGCCTTTTCTATACCGAATTAAATTTATTTAAATGATACTTTGGGTAATATTTAATAATTCTTCAACTTTACTATCATCATAAGCATCTGGGTGTGCGTTACCAAAAGCTCCTTTATCATTATCAAAATAGGCGTTTGTCTTTGCCTTGTCTGTCATACTTAAATCATACAAAATATCTACTCCCTTTTCTGCAGGAGACCAATGTTGTCCGTAGGCTTCATTTGCCATTTTTGTATTTAACAACGAACCAGGGTTTACCGCCACTACCGTGATTGATGGTTCTTGTTCTGCCAAATTAAAACTCCACATGGTTAAAGCTAATTTACTTTGAGCATAAGCATCATTCGCTCCTAAACTTATTTCACCTTTTAATGCACTTAAAGAAACTGGGGATTGCGCCGCAGAACTGAGATTTACTATTCTAGGAGCATCTGACTTTTTCAATAACGGTAATACCGCATTTGTAAATTGATATGGTGCTAAAAAGTTTACTGTTAAACGAACATCTACTCCATTCGCTGCAGTTTCAGTTTTAGCTTTGAAAATACCTGCATTGTTAACTAAAACATCAAGTTTCGGCATTTTTTCAGCCACTTCTTTTGCCATTTGTTTAACCTCTAACAAGTTTGAGAAATCAGCTAAAAAACCTACTACATTGTCATTCTTTGATTCCGCTTTGATTTCGGTTACAGTAGCCTTTAACTTAGCATCAGTTCTACCATGAACGCCAATAAAATGACCTTCTTTCGCCAAACGAAGTGCGAGTAGCTTTCCTATACCGTCTGTGCTTCCCGTAATTAAAATATGTTTCATTTTTTTAAACTTTAGTATTTTACAAATGGAATTTTGGCAGAATATGTTCTGCCAAAGTTCTGTTTTCTTTTATTTTTAAAACGGAGCAAAGGTATCTTTGGGACCTTCTGGTAAACTCCATCGCTCGCGAGCCGTAATATTTTCTGCTGCAACAACTTTTGATGTTGAATTATCAACGCTGCCATAACTACTTGCACCACCTCGAGGTATTTGCATTCGGTCTCCATATAGCCATACTACCAAGTTACTGCGTTGTCCGCTGGTGATTGGGTGCGTAGCATGTGGTACTTTTCCGGTATGAATAATTGCTTTACCCGGTTCAAAGATAGTCTGAACAACTTTTCTTGTGGAGGTATCATGAAAATCAACTTGTGAACCTGTAAATTCTTCATCAGGTAAGTTAATATTGATGTTCAAGGTAGCCGCCGAAGCATCGGTATGGGCATGCAAATCTTTATCCTTATCTGGATTGTACTGAATAGAAAATCCAAAGGTTTGATTATCATAACCATAAGTACCTAATAATAAACGCGCAATTGGACGCATATAGCGGTTCATGATATCATTGTAAAATGCCTGAAAATTTGGTGCTGCAAGGTGACCTTCTGATCGCGGATCTAGCATAACGCCATACCGATTCAATTGAATACCATAAGGTGCACGTCTAGGAATTTCGGAATTTACAGTATCCTCTAAATACTTACGGAATTCCGCTAAACGTTCAAGATCAAAAAACTGCGCGGAATACACACCAGGAATAATTTCTTCCCATAGATCAGCAACAGCATTTTCTTTTTCTGGGTTTTCCCAAGCATCGTTTATCGCTTTTCGCAAACGTGGATCAAGTAATGATTCATCAGGAATTAGTAAACTGTTTTTGTTTTCAATTTCCCATTCTGCCCAAGCAGCTTCTAATAATTTACGGTTTTCATTCCAAAATTGAGAAACAGATGGATCGCGTCTTAATGAAGCTTCTCGTGAAGGTACTTCTAGAGCAAGGGCTTGTTCCAGTGCATTTGTATTTGTTATTGTTTTCATAATTTTTATTTTTTAAAAGTTGTATATCTACTTTTGTTCTTGATATTTAATACAAAGTTAAGCACCAACACCGGTTGGTGTTTGGTAACAAAAATGGAAGTTTAGGTAAAAAACAAGGTTGACTTTCTAAAAATGAAAAATGCCTCTTAAAAAGAGGCATTCATCACTATTAGTTAGAAATAGGGATACATTGCAAATCCCTATTATTTTTAGTTCTCAACTACTATTTTACCAATAGCATTACCACTTTGTAAATGTGCATAAGCATCACCAACTTGTTCTAAAGAAAAGCTGTTCTCATCTACTATTGGAGTTAAATGTCCTTCGTTAGAAATTTCTGCTAAACGCTCTAATACATTACCGTGAACGTCTCTTTTAAAATTGTGCAACATCGGAATCAACATAAAGACCACGTGTAATGATGCTCCTTTAAAATGTAACGGCGTTAAATCTAACTCACACAACGAAACCGTAGTAGAAATGTGTCCGTTTAAAGCAACAGCTTCAATAGAATTGTTCAAGTTTGCACCACCAACGGTATCAAAAACCACATCAAAACCTCCATCGGTATATTTGGCTGTGTAATCTGCTACCTTTTCAGTTTTAAAATCGATGAAGGTTGCCCCAAACTTTTCAACAATTGCTTTTTGGTTATCTCCTGTCCCAGTAGCAAAAACTTCTGCTCCAAAATATTTAGCCAGTTGTATTGCTAAGTGACCAACACCACCAGAACCACCGTGCACCAATACTTTTTGACCCGCTTTCACACCTGCTCTAGTTAAACCTTCGTAAGCTGTAATGGCTACTAATGGTAAGGCTGCAGTTTCGCGCATTGTTAATCCTTTTGGTTTGTGAGCCACAAGGTTGCTATCTGCCACAATATATTCTGCTAATGTACCTGGTAAATCTGCAAGTCCGCCTGCACAACCATATACTTCATCACCTACATTAAAACCTTCTACACCATCACCAACTGCTTCTACAATTCCTGAAAAATCCATTCCCAATAATGCAGGAGTTGCAGGTGATAAAGGCAAATCATTACCCATATTTTTAATCATAGTGTCAATAGTATTTACACTAGATGCCGCTATTTTTACCAATACGTGATTTGCGGTAACTTCTGGTTTCGCTATTTCTGAAACTTCAAATTTTGCATTTTCTCCGTAACTGTTCAATAACATTGTTTTCATAATCTTTCTTTTTTTTTATTTCTTTAATCGTTAATCGTTGTTGGTTTATCGCTGTGCGCTACGCGCTTATCGTTCTACATAAATCTGCGATATGCGATTGGCGTAAAGCATGTTGCGCAAGGCGCTCAGCACCCTTAATTTACTTCTTGAATATCCATTACCATTTGCTCCCAGTTCTTTTGGTTGTTATGGTCAAACTGAGCGCCATTTTCATCTGAATATGTGAATCTTTTTATTGCTGGCGTTCTACTTGTTGCCTGAAACAATTGGTACGCTTCTTCTTTTAAAGCCTCTTTAATTGGTAAGTCTATAGACGCATAAACTGCGCGTTTGCTAGCTGCAATAGAATCTGCCGGGAATTTTGAAATACGTTCTGCCAAAGCATCCACATAAGGTCCTATTTCATCAGCATCTAAGGCTTTGTTAATCGTTCCAAATTTTTCAGCTTCATCTGCATCCCAATCTCTTGCACCTAATATTATTTCCAATGCTTTCCCTAAACCTGTTTGCCTTGCCATACGTGAAGCGCCACCACCACAAGGTAAAATTCCCATACCTACTTCCATTTGCATGAATTTGGCTTTTCCCCGAGCTGCAAAACGCATGTCTAAAGCCAACGCCATTTCGTGTCCGCCACCCCTTGCAAAACCTTCAATTTTTGCGATGGTTGCTTGTGGCACGTTGCTTAGTCTTTCTAAAATTGCTTGTAAGTCTAATAACTGTACTTCGTTTCTTGGTACAGCTTCGGTAGACATATCTTTTAATAAGTTGGTATCATAATGGCATACCCAATATCCTGGATTTGAAGATTCAAAAATCACAACTTTTACGCTTCTATCGCGCTCTAACCGTAAACATAAGCTACTTAAATCAGCTAGCATTTCTTGTCCCTGTACGTTTACTGGACCAAAATTTATAGTCACTGTTAAAATTCCTCCTTTTTGTTCTGCCGTAAATGTTTGAAAATTCTTGTAGTCCATAATCTTATGTTTTAGGTTATATATTGTTCTGTTATTATTACAGTACAAAGGTATCTAGGTAATCAAGCTTTTGATAAGTAAAAAACAAAGGGCTTTGAGTAAAAAAAGAGGTAAATGGTAGGTTTTTAAGTTTATGTAAGTAATTTATTCAGCTCTAACATTAAACTTTCTATGAATACATCTTGCGAACCAGCACCAAAGAATAAAAGAGAATTCATTTCTGATATAGGAGAAATACTGGTAAAGGATAACGGTAAAAAAGATTTCTATACACCTGAGGAGGTAAAAAAAGCGCACCAAAAAAGTAAATGGTACGATTATATTGATTGGTCTTGCTGGGCATTAAGTATTTTTTCTTCACATACCGACTTTGATTTATACCACGAGAAAACAGGTGAAGCTTGTAATTATGTAGCTATGAAAACTGAAATGCTAAGTGGACTGTCTTTGACATCAGCGTCTGATTGGACCAAAATTCCAGACTTGGATATAGATGCTTCTTGGTTGGATTTTGGTGATGTATTTGATGGATTACTTGAAGGAATTGGGGAATTTATTTCAGGAATTTTTGATGGTATTTAATTATGCCGAAATACTAGCCTTATAAGCACCAATAGTCATGCCTTTATAGCTTTGGAAAGTTTTGTTAAGGTGACTAGAATCTGTAAACCCTAATTCCATTGCAATTTCTGAAAACTGCAAATCGGTATATTTTAATCGGGTTTCTACTAGTTTTAATTTGTAGTTAAGAATGTACTTTTTTAAAGAAACATCGGTATGTTTTTTAAAGTATTCACTAATATAATTGTCCGCCATATGAAACTCTTCTGCCAAGTTTTTGGTGGTAAGCAATTCTGAATTGTAAATATTAGCGTGAATAAAATTGATGATTTGCTGAATTTTAGACGATTCAACAATTTTAGTGCTCATATCTGCATTTAAAAACTGAATGTTACGCGCAATTAAATGAAGAATTACGGAAAGTGAATTTTGAATGATAAACAAATCGTACGATTTATTTTTATCGTTTTCCGCAGCCACCATTTTTATTAGTGATATTAGGTGTATTTTGTCCGATTCCGTTTCAAAACGCATTTCACGTAATTGATGACTTTCGCTATTCAAAATACCTTCAATTTTACGAAACCAATCGTTTATCGGAAGATTTGCATTTTGCGGAGCATCTCCTCTAAAAAAGCTCTTTAAAAACTTAATGGCTACTGTTGTAGTTGCCGACTCCGGATTTACAATGTAAATATCGTCTGGCACAAAAACGAAAATACTGTTAGTCGAATAGTTTACCGTTTTCCCATTAATTTTAATGGTTCCTGTACCTTTTTCAAAGTAAACAATTTCAAAAAACCGAATGGTTGTGTACTTACAAAATTCAAAAAACGTTTGCTCTTTGTATTCTTGAATTACAATATTTTCAATTATGGTACGTGGCATGGTCTATAAAATTAAGATACAATATTCACTTCGTTTTCCAGAGCTAAAAACTTATGGATATCACTCACCACAATAGACCCCTCGCCTACTGCCGAAGCTACACGTTTTACCGAACCTGAACGCACATCGCCGACAGCAAAAAGTCCGGGTAAACTGGTCTCGAATGTATAAGGCTTTCTATTGTTGAATACCGTTTCGCTTTTAAGGGCATTATCGCAAATGGTGAGACCAGTGTGCACAAAGCCTTTTTCGTCGGTATCGATAATATTGTCGAGCCATTCGGTACAGGGTTTGGCACCAACAAAAGTGAACAGGTAATTGATGTTATTCTCAATTAACGTATCATTCTTTTTTATTTCAACCTTTTCTAAATACGTATCCCCGTCAACTTTAACCACGTTACTACTGGTCAATACTTCAATATTTTCGCAAGCGATGATACGTTGCACCAAATAATCGCTCATTTTGGCACCAATATCCTCATTTCTGATAATCACATAAACTTTGTGTGCATAATTGGCTAAAAATAATGCTGCTTGTCCCGCAGAATTACCACCACCAACAATACCGATTTCACTATTCTTGCACATATTGGCATGCATAGATGTGGCACTATAGTATATACCAGAGCCTTCAAATTTTTCAATTCCCTCTAAAGGGAGTCTTCTATATGCAGCGCCGGTTGCAGCAATTACTGTTTTAGCTTTTAAGATTGAAGTGTTGTTAGAGTTGATTTCATAGTAACCTTCTTTTCGTTCAATGCCTTCCACTCTATGCGGTACCGAAATAGTACAGCCAAACTTTTGAGCTTGAATGTAGCCGTTGTTGGCTAAATCCCGACCGGAAATACCTGTAGGAAATCCCAGGTAATTTTCAATCTTAGAGCTCTTGCCAGCTTGTCCACCAGGAGAATTACTATCAATGGTCAATACACTCAACCCTTCTGAAGACGCGTATACGCTAGCAGCCAAACCGGCAGGACCAGCGCCTACGACCAAAACATCATAGATTTCATCATCTAGTTCTAACCGAACTCCCGTACACATACCAATTTCATCAATCGATGGGCGAATAGAAATCTTATTCTGACTATTAATCAATACCGGTAAATCTGATTCCTTTAAGTTGAAAGTATCTAACATCTGTACCAATCCGTCCTCCTTATCAGAATCTATAAAATTGTACCAGATATCATTTTTATCCATAAAATCACGGATAGCATACGTTTCATTGGAGTGTTCAGAACCTATTAGTTTTATGCCTTGAACGTTGTTTTTTAATGCATCTTCCCGCAATAAAAAGGCATTTAAGAGTACATCGCTAATATCGCTGAATTTGGCAATGGCGCTTTTTAGCTTTTCGGGACTAATTCGTATTAGTTGTGTATTTTCTAAAGTTTCACCACATACACCAACCGTTCTATGAGAGAGAATACTACTTGAACCGGAAAATTGATGCCTTCTATGTATGGTAAGGCTATCATCTTTTTTATCAGGATCAATAATTCTTATTCCACCAGTTAGCACTACGAAAAAATCACAGTGTTGATCACCAAAATCCAACACCACGGTAGGCTCTTTATAAAATTCGATTTCACCGTAGGTTTTAAGCTTCTCTACTTGCAGATCAGTAAGTTCCGGATATTTAGGATCAATCATGGTTTTTGGTTTAGTAAGTTATAAAAGCTTCATCGGCATAGTTTTCAAACATTACATGCACGTTTTTGAAATGGTCACCAAAAAAGCCTTATTCTTTACAATTTCGTAAATGTTTGCTTAATTCACGGTGTTTATCAAAGTTATTTTATCTCAAAACTACCGTTACTTCTTATGTATAGTACTGTTTCCTTTTCAGCTGATATAATTGAAGTTTCATTTTCTTCTGCTCCAAAATAAGATGGTGCGTTTAATTCATTTTTATCTTCTTTTTTAGAAAACTGATGTGATATTCCTCCAGAAATAACAACTGCTCTAAAATTAGGACTCAAATTTTTGATTTTTCCACTGAAGCCTGCTGGTAACCTTAAAAGTGTTGCACGCAATTGATTTTCCCCGTGGCTTCCCCATAAAAAGGCAGTTTCAACATTACTCTTTGCAGAAACCCATTCTATATCGTTGGCATTTAACCAAACCATATTGCTTTTATCAACATTAATTGGTCTTTCGCCATTATCAAAAGCTTCTGAAGTTGGTTGTACTAAATACGGTCCTTCTTGAATATCTAAAAAAGCCATATTCTCGTTATCTTCAGCAGCTGTAATATGTGCTTCTCCTGCTGGTTGCTGCCAATAAGAACCTGCTGGCAACCACTGTTTTTCTGCTTTTTCATCGTCATTGTGTAATAATCCTTGAATCACCACTCCACGGTATGTAATGTTATGAATATGTGGAGGCGAAGAAAATCCTTTATTAAATTTCACTAAAAATCCTGCAGGTTCATTTTTTGTACGATCTCCCCAAAGTTTTCCTGCAGCGGGACTCTTATCGCCTCGAAGTGGATTCAACCACCCCCATTCTACATTGTCCGCCGTTAAAACCTCATTTACAGATTTGGCAGGATCTGTTGTTGGTGTTTGTGCACTTGCATATGCCGTTGTTGCTATTGCTAATGCAAGTAGTATTATTTTTTTCATTTTGATATTATTTTTTAATAGTGCTTTTATTTAACTCAATAAGCCTAAAATCCTTCTAAAACTATTTTACCTTTTGCTTTTCCCGTTTCCAAGAAAGCATGAGCTTTTCTAAGGTTTTCTGCATTTATAGTTCCAAAGTTTTCGCCTAACGTAGTTCTAATAGTTCCGTTGTCGATTAATTCAGAAGCTTTGTTCAATATATTATGCTGCTCAATCATATCTTCGGTCTTAAACATAGAGCGTGTAAACATTAACTCTATATGTGTAGAAACCGCTTTACCTTTAAAAGGCATTACATTTAGCGATTTTGGGTCATCTATAAATCCGAATTTCCCTTGAGGCTTTATCAGTTTAGCAATTTCATCTACGTGGTGTTCCGTAGCATTTAAGCTTACTACATACTCCGGAGCCGGTAAATTGTATTTCTCGAACTCTTCGCTCAACTTATTTCTGTGGTTAATAACCGTGTCTGCACCTAATTCTTTTAACCAAGACGTAGTTTCTTCACGAGAAGCCGTACCTATAATGTTCAACTTGGTCAGTTTTTTAGCCAATTGCACCAAAATAGAACCTACACCACCAGCGGCACCAATTACCAAAATAGATTTGCTGGCATCGTCTTTAGATACCTCTAACCTATCAAACAACATTTCGTAGGCTGTAAGTGTGGTTAATGGTAATGCAGCAGCTTCAGCATAAGATAAGCTTTGAGGTTTTTTACCAACAATACGCTCATCTACAATTTGATATTCTGCATAACTACCTTGGCGCGTAAAATCGCCTGCATACCAAACTTCATCTCCAACATTAAAAAGAGTCACATCTTCACCAATTGCCGTAACTATTCCGGTAGCATCCCAGCCAATAACTTTCCAGCTGTCACCTTCTGCGGGCATTCCTGCACGTACCTTATAATCTGCCGGATTTACGGAAATTGCTTTTATTTTAACTAAAATATCTCTTCCCGTAGCTTTTGGAGTTCCCAATTCTACATCCTGTAAAGACTTTATATTGTCAATTGGAAGATTCTCTTTGTATCCTATTGCTTTCATAATATTTCTTATTTCCAAGTTACGATGTCCTCCAATGGTCTTCTAGATTTTGGAAATTCTGGGTCTGCCTTTCTATGTCCAAATGCAGCCATAAAAGCTAAACCATACTTATCTGTATCCACGCCAAATTTCTCTTTAAGCAATGCTTCTGCTTTCTCTTGGTGAAAACCTTCAATAGGGCAAGAATCTACTCCTGTAAGTGCAGCCGCAGTCATCATATTTCCTAAAGCGATATAAGTCTGCTTTGAAGACCAATCAAATAACTTCTTGTCTGAATCTAGATTAAAATCACGCTCCTGAAACTCTCGGTAAAACTTAGAGTATACTTCTACAACATCTTCGGGCATTTGTTTTACCTCTTTCATCATGTGTTCAATATATGGAGCATCATGCTTTACCATAGGGGCTTTCATTGCCAGACCTAAAATAAAGTGACTTGCAGTATCTAATTTTACGGGAGCGCCCCAAGCTACTGGCTTTAAAAGTTCACGTAATTCTTTATCCTGTACAACAATAAAATGCCAAGGTTCAAAACCAAATGAACTTGGAGATAAATTTGCTGTTTTTAAGATGAAGTTGATTTGCTCATCGGTTAATGTTTTTGAAGCATCAAATTCTTTGGTAGCATGTCTGTAGTTAAACGCGTTTAAAATATCTTCTTGTGCAATGTTTGGAGTATTCATTATTATGTCTTTTTATAATTGATAGATTTATCGACGACAAAGATAATTGGAGAACACATCCTAAATAGTGTACAAAAAAAGGAGAATAAGGTATAAATGGAGGTTTTTAAGTGGTAAAATCTTAAAATATTGCCAAAAGAAGCCTGTTACAGGTAAAATTACCGGTTTTTAATACATTAATTTAATGTTAAGCCTTTATAATTACAATTCTAATTGGTAAGCTCTGTCATTTTATAAGCAGAAACATTCTCAAGCTTATCTTTAGAAGCAAGTCTATAGGCGGCAATGTGATCACTTTGTGAATGCTTGGTCAAATAATCTTGATTCACCCATTTCTCGTGGAATAAGAACAGATTGGGGTTATCGTTATCTTGATGTAAGTCGTAAGCAATACAACCTTCTTCTCCTCTAGTGGGACTAATAAGTTTTAGCAATTCGGCTTTTATTTCTTCGCTAAATTCTTCTTTTACTAAAATATGTACCACTAAGGTTAAATAAGATTTTTTCATAAGATGCTTTAAATTGGTTCTAAAGTTAGAACTATATAAGTAAAGATTGATGCCGGATAAATTAACCGACCCACCTAAAGGTTAGGTTAATTCTCGGGGAAATCTGTTTTTCGGTCTTCGGTATTTTATGTTTCCAGTTTTCTTGGGTTGCGCCTTGCATCAATAAAAGACTGCCATTTGCTAATGGGATATCTACACGTTTTAAATCTGTTCTTGATACATGTTTTAATTGAATGGGTCTGGTTACACCAAAGGTAACTGAAGCAATAACCGTATTTTTTCGTTGTTCTCCTCTATAATCTTGATGCCAGTCTACACTATCTTTTCCGTCGCGATAATAATTGAGCAAACAGCGTGTAAATTTAATATCCACTTCCTTTTCTATACGTTCTTTAATGAAAAGTAAATCATCATTCCATAAATGCATTTTACTCTTGGTATTCGTGTATTTAATGTCTTTATCAACATCTCCGTACCAAGCGGTCAACCTAGGGTAATCTACCAATTTACCGTGAATAGTAATTTGTTCTTGCTGCCAAGGCGTATTATGAAGCAGACTTTTATACAGCTTGTTACTCTCTTCAATGCTGAAGAAATTTTCGAACAACGTAATGTCTGCTCCTGGTAAATCAAAAGTAGTTTTACGAACTTCTTCCGTTGAAAATAAATTGGTTTGATTAAATAAATCCATTTGAAAATAACACCTAGTAATGATCTATTCTTGCAAAGATACTGGCTTTGATAGTATTATGTAAGTAGTTGCAATGGTTTAAATTGTATAAATAAAGGTTAATATTTGTAACGAGTATTTGTTTTACACTATTTTCGTTCATATATCACTTAATTATCCTAAAAATGCAAGTATTAGAAGCGTATAAACCTTTTGAAATACAAGAAATTGAGCTGACGGATTGGAAACAACGACCTGTTAAAAATAATTTTTTTGAGCTGGTATTAATAAAGGAAGGAGAAGGTACCCAGTGCATCAACTACAATGATTATGCCTATGGCAAGAATAGTATGTTTTTGTTACCTCCGTTAAAATGCCATTCTTTTACCATTGAAAAACCAACACGTTTTGTCTTTTTAAAATTTACCGATTCTTTCTTTAAAAATGCGAACAGAATCACTATTGATAGAAATGAGTGGTTTAAAGAGGCATCGTACATCTTGTCCAATTACAATCAGTTGCCAGGTGATATCATTAAGAACGAATTAGACCGTAATTATCTTGAAAACCTTATTGAGATGATTCTTCAAGAGTCTAGAAATTATGGGGAAGAGTCTATAAATTTAGTGACTAGTTTAATGACTAGCATATTGGAAATTCTGATCCGTAATATTAAAAAGAGTAGTTATTTTGAATTGGCAAAAAGTAATTCAGATGATAGAATTACTAAAATGCTTACCTATATCAATACCAATATAGACAAGACGGAATTGCTAAAAGTTGAAAATTTAGCCGATGTTTTTCAGATGTCGCCTACCTATGTAAGCGAGTATTTTAAAAAGCAGGTGAATATGTCTTTACGCGAATACATAATAAAGGGAAAGCTTAAATTGGTAGAAATTCGTTTATTGAATTCCGACTTCCGTTTAAATGAAATAGCCGATGAATTGGGTTTTACAGATGTAAGTCACTTGTCCAAAACCTTTAAACGTTATACCGGAACCTCAATACGTGAGTTTAAGAATAACGGTGAATATATGTTATTGAAAAGAGCATCGTGTACACCAACGCCAAATGCTTAGGCAATCATTTCCATTTTTTTGGATTCTCTTATTAACGCGCTAGCTAAAACGGTAGTGGCATCAATAATTAAGCTATCCTCTATTTTCTCATATTGTATAGCTAGCGGAATCTCGGTACAGCCTAAAATTACGGCTTGGGCACCTTTTCTTGATAAGTACGTCGCCGCCATTCCCAAATTTTCTTTTGCTTTTTGATTTACAGGATTTGAAAATGCCTTTATACCATATGATGTATCGTAAATGGATGGATGCACAAACAAATCTTGTATATCTTCTGATGGTTGTATCACTTCAATATTGTACCTGGACAATACTTCTGGGTATACTTTGGCAAGAATAGTACCTGTAGTACCTAAAACCCCTACCCTAGTAATTTCCGGATGCTTTTCAGAAATATATTTGCCCACTTCTTCAATAAGGTTGACCAAAACACACGATTCTGGTATGCTTTTTTCAATTAAGCTTAATATTGGTTTAGCATGTGCCGTGTTAGATGGAATGCCAATAATACTTGCTCCGCTAGCGATTAAAGAAGCAATTATTTCAGACATGGCTATACCAGGGTTAATATCTGTTTCACCCAAAAGGTATTTGGTACGGTCAATGATCTTATGAGGAACAGAGAGCATAGATACCGGTAAATGATCTTGATCAGAACTCGCTTCAGTAAGGTCGTAGACTTTTTTAATTAAATCGATACCTGCGTAACTACCCACACCACCAACAATACCTATCATTTTATTTGTCATCATACCAATAGTTATAAATACTCATTAAAAAGAAAGGGTCAAATTAATGGCATTTAATTAAGTGAACCTCTTAATATTAGTATAATTTCTTAAATAAAGTTAATCGTTGTTTAAACAGGTAAATTATATAAACATGATTTGCTCATTTTGTGCTAGCAAATGGATAATATCTATAAACCTTTGTTAAAAAATGAATGTTCATTCTTTTTTATAATACCTTTGAATCGTCTAAGAAATACAGATTAGAAGTTTGCTATCAGTTATATGAAAATATATTAGTAATAGTACTAATAATCACATACCTCTTAGACAATACTTTAGAATAGAATTTAAATGATAACTTATGAATAAGTCCATTAATTTAAAAAAACGTCCGGTAGGTACTCCTACCCTTTCTGACTTTAAGTTTATAGAATCTGACGTAGAGCCTAGTGTTTCTGATGGTCAACTATTGTTAGAAGCCAAATATATTTCTGTTGACCCATATTTAAGAGGTCGTATGAGCGATGCCAAGTCGTATGTACCACCATTTAATTTAGACGAGCCAATAAGTTCTGGTGTGGTAGCAGAAGTTATCGAATCTAGCAACGAAAAGTTTAAGAAAGGTGATTTTGTATCAGGATTATTACAATGGAAAGAAAAGCAGATTTCTACAGGTGATGGCTTGCAGAAAATCGATAAAAGTAAAGCCCCACTAAGTGCTTATTTAGGTATTGTTGGTATGACGGGCTTAACTGCTTTTTTAGGTCTTCACGAAATCGGAAAACCAAAGAAGGGTGAAACTTTAGTAGTATCTGGTGCTGCAGGTGCAGTTGGTAGTGTAGTAGGTCAGATTGGTAAAATTCTTGGTCTAAACGTTATCGGTATTGCTGGTACAGATGAAAAGATTGATATGCTGAAATCGGAATTCGGTTTTGATCACGGGATCAATTATAAAACCACCAAAGATATGCAAGCTGCCATAAAAGAAGCTGCCCCTAACGGAGTAGATATTTATTTTGATAATGTAGGCGGACCAATATCCGATGCTGTTCTCTTCAATATCAATCAGTTTGCAAGAATTATTATCTGTGGTGCTATATCAGTTTATAATAAAACGGAAATTCCTATGGCAGTAGCTGTACAACCATTCTTGGTTAAGAATAGTGCATTAATGCAAGGTTTTATAGTTTCTAATTACGCAGACAAATTCCCAGTAGCTATGAAACAATTATCTACTTGGTTGGGTGAAGGTAAATTAACGTACAAAGAAACCATTGTAGAAGGCTTTGAGCATACACCACAAGCATTTTTAGATATGATGGATGGAAAGAATAAAGGAAAAATGATAGTGAAAGTCTAATTTGTAGACTAAAAATAAATCAACAGTTAAATAAAATAAGATGAAAATATTATTTGTATTAACGTCTCATGATGAATTAGGAGACACAGGAAAAAAAACAGGATTTTGGGTTGAGGAGTTTGCTGCACCCTATTACGCATTATTAGACAAAGGAGCTACAATTACAGTAGCAACACCAAAAGGTGGTCAAGCACCAATTGACCCTAGTAGCGATACGGAAGATGCACAAACAAAAGATACCAAACGCTTTAAAGAAGATAAAGCGGCACAAGATGTAATTGCGAACACAAAAGTACTTATAGATTTAGATGCGAGTGATTTTGATGCGGTTTTCTACCCTGGTGGCCACGGTCCTTTATGGGATTTGGCTAATGATGTTACTTCTGTAAAGCTAATAGAAGCATTTAACGAGCAAGAAAAGCCTATCGCATTTGTTTGTCATGCACCTGCAGCGCTAAAAGGTGTTAAAGGAACTGATAGAAATCCTTTAGTAAAAGGTAAGAAAGTAACTGGATTCACAAATAGTGAGGAAGCGGCTGTACAGTTGACAGAAGTTGTTCCTTTCTTAGTAGAAGACATGTTACAGGAAAATGGAGGTATCTATTCTAAAAAAGAAGATTGGGCAGCATATGCGGTTCAAGATGGTAATTTAATTACAGGTCAAAACCCTGCATCATCTGAGTTGGTGGCAGAGAAGTTATTGGCAGCACTGAAATAAGAACTTTAGTTTGGTTGTTAGGTAATAGTCCAGAAAATCACTTGGTTTTCTGGACTATTTTGTTTTAAAAGATTACGAATTATAATTTATAGAATACGTATTAAATACCAGTCCACCATCATAAGATTCGGTGTCTGTGAGTACTAATTGATAACCAGATGTAGATTCTCCAAATAATCGTATACCAGCTCCTAAGATCAAGGGGTTGATTTTTACCTTAATGACGTCTATAAGTTGATTATCGAAAAGCCATCCGGCAAAAACGCCACCTCCACATAAGTAAATATCTGTGGTTGAGTTTTGTTTCAGTTCTTTAATCTTATCTAAGTCGTAATCAGAAATAATATGTACTTGATCACTTTTATTATCGAACTGTAAAGATTTAGAGACAATATAATGCTGCATGTGCGCATACGCTGGCTGCCCAGGTTTTAATCCGTAGGCATATCCAAATTCATAGGTGTCTTTACCCATGATCGTAGTTTCAAATTCCTTTAAATCTGACCTATATTTTGTGATCCCACTACCCTCACCTACAAATCCGCTAATATCACCATTTAGACCACAGATAAATCCGTCAATGGAAATAGCTACGTAATAAACTATCTTGTTCATTATCATTAATTTAGATAGCTATAAGTTACGCTTTTAGAATGATTGCAAGAATATTTTTGTACTAAGAAATAACAGAATTTAAAACTATCTCAAGTTTTAAATTTCATTTAATAAAGACTCAGTATCCGTTATCAATTGCGCTATTGAAGCTCGGTTGAGTCCGTTATAAATACCTCGTATATGCTTGTTTTTATCGATTAGCAGGAAGTTTTCGGTATGTAAAAAGTCATTAATATCTTTTGGAATTCCTAAGTCGTTTTCCACAAAATATTCATTTCTGCCCAAGTTGTAAATTTCAGTTTTATCGCCGGTCACCAAGTGCCATTTAGAATCAATAACTCCGTTTTTTTCAGCATATGTCTTCAATACAGAAACAGAATCGATTGACGGGGTTACGGAGTGCGATAAAATAGCAACTTCAGGATTATCTAAGAATGCCTCTTGTACCTTGGTCATATTATTTGTCATTTTTAAACAAATTCCTGGACAAGTAGTAAAAAAGAAGTCGGTTATATAAACTTTATTTTCAAATGACTTTTGTGTTAGGGTATCCCCTAACTGATCAACCAGTTTAAAATCGGGAATTTTATGAAATTGTTTTTCCTCCTCAGAATTTGGGGTTAACCAATGTGGAGTAAAAGATTCATCATTGTAATAGGGCAAATGCTCTACCCTACTTGTCTCTTTTACCTGTATGTTCTCTTTTTTTACTGTCTGTTTGCAAGCAGAAAAAAGAATTAAGGTAGCTATATAAAATGGGGTCATTTTCATAATGTTTCATTTTCTGATCTAACTACAACTTCATCTTCCAATTCATAGCAAGAATTTGCTCTTCGTAACCCAAATATTCGTCCGTTTTTAGCTTCGTAATTGACATACAGGGTTCCATTTTTTAACCATGCTTTTTGCAATCCTTGCTCTTGCCCATTTACTAAATTACGTTCTTTAGCCAATTGCCCATCTGGATACCATTTTTTCTCAACTCCGTGCATGTTACCATTAACATAAATAGCATCCTGAGCAAGTTGTCCGTTTTCCCACCACGATTTATAACTGCCTTCTAAACGGTTGTCCTTAAAATTATATTCCACTCGCAATACTCCGCTTGAAGAATACCGTTGGGCAACACCTTGTCTTTTACCATCAATAAAACCCACCTTTTCAGCTAATTGTCCATTTTCATGTAAGACTAATGAATAGCCGTTATAAGGTGAGTTTTTATAATACCAAGTTCCTTCTAACTGGTTAAGTTCTAGCTCATCTTTAAACTTAGTAACGTTTTCAACAACCAATTCTTCCTCATTATTTTGAGAAGTGCCAATTTCCTGTTTACAGCTAAATAAAGAAATACAAAGAAGAAAAACGATTAAGAATAGAGAACTGAATTTCATTTTTATTAATACCCTTGATATGGTCCGGCAAAAGCCAAATAAGAACCTGTTGTTGAATACACTTCATTAATGATATGGTAATGATATTCCTCTGCCCCATCAGTATATTGTGTAGTAGAAGTATGTCCGCCAGAGGCATCCAAATCTGTTGGGTAATCTCCGGTAGCATTACATTTTCTTCCGTATAGAAAAACGCCATCTAACAATATACCTACTAGATTATCATCATCATCTGTAAATGCCTTAGGTTCTAAATGATAGTGATAAACTCCGGGACCAATATGTGCACCTGTCCAATCTAAACTACCAGCTGCCTGATCTAATGCCCCACCACCTTCTTGGTCATTAAAAATAGAAGAGCCACTAACGGCAATTCCAATGGTATTTAATTGTGTTTCTACCGTATTACCAGTTAAATTTGGTGTAGCATCCACACGAATTGTTGTTGCATTATTATTACTAGACATGATACTTGGGGTTTTATGAACGTCTGGCTCTTCTCTATATAACGCATTTCCTTCACCCCAATAAATTGTTTCGTGATTAGGTAACCCCGTTGTTTCAATGACTACTTCAGAGCCATCTAAATAAACTGTTACTGCATCGGTATTGAATGCTGCATACGCAGCATGTAATTCTGTTACGACTTCTTCTGAATCATCGTCAGCGTCATCATTATTGGTAATGTCTTCTGTAATTTCATCATCAACACTGTCACTACTACATGCAATTATGGTGATGAATGATAATGCCAAAACTAATGACACTTGGGGAATTCTTTTTAGACTATTTTTTTTCATAATATTAATTTTGAACTTGATTCAGCGATTTAATACCACAATACTAACAACTAACTGTATACCAGATTTTAAAAATCAGTGAACTTAGCATTCTATTAAGCGAATGTGGATTTAGATTAAGGTTAAATATGTTCACCCATAGGTTTTTCTCGTAATAGAAGTATGTTTTTTATCAAAAGACCTAAACATAAACTACCTATTAAACCTAAAATGATTAATGAAGGAGATATTCCTGCATTTTGTTGCGTTGTTACAATAAACTTATTTCCATTAGCTTTCAGTTCTATAGTGTGGTCATTTTCATTATTTAAAACGAATTGATCTTTACTGAAGCCATCTTTAAAAATGAATAATGCACTCTGACTTCTACCTATATCTTTAAAAGCTGCATTTTTTACGCGTATAGTTTGTAAATCTGAATGAATACCAAATACTTCAAAAACAACTTTAGTTTCATGACCTAGCTTAACCATTCCTTTACCAAGGGTGATTCTTGAGCCATTGTTATAGCTAATTTCAAGGTTATTCTTAATATGCTCTAAAACCATTTGTTGAAACTCCTCGGGGGTTTTATACGGAGTTTCGGCAAAATGTTTACGTACTTCTTGCTGAAAAGCAGTTAATGAAGAACTGATTTGTAGCACCCATATGTTGTTTTCCTTCTCAACTAGCATAGTTGTAGAGGCATCTGGATTGTGGGCATATCCTAATAATGAAAATAACCCTGTTATATAAATTAAGATATACTTTTTCATAATGATATTTTTAATTTACGTAAGCACCTTTTAATCCATCAATAAAATTATTGTTGCCAGCTGCATCTACGTGGTAGTGATAGCCTCTGGTGTCATCTTCATGGCCTCTTAATTCATCTAGATCCGTAGCTTCAACTCCTTCACTATCCTCCAATTCGTAAATTCCAAATCCGTCTAAGGCATAACCAATTAAAGCAGCATGACCATCTTCTTGCGCTACTTTAGTACTAAAGCCCGTTGCTGCGTGGTAATGGTAACCTTGGTGAACGTTAATATGTCCGCCTGCATCATCAAAAGGTGCCAAGGTATATGCGCCAAGAATATTATCTACTGGTGCTGGGGCAGAAAATTCGATACCATTTAAAGCTACCCCACGGGTTGAAGGTGCTGTAGTTGTTTGAGGTCCTCCAGGGCCACCACCACCTGCTGTAGTAAATAGAACAGGAGAATCTTGTGCAACCGGAGTAATAGGAATAGTCCATGTTTGGGTTAAATCAGTAATATAGGAAGGTAGACATTCAACACAGAAATTTTCATATTCTGCACCAACATTAGGGTTGGCGGCATTTTCACAATCTTCTTGGCTATCGGTAATATAAATATCTCCGTTGGCATCGTACATCAACCAATTTGGATCATTATAGAATGTTGCCATATTTTCTACGAAAGCACCGTCTACATCATAGACTTCACCACCTTCTAACCAAATACCACCTGCTGTAGCATCATCCTCAATGTTACCAGGGCACCATGGTCCCATTTCGTGATCTCCCGGTAGACTAGTCGTAACTATTTGATAACAATCTGTTTCAGTACCGTCTGATAAAGTACAGGGTACCGTTGTAATAGTTACAGAGCCATCTGTTGTATAAAAATACGAGGCATTAACATTTACGACACTCGAGTCTTCATCAGTAGTATCATTATCAGTATCCGTGTTTTCTTCTTCAATTACCGAGTCATCTGAAGCTGAAGAATCATTACTGCTACAGCTAAAAAAACTCATTATGGCAATGGTAAAAATAGCGAAAGCTAAAACGTGGTATTTACTTTTTTGTATCATAATTCTATAGTTAAAATTAATATTGTTTAAGGTGTTTAAGATTTGTTCAGTTCTTGATTCAATTTTGTGGCAATTATTTTTGTTTTATTCCTTAAGTTCTTAGCAATCGAAAGCTGGTTTTTGGTCTGCAGCAATCTGTCTATTACACTATTTTGATATTCCCTGCTAACCAGTAATTCAGAATAGTTCGATGAATTGCCATAATTTTTTATGCGCTGATAATTATAACTATCTTCCGGTAAAATTTCTATTAAAGAAATATGCTTTTCTATAACCGGTTTTAATCGCTCGGTAATAATATTTTCAATCTTACCCTGCTGTATGTTGAAATTATCAAGTTCGTTAGGGTATGCAGCAATAAGCTTTTTAAGAGAATCACTTTCAATAAATTCAAACTTATTGGTGGCGTTTATAGAGTTTATTGCTTCATCTCTAACGATGGTTTTATGATAGTTTAAATTAACAATCATTGATTTGGCATTTGGGGTTAGATCCGTGGGTACCACACCTAGGTAGTTAATAGTATTTTGTAAGGTTTGAATGTTTTTAGTATAATCTGCAATAGCATTATCTAATACGCCCAAATTAGTATTTAACTCTTGACTTAAGCTTTTATAGATTTTTACTTCTACAATCCTATTTTTTCTAGATTCATTTAGATCATTAACTTTCCATGCAATTAAAAGACCAATTACGATCAGTAATATTTCACCTAAAGCATATATTAAATAGGTTTTAAACTTTTTAAGTTTTAACAGTTGACTTCTAACCTTTCTGAATAGGACCATTTTATAGTTGTATTTCTTCTGTATATAAAAAGTAGCAGGTTTTTAGGTGCTAACTTTAAAAATTATAGCCAAATTTTATTTTAACTGGAACACCTTTTAACTAAATGCGTTTTAGAGCAATAATTTTTCTTTTTCTGATAAGGAAATAGATAATTAGAAAACATAAGATGGTTATGGTAATTATCATTAAAATTTTACTTACACTCCAATAGTTTGTTTGTACATTATCTGAAACAGTTATACCGCTTTGTGCGATTATAAATTTTGATTGATAATTATTGTCCCTAAACAGTTTAGCCCTTGTGCTATTATCTTTATACCAAACAGTGAAAAAATTAACTTGGTTTTCATTTTCTTGAAAACAATGGGCATTAACCTCTATAGTTTTTAGATTTATGGGTAGGTTATTAACAAGAAATTTTAAATTACTTTCATGGCTACCTAATTTTATAACACCAGTTCCTAGAACAAGACTTTTTCCATTAGTATTTATCTTAATTTGCTCTTTAACTTCATTGATTATTAGTTGCTTTAATTCTATTTCACTAATAGTCTTTAAATCTAAATTTGGATTCTTTTTCAACAATACTTGTTCAATGCCAAATTGAGACATAGTAAAGTCTACAAATGCGCCTTTATCCTGTATGATCAACTTTATACTTGCCTGATTTGGATTATGGGCCAACAACAAATGGCTTTTAATTAATACAATTAAGCAAACTGTTATTAATTTTATATTCATATTATTGAACACTTGCAAATTCTTCACTAGCCACCGTTGCACCATAAGTACAAGGTAATGTATTGGTATAACCGGCAGCACTATTTGGGTTTATTACATTAGTAATGTGATAATGGTATATTCCATTTGGAAATTCAGTAGTGGCGTAGGTATGTCCTTGACAATTATCTAAATCTGAAGGTGTGGTGCCATCTGAATCTTCGTAACCGTACATAGGAAAACCATCCCTAGCGTAACCTAAAATAGTATTACTGGATTGGGTTATATAGCTGCAATTCCTATCAATACCTTCACTGTCAAACAAATTATCTATAACTTGAGGTATTAGATGATAATGGAAAGGTCCATCTGGTTGGGGATGCCCACCACAAGCATCTAGACCTGGAATAGCAACACCAACAGCACTTGCCGAAGCAGGTGGTTGTTCTGCAAAAGGGAAACCATCTAAAGATATTCCCCAGTAAGCTAATGATCTAGTTGTACTACTTGTTGTCGTCTTGGTAGGGTAAGCTGGTATGTAATACGTTATTTGAAAAGACTCATTTAAAATAGCATCTAAGCAAGAGCCATTAATTCCCGAACCTTCGTCAATAAAACCTGAGCCGGGTCCACCTATAGGAATTTGAATATTAACTGTGCCATCATCATTGATAATATCATAACCATCTGTAGCAAAATCAGCCCATAAATCAGAATCTAATGCGCGTAAACCTTCTCCTGTTAAACCATTTGCTCCGGTATAAATTCCAACTCCCCCTAAATCAGTTTCAAACTCAGGGCAAATAACGGTAATGTTTTCCCTAACATTTTCATAAACAACCTTGTAACATTTTGTTACAGTACCATCAGATAATGTACAATCAACCAATTCAAAATCTCTTATTCTAGAAAAACTGGAAAACAGACTAGTGTCTATAGTAGGTTCACCATCAACAATTATATCCGTGTTTGTTGAATCGCTTGCATCAGTATCGTTATTACTTGAACAAGATATTAATGCAAATACTGCTATTCCAATAATCGCTAAAAGTTGTTTATTCATAATTTATGTGTTTATAGATTTTAACTAGATATGAATTGCTTAAAACTCTTGACATCAGTTATGTTTTTTTCTTAATTCTGTAGAAGTTTGTTTCCAAATTGAGGACCAGTAAACTATTGGTAAAAAGCATCATGACGAACCATGATGCTTTGGGCTAATTTTCAACAAAAAATATTGAAAGGGTAAATGTTTTGAGATACCTAGTTTCTAGGTCTTCCTTTTGGCTTTGGAGCCTCGTCGAATTCTTCTTCAGAAATAAAACCATCTTCATTGGTATCTATTTCAGAAAAGTTATCCTTTAAAGGACCTTTTACTTCTTCTTTAGAAAGCTGACCATCTTCATCTGCATCCATTTCTTCGATAAGTTTGGCATATGTAGGTGGTTCTTTTCTTTCTCCTTTGGACTGTGCACTTGCCGCTACGGTTCCAAAAGCAACCAACATGGCAAATAATAATCCTGTTTTTAATGTAATACGTTTCATATGTTTTAATTTTATAATTAATCTTCGAGAACAAAGATGTAAGAAACTTTAATGTAATATGTGCGTATTAAGTGTTTGCCGTTTACTTTTAAGTGAAAGTAGGCTTACGTTCTGTAAACACTTTGATTATACCTATTTAGACCATTGGTTTTGAGGTTCATTTGAAAAATTATTCCTTTTATTTGCAGCATGAACAGACATAAGAACTTTATTTTTCACGCTGCGTTATGGCTACTTATATGGGTTACCGCGTGGATATTTACAGGTAGCGAAATTCAATTTTTAGATGAAAATTCGTTGGTAATTGTATTTCAAATAGCGGTCATTGCCAGTTTAATTTATTTTACGATACCACAACTTTTACTGAAAAAAAAATATGTACTGTTTACCGTGGTTTCTGTAGCCATTGTTATAGTTGCTACATTAATTCTTACAAATATTATTGGTGATCCCTTATTGGGCACTAATTCTGATTTTGGTGCAGGTCCTGAATTGGGACGCAGACCAGGACCACGATTTGAAAATGGTCCGGGAATGGAGGCTAATCGTAGACCACCATCTCGATTCTTTATTAACCTTCTTTTAATTGTAATTGCCTACGTAATAGCAACATTGGTAGAAATTTTTCTATTTGCACAACGAAAAGAAGAAGAAATTATCATTAATAAAAATGAAGCATTACAGACCGAGTTAAAACTGTTGAAATCACAGATTAATCCACACTTCCTTTTTAATGCCTTAAACAATATATATGCTTTGTCCGCTATTGATTCTGCTAGAACCCAACAAAGTATTAGCTATTTATCTGACATGCTCAGGTATGTATTATATGAGTGTGAACAAGAAATTGTACCACTGTATAAAGAGATTGATTATATAGAAAATTATATTAAACTCTTCTCTTTAAAAAATAGTAAAACCTACCCTATAACATCTACTTTTTCTATCGAGGACCAAAATGTAAAAATAGTACCCATGTTATTAATTCCTTTTTTGGAAAATGCTTTAAAGCATAGTAATATTGAAAAGATAACCGGCACTTTTATTAACATAAAAATTAATTCCACCTCAAAGTTTTTAGATTTTGAGATTGAGAATAGTAAGCCCGAAATAAAAATATCTAAAGATGAGGTAGGCGGTATTGGTATAGAAAATGTAAAGAAACGTTTAGCTATTTTGTATCCTGATCGTCATGAATTGGTTATTAACGAAACTTCATTGGCATTTAAAGTAAACTTAAAACTACAGTTGCATGACTAGTATAAATTGTATAGTAGTAGATGATGAAGAATTAGCGCGCACCCTACTTATAACCTATATTAAAAAGTTAGATTTTCTAAACCTGGTAGGTGAAGCAGAGAACCCGTTAGAGGCTTTACAACTGATGAAAGAACATACTGTAGATCTGTTGTTTCTAGATATTCAAATGCCAGAGATAAAAGGAACAGAGTTTGCTAAAATGGTGAATGCAAATACTAAAATTATATTTACTACAGCCTATTCTAAATATGCATTAGAAGGTTTTGAATTAAATGCCGTAGACTACCTTTTAAAGCCTATTACTATTGAGCGATTTGTAACTGCAGTGCATAAGGTTAAAACCAATAATACATCTGAAAAAACTGATTCCATTACCATAAAATCAGGTTATGATTTGCACAAGGTCAAATTCGTCGATATTTTATATATTGTTAGTGATAGCGAGTATGTAACTTTTCATATGTCTGATAAGAAAATTATCAGTAATCAACGCTTAAAAACCTTAGAACAAGAACTACCTAGCTCATTGTTCATGAGAGTTCATAGATCATATATCATAAATAAGAATAGTGTAACCGGGCTTAAAGGTAGAGATCTTCTACTTTCAGATGTTCTTATTCCAGTGAGTGATTCTTATTACGACTTAGTAAAAGATCAATTATTTTAGGCTGAATCTTTGTTTAAGCAATAACATTTTTCTTTTTCATATAAGTATCTAATATCTAGATAGCTAGAGTTCTTAAGTTAAAATTGTGAATATTTATTGCCTTTTTTAGGTTAGCAAACAATGACTAAGAAGTATATTTAGCACCCCAAAAAAAACTGGAAAATATGAGTGCAACATGGTACGAGTGTAAAATAAAATATAGAAAATTAGACGAAGCTTCAGGAATGTTAAAGGTAAAGACAGAACCTTTTTTGGTCGATGCCATATCATATACCGAGGCAGAAAGCAGAATAACTGAAGAAATGTCGGCTTATTTGAGCGATACCGAAGAAATTAAAATCACCAACATTAAAGTGGCTAATTTTGCTGAAATCCACCCGTTCGAGAATTCCGACAGATGGTTTAAATCAAAAGTATCTTTGATAGCTTTTGATGAAGAAAGTGGAAAAGAACGTAAAACCAATATGTACTTATTAGTACAGGCTAACGATGTTAAAGAAGCCTATGATAATACTATAAGTGTTATGAAAGATACCATGGGTGAGTATTCTGTGCCTTCAATTTCAGAATCGCCCATAATGGATGTTTTTCCTTATTTCTCTGGTGAAGAAGATGATATGGAACGCGTAGAAAAATTTAATACTTTAAAAGATTCCGTACCTGTTGATAAAACAGTGGATGAAGAGTTGGAGCTTAGTGATGTTTTAAGTACCGAAGCATAAGCAACATTATTTTTATACTATTTTAAAGAGAGGACTATTTTAGTCCTCTCTTTCTATTAAAGCTATTGTTAACATTAGTAGTTTTCCTATATTTAGGTTATTACTAATTACCAAACGACAACAAATATGAGTTCAAGAAGAAGTTTTATAGAAAAGTTATCAATTACAGCTGTAGGTTTACCATTATTGGGTAGCCCGGCACAACTGTTCGCTGCAAGTTCGGAACCTTATGACGGCCCAATTTTAAAAGTGGCAATTATGGGTTTAGGTAGCTATGGTACTCGTGTAGCAGAGGCTATGGAATCATGCAAAAGAGCGAAGTTGGTAGGTGTCATCAGTGGAACACCATCTAAGATTAAAAAATGGCAATCAAAATATAATATACCAGATAAAAATTGCTACAACTACGAGAATTTTGATGCTATTAAGGACAATCCGGATATCGATGCCGTTTATGTAATCACTCCAAACGGATTGCATAAAGACCAAACTATACGAGTTGCCAAAGCGGGTAAGCATGTAATCTGTGAGAAGCCAATGGGTATCAATGCAGAAGAAGGTCAAGCGATGGTAGATGCCTGTAAAGCTGCAAATGTAAAATTACTGATTGGGTATCGAATGCATTTTGAACCTAAAACAGTTGCCGTTATTCAAATGCGTAAAGACGGCGTTTTTGGTGATACCAAGTTCTTTCAAGGTCAATCTGGTTTCACTATTGGCGACCCAACACAATGGCGCTTAAACAAAGAACTTTCAGGAGGCGGTGCAATGATGGATATTGGTATCTATTCAATTAACGGTGCTCGTTATATGTTAGGCGAAGAACCAATTTGGGTAACCGCACAGGAAACAAAAACAGATCCTGAAAAGTTTAAGGAAGGTATTGATGAAACCATACAATTTCAAATGGGTTTTCCTAGTGGTGCAGTAGCAAATTGTCTATCGACCTACAGTATGAATAATCTAGATCGCTTTTTTATGACCGGATCTAAAGGCTTTGTAGAAATGCAACCTTCTACGGGTTATGGTCCCATTGAAGGCAGAACGCATGAAGGGAAATTAACCCAACCACATGCTACACATCAAACTTTACAAATGGATGGTATGGCAGCTTTACTATTTGATGGTGTTCAACCTATTGTTCCCGTTGATGGCGAAGAAGGCGTTAAGGACATGAAAATCATCGATGCCATATTCCTAGCAGCAAAAACAGGAGATAAAGTAATGTTATAGCATAAATTTGTTTTAATACTCCATAATTTCTATGGTTTTAAAATCTATAGGGTGGCTGTTAGACTGTAAGGAAATATAGCCACCTTTTACTTTTGTATCATCACCGTTCATTAATGATTTGGCCGTTTCATTTTCAGGATTGTAAGTTGGGTTAGCATAGCTTAAAATTTCTTCTCCATTCACAAAGTGAGTTATCACTCCGTCTCTCACATCAATTTCGGCAGTTACCCATTGGTCGCCATGAAATGTTCTTGCAATATTGGCAGCAATACACGTAGTTGTATTCTTTTTGCCATTATATTCAATGAACATACCATTCGTACAAGCAGCACCTAAAGGGCGCTCGTCCGTTCCATTACCACCATGAAAATTGTATTCTAAACATACCGGAAAAGCTTGATCTATTTTTTGCGTAGCCGGTGGTTGTCCGTGGAATTGGATGCCACTATCCCGATATCCCCAAGTAGGTGCGCCAGGTGCCGTTTCTCCCACAAATCTGTAAACAACTTTTAGCCGGTAATTGGTCAAGTATTTATCAAAATATACGGTACCGAATCGGTCTTTAAATTTTGGACCGTATGCATCATATCGTATTTTTAGAATACTATCTTCTACACGTAAGGTATTTCCAAAATTTTCACCTAACTCATGTCCCGGAATTTTTATGGTCCATCCGGTTAGATCTTTCCCATTAAAGATGGAAGTCCATTTAGGTACAATACTAACTACTGCCTTCTCTGTAGTTTGCGCAGAATTTTTACTAACTTTTTTATTTCCGCAGGAATAAGAAGTTAAGAACAAAGTAGCAACTATTGCCGGAATGCAAATAAATCGTTTCATAAATAGGACAAGTTTGTGATGACAGTCCTAAAGTACAGAAAATTAAAAAGGCAATGGCATAAAATTACCTTCGGGCTTTTAAGAATTTAAAGAGTTGTCGTTAATATATTCTAGAAATCGGGACTTGTACTGTTCAGAAACCGTAATACGTTGTTTGTTGATGATAATCTGGCTACGTTCAATCACTTCAACATTTTTTAGGGCAACTATAAAAGATCTATGTACGCGCATAAACTGCGAAGAAGGCAAATCTTCCTCTAGGCTTTTAAGACTCATTAATGTTAGAATTGGCTTAGGGTTGTCTTTCAGCCAAATTTTAATATAATCTTTTAAACCCTCAAAATAGAGTACATCTGCCAATTTAATGCGTAATTGTTTGTATTCGGATTTTACGAAAAGAAACTCCTTTTCTTGAAGTATTTCTTGACTTTGAGCGGTTTTATTTCCTCTCACTAATGAAAACCACTCTAAAGCTTTGTTAGAAGCCGTTAAGAATTCAGCATAATCAAAAGGTTTAAGTAGATAATCTAAAGCCTCTACTTTAAAGCCTTCTAGGGCATATTGATTAAATGCGGTGGTGAAGATGACCTTAGAGTTTTTCGGTAGCATTTTAGAAAATTCAATTCCTGTTAAATCTGGCATCTGAATATCAAGAAAAAGAAGGTCAACCTGTTCTGTATTTAAAAACTGCATAGCTTCAATTGCACTATTACACTTCTTTTTAAGTTTTAAATACGGAGTTTTCTCTACATAACTTTCTACTAGATTCACCGCCATAGGTTCATCGTCAACAATCATACAAGTAATCTGAACTGCTTCCATATTAGGTTATAATTTTCAGGTAAACCGAATAAATACCATCTTTGGTTTCTTGTGTGAACTGGTGTTTATTGGGGTAAAGTAATTGTAATCTCTTTTCTAAGTTAGGTAGCCCAATACCAGAACCACTTTTATCTGTATGCTCTTTAGGAAAGTTATAATTTTCTATTTGAAATATTACACTATTATCTTGGGTAATCATATCAATGGAAATTACACTTTCTTTATTAGCAGAAACACCATGTTTAAAAGCATTTTCTATTAATGAAATAAACAGCAAAGGGGCAATTTTAATTTGCGGCTCACTTAGTGGAAAACTAGATTCTACCGTGGTTTTATCCGTTAGGCGCAACTTCATCAATTCGATATACTTTCTCATGAATTCTATTTCTTTTGAAAGCGGTATAAATTCTGTACTTGTTTCATATAACAAATAGCGCATTAATTTGCTCAGACTATGAATTGTAGACTTTGCTTTATCTGGAGAGATATCAACCAATGAATAGATGTTGTTCAAGGAGTTGAAAAAGAAATGTGGTTGAAGTTGATATCTAAGATGTTGCAGTTCTGTCTGTAACTTAAAGTTATCGGCTTCTTTCTTTTCAGCTTCTGTTTTTACCCATCTTTTAGTTGTTTTAATGGCTATTGAAAACAGTAATGGAGCTGCATAAGATAGCATTTGCACATATATAAACAACTGAAATGGAGGCCCTACCCTACTATTATCTTGTGGTCTGTTTTTAATGAGGTCTGCAAAGTAACTAGCTTCAATAAATTCTTTAAGCAGAATAGAAAAACCGATTAAACCCAGATTAATAAATATAAAGGCGAATGTCTTTTTAGAGAATAGAAACCTATCGATTAGAACGAAAAAATTCAAATAAAATATCACTGCATAGAATAGCATAGGAATCAAGAAATGGGCTACCAATCTATTGGTATCCAATTCTTGCCCGTATGATAGAACGAAGGGCATGCTGAACAGCACCAACCAAATAAGAAGGTGCTGTGCTAATAGTATTTTTTTGTTTTTATACATAGTTACTTATTCATAGCGCAATGCTGTAATAGGATCCAACGCCGCAGCTTTTTTTGCAGGGTACCATCCAAAGAAAATACCGGTAATCGCACATACGGCAAATGACACAAAAATGGAATACATGGCTACACTTGTAGGCCAATGTAAGAACTTTTCTATGAAAACGGTAGCGCTTAAACCTAAGATTACACCTAAGAGTCCGCCTGTTATACTGATCAATATAGCTTCAATTAAGAATTGTAATAGAATATCAGAGCCTTTTCCTCCAACTGCCATACGTAGTCCAATTTCCTTTGTGCGTTCTTTTACAGACACATACATAATGTTCATAATACCGATACCACCGATTAATAGCGATATACTTGCTACAGCAACCAATAGTATGGTGAGCATTTCACTGGTTGAACTAAAAGTTGAAATTAATTCTTCCATAGAACGCACAGAAAAATCATCCTCTTCATTATCCAACAATTTATGTTCTGAGCGTAAAATATCGGTAACCTCAATAACGGCATCTGGTGCATCATCTTCGCTAACGGCAGAAGCCATAATCTGATTTAAATAATCAATAGCCAAAATACGTTTTTGTACTGTAGTATAAGGTGCAATTACAACATCATCTTGATCTTGACCAAAAGTGTTTTCGCCTTTCTCTTCTAAAACTCCTATTACCTTAAACGGAATATTATCAAAACGTATCATTTGACCTACGGGATCTTGACCATCTGGAAAAACATTTTCGACCACAGTTTGACCAAGCACTACGACTTTAGAAGCTGATTTTACCTCTGCATCGGTAAACATGCTACCACTTTGTAGACCAACTACTTTAATCTCTAAATACTCAGGATTGACACCATAAATGGTACTGGGCCAGTTGTTGGCTCCGCTAATTACTTGTCCGCCACCATTCACCACTGGTGTAATGTAACTCAATAGCGTAGATTTTTCTTTGATAACCTCATAGTTGTCTAGCGTTAAGGTCTGAACATCACCACCGCTACCTCTTGCCGGACCCCTATCATCGGTACCAGGTCTTATGGTAATCATATTAGACCCCATGCTAGAAATGGTACTTCTTATACTCTCTTTTGAACCTTCCCCTATGGCTAACATGGCAATTACCGATGCTACACCTATTATTATACCTAACATGGTCAACAGGGTTCTCAATTTATTGAGAACTATGGCTTTATATGCTATTTTAAGTAGATTTAATATTCTCATAATCAATGGTCTTCTTGAGGCAGTTTTGCCAATTCTTTTGCTGCCGACTGTATATTTTCATTCTTATAGTCTTGAATAATATTTCCATCTTTTAAAACAATGGTTCTGTTACTAAAGGTGGCAATATCAGGCTCATGCGTAACAAATGTGATGGTAATACCTTGACTGTTCAGATCCTGGAACAAAGACATTATTTCATACGATGTTCTTGTATCTAAATTACCGGTGGCCTCATCTGCTAAAATCATAACAGGATTATTTACCAATGATCGGGCAATAGCAACACGCTGTTGTTGCCCCCCAGATAGCTGAGATGGCGTGTGATGTAACCTATCGCCTAAACCGACCATTTCCAATGCTTTTACCGCACGTTCTCTACGCTCATCATTACCTACGGTACTATTATAAAGTAACGGTAGTTCAACATTTTCTATAGCAGATGTTCTTGCCAATAAATTGTATGATTGAAAGATGAATCCTATTTTCTCATTTCGGATGGTTGCCAATTGATTACGGCTCAAATCTTTCATGCTAACTCCATCTATCTCGTACGAACCGGACGTTGGTTGATCTAAACATCCTAAAATATTCAACATCGTACTTTTACCAGAGCCACTAGATCCCATAATAGTTACAAACTCACCCTCGTGTATGGTAAATGAAATTCCACGTAGGGCATGAACTGTTTCGGTACCCATGGTAAATTCACGTGTAAGGTCTTGTATCTTTATTATTTCTTTACTCATGATTTTTATTTTTTACCTCCCGGTGGTTTTGGCATGAACGGACTCTCTTCAGATCCGCCCGCTGGTGGTCCAGATATACCGGATTCAGACTTTAAACTGTAGACCAACTTGTCTCCTTCGTTAATACCACTGAGAATTTGAACATTTACTCCGTCACTCGCACCTAAAGTCACTTCTTTTGGGGAAATAGCTCCGTTGGATTCCATCACCCAAACTTTAGTAGATTCGTCATCATTGTTCATAGGTCCGCCTTCTGGACGTTCAAGGGTTAAATTTTCTTGCTCATTATAAGCCATCATTTCTGGAGGTGTAGGTTTAAAATTGATAGCCTTTGCCTCTACCGATAACACATCTTTTAACTCTAATGTGTAAATAGATATCGTTGCTGTTAGTCCGGGTTTCAATCTCAAATCAGGATTGTCGGCTTTTATAACCACAGTATACGTAACTACGTTTGAGGTCACGGTAGGATCTAACCTAACCTGAGTGACTTCTCCTTCAAATTCTTGACCTTGGTATGCATCAACCGTAAAACTTACTCGCTGACCTTCTTTTACAACACCTATATCTGCCTCATCAACATCGGCTTCTACCTGCATCTCCTTTAAATCTTGAGCTATGGTAAATAGCGTTGGTGTACTATAGCTTGCGGCTACCGTTTGTCCTTCTTCAATATCTCTAGATAGCACTACACCATCAATTGGAGAATAGATATTGGCGTAACCTAAGTTGGTTCTCGCTTGCTGTAGATCAGATAAACGCTGCGTTACCGTACCCTTTGCTGTTTCGTAATTGTAAAGAGCATCATCATAATCAGATTTACTTATAACCTGGTTGTCATATAATGTTTTTTGCCTTTCATAAATCGTCTGTAGATAATTTCGGTTGCTTACCGCATTATCATACGAGGCTTGTGCTTGTACTGTTGCAGCTTTTAGGTTGGTCTTATCCAACTCTGCAATAAGCTGCCCTTCTTTAACAACGCTATTATAGTCCACATAAATTTTTTCAACTACCCCAGATACCTGTGTACCAACATCTACTTGGTTTATAGGTTCTATGGTTCCTGTAGCAGTGACCATGGTAGTGACGTCTCCTTTTTTGGCAACTATAGTTTTAGCTTCAATGGTGGTATTTTCATCCCCTTTCATAAAGCTATAGGCTACAAAGGCTACGATTACTAATGCAATACCGCCTAATATGATTTTGTTTTTATTTTTCATTTTAGTTAAAGTTTAATTTCGTTTCCTTGATAGAATTGTAATAATTGGTGGTACAGAATATTTAGATATTTAGACTGTAGGTAATTTTGTTGGGCATTGGTATATGTGTTCTGACTTATAACCAGATCAGTTGTACTTAAATCGCCCAACTCGTATTTTTTCTGCGCTAGATTATATGATTGCTCGGCAGCTTCTTTAGAGACTTCGGCAGCAATCAATTGTTCCTGTGATGAAAGCGCATTTTGGTAAGCGGTTTCAACCTTTTTAATGACTTCTTTTTCTACAGTTTGTTTTTGTATTTCAGCTTTTTCTATATTAAAAGATGCTATTTGTACTGCAGACTTTGTTTGGTTTCGATTAAAAATAGGAATGTTTAAACTTAAACCAAGTCTCTGGTTAAAATTGACATCTAATTGATCATAGAACGTATTGTCACTTATACTTGTATACCCAGAACCAAGGCTACCGGTCAATGATAATGTTGGCAGGTAACCACCTTTGGCAATGTCCAGTTCTTTTTCGTTAATCAGAATATTGGTGTTACTGGCTTCTACTTCTGGTAGGTAAGCCAAGGCATTGGTATAAATAGCTTCTCTATTTAATTCTAGGTGAATTAAATCTTGATTTTCATCTACCGTTTCAATTTGCAAATCTTCCAATGGAGAAATTTCAAGCAATTGCTTAAGATTGATAATATTTAGTTCGTAGTCATTTTTGGCAGCAATAACATTGAATTTGTTGGTAGCAGCCTGACTTTGCGCTTCGGTATAATCACTTAAAGCTATGGTACCGGCATCTAATCTTGATTTTGCCCTAAGCACTTCTTTTTCAGAAGCGTCTAAATTATTCTCTGCAATGCTAATACCTTCCTTACTGTATAAAGTCTGTAAATAAGATTCAAGAATACTGATTACAATATTGTTCTTTGCTTCTTGAGCCAATAAGCTGTTTTGCTCAATAAGTAATTTGTTCTGTTTTACTTGGTTGTTTAATTGATTTCCTTGAAAAAGTGTTACGGAACTATTAAAACCCAAATTGGTACTGTGGATTTGATCCGAAACATAGTCGCTGGTAATAGGGTCAATAGTGGTACCACTAGAAAAATTTTGGGAAGCACTACCAAATAAATTCGGTAGCTTGGCAGATTTTGAAGCATTATAATCAACCTCCGACATGCTTGTATTAATATCCGCATCCTTTATGGTAATATTATTTTCTATGGCATACGAAATACAATCTTCTAAAGACCATATTTTGGACGAAGAATTTGTTTCAACATCTTGGGCAAAACCAAAGTGAGAAATCAGAATGCTTGCTATGATTATAAATTGTTTCATTTAAAGCGTGTTTTTAATTAACACACCAAAAGTGAAACTTTATACTACTATATTAAAAAGGAATAGAAGTTTGTCCCTTTTATTTATACGGAAAGTGGAATTTTATCGACGAGATTTTTGGCAATTACTAAACAAATCAGCAATTGCCATTTTCTCTTTTAGTTTAGTTGAGCCTCTTGCTTAACCGTATTTAATTGTTGCTGTAAATCTTTTAAACGTTCAACTTCTTCATTACCCGGTATTTTATCTGAACCACCTACAATATAGGATAAATACGCAATTTGTGGAACCAGCATTTGCTGAGGATAGGCACCTTCATCATTTTTAATAGTCTTTAAAATAGTTTCTAAAGACTGTTTTCTTTCGCCCTTGCTTTTTTTGATTTCCGTTTCTAGGTTCGATAGAAATTTGCGGGCTTCGGTCAGTAAATCCAATACTTTATTTTCGAAAGCTAGATGGTCAGCAATAATCTTTTCATCGATACCTTCTTCAGCTAATCGTGGATCTACCAAAATTACAAATGGCTGTTCAAATGTTTCTTTATCTACAGTTAATTTCGCTGTATATGTTCCAGGTGGTACCATTGGTCCGTTTTTATAACTTCTTGATTCCTTGTCGTTCCAGGCTCCCTTTTGAAGCATATCCCACTGAAATCTATTGATGCCCTTTTCAGTTTCTAGTTTCGTGTCAAAGTAGCTGAAAGACATGCTAAGACTCATATTATCTACTTCTTCTTTGGTAGATTTCACTTTGGTTGAATCACTTACTATAGTGGCAATTGAATTTTTGTTAGCATCTAAAATTTCTAACTGAACTTCATTTTTACCTTCTTTTGGTAGATAGTAATCTATAAAGACTCCGGTTGAAGGATAATTTGGAAAATCGCCAGAACCTCTTGGCGAACGATATCTAATAGTATTATTTGGTTGAAATAAAACAGGTGTATCTTTTAAAGATACCATAGTCGGATTTCTTAATGATGTAATATTATCCAGTATCCAGAATCCACGTCCCATGGTGCTTAAAACCAAATCGCCTCTATTAATGATAATATCGGTGATTGGGGTAACAGGTAAGTTCTGTTGAAAAGCTTTCCATTGTTGACCGTCATTAAATGAAACGAACATACCATATTCCGTACCTGCATATAATAAACCTTCTCTTACCGGGTCTTCACGTAATACTTTACTAGTATAGTCTGATGGAATTCCATTAGTTAATAATTCCCACGTTTTACCATAATCTTCTGTTTTATAGAAATACGGAGTAGTATCACCTAACAAATGTCTATCAGCAGAAATATATGCTTTCGCAGGATTAAATTGAGAAGGTTCTATAGATTCAACTCTTCCTCCTTTAAGCATTTTCTTAGGAGTTACGTTCGCCCATGTTTGTCCACCATCTTGAGTTATAGAAACCACACCGTCATTGGAACCTGTCCAGATCAAATCTTTTTGAATTTTGGATTCTCGTATGGAATATAAGGTACTGTAATATTCTTCACCCGTAATATCTCTAGTAATCGGGCTACCAGAAGGAACTTGCTTATCCGCTTCATAAGCAGTTAAATCTGGTGAAATTGTTTCCCAAATAACTCCGTCGTTCCTTGTTTTATGCACATACTGAGAACCCATATAAACAACATCTGGATCATGTGGAGATACATGTACAGGAGCTACACGTTGAAATCGATACTTTAAATCTTTTGGATTATGCCCGTAGATATTTGAAGCACCAATAGAGTATTCACGTCCAACACCTGTAATTTTGTTATATACACTAAAACGGCCTTTACAGTTGTTGTAAACGATATTATGATTGCCTGGTTTAGGTATTGACGGACCAGTTTCGCAACCGCCCACTTCTATCATTACTTGAGTACCTTGGGCCGAAGTGCCACTTGGAGCAGAACTGGGTATAGCAATTGTAGTATTATCTTGTTGGGCTCCATAGATCCAATATGGGTATTGATCGTCAACAGCAACTTGGTAAATTTCTGCGGTTGGTTGATTAAATTGAGAAGACCATGTTTTACCACCATTATGTGAAACATTGGCACCACCATCATTACATTGTATTAGCAAATCTGGATTATTAGGGTTTAACCATATATCATGATTATCGCCATGGGGTACGGACATCATTTTCCAATTTTTTCCGCCATCTATAGATTTCAAAAGCGGATTAGCATTAGAATACACAATATCGGGATTTGTTGGGTCTAGTTCTATGTTAGTATAGTAAAACGGTCTGTTTACCAATCCTTTATTACTTGAAGTCTGCACAAATGATTTTCCTTGGTCAATAGATTTGTATACACCGCCTTCTTCACCAGGAGCTTCTATTACAGCGTAGAGTATGCTAGAGTCTACTGGAGAAACCGCTAAATCTATTTTACCAATCAATCCTTTTGGTAAGCCGGTTTTTAACTTTATCCAATCTTTACCTCCATTAACAGATTTGTATATTCCACCTTCACTATTTTCTCCACCAGAGATTATGGTCCACGGTGTACGCTGGGCTTTCCAAGCGGCTGCATAAATAACATTTGGGTTACCAGGTAACAATTCTAAATCTGCGAAACCTGTTGTGTTAGAAATATGTAACATCTTTTCCCAAGTAGCACCACCGTCAATAGTTTTATAAATTCCACGTTCTTCATTTGCTTTAAAAGCATCACCAATTGCAGCTACCCAAACCACGTTACTGTTAGTAGGGTCAATTTCCACGGCACCAATCTGTCCTGCTTTAGCAAGTCCTATATGGTCCCATGTCTGTCCGGCGTCAATAGATTTGTATACACCTTTTCCGCTGATGATATTACTACGCAATCCGTCAGAACCCGTACCTACATAAACAATATTGGGGTCGTTCAAGGCAACTTCAATAGCACCGATAGAAGGCGTAACAAAAAATCCGTCAGAAACATTATTCCATGAAGTTCCGTAATCATCGGTTTTCCATACACCAGCACCAGACGCTCCCAAGTAAAAAGTACCAGGTAAAACAGGAGTGCCGGTAACAGTAGTTACACGACCACCTCGTTGCGGACCAACGGTTCGGTATTGAAAAGCTAAAAAATCTTGAGAATGAAGTGTTGTTGAAATTAGAGCAACTAATGTAGTGGCTAAATAGCGAAAGAGAGATTTCATTTTAGTGTAGATAATAGTTTGGTTAAGACCTAAAGTTACTTAAACCATTACGTAAAACATTCAATCAATAAAATTTTTACGATTTTCTTATTTTAAGAATTTTAATTTGAGATTTAACCTAATACCATTGCAAAAATTAAGACACTTTAATGTTGTGCTATTATTTTATTTACTTGTCAGCATCTTTTAGCTTATCATTTTCCCAAATACCACTTATGACAGAGCCCTCTTTCTTATGAAAAATACCTTTTCCATTACGCTTATCATTTTTCCATTGTCCTTTATATTTTTCACCGTTTGGCCAAAAATAAGTGCCTTCGCCATTTCGCATATCATTTTTGTAACCACCAATGTAATATTCGCCATCAGCCCAGTAAAAGGTGCCGTTGCCCTCACGTAAATTATCTTTCCATTCACCTTCATACCTACTACCAGTTTCAAGTACGGCAATACCGGCACCATTGGCCTTATTGTTTTTAACTTGCCCTACATAATGCAAAGCGGTCCCTTTTTTGGTACTAAAACTAAGGTACTCACCAAATGATTTATTGTTCAACTGCTTGCGCATATTATTTAACTGAACACGTGCTTTCTCTAATGCAAAATTTAGAGAATCGATACTTCTAATTTCACTTTGGCTAATTGGGGCAATCTCAATAGAATCGATAAAAATTGCTTCGTTGACCTTTTCTGTACTTCTTTTAATATCATTTTGCATCAGCTTTTGAGCTAGTGCAATACGTAAGGGAATAACCGTATTCAGCTCTTCGTGATTTATAAGGGTGGTGTTATAAGATTCAATGGCTTTATTATAATCGCCTTTCATTAAAACAGAATCGATGGCTACCAATTCTTTATTACCGGTTACTAGAACATCTAACTCCTCTTTTGCCTTGTTACTTTCCCCTATTACATTTTGAAGCGTGCTTGACTTGATACCAAAATAAATCGCCAATACAGATAAGATGGCTAACAAACCGTACAATGTTACATCTCTTTTTTTCATAGTGTTTTTTGCTCTATGGTATTAATCTGTTAAATGAATTTCTGGAAGTTTGTTTTTTACCTTTCTGAAATCTGGTGAATAATACACGTGAAAACGCATTGCCCAACTTTGCTTGTAATATCCTCCGTTAGTTAAATCTTGTCCTTGGGAATACATGGCACCGGCGGCAACAGTTAATCTTGGTGTTAAAATGTAGCCTAATGTAGTGGTTAAACGTAAATCTTCCATAGGGCTGGCAACTACAGCTTTTCCACTTTGCATAATCAATTCTGCTTCTGGAGCAACATAAAAAGTCTTAGGTTTCAGTTTATGGTCGTTCAACGGAATCTTCATTCTGAACATATACCTCCATCTATTTCTAAAAATATATTCGCTATTCTCTACAAAACTTTGTGTCCAACGATGTTCTATACGAATACGATGATAGATCATCATACTCGCCAATGATTGTGCAAACTGGTATTGATGCCAAATACGCCATTCCGGAACCAGATTACGATCTGTAGAAGCCTCATCTGTATTGAAATTAAGTCTTAAAACTCCGCCTAATCTTACATTAAAATATTTGGAGTGTATATACCCAATAGCATGTCTATTATATACTTGTGCAACCTGACCAAAAAACGGAGTAGCTTCTGTTTCCTCTAATCTAAGGTGTGTTTGGGCATCCCAAAATAAGCGTTTACCTATTCTGATATTCCCGTAAGTATTGATCCAGGTTTTGGTACCCAAATCTTTATATTTTGAATACTCTGGTAATTCTACCACTTCTTTTTCTTGTGCTATTCCTTTGAATACAAATGAAAACAAGAGTAAAAATACTAACTTAATGATATATGTACGAAACGTTTTCATTTGCTACTGCATTGTTGTGTTTTGTATATTCAACAATTCTAAGACGGCAATAGGGTCTTTTTCCTTTTTAAGCCTCCGTTCCAGCTTTTTAGTGTCTTGATCCTTTAGTTCTAGTATTTTGGAATAGGTAGTATTAATATTGTTATTTAAAACTTCCATAGTATCACATGATATATGCTCCGCTATTTGATTTAAAAAATAAGGTTCTAGAATTTTGGAATAAGCAGTTGTAATTTTCTTTTTGATATCCTCATCCATTAAAGTAGCCATAAACGGATTCCAAATTCGGTCGGTATAACTTTCTTTTATATCAGTCTGATAAATAGGCATTTGTGAAACAGTAATAGACAGGGTATTTAAATTTTCGAGACATTTAACGGCACTTCTAGCTGCAGTCAATCTGTTTTGAGCTGATTTGACTTTAGAGTAATCGTTTAGCGTTGTACTTGCAAATGATATAATTTGTTGTAAAGAATTGGCATATTTTAATGGAATACTATCATTTATCGCTTCTATAAAAACGACTAATGAATCGTTTTGCAATATAATTTCTTCTTCTAAACTTGCCAGTTCATTTTGTCTTTTCTCTTGGGCCAGTGTTTCTTTTACTTCATTGGCGATTGCTAGAATACCGTCATAACCCATTTTAGCAACAGCTTCAATATTTTCGATGTTTGTATTTGAGGACTTGGTTAAGGAAGTTGATTGAATAGTATACGATTTGGATGATTCAACACTATCTATTTGCATCTGAATATCCATTTCAGATTTTGGCATTCCTGCCGGAAACACGTGATTAATTAGTTGCTGGCGCGAGGTATATTCCAAAATTCCCAAAGAATCATAACTTACAATTTCTTGAATTGGTTTAAGATAATTTTCCTTTAACTGAAGTACTGTATTATACTGATATGCTGTGTTTACATCAGACAATTTTAATATGTTCAATTGAGAGTTATGTAAAATAGATTCGCTTAGATCGTTCGCTTTTTTGTAATAGGATATAATACTATCTACTTTCAAAACATCTAATGAATCTAAAGGATAGTATGGAACCTTCACCTTAAATTCTGGAAGAAATTCAGATTTACCCAGTTCAGATAAAATGTTGTCTACTTCTTGATAACGGGCTGCATTTTGTTTTAGAAGTTTAGGTAAACTATTATGTTGAAGAATATCAACATCTACTTGAGAAAATTGAATTTCCAAAGCTTTAATATATCCAGCATCAAGATTGATAGCCATTGTTTCACCATTATAAGCTTGGTAAGCTTTAATAGTTTTATGGTCATTTTCATCATCTATTCTGATAGACTGCAGTAAACCATCTTTAAAAAACCAGCTTTCAGATTGGTCCATTTCGTTTGTAGGAAACAAAGACCATTCATCATGAGCCAAGCCATCTCTTAGAAATCTGCCAACTAGCGTATAGTTTTCATTGTTAATACTAAAGTTTTGCTGGGGTACACCGCTTTCAAAGGAAACAACACTTTTAAATAAGGTACTTGAAATTTCAGAGTCATCGATTTTCTCTTCTAAAATGATCCATTTACCATTTGGTTTGCCCATTTTAATTTTTCCACTTGCAGATTTTTGAATTCCACTTACTAAGACACGGTATTGATAATCTATAACTTCAGACTGACTTTTTGAATTGAATTCTCCGAATTGAAATTTCCAGGGACCATTTGCCGTACCGTCTACGAAAGCACCCTTAAATTGAAAGGAGTAATCTTGTTTCTCTAAGAGTTCTTGAAGATTGGAACGTAGTACTGTAAAATCGCCATCAAGAACGGTGTCGTTCTCAACAATTTTATAAGAATACGTTGCTTTACCATTATACTTCCCTATTTGTAAAGGTCCGTTGTAGGTTCTTGTTTCTTGAGCGTTCATCGGTATGTAAATCCCGACAATATTAATTACAAGAAATTGTAGTACTAAATTGATAGTTAACCTAATCATGCCGCAAAAAAACGAAAATAGATTCAGACTAGTAAATTACAACAGCTAGATTTTTTACTTTTTATTAAATGTTTTTAAACAATTGAGAATGAAGCAATAAAAGCTTTTAAACATTGTGAAATTACCAATCTATTGGGAAGTAATCCTTTAAAAATTTTCCACACCAATGCTTTCCAGTTATAATACCGTCGAATAATGGGTCCATAACCCTAGCCGCACCGTCAACAATATCTAATGGAGGTTGAAAATCATGTACTTCTTGTTTCTTTTTAGCCAATTCTGCAGGATCTTCATCGGTAACCCAACCAGTATCAACGGCATTCATAAAAATACCATCTTTAGCCAATTCACCTGCCGCAGTATGTGTTAACATATTTAAGGCAGCTTTTGCCATATTGGTGTGCGGATGACGAGATTCTTTAAAGAAACGGTGGAATTTTCCTTCCATCGCAGTAACGTTAATAATATGTTTCTGTCCGGTATTCTCTTTTTTCATCAACTCTGCCAAACGATTGCAAAGCACGAACGGAGCAACAGAATTCACTAGCTGAACTTCTATCATTTCAGTAGTTTCTATCTCACCTAGCTTTAAGCGCCAGCTGTTCGTTTTCCGTAAATCTACCTGTTGCAAATCGGCGTCTAATTCACCCGTTGGAAACACCTCTTGTGCCACCAATGCATTGTCAAAACTATAAGGAATTTGAGATAATTTCGCAGATGCACGTAAACCAATACCAGGCTCCGGTCCGTGCCATGTTACTGGCATATTCTGATTCGGAGAAGCTTTAGTACTAAAGGCTTTTAATTCATTTAAACAGTTTTCATGGTCACTAAGTACCATTTGTGCAAACTTAGGTAATGAAGATATTTCTTTTTCTTCATTTTCCATTAAGTGGTGGTAAAAACCAGCAGGTCTACGAACGGTTTGTGCCGCATTGTTTATTAATATATCAAGTTTGTCATATTGTTGCTCTATAAAATTACAGAAGATTTCCACGCTAGGAATATGACGTAAATCTAAACCATGAATTTTTAATCGGTGTCCCCACTCCATAAAATCTTCCTCCTTAGAAAATCTAAGGGCAGAATCTACAGGAAAACGTGTAGTTGCAATAACGGTAGCTCCACCACGTAATAACATTAATGTAATATGATAACCAATTTTTAAACGTGATCCAGTTATTACCGCAACCTGACCTTTAACATTGGCGGTTTGAAATCTTTTGGCATAATTGAAGTCGCCACAATCGGTACACATGGTATCATAAAAATGATGCAATTGGGTAAACTCTGTTTTACACACATAACAGTTACGTGGTGTGGTAAGTTCAGGTAAATCTTTACTTTCTAGAACAGCGGCAGATAATAATTTAGGAGCTACAAAAACATGTGCTTCACGAGCACTACGAATACCGGTTTCTTTACGAGCATGTTTATCACGAACCGCTTGCTTTCTTTTTTCGTTTCGTTTAGCATCTTTAACACGCTTCGCAAATTCTTGTTTGTTTGGACGAGATAATTGACCCGCAACTTTAATTAAGGCAATTCGTCTATCTTCGGGAATTTCGAATATTTGATTGGTATCGGTCACCAAACGATTTAAAATTTCAATACAACTTTCAATCTCGTTTAAA
>TARA_R110002051_G_scaffold24651_1_pt1 | contig 80484 bp, 58 predicted proteins | sample TARA_R110002051 | Tara Oceans TARA_R110002051 (sample SAMEA4397023) | marine metagenome | biome: Polar Biome; feature: [MES] marine water layer (ENVO:01000295) within the mesopelagic zone...; material: water (ENVO:00002006), including particulate matter (ENVO:01000060) such as......
TCCCTCCTTTTCCGTCTGAAAAATATTTTGGTTGCCAACGATTTGGATCAACAGTATTGTCTGCAGAATTAACAGGTTTATATCCTACATAATTGAAATAAGGCACTCCATTTGATCCCTCTTCTTCTCCATATTGATTTGAGCCGTCTCCTTTTCGTGCTTCAATTATAGCTTTGGCCGTCAAATTTCCTATACCTTCTGGTGTTTTAGGGTCTAAACTTTCGTTTTTAGGGTCTAATCCCAATTCTATCATAAAACCTTCAAATAGTTTTTTATCTGCATAGTAATATTCATTCATCGTACGAAAAGCTGCGTAGCTAATAGCTATTTCTTTGTTCTTTAATGAATGCTCTTTGGTTGGTCTTCTTTTTACGTTATTAAGATAGACAGGAATTGCTTTATCGTCATATCGAGACCAAGCATCAAAAACAGAAACGAAAATCAAACCTAAATATCGAGAGGTTACCGTTGGTCTTGGCTTAAATCTTTCTGTGTCGTTAGCTTGTGCTTTTAAAGCCATTTTTCCCCACTTATAACCAAGGTTCTCTACTCCTTTTGGCTCAGTTATTTCAGTAGAATTTTCTTGTTTGTTTTGGTCATCCATACATCCAAAGAAAATTAAGGCGAAGATTGATAATAGAAATACTTTTTTCATTACAATAGTTTTGATTCAGTTTCGAAATTTAAAAGAAAAACTAAAAAAAGTAGTGCTTTATCACTTAATGTTTTTTCTTAATGAAACACCACGTTTTTGTAAATGATTAGTTGCGTGGTTAGGTAACTAATTTAGTAAACAAAAACTTGCCAAAGAAAATTACGAAGGAATTTTCTAAATAAGCACTTGCCAAAGCAATTAATTAGACACATTGCTAGGGACCGTGTTTTTAATTTTATAAGTTTTCTTTTTCAGCTTTTCTCCAAAAGTAAATAGCAAAAATAGTCGTTATAATCGGAATCATAAATCCATATTCATCAATCCAAAATGTAGTATTGTCATTTGTTATTGTTAAAGGCGTGCATATTTTTTGAATGTAAATATTGTGAACAGAATGGTATAAAGCTGCTGGCCATAAACTATTCGATTTAAAAGTGTAATATGCTAAGATTACAGAAATTCCAATTATCATAATAGTAAAAGCGCCCATATGTAACAATAAGTTTCCACTACTTATATACATTAAATCAATTATAGGGAAATGCCAAATTGCCCAAATAATTCCACTTACAATTGTAAGTGCTTTAAAAGACATTACTTTTCTCAATTCAAAGATTAAAAAGCCACGCCAACCAATTTCTTCTCCAAGAGTAGAACCTAAATTTTTAATTACCCCAACGGTCAATAGTAGTAAAGTCATTACTACTATAACAAGTGTTTGATTGGTACTTTCAATACCCAGTTCATTACTCCATTGTAAGATTTTTTTAGTATTTATAAGGTTTCCAAAAGCAAATAACCAAATTAAGGCATAAGCAATTGAAACATACAATATGGGTGTGATGTATGATAGTCTTAAATATTTTAATTCTTTTAAACTCCAAGGTAAACTTGAAATTGGTCTCTTTATAATTTTTAATGTAAATAAAGATGCTAAAGCTGGTGACATCATTAAAGCACCAATGTAAATACTAGTTGGGTTTAATTTTAAAATTGCATAATATGCTATGGAACTTAATGCTGTTAGTAGAATTAAAAATATTATTATTGTTTTCCAGACCTCTCTTTTTTCTGATAAAGTATTTGACATTTATTTCGATTAGTTTCTAAGAAGACATAATACACGAAGTTTTGTTACATTTTGCCTAAAAATTGAATATACTTTGTAGGTGTGCAGTGACTTAAATTTATTGATTATGAAATTTTCGATTCATCCTTTACGATTAAGGAAAAATAACGAAAATTTTAGATATTTTGATGTTTTTTATGCCAAAATGCACAATGGGTTAACATAATTAACTCGATGCTTAGACATACCCAGACCGTTGAGGTGAATGCGCATGGTGGGAACTTTAAATATTATAATAATGGATGATAACAAAACTTATAAGCACGTGTGTAAAATGTAATAAAGTTCATCAATTATAACCTAATTGGCGAGAAGGAATTACTTGGTTAGCGTGCTGCTACGTTTGGGTCATAGCTAAAGCGATAATTAAATCTCCAATTATTGAAGTGTAGCACTGTGTGCTTTTAGGTCATTCATCCCAACTACATTATATCAACTAAGGTAATTAATCTTTTATATTCGAAAAATGTATGATTAGCATCTTGACTATAAATTTTAGTGGTTTTTGTTTTGCAGTGCTTAAGCAGTCTTTTTATACTTTAGGTACATACACTCTGTAATATTTTTGAAGCTCTTTTAAAAGTTTAATACATAAGGCTGCGTTTATTCTATTTTTCACCCCAACCAATTAATCTCAACATTTAAAGGCTACTAAAAAACTCATTAGTATTTCTAAGATTTAGTATTACAATGTCTTAAATATAATAAACTGGTACTAAGTTTTTTGTCAACAAACCATATAAATATTAGCAATGGTTAGTAATGTTTTTGTCAGCGAAGGGGGAGTTGTATGTAAAAGTACTAGTATATAATGGTAATAATATTAGTATATTTTAGTGTAACTACTAGTAAGTTTTATGAAAAGATGTAGTACTTTTATAAAGATAACAAGAACCGCTTTTTTATAAAGTGCTATTTATTAGAAACTTAAATATACAAAATAAATTAATAATTTCATGGCTTTACGTTACCGAATTACAAAACGCACCAATAGTATTGGCAATAAAACCCCACAATATATAATGCAGGCTATTGCTAAAAACACCATAGATCTCGATAGGCTAAGTACAGCAATAAGCAATGAATGCAGTTTACATAAGGTAGATGTTCAGGCTGTGTTAATAGCTTTAGGGATAAAATTAGAAGATTATTTACAACAGGGCCATAATGTAGATTTAGGCACAGTAGGTAAATTTAAAATGGGCTTTCAATGCAAGGCAGAACTAGACCCAGCAATGTTAAGCCCCAAAAGAAGCATTAAAAAGTTTCATATTAATTACCAACCGTCCTTAAAACTTAAACGGGTTTTAAAATCTGGCATTACCGTATATAAAGAAGGGAGTAAGAGTCGTGGTTAATTAATGCGCCTCCAACCAATTCAAACCAATATCCATTTCAACATCTAAAGGCACCTCAAGGGTATAAGCATTCTCCATCTCAGTTTTAATGAGTGTTTTCATCTCCTCAAGTTCTGGTTTGTAGATATCAAACACCAATTCATCATGCACCTGTAAGAGCATTTTAGATTTATAATTACCAGCTTGGAGCTTATTATAAATGTTAATCATAGCAATCTTAATAATATCTGCTGCGCTACCTTGTATGGGTGCATTTACGGCATTACGTTCTGCGCCACTGCGCACCATAGCATTACGAGAATCTATATCTTTTAAATAACGGCGACGCCCCAATACGGTTTGCACATAACCGTTATCTCTTGCAAAGTCGACTTGTGCACTCATGTAGGCTTTCAATTTCGGATAGGTTTCGTAATACGTGTCTATGAGATCTTTAGCTTCGCCACGAGATAAATCGGTTTGGTTACTGAGGCCAAAAGCAGACACACCATAGACGATTCCGAAATTAACTGTTTTTGCATTGCTACGTTGTGCTCTAGTGACGTCTTCTAATGGGACATTAAATACCTTTGAAGCTGTTGAGGCATGAATATCTTCACCATTCTTAAAGGCTTCAATCATGGTTTCCTCTTCACTTAACGCAGCAATGATTCGTAATTCTATTTGCGAATAATCGGCAGCTAGTAAAGTGTACTCATCATTACGTGGCACAAAGGCTTTTCGGACTTGGCGACCACGTTCTGTACGGATTGGTATATTTTGTAAATTAGGATTGTTACTACTTAAACGCCCAGTGGCTGCAACAGTTTGCATATAGTCGGTATGCACGCGACCTGTACTTTCTTCAACCTGTAAGGGCAAGGCATCAACATATGTACTCTTTAATTTCGCCAAGCCTCTATACTCTAATACTTGTCTAATAATGTCATGGTCTTTTGCTAAATACGATAAGATATCTTCACTGGTTTTATACTGGCCTGTTTTGGTTTTTTTAGGCTTATCAACTAAGTTTAATTTTTCAAATAAAATAATACCGAGTTGCTTTGGTGAGGCAATGTTGAATTCTTCACCAGCAGTATCGTAAATACTTTTTTCGAGATTAAGAATGTCCGTGTTTAAATCTTCAGATAATGAATTTAAAAAGGCTTTATCGAGATTGATACCTTCGAGTTCCATTGCAGCTAAAACTCTAAGTAGTGGCACTTCAATTTCATTAAAGAGTTTTTGCGTGTTAGCTTCGCCGAGTTCTTTTTCAAAATGTGCTTTGAGTTGTAGGGTGATGTCTGCATCTTCAACGGCATATTCGGTTTGCTTGTCTAAAGGCACATCGCGCATAGATAGTTGATTCTTTCCTTTTTTACCAATGAGTTCGGTAATAGAAATCGGAGTATAGTTGAGGTAGGTTTCGGCTAAAACATCCATACTGTGTCGCATATCTGGATTAATGAGATAGTGCGCCAACATGGTATCGAAGAGTTTACCTTTAACCTCGACATTATATTTAGCTAAAACTTTAATATCGTACTTTAAATTCTGACCAACTTTTTCGATGGTTTCACTTTCAAAAAATGGTCGTAAGATTTCAATTAATGCCTGTGCCTCGGTTTTATCTTCTGGAAATGGCACGTAAAAGCCCTTGCCAATTTCCCAAGAAAATGCAATACCAACCAACGCGGCAGTTAATGGGTTTAAACCTGTGGTTTCGGTATCAAAACACACTGAGGTTTGACGCATTAAATTGGTAACAAATAGTTTTGTGGCCATACCAGGCGCTACACTTTGATAAAAGTGCGAACTGGTTTCTGCTGTTTTTCTCGTAGATGCTGAAGGTGTTTCAGTATCTGTTTGTGAAGCCGTTTCTCCACCACCAAATAATGAAAACTGACCAGCTCCTGCTGATTGTTCTTCTTTCGGTGTAGTTTGAGGTGCTTCTTTTTTATCTGCTGATGGAGTTGCCGTCGCAGTCGCTGGCGTAGGATTAGCTGAAAAGGTTTTATTAAAATTATCAATAAGACGTCTAAATTCTAATTCTGTAAAAATTTCGGTCACTTTAGGCACATCAGGTTCAGACATTTCAAAATCCTTCGCATCAAAGTCAACAGGCACATCTAGCATAATTGTGGCTAATTTCTTGGAAAGTAGACCCAATTTTCCGTTGGCTTCAATCTTTTCTTTCATTTTGCCTTTTAGTTCATGCGTATTAGCCAATAAGCCTTCCATACTGCCATAAGCTGCTAAAAACTTTTTTGCTGTTTTGGGCCCCACGCCAGGTAATCCCGGAATATTATCAGACGCATCTCCCATCATGCCTAAGTAATCAATAACTTGCAATGGGTCCTTAACTTCAAACTTTTTCTGAACTTCTGGGATGCCCCAGGTTTCGTAACCACCACCAAACATAGGGCGGTACATAAATATGTTTTCAGAAACGAGTTGTGCAAAATCCTTATCTGGTGTAACCATAAAGGTTTTGTACCCTTCCTTTTCGGCTTTTTTAGCGAGTGTACCAATAACATCATCAGCTTCATAACCTGCTTTTACCATAATGGGTATGTGCATGGCTTTTAAGATTTCATAGATATACGGAATGGCCGTTTTTATCCCTTCTGGTGTTTCGTCTCTGTTAGCTTTGTAGGCTTCAAATAGTTCTACACGGTCGGCACTACCACCTTTATCAAAGCAAACCGCCAAATGATCTGGTCGTTCACGTTTAATCACATCTAAAAGCGAATTCATAAAACCCATAATAGCTGAGGTGTCTTCGCCTTTTGAATTGATTCGTGGATTTTTTATAAAAGCGTAATACCCACGAAAAATAAGGGCGTAAGCATCGACAAGAAAGAGACGTTTTTGGTCTGACATTGTAAGTATTTGAGATTAGTTATATGGCCATTTTAAGTATCTAAAAATGAATTTAAATGATACATTTTCAGTGTCTTAAGTTTTATTTTAATATGAAATAAAACTCTAAATGACAGTCGGTAAAGCCATTACATTTGCAATAATCGACAACTTGCAAATTACAAAAAAGTTATGAGACCTTTTAAGTTTTTAAATGTTGAAATACCTTAATTGATTTTTTTTAGGATACCGTTTGAAGGTGTGTTTTTGACAAGCGTTGTGATAAAACAAAAAAGCCGAAACTTACGTTTCGGCTATTCTATTGTTTGTTATGAGTTTAACATAATTTCTTGGTCTTTACTTTAATTTGTAAACTCTTTCTGTACGCCTTAATGCTGATAATGGCGTTACTCTTTTTACGATTGATTCTTAATACTTTAGCTTTAACTTCAGCAGAGATAACTATTTTCTTTGCTTCTGGTGTTTCCGCAGTAACAGTTTCAGTAAGCTCAATTTCAACATTACTCACACCTGTTTGCTGTGCAAAACTTGTTAGAGACAGTGTTAAAAATAATATGATTACTAAACCTTTTTTCATTTGTGTTTGAAGTTATATTTGTTTTAACTTCGAGTCAAAGAAACGACGGATATCTAAGGTGAATGAAAAATTTAGATGAAATCAGTGATAATTAGTTAACCAACAAAAAAATGTAAAAATCACCGATAAAACACACTGAAAATACATTATATAACTTTAAATAAACGATTAGTGTAGATGAATGGTTGTCATTTCGACGAGTGGCAACGTTCATTTTTATAAAAAAAAGGACATTTTAGAGGCAGATAAGCGGTTAATAATAGATAAAAATAGACATGGCAGATTTTAAAAATAATAGATACTTTGACTTGTTTTCAAAACAAAACGATCATCAATTTGTTGTTGGGAAAAGTACATATAGCGAAAGAGTAGAAAAATTAAATAAACTACAGTATGCTGTCGAGCATACCTTTAGAGCCCAAATAAAAACCGCACTTTTTAAGGATTTAGGTAAGCCAGAGGTTGAAGCAGAGCTCACAGAAGTATACCCTATTATTGGTGATATAAAACATGCAAAGACGTATTTACATAAGTGGATGCGTAAACAAAAGGTAAAAACACCATTGGCAATGTTGGGTGCTAGCTCTTACTATACATACGAGTCTAAAGGGGTGTGCTTAATTATTTCTCCTTGGAATTTTCCTTTTAATTTAACTTTTGGTCCTTTAATATCTGCAATAGCAGCTGGTAACACAGCGATTATTAAACCGTCTGAAATGACTCCGCACGCTTCCGCTTTAATGGCCAAGATCATTAAAGAACTTTTTAAAGAAGATGAAGTTGCTGTTGTTGAAGGTGAAGTTGAGGTCTCTACAGAGCTCTTAAAGTTACCGTTTCATCATATCTTTTTTACAGGCTCGCCAACAGTTGGTAAAATTGTAATGTCTGCAGCGGCCAAAAATTTAACGTCTGTAACTTTAGAGCTTGGTGGTAAGTCACCAATTATTATAGATGAAACTGCTAATATAGATATGGCAGCTAAAAAAATAATTTGGGGCAAGTTTTTAAATTGTGGACAAATATGTGTGGCGCCAGATTATGTGTTAATACACCAATCAATTAAAACTGAATTTATAGCAGCATGTAAAAAATGGTTAATCAATTTTTATAGAGCGCATCCTAGTACTTCTAAATCTTATGGCAGAATTGTTAGCAACAAACATTTAGAGCGTTTAAGCGCCCATATAAATAATGCTAAAGACTTAAAAGCAACATTTGAAGTTGGTGGTGAGGTTAATGCAGATGATAAGTATATAGCGCCTACAATAATCTCAGATTTAAATGAAAATGCAACGGTATTAAAAGAAGAAATCTTTGGCCCTATTTTGCCAATATTAACCTACGATGCTTTAGATGAATGTATTGCCTATGTTAATTCTAAAGACAGACCGTTAGCATTGTATGTTTTTAGTAAGCATAAAGGCAATACAAAAACGATAATTGCCAATACTAGGGCAGGTGGTACATGCATTAATAATACAATTATTCATTATGCTAACCATCACCTACCCTTTGGTGGTGTAAATACTAGTGGTATTGGTAAAAGTCATGGTTTTTTTGGTTTTGAAGCTTTTAGTAATAAACGCGCTATTGTAAAACAGCACACTATTGGTGCTACTGAGTTTTTGTTTCCACCCTATTCTAAGTTTAAAGAAAAAATGGCGCGGCTTACCATTAAGTGGTTTTAAGCTTTATTAAAAAAATCAACTTTTACATTTTCATTGGTAGCGTTTTCATATTTCATATAGGTAAAACCTTTATGAATACAATACGACCCAATGTCTCCGGCTTTGTTCATGGCGATGTAGGCAATCTGAAAATCTTTATACCTATCGTTTTTAGAAACAATTCTGCCAATAGCTTCTTCGCATGCCTTTTGCGGACTCATACCATTGCGCATAAGTTCTACAATAAGAAAACTTCCCACCGTTTTTAAAACCTCTTCTCCCATACCAGTAGCAACAGCACCACCAACTTCATTATCTATAAACAAACCCGAACCAATTATTGGGGAATCACCTACACGTCCTTTCATTTTGTAAGATAAACCAGAGGTTGTGCATGCGCCAGCAATATCACCATCTTTATCAATACACAACATGCCAATAGTATCGTGATTTTCAATATTAATAATGGGTTTGTATTCTGGTGATTCTTTCCATTTTTCCCAAGCTTTTTCTGAAGCTTCGGTTAAGAGTTTTTCTTTTTTAAATCCTTGAGAATAGGCAAATTCTTCTGCTCCGTTACCTGCTAAAATAACATGAGGTGTGTCTTCCATTACTTTTTTTGCTAAAGCAGCAACGTTTGTAATATTCTCAACGTATAGCACAGCGCCACAGTCTCCGTTAGAGTCCATAACACAAGCATCTAAGGTGACGTTACCTTCTCTGTCTGGTGCACCACCTTTGCCAACGGTTGTGTTTTTTATATTTTCTTCCTCTACAGCGACACCAGCAATGGCAGCATCTAAGGCTTTTGTCCCTTTAGCTAATTCTTCACCAGCTTTAGCATTGGCGCTTACAAAGCCCCAAGTACAAATAGCTTTTGGGAATTTAGTTTTATCAATTATCATAGCGGTCTTAGTTTCGTCTTGTTCAGGTTTACTTTCAGTTGAATTTGCGCAACTTAACGCAGAACTGCTAACTGATAAACCAACACCAGTCAATGACGCATTTTTTATAAATTTTCTTCTATTCATTACATCCCGAATTTATTTCAGGATCTTATAAAATATAATCCTGAATGTCTACTTTTATTTCAATTAGCTGATGAGCATAAGTGAAGTAATTAATACGTTACCCCTTGTTTGTCTAAAACCGTTTTAGTCCTAAAAGCATAAAACAATAAATAGGCAAAACATGCGACAGCCATCCAATACGAAGATTGAATAGTAAATACATCTGCTAATTTTCCTTGTACAGGTGGAATAATACCACCTCCCAAAATCATCATCACTAAAAATGCCGAGCCTTGAGATGTGTATTTTCCTAAACCTGCGATACTCAAAGTAAAAATACATGGCCACATGATTGAGCAAAATAATCCACCAGATAAAAAAGCAAATAAGGCCACGTTTCCGGAAGAGAATAAGCCAATAAGCATACCTATAATACCCAATAGGCTGAATATTTTTAAGGTTTTAACTGGGTTGTCTTTCGCTAAGAAGAATCCAAAAACTTGAACTGCTATACAAGCAGCAAAAAACAGAATTTCATCTGTGGTAAAACTATACTTTATTGAATTGACGAGTACAATAACTCCAAAAGCGATATAAGGTACAATAATAAGTAAAACCTTTTTTAAACCTTTACTTGGGTTAAAAACGGTGACTGCTCCAACCCAACGGCCAATCATTAAACCTCCCCAATACAACGAAATATATTTACCCAATTCTGAATCATTTAATTCCTGCAGTCCTAGAGCATTTAAGCCAGTTTCTCCCATGCCTTGTTTTAATAATTCTCCTAAATTACTTCCAATGGTCACTTCAACTCCAACATAAGTAAAGATAGCAAGCATACCCAATACCAATTGTGGGTATTTCATGGCTCCCCAGCCTTCAGCATTTTTACTAGCACTAGTGTTGGCATAAAATACAGAAGCTATAACTGCAAAAAGTGCCACAAACAACAATGTAAGTCGCACGTTCTCTACATCTTCAGTAGCTGTTTCTGATCCCATATAGGTACTAAAAATATATCCAAAACAAGCGATGATAATCACTGTTAATCCTAAAAGTAAGTTACGTGCTTTGTTGGCAGGCTCAAAAGCCGTTTCAGATTTAAGCGCAGGTAATTTTTTTGAAAAATGAAAGAGTGCTGCTGCTGCTAAAAAGAGGACTCCAACAGCTAAGTAGAGTTTTTGAACAGTAATTAATGTTATGACATTAGTGTCAATCATTTGGGCGAGTTCGTCTGTACTCCAAGAAGCTGAACCAAAGATGACGAGACTTACAACTACAGGTCCGATGGTTGTGCCAAATGAATTGATGCCTCCTGTTAAGTTTAAACGATGCGAACCTGTTTTAGGGTCACCAAGTGCAACTGTGAAAGGATTTGCTGCCGTTTGCTGTAATGAAAACCCTAAGGCCACAATAAAAAAGGCAATAAGCACCAAGTAAAAGACTCCTGTCTGTCCTTGTTCTGCACCAGCTGTTACTGGGTACATTAGAAAAGCTCCAATAGCCGAAAGTAATAAACCATAAACAATACCATTTTTATAACCCCAATTATTAAGAATATCGCGCTTTATAATACTTGAAGTCACAAAAAGAGCGAGTGCTCCAATATAATAGGCTCCATAGAATGCGAAATCCACTAATTGCGATTGAAATTGATCTATGTTAAAATACGTTTTGCAAAAGGGAATAAAGACACTGTTAGAGGCCGCAATAAATCCCCAGAAAAAGAAGACTGTACAAAGCGTTGCCAATGCCGATTTGTTGTTTTGATTACTCATGTATTGGTTTTGTTAGTTAGTTAGTTAGTTAGTTAGTTAGTTAGTTTTATTTCTTGCTTTTACACCCCTAAAGTGCCCTCAAGGGGACAACTCTCTTAGTTTAATTTTAAGACTGTCCCCTTGAGGGGATTTTAAGAGTGTTTATTATTGTTTTATTTAGTTTATCCTGTAAGGTCTTTTCGACTTTTAAGCATAGTTAGTATTCAGACTTACAAGGTTTTTAAAACCAGAAAGATCTGCTAATGTTTCCTATTTAATCGATATTTCATCCACAAAAATCCAGCTTTTTCCATTCATAGGATGTCCAATGTGCCAATCTGGTAAATCACCGAGTTTTTTGGCGATGACTTTAACGTATCTATAATTAGACTTCTGAATTTTCATTTCAACAGTTTCAATACCAATATTATAATTCTTTGCTTTAGTATCAAGTTTTCTTTTTCCAATTGCCGTAAAGTGTTTGCCATCTTTCGATACCAAATATTCAACTTCTGTAGGGTGAAAAATCCACGCGCCTTGGTCTCTTAAAAAGTTTACGGAAATTGAATTCACAGGTTTTAAAGAACCTAAATCAACAGTGGCGATTACATCGGTATTATGATAACCTTGCCAGCTGCCTGTTCTGTAATTTTTAGTACTTCTAATACCGTCAATAAGCGCATCGTTTCCGCCTGCGGAGTACTGATTTGCAAATTCACTTTCTAGAGTAATACTTAGGTTTGGATCAATTTTGAAAAATGAGGTTGTTAGGACTGTGCTTTCATTTCCATAACCATCAGCAGCATACATTTTTATTTCTGTAGGTTCAGAAATTGTAAAAGGCGTTTTATAAATTTCATACTCTGAATCATTTATACTGTAAAAAATTTCTGCATCAGAAGAAACTATTCCCAATGAGATATTTGTTGAATCTCTAAACGTTATATCTCCTTTAGCAATATATGGTGAGGGTAAAATAATGTGGTCTGCGATTTCAGTTTTTGGTTCGTTGCCATCTTTTATTCCCCAAGTTGAAGGCTTATCGGTCATGTTAAATTCTAGAGAACCACCTTCAACAATTGAAGCATGTGAAAGAAATGTTTTATCTAAGGCTTTACCATTTAGTTTTACATTCTCAATATAGATATTGGTATCGCTTAAATTAGTTGCGCTTATGTTGAATTGTTTACCATTTTCAAGATTAATAGTGGCTTTATTAAAAAGAGGTGTTCCAATAATATAGTCATTACTTCCTGGCGTAACCGAATAAAAACCCATTGAACTCAAAACATACCAAGCGCTCATTTGACCGCAATCTTCATTACCTGAAACACCATCAGGATCATTGTGATATAATTCAGTTAAAATTTGATGGACGCGCTCTTGTGTTTTATAAGGTCTATTTACAAAATTATAGAGATAAGCCATGTGGTGACTCGGTTCATTACCATGTGCATATTGCCCAATTAAACCTGTAATATCCGATTGGTCGCGTCCTGAAGTTTCTGTTTTCGCCGAAAATAATTCATCGAGTTTGGCTTCTAGCTTGTCTTTTCCACCGAGAAGTTTTATAAATCCTGATATATCTTGTGGGACATAAAAACTATACTGCCAAGCATTGGCTTCGGTATAATTAAAATTCACTTCATAAGGATCGAAAGGTGCAAACCATGTATTTCTGAATCGCCCTCTCATAAACTGCGTTTCAGGATCAAATACATTTTTATAATATTGCGCGCGTTGAGTGTAGGTTTTGTAATCTTCAATTTTACCCATTGCTTTTGCCATTTGCGCAATAGTCCAATCATCATAAGCATATTCTAAAGTTTTAGAAACTGATTCACTTTCTTCATCCACAGGGATAAACCCATATTTTTTATAGGCCTCTAATCCAAATTTATCTCTGGTCGCCGAATGTTTCATGGCGTTAAATGCCTTTTCCGTATCATAACCGCGAATCCCTTTTAAATACGCATCTGCAATTACTGGAACCGCATGGTAACCAATCATACAATCCGTATAATTTCCTGCTAAATCCCACATGGGCATAATGCCACCTTCATCGTATTTTGCTAAAAAGGTATTTATAAAATCGTTTGTTTTTTCTTGTTCTATAATGGTATAAAGTGGATGTGCCGCTCTGTACGTATCCCAAAGTGAAAACACGGTGTAATAATCAAAATCCGCAGTATGAATTTCTAAATCCATGCCTCTGTAACGACCGTCAACATCTTGATAACGATTTGGTGCGAGCATGGTATGGTATAACGCCGAATAGAAATTTGTTTTTTTATCTAAGTCATTACTTTCAATAACTATTTTTTCCAATTGCTTTTCCCAAAAATCTTGAGCTGTTTTTTTTACTTGCTCAAAAGTTTGATTTCCTATTTCTCCTTCAAGATTTTTTCTTGCACCTTCAATATCAACAGCAGAAATTCCGACTTTAATATAAATAGGTTCGTTATTAGGGTTTATAAAATTAAGAGCGGTTCGTCTTGCACCAGGCATTCCTTTTTCTAAAGGCGATTGTAACACGTCGTTAAAAGGATGGGATGTTTTTATCACATAAAATAAACGTTGGTCTTTTGCCCAAGCTTCCGAATGTCTGTAACCAACAATTTCAGTATTAGAGATCTTATCAATTTTGGCATCTAAAACTTTATCACGATGCTCTAAATCGAGAATAACATATTGATTATCTTTTGAAGGAAATTGATATTTATGAATACCACTGCGTTTTGAAACGGTGAGTTCTACATCAATATTGGTAGCGTCTAAATGTACTTTATAATAACCAGGTTCTGCTGTTTCATTATCATGAGAGAAATGCGCACGATAGCCTGCTTTTCCATCTGCTCCGTTATTAAAAACTTGTTTGTTTGTTGGCATTAAAAGGACGTCGCCATAATCACTAATTCCTGTGCCGCTTAAATGTGTGTGCGAAAAACCATAGATGTATTCATCTGAATAATGATAACCAGAGCAACCATCCCAGCCTTCTAATCTGGTATCTGGACTCAACTGCATCATCCCAAATGGCATTGTAGCACCAGGATACGTATGGCCATGACCTCCGGTACCAATAAAGGTATTTACGTAATTTATTAGTGGCTGGTCTTTTTGAGCTGTGGTAATTGACGATGAATCTTTGCAACTTACTAATAGAACAAGTGCAATTAAAAAGGCGGTTAGTTTAGAGTTCATCAAAAAGATTGTTAATTTTAATGCATCTAATATAGTAAAATGCATTTCAAAACTTTCTTTGGTCTTATAATTTTATCTGTTTTTCTATTCAGTTGTAACCAAGACCAAAATCAATTAGTTGAATCTCAAATTATTCCAATACCGATTTCTACAGAGGTAATTAATGCTGTTTTTGTTTTAAATAAAGATACAGGTATTTCTTTACCAGATGATTTTAGTATCAGTGCAAACTTTCTAAAATCTTTTATAGCTTCAGGAAGTGGTATTGAACTAAAATCTGGAAACGATATCATTTTTGTTAAAGATAAAACCATGAAACCAGAGGGTTATAGGTTGAGGATTTCAAAAGATAATATTGAAATAACAGCAGCAACAGACCAAGGAGCATTTTATGCAGTACAGTCTTTACGTCAATTACTACCAGCTAGTTTTGAAAGCGGAACTTTTAATGACAAAAAAGTTGAAATACAATCGGTAATTATTAATGATGTACCAGAATTTAGATATAGAGGTATGCATCTCGATGTGGCACGACATATGTTTTCCGTAGATTTTATTAAAAAATATATTGATGCTTTAGCGCTGTTAAAGATGAATACCTTTCATTGGCATTTAACCGAAGATCAAGGTTGGCGCATTGAAATTAAAAAATATCCAAAACTACAAGAAATTGCAGCTTACAGAAACGAAACTTTAATTGGGCACTACAGCGATCAACCGCACCAGTTCGATGGTAAGCGTTATGGAGGTTTTTACACACAAGACGACGTTAAGGAGATTGTGGCTTATGCAACCGCACGTTTTGTAACGGTAATTCCAGAAATTGAAATGCCTGGTCATAGCCAAGCAGCTATTGCTGCGTATCCGCAATTAGGTTGCACAGGAGAACAAGTTGAGGTCGCTACTAAATGGGGAGTTTTTGAGGATATTTATTGTACAAAAGATGAAACTTTTAATTTTCTTGAAGACGTTTTGGATGAAATTTTAGAACTTTTTCCTAGTGAGTATATTCATATTGGAGGTGACGAAGCACCAAAAACACGATGGAAAACTTGTAGCCACTGTCAACAAAAAATTAAAGATGAAGGCTTAAAGGATGAGCACGAATTACAAAACTATTTCATTACTAGAATGGAAAAATATTTAAATTCTAGAGGCCGACAAATAATTGGTTGGGATGAAATTCTTGAAGGTGGTTTAGCACCAAATGCAACGGTTATGTCGTGGCGAGGTACGGAAAGTGCCATTGAAGCTGCTAAACAAAAACACGATGTGGTAATGACACCAACATCACATTGCTATTTTGATTATTACCAATCTGATAATGATAAAGAACCATTGGCCATTGGTGGGTTTATACCCTTAGAGAAAGTCTACGATTTTAATCCGATTCCTGAAGAATTAACAGCAGAGGAAGCTGAATATATAATGGGAGTTCAGGGCAACATCTGGACAGAATATATGCCAAATGAAGCTCAAGTAGAATATATGGCTTTTCCAAGAATGCTTGCTATGAGCGAAGTGGCTTGGTCGCAACCAGATCAAAAAGACTATAAAAATTTTGTATCGCGATTAGAACATTTTCATAAGCGATTAGAAGCGTTAGATATTAATTATGCGAATCATTTGTATGAGATTGAAGGCGAATTAGTTTCTAAAAATGGAAAACCTTATTTTGAATTGAACACTATCACCGAAGGCAAAACAATTCGTTATACCACAGATGGATCAGAACCTATAATAAGTTCAGAAGTGTACACGACTAAAATTCCTATTGTAAAAAGTACAGTTTTAAAAGTGGCTGTTTTTAATTCTGAAAAACGACTTGGTAAGATTTTTATACGAGAAATTAATTTACATAAGGCAGTTGGCAAAAATATCACCATTAACAAAGAGCCAAGCAAAGCTTATATGGGAAGCGGGCCAGAAGGTTTAATAAATGGTATTAATGGAAGTAACACAAGATTTGGTGATAAAGAATGGTTAGGTTTTTCTGGAGATGACATTGAAGTCACCATTGATTTCGGTGAAGTAACAGAAATAAATAGAATCTCAACACGCTTTCATAACGGAAACGGACAATGGATTTATGCTCCAAAGCAAATTTATCTTGAATTTATAATCGATGATGGTTCTATTGTTACTGATAGCATACATCTTGAAAGTCAAACTGAACATATAATCACAGAGTTTAATTATGATTTTGTAACACCAAAAAATTTAGATGTAAAAGTAAAACAGGTCACTTTAAAGATACCAAATTATGGCATAATTGAAGAAGGCAAACAAGGAGCAACAAATAAAGCTTGGACTTTTATTGATGAGATTATTGTGAACTGAGAACACGCCTAAAGTCTCCCAAGGGGTGTAAAAGTTAAAATTAAAAGAATAACCAATACTAAATATTCCTGCCTTTGCAGGAACTAAAGATGAAATTAGAAATCTGTGCCAATTCATACCAATCGGCAAAAAATGCTCAAGAAGCAGGTGCACATCGTATAGAATTATGCCAAGAACTTTCCGTTGGTGGTGTTACACCTTCGTATGGTTTGTTAAAACAAGTGATTGAAAATTTAGACATTCCTGTATTCGTTTTAATACGATCACGAAGTGGTAATTTTGTGTATTCGGATGCTGAATTTAAAACCATGAAAAATGACATTCAACTCTGTAAAGATTTAGGTTGTCAAGGTATAGTTTCGGGTGTTTTAAATGCTGATAAAACCATAGACTTAAAACGAACAATAGAACTTGTAGAATTATCAAAACCTTTAGCATTTACGTTTCATAGGGCTTTTGATGCCGTTGCCAATCCAAAAGAAGCTTTAGAACAATTAATAGATTTAGGAATAGATCGCGTATTAACGTCTGGACAAGAAACATCAGCAGAACTAGGTATAGATTTAATAAAAGAACTCAATAAAATATCAAACGGCAGAGTCACGATTTTAGTAGGAGGAGGTGTTTCGGCAAAAAATGCAGCTAAATTTAAAGCCGCTGGTTTAGATGAAATTCACGCGTCAGCTTCGACTACAATTAAAGCCGATGATGCTCTGTTTTCGTTACCATTAACCTATTCTGATCCTCAAAAAATTAAAGCCATTTTAGATGCGATATAGTACACTCAAGGTCTTTTTCTTTTTAAGATTAAAATTTAATCCTAATGTTAGTTCGAGTAATTTTGAGGTAAGAAAAATTGTATCGAGAACTCTTTTATTGGGTTCTGTTTTTCTATTAGCAAGTTGCCAACCAAAATACGACGTGCCTGTAACAATAGATTTGCATAACAATTGGCAATTCAAAAAAGTAACAGATTCTGTTTGGCAATCAGCAACCGTTCCTGGTAACGTGCATTCCGATTTATTAGATCAGAAACGCATTGAAGATCCATTTATTGGTGATAACGAAAAAGATGTTCAGTGGATTTCTGAAGTCGATTGGGAATACAAAACCATAGTCTCTTTAGATAAAAAAATCCTTCAAAAGAAAAACATAGACCTTAATTTTGAAGGTTTAGATACGTATGCGTCGGTATTTTTAAATGATAGTTTAATTCTAAAAACCAATAATGCGTTTAGAGGATGGAATGCAGATATAAAGTCGCTCTTAAAACCAGAAAACGAACTTAGAATTTTATTTGAAGCGACTTCAAAATTTGAAAACGCAGAAAAAGAAAAACTAGCCTATGAATTACCCGAAGGCGAACGTATTTTTACACGAAAAGCTCAATTTCAATATGGTTGGGATTGGGGACCGAAGTTAAACACAAGTGGTATTTGGAGACCAATTAAATTGGTGGCTTGGAATGATTTTAAGATTGATAATATTTATGTCAGACAGATAAAATTAAACGATTCAATTTCTTCACATAAAGCTGAAATTAGCTATAATGCAAAAGGTAATTTAGGTCTAATTTATGAGATTTACGTTAATGACTCCTTGATTAAAGAAAAAAATTATAATACATCAAATTATAATTCTGGCATTCCTTTTCAAATTAAAAACCCAAAGCGTTGGTGGCCACATAATCTAGGTGACCCTTATTTATATAATATTAAAGTTATAGTAAAGGATAGGAATAAAATATTAGACAGCATTTCAGTTAAAAAAGGACTTAGAACCATTGAATTGGTCACCGAAAAAGACAGCATCGGTGAATCCTTTTATTTCAAAGTAAATGATGTACCTGTTTATGCAAAAGGAGCGAATTACATTCCACAAAATAGTTTTCAAAATAAAGTTACAGACGAACATTATAAAAAATTATTAAACGATGTGGTTGGTGCCAACATGAATATGCTCAGAGTTTGGGGAGGTGGCATTTATGAGAATGATATTTTTTACGATTTATGTGACAAAAAGGGAATCTTAGTTTGGCAAGATTTTATGTTTGCCTGTGCTATGTATCCCGGTGATTCAGATTTTTTAGAGAATGTAAAGCAAGAAGCAGAAGACAATGTAAAACGACTAAGAAATCACGCATCAATTGCCTTATGGTGTGGTAATAATGAAAACTCAGAAGGTTGGCATCGTTGGGGCTGGCAAGCCGATAGACCCCAAGCAGAGAAAGCCGAAATTTGGAATAATTATCTCAAAGTATTTGACTCGATTTTACCAAATACAGTAGCAGGTTTAACAGACACCAATTATTGGGAAACCTCACCAAAATATGGAAGAGGAAATCCTAAATATAAAGCCGATGGTGATGCACACGATTGGTGGGTTTGGCACGATGCCTACCCATTTGAACATTTAGAAGACAACGTGCCACGTTTTATGAGTGAGTTTGGGTTTCAGTCGTTTCCTAGTTATGAAACGATTCGGTATATCAATCAAAGTGATAGTATAGAGATGTCTTCTGATGGTTTTAAGAATCATCAAAAACATGTGCGAGGTTTCGAATTGATTGATACCTATATGAAACGCGATTTTCCTGTTCCGGATACTGCAGAAGATTATGTGTATATAAGTCAGCTATTGCAAGCCTACGGAATTACGAAAGGTATAGAAGCGCAACGACGAGCAAAACCTTATAATATGGGAACACTCTATTGGCAGCTCAACGATTGTTGGCCAGCGGTTTCATGGAGTAGTATGGATTATTTTGGTAATTGGAAAGCGCTGCATTACAAAACCAAACGTAGTTTTGATAATATTTTGGTGTCTTCAAAAATTGAAAATGAGATTTTAAAAACTTGGATCGTTAATGATAAAATGACCTCTGTAGAAGGGAATCTTCAGCTTAAGTTAATAGATTTTAATGGTAATATACTTTGGGAAGATTCAAAAATTGTGATTGCTCAAGCAAACGCTAGTGCTTTAAAATATCAATTAGATGTAAATGCATTTAAGATTAATAAAGCGGATGTGGTTTTGGTTTCAAAGTTTAATAATAAACAAGCGTTATACTATTTAGTAAAGCCAAAAGATTTAAATCTTAAAATCACTGAAATTAAAACAATAATTACAAAAACTAAAGACGGTTTTGATATAGAGTTACAAAGTGAAACACTTCAAAAAGACGTCTTTTTACACACAAAGGCAAAAGGTCATTTTTTAGATAATTTCTTTGATTTACTTCCAAATGAAAAAATTATAATTCATTTTAAAACAGATACAGAAACACTTGAAGATTTAGAGCTAAAAACCTTTAACACTTTCATAAGATAAGCGGCAGACCTTATGTTTATCTTTAATTTTTAAATAACGCATATGATTCGTTGGGTAATTTTTATAGTTTTAATAGGTATAGCAGATTTTTATGCTTTTCAATCGCTTAGAACTATCACAAAAAGTAATTTGTGGTATGCTTTTTATTGGCTGTTTACGTTGGTTATAGTCGGCAATTTTATAATTCAGTTTTATAGTTTTAGTCGCAGTAATGGTTTTTCTCAATCTAATTCTTTAGCCGTTGGTTTGCTAATAGCTTTGGTTGTGCCAAAATTGTTGGTAATAGCTATAATGTTTGGTGAAGATGTTTTAAGACTTCCACAAGGTTTATATAGTTATTTTATGCAAGATAGTGGCTCTAGTACAACTATTAAGCATGTACCAGAAAGGCGAAAATTTATCAGTAAAATTGCGCTTGGTGTTGCGGCTGTGCCTTTTTATCTATACTTTATGGTATGTATAAAGGGAAGTATAATTTTAAGGTTTTAAAATACACGCTTCATTTTGAAGACTTACCTACTGCTTTTGATGGTTATAAACTGACACAGATAAGCGATGTGCATTCTGGTAGTTTTGATAATGTAGAAAAGGTGAGCTATGCCATAGATTTAATTAATGAGCAGCACTCTGATGTTATACTATTTACAGGTGATATGGTGAATAATAAGGCTAGTGAAATGGATCCTTTTATAGATATTTTTAAAAAATTAAAGGCAAAAGATGGCTTGTTTTCTGTTTTAGGAAACCACGATTATGGTGATTATATTAACTGGAATACAAAAGAAGAGAAGAAACAAAATCTTGAAGATTTAAAAGCACTACAAAAAGATATAGGTTTTGATTTATTGCTAAACGAAAATAGATTTATAGAGAAAGATGGCGAACGTATCGCTTTAATTGGAGTAGAAAATTGGGGTATTGGTGGTTTTAAAAAAGCAGGAGATTTAAAAAAAGCATCAAGCAAGGTTGATAAAGACGATTTTAAAATACTGATGACTCACGATCCAAGCCATTGGAACGAAGAAGTTATTAATGATGCATACCATTACCATTTAACATTAAGTGGACATACACATGGTATGCAGTTTGGTATTGAAATACCTGGCTGGTTTAAATGGAGTCCGGTAAAGTGGCGCTATAAGCATTGGGCTGGTATTTATAAAGAATTGGGTCAATATATAAACGTAAATAGAGGGTTTGGTTATTTGGCTTTTCCGGGTCGTGTTGGTATTTGGCCAGAAATTACTGTGATTGAGCTCAAAAAAGGAAAGAAACCTGTTTAATTATTTATAAATGCGTATTTTTATATAACTAGCTTACAACTTACTAAGGCTTTTTGTCTAAAACGTAAGTAGGTTTAAGTAATATGTTTGACTAAAAACTATAATGTATGTCAAAATTTGGGGAATTAATAGATATAGAAATACCTGTCCTATTAGACTTCTATACAGATTGGAATGATGAGTCTGTTGCAATGCATCCTGTACTAAGAGATGTTGCTGCTGCGTTGGGTGACAAAGCTAAAGTTATTAAAATCGACGTTGATAAAAACAAGGATTTAGCAGAGGCGCTACGTGTTAAAGGACTACCAACCTTAATTATATATAAAAAGGGTGAGATGAAATGGCGTCACAGTGGTGCTCAAGATGCTGATACAATTATAGGTGTTATTCAAGATTATATTTAAAACCTTTGTATTACAATCTAAATCACTTAGCGTGTTTTTGAGGTGATAAAAATAGTATGGAGAACAATTTAGAAACTAAAATTATCCTTCTAAATACAAACTTTTAATTGTTAACCGAAAAATTGACTATTAGAGGTGCATTTTATTAAAATAAACATTGGATTATTTAAAGTGTAATGGCTTTAAATTTAAACCCCTTTGCGCTATAATGTTCTAAAACTTGAGGTAGTACTTTCTTTAAGTTATATGATGCTTTTATACTGTCATGAAAAACGATGATACTGCCTTCTTTTGCTGCAGAGGTAATATTATTTAAGCAGGTTGCGTTACTTACAGACTTGTCCCAATCATAAGATAGAACATCCCATAGTACAATTTTGTATCCTAATTTGAGTATTTCTTTACTCTGTTTTACTTTAAATTTTCCGTAAGGTGGTCTAAACAGTTTTTTGTTAGACTCTATTTTGGAGCTTATTTTTAAGCTTTTAGATGTAATTATGGCTTCTGTTAATAAAACATCTTTTACATAATTTTTGGTCTTATGTTTCCAGCCTTTTAAGTGGTTGTACGTGTGATTACCAATAGCATGTTTATTATTAAGTATGCGCTCAAAAATCTCAGGATGTTTATTAATATTATTACCAATGCAAAAAAAGGTAGCCTTAGCATTATAGGTATCTAACGTTTGCAATACCCAGTCTGTGATTTCTGGTGTTGGGCCATCATCAAAGGTTAAGTAAATAATGCGTTCTGTTGTGCTAACATTCCAGACAAAACTAGGAAATAATGTCTTTACAAAACCAGGTGTTTTAGCTGGAATGATTTGCATATACTATTTTAATTTTCTGGTGAAATAGCCGTACTATCTCTTAATATAGAATTAAGATCTAAATCTTCGCGTCGCACAGGTGCTTCCTCTTCTGATGGCCCCATTAAGGGGTCAAATAGTTTTAAATAATTATTAAACTTTCTACTTTCTTCTAAAGCAAAATCTTCATCATTATAAATAACCAAAATATCTACAAGCGCCCTGTAACGTTGAATATCTGTATAAATTTCCTCTATTAAACGATTTTGGTTTTCTAAAGAAAGGGTACTTAAATAACTTAGATTTTCTTGGTACTTAATGGTGACATCTTTATAGAGTTTTCGTCCCTTTTCTAGGTTGCCAACTTCATAATAAGCACTGATGTAAGGTTCTAATAATGAGTAAAACCCAAATTTATCTACAGGCATTTTTTGCATGGCTAAATCAGCCATTTCTTCAGCTTTATCTAGTTTATTTTCATTAATTAGCTGTTCTATTAATCTTGCAATATTACCTCTGTAGGTAATACTGTTTCTTCGGGTTTCAATATCATGGTAGATATCTTCATCGCTTCCGCCCCAGTTCCATGTTTTTACTTTTTCATACATTAAATCTGCATCAACTCGGCCCATATCGTAAGGGTTGGCTTTATCTATTGCCGTTTTTATAGGCACTAGTTTATAGCACATGCCATCTAGTTGAAGGTAGTCTTTTAGCCAAATATAATCTTCAGCACCAAATGCACCACCTGTAAAATAAATGGGGCGTTCCCAATTATTATTAGCGACAATGTCTAACATTAATAGACGATTCTTATAAATAGAATTTGTACCAATCGTAGTAAAAAGGTTGTCCTCTATTTTAGCTGCATCTTTAGAGTTTACAATGCCATTTTTAAGTACCATTTCTTTGTTAACCGGAATGCTAATATTTTTAGTAGGAAAATAATTAGTATTCTGTAAATACTTAGGGTATCTGTTAGGGTCCTCACCACGTTTCTCTAAAACATATTTAAGCTTAGTACTTGGTTTTTCGCTAGAAACAAAGTCCATAAATGAATTAATATCTAGTGTGTCGCTAGCAATTTTATCATTTATTTCTTTGTAAATAATAACATCTCTTGTGCCTGCTCTGTATTGCTCGTGCACTAATTGTGATGGTATTGGGTCGCTTTCGTAAGCTTTACGTTTCATTTGGTCTATATACCAATCTGTTTGAAAAAGACTTGTATTTACCACTCTAACATCTGTACGTACTCCTTCAATTTCTTGTAGATACCATAATGGGAACGAATCGTTATCTCCAATGGTGAACAAAATGGCGTTTGGTGCACAAGATTCTAAATATTTTCTAGCCATAGCATTAGCTGTGTATTTACCAGATCTATCATGGTCATCCCAGTTATTTGCCGCTAAAACACCAGGCACAATAATTAAACATGCTAAGGTAATAGTAGGTGCTAAAAGCTTGGTTTTAATTCTAGAGTTTAAAAAATCATAAATGGCATAAACGCCGAAGCCTATCCATATAGCAAAGACATAAAAAGAGCCTACCACAGAATAGTCGCGTTCTCTAGGTTCAAACGGTCTAACATTAGTATAAAACTGTATGGCGATACCAGTAAGTAAAAAGAATACTAATAACACCCAAAAGCGTTTGGCATCACTAAATAATAAAAATAAGAAGCCAATTAAACCTAATATTAGGGGTAAAAAATAATAGGTGTTTCTAGCTTTATTTTCTAATACGTCTGCTGGTAAATTATCTTGAGATATGCCAATATGTAATTGGTCTATAGCATTAATACCGGATATCCAATTGCCATTAAAATCGTCATATTTACCTTGTACATCATTCTGTCTTCCGGTAAAATTCCACATAAAATAACGCCAATACATATAGCCAAATTGGTATTGAAACATGTACATAACGTTATCAATAGCAGATGGTTTTTCTATTTCTAAATATTGCTGCCCATAAGTTCTAAGAAATTTATCATAACCTTCATAATCAATTTCACCTTTGGCAACTCGCATTCTAAAATCATTAATAACCTGATCTATTTGTCTCTTTTGTTGTAAAGCGTATTGTTGTGCTTGCTCATCTGTTAAACCAGCATTAAAAGCTTCGTTATATTGGCTAGTTTGAAAACTTGGATCTACTTTAAAATCTATAAGACCTGTAAACATCATATAGTTTTTAGCATGTTCGCTACTCCACATTCTTGGTAACAATGCCGCATGTTTATGGTTATAATTTTGTTTGCTCTCTTTCCAATCGTTTATGATTTCATATTTGCCTGTTTCTTTATTTCGCTCATAATTTTTCTTGTCATCTACAAATGCATTTTCTTCATCCTGGCCAGAGTAAATTTCGGTAAATTGAGGGCCAAAAAATAAATGTGTCTCAGGGTATTGTTCTAAATTATAATAAGCTAATAATTCTCTAGCATCAGAAGGATCGTTTTCATTTATAATAACCTGGGCGTTTGCTCTAATTGGTAACATCATCCAAGAAGAAAAACCAATAAAAATAAACATAAGGCATAATACGAGTGTGTTAATGTGTTTTAAGCCTTTGGTACGCGTATAATTTAGTCCAAAATAGAACAGCGCAATAACAAGTAGTGCTGTAATTATAGTACCAGAATTAAACGGTAAACCAATAGAGTTTACAAAGAATACTTCGAGATATCCAAATAGCTTTAGTGTAGATGGAAGCAATAATTTAAATATAAAAAGAAGTATTGCCGCAGATACGATGTTGGCAATTATAAAACCTTTAACCGTAACTGTTTTGTAATTTTTAAAATAATAAATAAGGCCAATAGCAGGTATGGTTAGTAAGCCCATAAAGTGTACTCCAAACGAAAGGCCAATAACAAAGGCGATTAAAATTAACCAACGGTTACCTCTTGGTTTGTGCATGTCTTGTTCCCAGCGTAGAGCTAAATAGAACATTACTGCCATAATAAGCGTTGCCATAGCATAGACTTCTGTTTCTACAGCGTTAAACCAGAATGAATCGGTAAACGTAAATGCTAAACTACCAACTAAAGCACTTCCTAAAATCGCGTGACCTTTACTTGTATTACTATCTTTTTTGTACTTAGTAAGTTTAACAAGTAGTATGCTAATGGTCCAAAACATAAAGAGAATTGTAAATGCACTAGACACGGCACTCATCATATTCATTATCATACCTATTTGTGAAGGCTCTAAAGCAAATACAGAGAAAAATGCACCCATCATTTGAAAAAGTGGTGCTCCAGGTGGGTGTCCAACTTGTAACTTAGACGATGTTAGAATATATTCACCAGCATCCCAATAGCTTACGGTGGGTTCAATAGTAAGAGCATATACTACAAATGCTACGGTAAAAGCTATCCACCCTAAAACGGTGTTCCACTTTTTAAAGTTAAAATCTGTCATGAAAAACGTTATTGTTAGCGCAAGCGAATTTACTAATTATTACGGTATAGCCTACGTTTTTAAGTTAACGTTAAGTTATTTCAATTATTTTGCTGTTTTTTTTTGCTTAAGTGAAACTTTGTTATAAATTTGCAAACTCAATTTAAGAGATTGGCCTATGGTGTAACTGGTAACACATCTGTTTTTGGTGCAGAAGAGTCTAGGTTCGAAACCTAGTGGGCCAACAAAAAAACCTAATCGCAAGATTAGGTTTTTTTTATATGCTTAATTGATCTCCTTTAAATTTTAAAAGTAATTACAGGTCGTTTAGCATGGTTTACTAAATCTTCACTTAAACTACCATTAAAAAAGTGTGCTATACCTTGTCGGCCATGAGTACTTATACCAATTAAATCGGCATCTAAATCTTTTGAGAAATTTAAAATACCATTTTCAACAGAAGTGTCATTATGAATGTGAATGGAATAATTTTTAAACGACTGGCTAGATATAAAATCAGTAATTCTAGATTTAGCCTCGTATGTTGTTAAAAAATTATTTGCAGTATTTACCATTAATAAATAAATTTCTGCATTAAAAGCTTTAGCAAAAGTTACTGCCTGCTCATATGTTTTTTTGTTATCATTTTTAAAATCAGAAGCAAACACAAATTTTGAAACATTAAATTGCGAATGCTCATTTTTAATAACGAGTACAGGTACGTCAGACGTTCTTACGACCTTTTCTGCATTAGAGCCTACAAACATTTCTTTTAGACCAGATGCGCCATGAGAGCCCATTACAATTAAATCTATATTAAATTCTTTACAAGAATCTTTAATCTCGTTAAACGTAATATCAGTTTTAACGGTTTCGTGAACCGTAATGCCCTCTAGGTAATCACTTTTCATTAAATCTTCAAACCTTTTGTGGGCTAGTTTCATAAAAAACAACGCTTCAGGCACATCACTATACGTACTGCCAGGATCTATTTGTTGCATTGGTATTTCCATCATATGCAATAAATAAATGGCTGCATTATGCTTCTTAGCTAACATTGCGGCAACTTTTAAGGCATTTTCTGCCTGTTCTGAAAAGTCTGTAGGAACGAGTATTTTCTTCATATTTATCAAAAATTAGTTAGTCTTATAAATTTAAGAAAATAATTCAACTTAAGGAAGCTTTGAAGAATCAATAAAAATATCGTATATTTGCACAGTTGTTTACAAAAATAAATATGCGAGAGGACGAAAAGTCCTCTCTTTTTATATCAAGAAATGTTCAAGAAAACGGTAGAAGACCAATTACAAGCTGCATTAGAGGAAAGGCAAGATTTATTTTTAATAGATTTTAGTTTGTCTGGGGATAATGCTATTCAAATTGTAATAGACGGTGATGATGGTGTATTGGTTGAAGATTGTATGTTTATAAGTAGAGCTATAGAGCATAATATAGATAGAGAAGAATTCGATTTTTCTTTAGAAGTACTATCATGTGGCGCAGCTACACCTTTAACATTGCCTAGGCAGTATCAAAAACATATAGGTAGAAATTTAGAAGTAAGCACTTTAGATCATCAAAATTTAGAAGGTGAACTTATTAGTGCAGATGACGAAGGTGTGGTTTTAAAGTGGAAAACAAGAGAGCCAAAACCAGTAGGAAAAGGAAAAGTAACAGTAACGAAAGAAGCTAGCATTACTTTTAAGAATATTAAAGAAGCAAAAGTTAAAATAAAATTTTAATTCACGATTAATTATGGAAAATGTAGCGTTAATTGAATCATTTTCAGAATTTAAGGACGACAAGTTAATAGACAGAGTTACGCTTATGGCGATTCTTGAAGATGTGTTACGTAATGCATTGAAGAAGAAGTATGGTGATGACGATAACTTTGATATTATTATAAATCCAGATAAAGGGGATTTAGAAATATGGAGAAACCGTATCGTTGTTGCAGACGGTGAGGTAGAAGAGCCAAATCAAGAAATTGAATTATCTGAAGCACAAAAAATAGAACCAGATTTTGAAGTTGGTGAAGATGTTGCAGAAGAAGTTAAGCTTATAGACTTAGGAAGACGTTCAATATTAGCATTAAGACAAAACTTAATTTCTAAAATTCACGAGCACGATAACACAAATATATATAAGCAGTTTAAGGAATTAGAAGGCGAAATATATACAGCAGAGGTGCATCATATTCGTCATAGAGCAATAATTTTGTTAGATGATGATGGTAACGAAATTATACTTCCAAAGGATAAACAAATTCCTTCAGACTTCTTTAGAAAAGGAGAAAACGTAAGAGGTATTATTGAAAGTGTAGAATTAAAAGGTAGCAAGCCAGCAATAGTAATGTCTAGAACATCACCATTGTTTTTGGAGAAATTATTTGAACAAGAAATTCCAGAAGTTTTTGATGGTTTAATTACCGTCAAAAAAGTGGTTCGTATTCCAGGAGAAAAAGCAAAAGTAGCAGTAGATTCTTACGATGATAGAATTGACCCTGTTGGTGCTTGTGTTGGTATGAAAGGTTCAAGAATTCATGGTATTGTACGTGAGTTAGGTAACGAAAACATCGATGTAATTAATTACACAAACAATATTCAGTTATTTGTAACCAGAGCTTTAAGTCCGGCAAGAGTAACATCGCTTAAGTTAGACGAAGAAACGATGCGTGCAGAGGTTTTATTAAAACCAGAAGAAGTATCTAAAGCCATTGGTAGAGGAGGCCACAACATTCGTTTAGCAGGCCAGCTTACAGGTTATGAGATTGACGTATTTAGAGAAGGTGCAGAAGAGGATGTTGAATTAAAAGAATTCTCTGATGAAATTGAAGCGTGGGTTATTGCAGAATTTAGCAAAGCTGGTTTAGATACTGCAAAAAGTATTTTAGAACAAGATGTTGTTGATTTAGTGAAGCGTACAGATTTAGAAGAAGAAACAATCGTAGAAGTTATTAGAATTCTACGCGAAGAATTTGAAGAATAATACCGTCTTAAATTTTTAAAATGTTGTTTATACATTTTGAAGTTGAATAGGTATACTATATATTTAAGTTATTTTACAGGCAATTTATGGCTCAAACAAGATTAAATAAAGTATTAAGGGAGTTAAATATCTCTATTGATCGCGCTGTGGATTTTTTAGAATCCAAAGGTGTAGAAATTGAGAAAAGTCCAAATACTAAAATTTCACAAGAGGTTTACGATACGCTATCTGATGAATTTCAGACAGATGCAACTAAACGTGAAAAAGCTCAGGAAGTAAGTGAGGCTAAACTCAAAGAAAAAGAAGAGCTTCGTGTAAAGCGCGAACGTGAAATTGAGGAAAAGCAAAAGAAACAAGAGGTTATAAAAGAAGCTGCTGTCGTTAAGGCTAAAGCTGAATTGAGTGGGCCAAAGCAAGTAGGTAAAATTGACTTAGATAAAAAACCTAAGGTTGAAAAGAAGGAAGAGCCTAAAATAGCTGAGGTTAAACCCGAACCTAAAGTTGAGAAAAAGGAAGCGCCAAAAGTAGAAAAGAAAGAAGCCCCTAAAAAAGAAGCTGAAAAACCTAAAGTAGAAAGTACTAAGGTTGAGAAAGTTGAGAAAGTGGCTAGAATTTCTGAAATTGAAAAGGTTGGTAAATTAGATGCCAAAAAGCCTCCTGTAAAAGCAACCCCTAAAAAAGAAGAACCTACTGCACCAACTGAGCCCGTAGAAGAAACTTTAAAAACACAGTACAAAAAACTTACTGGCCCTGTAACTACAGGTAAAAAAATAGATCTTTCTCAATTTAATAAACCTAAAAAGAAGAAAGAAGATAAGCCAGCAGCAGGTGATGCTAATAAGCGCAAAAGACGTAGAATTAGTAAAGCCGGTGATACTGCAACTCCTAGACCAAATTTTGATAACAGACGAGGTGGTGGCAAAGGAAGACCTGGTGCGCCAGCAAGACCTAAAGTTGTAAAAGAGGAGCCTACTGAAGAAGATGTTCAAAAACAAATCCGTGAAACTTTAGAAAAACTTCAAGGTAAGTCTAATAAAGGTAAAGGAGCAAAGTATAGAAGAGAGAAAAGAGATCAACACCGTCAACAAACAGAAGTTGATCAAGAAATTGCAGCAGCAGAGAGTAAAACCATTAAAGTTACAGAGTTTGTTACTGTAAGTGAAATGGCTACTATGATGGAAGTTGGTGTAACTCAAGTTATCTCAGCATGTATGTCATTAGGTATGATGGTGACCATGAACCAAAGGTTAGATGCAGAAACATTAACAATAGTTGCTGAAGAGTTTGGTTATGGTGTAGAATTTATTACTGCGGATATAGAAGAATCTATTGAAGATATAATTGATGATCCAAAAGACTTAATAGAGCGTGCTCCCATCGTTACAGTTATGGGTCACGTAGATCATGGTAAAACATCTTTATTAGATTACATACGTCAAGAAAATGTTATAGCTGGCGAGTCTGGTGGAATTACACAGCACATTGGTGCTTATGGTGTAGAGTTAGAAGGTGGTCAAAAAATCGCATTCTTAGATACGCCAGGTCACGAAGCCTTTACAGCGATGCGTGCTCGTGGTGCACAAGTTACAGATATAGCTATTATTGTAGTGGCTGCTGATGATGCCATTATGCCACAAACAAAAGAAGCGATTTCTCATGCACAAGCTGCAGGTGTCCCTATTGTATTTGCTATAAACAAAATAGATAAACCAGATGCAAATCCTGAAAAAGTAAAAGAAGGATTAGCACAAATGAACCTTTTAGTAGAAGATTGGGGTGGTAAAATTCAATCTCATGATATATCTGCAAAAATGGGTACAGGGGTAAAAGAATTACTTGAAAAAGTATTACTAGAAGCCGAATTACTAGAGCTAAAAGCTAATCCTAACAAGCCAGCAGTTGGTACAGTAGTAGAAGCTTATTTAGATAAAGGTAGAGGTTACGTGTCTACCATTTTAGTACAAGCAGGTACATTAAAAGTTGGTGATTACGTATTAGCTGGTAAAAACAGTGGTAAAGTTAAGGCAATGCAAGATGAGCGTGGCCAAGATGTTGCTCAAGCAGGTCCTGCAACACCAGTATCTATACTTGGTTTAGACGGAGCCCCTCAAGCAGGTGATAAATTTAATGTTTTCCAAGACGAGCGTGAAGCAAAACAAATTGCAACAAAACGTACACAATTACAACGTGAGCAATCTGTTAGAACACAACGTCATATTACATTAGATGAAATAGGACGTCGTATTGCACTTGGTGATTTCCAAGAGCTTAATATTATTCTTAAAGGTGATGTCGATGGTTCTGTGGAGGCTTTAACAGATTCTTTCCAGAAATTATCTACTGAAGAAATACAAGTTAACATTATACATAAAGGTGTTGGTGCTATTACAGAAAGTGATGTATTGCTCGCAACAGCATCAGACGCGATTATTGTTGGCTTCAATGTAAGACCAGTTGGTAATGCAAGAATGATTGCAGATAAAGAAGAAATTGATATCAGAACATACTCAATTATTTATGCTGCCATTAATGATCTTAAAGACGCTATGGAAGGTATGTTATCTCCAGAAGTTAAAGAAGAGATTACAGGTACTGCAGAAATCAGAGAAATCTTTAAAGTTTCTAAAATTGGAAATATTGCGGGTTGTATGGTTATGAATGGTAAAATCTTTAGAAACTCTGGCATTCGTATTGTAAGAGATGGTGTTGTAGTACATACAGGTACACTAGAAGCTTTAAAGCGATTTAAAGATGACGTTAGAGAAGTTACAAAAGGTTATGACTGTGGTATGCAAATTAAAGGTTATAACGACATTAAAGAAGGTGACGTTATAGAAGCATTCCAAGAGGTAGAAGTGAAGAAAAAGTTGAAATAGACTTTCATATACATCAAAAAAAAGGAGACCAATTGGTCTCCTTTTTTAGTTTAATTAGCTTAAATTAATTTTTATCAATTTTGGGTTGTAAAATATTAGCATACATGTATTTTTTCTTAACCTTTACTAAAGCTCTATCTGCTTCAAGGCGTGTTGCAAAATTACCAACCCATACTTTGTAGTTTGGTGTATTCCAAACGATATTTACAGGCCATTCATTGTAAGTGTTTAAAAAGTCAGATTTAATTTTTTGTGCAATATCTAAATCTACACTTTGGTCTATCTGTATTTTATAAATAGTCGTCGTTTTAATATCTTTTTTATACTCTAACAGCTTATCTATATCTTTATCTTGCTCAATGACTACTTGTGCTGCTTGTGCTTTTATGCAAAGCGAAAAACCTAAAGCAAAAACGGATAAAGCTAAATGTTTGATTTTTAATGTCATATTTTTATTATTTAATACAAAGGTATGTTATTCAACGAAAATCGTATAAAAATGTTATTTAGAATTATTATAAATTGATTATTAACAGTTCGTCAACATTTATAAAATCGACTTTATATCTTATTTTTGCATAGGATTTAAAGAACACATTTTTTCACAATTTTAATGAAAAAATCGTACCAAAGTTTAGAAGATAATTCAACTAACAATATGAAACAGGTGATTTACCGTAATTTAACATCAAGAATTCTTAGTCTAGGTTTCGTTTTATTACTTACGTTTTCTTCCTCGCTTACTGCTCAAGAGGGCGATGCAGAAAAGGGAAAGAAGCTTTACGGAGTAAATTGTGCATCGTGTCACAAGCTCGACAAGAGAATGACTGGCCCGGCTTTACGTAATGTAGAAGCAAGGCTTTACGAAGATGAGGGTTTAGATAGAGCATGGCTTAATACGTGGATTAAGAATAGTGCTGGGCTCATAAAGTCTGGTGATGCTTATGCTAATAAAATTTATAAAGAATATAATGGAGTTGCCATGACTGCGTTTCCGCAGTTTAGTGACCAAGATATCTCAGATATTCTAGCCTATACGGCACAGCCAAAACCAACTCCTCCTGTTATTGTAGACAACGGTCCAATAGATGGTGGTGGTCAAGGCGACAGTACTTCAAATGAATTAATTCTTGGTGCATTAGCATTATTGTTTGCTTTATTGGCAGGTGCTTTAGTACTTGTAAATAAAACCCTTAATCGTTTTGCAGATGCTAAAGGTATAGATGTTGTTGTAGACGAGAAAAGAACCCCATTATGGAAGGTGTTTGCGCAAAACCAATTTTTAGTTTTAGTAACCACTATTTTATTTTTATTGGCAAGTGCTTATTTTGTTTACGGTGCTTTTATGTCTGTAGGTGTAGATCAGGGATACGAGCCCGTGCAACCTATACATTATTCGCACAGAATACACGCTGGTGAAAATGCAATAGATTGTAAGTATTGTCACTCATCTGCTAGAGTAAGTAAGCATTCAGGGATTCCTTCTTTAAATATCTGTATGAATTGTCATAAGTCAATTGGTGCGGTAGCAGATGCTACTCAAGCAGAAGGTATTAATGAGTATGGTGTAGATTATAACTCTGAAATCCAAAAGCTTTACAAAGCTGTTGGTTGGGATGAAGATACGCAATCGTACACAGGTGAAACAAGTCCTGTTAAATGGATCCGTATTCACAATTTACCAGACTTTGCATATTTTAATCACTCTCAGCACGTTTCTGTTGCTGGTGTAGAGTGTCAAACATGTCATGGTCCTGTTGAAGAAATGGAAATTATGTACCAGCATTCACCACTAACAATGGGTTGGTGTATTAACTGTCACAGAGAAACAAATGTGAAAGTTGAGGGTAATGAATATTATACTAAGATTCACGAAGAATTATCAAAAAAGTATGGTGTTGAGCAATTAACAGCTGCTCAAATGGGTGGATTAGAATGTGGTAAGTGTCATTACTAAGTCATAATCTTAGAGGTAACTGACTTGTCGGAAAATTCTAATTTAAGAGTAAATAAATCTAAAGTTACTGTGAAGCTGAAAGTAATTGAAGTTTAGCAGAAAAAATAATAAGAAGTAATTCAAAATTATATGTCATCAAACAAGAAATACTGGAAAAGTGTTGAAGAGCTAAACGAAAATAGTTCTATTGTTGAGACGCTACAACAAAATGAATTTGTAGAAGCAATTCCAACAGATGAGTTTTTAGGGGATAAAGAGTCTTTAGAGTCTTCTTCTACCTCGCGTCGTGATTTCTTAAAATACGTAGGTTTTAGTACAGCTGCCGCTTCATTAGCAGCTTGTGAGGGCCCAGTAATTAAGTCAATTCCTTATGTAGTACAGCCTAACGAAATTATTCCTGGCGTTGCTAACTACTATGCAACAACAATTGCAAATGGATTTGATTTTGCTAGTGTTTTAGTGAAAACAAGAGAAGGAAGACCTATTAAAATTGAGAATAATACAGATGCTGCTACAAATGGTATTGCAAATGCCAGAGTTAATGCGTCGGTTTTGGGTTTATATGATAGTCTTAGAGTGAAAGCACCAATGAAAGGTGATTCAGAAATCTCTTGGAGTACATTTATGTCTGAGACAACTTCAAAAATTAATACACTTAGTGATGTTAAAGAAATTGTGTTTTTAACACAAACTTTAGCGAGTCCATCTACACATAAATTATTAGCAGAATTTAAAGAAAAATACGGTAACGTACGCCATGTAGTGTATGATGCTGTTTCAGAATCTGCTGCTTTAGATGCTTACCAAGCTATGTACGGTGTTAGAGGAATGGCTAATTACGATTTCTCTAAAGCAATGACTATTGTTTCTGTTGGTGCCGATTTCTTAGGTGATTGGCAAGGTGGTGGTTTTGATTCAGGCTATGCAAAAAAGCGTATACCGGCTAACGGTAAAATGTCTAGACATATTCAGTTTGAATCTAATATGTCATTAGCTGGTGCAAATGCAGACAAGCGTGTGTCATTAAAGCCGAGCGAACAAAAGTTAGCTTTAGCTAAATTATATAGTTACGTTACCGGTAACTCTGCAGTTGGTAATGCACTTTCACAAGAATTAGATGCAGCTGTAAAATCTGCGGCTCAGCAATTAAAAAGAGCAGGAAGTAATGCGGTTGTTGTTACAGGTATTCAAGATGTAAATGCACAGACTATAGTTTTAGAATTAAATACCTACTTAAAGAGTAAGGCATTTGATCCTAAAACAACTTTAAAAACAAGACAAGGTAACGATAAAGCAGTAATGCAATTGGTTGCTGATATGAAGGCTGGTAAAGTTGGTGCTATTATCATGAATGGTGTTAACCCAATGTATACCTTACCTAACGCTTCAGATTTTAAAGAAGGTTTAGGTAAAACTGATGTATCTATTGCATTTTCTTTAAAACAAGACGAAACATCGTCTAATTGTGATTATATAGCTGCGGCACCTCATTATTTAGAATCTTGGGGAGACGTAGAGATGAAAGCAGGGCATTATTCAATGATGCAACCTACAATAAGACCTTTATTCGATACCAAACAATTTCAGGATGTATTATTGGCTTGGAATGGTAATGATACCTCATACAGAGATTACTTAAAGTCTGTTTGGACTGCAGATATACTTAATGGAGCGTCCTTTAATAAGGCAGTTCAAGATGGTGTTTTTATTACAACAGCTTCAATAGAAGAGATTGTAATTGCAGATACTACTAGCGATTCTGAAGATTCTTCAGTTCCTAAAGGTGTAGCTGCGGCGAGTGCGTTAGCAAATTTTGCTAAAGGTTCTGGCATGGAAATTACCTTTTATACCAAGACAGGTTTAGGTGATGGTCAACAAGCAAATAACCCATGGTTACAAGAATTTCCTGATCCTATCACAAGAACAACTTGGGATAACTACGTAACAGTTTCTAAAGTAGATGCTGATGCAATGGGGTTAGTTAACAAAAATGTGGCTAATGGTGGTCTTAACGGTAGTTATGTAAATGTGACCGTTAATGGAGTTACTGTTTCTAATGTACCTGTAATTATTCAACCAGGTCAAGCAAAAGGTTCTGTAGGTATGGCCTTTGGTTATGGTAGAACATCTAAGGCTTTAAAAGATGAAATGAAGACTGGTGTTAATGCTTATGCATTATACCAAAACTTTAATACAGTACAAAACGTTAGTTTAGAAAAAGCAGCAGGTGAGCATGAATTTGCTTGTGTGCAGTTGCATAATACGTTAATGGGTCGTGGTGATATTATCAAAGAAACGACATTAGAGATTTTTAATACAAAGAGTAAGCGTGTTTGGAATAAAGTTCCAGAAGTGTCTCTTAATCATATTGAAACACCAGTAACATCACCAGATGTTGATTTATGGGATGAGTTTGATCGTTCAATTGGTCATCACTTTAACCTATCAATAGATTTAAATGCATGTACGGGTTGTGGAGCTTGTGTTATTGCATGTCATGCAGAAAATAATGTGCCTGTTGTTGGTAAGTCTGAAATGAGACGTAGTAGAGATATGCATTGGTTGCGTATAGATAGATACTACTCTCACGAAGATACATTTACTGAAGATATTATTGAAAAAGAAGCAACAGATGGTCTTGGTTTAGGAGATTATTTAGTTGGAGACGGTCAAGGTGATGGCTCGCTATCTACATTCAATAGACTAGAGAATCCTAATGATAATCCACAAGTTGTTTTTCAACCTGTAATGTGTCAGCATTGTAACCATGCACCTTGTGAAACGGTTTGTCCTGTTGCAGCAACAGTTCACAGTCGTCAAGGTCAAAACCACATGGCATACAACAGATGTGTAGGTACAAGATATTGTGCAAATAACTGTCCATATAAAGTACGTCGTTTTAACTGGTTCTTATACAATAAGAATGATGAATTCGATTATTACATGAATGACGATTTAGGTCGTATGGTATTAAACCCAGATGTTACAGTACGTTCTCGTGGTGTTATGGAAAAATGTTCTATGTGTATTCAAAAAACACAAAAAACTATTCTAGATGCAAAACGTGATGGTAGAGTAATTAAAGATGGTGAGTTTGAAACTGCTTGTTCAGCAGCATGTGGAAACGGAGCTATGGCATTTGGTGATATAAATGATAAAGAGAGTAAGATTGCCGCATTAAAAGATGATGATCGTATGTATCATTTACTTGAATATGTTGGTACAAAACCTAACGTTATTTATCACACAAAAGTGAGAAATACATCTGAAGCATAAATTTAATTAAAGAATCAATTATATAATTATGGCGTCTCATTACGAAGCACCTATTAGAAGACCATTAGTAACCGGAGAAAAATCGTATCACGATGTTACTGTTGACGTAGCTAGACCTGTAGAGGGTCAAGCCAACAGAGCATGGTGGATTGTTTTTAGTATTGCGTTGGTCGCGTTCCTTTGGGGAATAGGTTGTATTATTTATACCGTATCAACTGGTATTGGTGTTTGGGGTCTTAATAAGACTGTAAACTGGGCTTGGGATATTACTAACTTCGTTTGGTGGGTTGGTATTGGTCACGCAGGAACTCTAATTTCTGCAGTACTATTATTATTCCGTCAAAAATGGAGAATGGCAATTAATCGTTCTGCGGAGGCGATGACTATTTTCTCCGTTGTGCAAGCAGGTTTATTTCCAATTATTCACATGGGTCGTCCATGGTTAGCGTATTGGGTTTTACCAATTCCAAATCAATTTGGTTCGTTATGGGTAAACTTCAACTCACCGTTACTTTGGGATGTATTTGCAATTTCAACATACCTATCTGTATCGCTTGTATTTTGGTGGACAGGTTTATTGCCAGATTTTGCTATGATTAGAGATCGTGCTGTTAAACCTTTTCAAAAGAAAATATATTCCTTATTAAGTTTTGGTTGGTCTGGTAGAGCAAAAGATTGGCAACGTTTTGAAGAAGTATCATTAGTACTTGCTGGTTTAGCAACGCCTTTAGTACTATCTGTTCATACTATTGTATCTTTTGATTTTGCAACATCAGTAATACCTGGTTGGCACACTACGATTTTCCCACCTTATTTTGTGGCTGGTGCAATTTTCTCGGGATTTGCAATGGTAAATACACTTCTTATTATAATGAGAAAAGTATGTAACCTAGAAGATTATATTACTGTACAACACATAGAATTAATGAATATTGTAATTATGCTTACGGGTTCTATAGTAGGTGTAGCATATATAACAGAGTTGTTTATTGCATGGTACTCTGGTGTTGAGTACGAGCAGTATGCATTCTTAAACAGAGCAACGGGTCCTTACGCTTGGGCATATTGGTCAATGATGTGTTGTAATGTATTCTCACCTCAGTTTATGTGGTTTAAGAGATTAAGAACAAGTATTATGTTCTCATTCTTTATATCTATTGTTGTGAATATTGGAATGTGGTTTGAGCGTTTCGTAATTATCGTTACCTCGTTACACAGAGATTATTTACCATCATCTTGGACAATGTTCTCACCAACGTTTGTTGATATTGGAATCTTTATAGGAACTATAGGCTTCTTCTTTGTACTATTTTTATTATACTCACGTACATTCCCAGTAATAGCACAAGCAGAGGTGAAAACGATTTTGAAATCATCGGGTGAACGTTATAAAGCTATTAGAGAACGCGGCGATAGTTTGGTTGGTACAGGTTCTGATGCTAGAACATCAAGTCAACTTATTACGCCAAATAAAACTGATAAATCTGCTGCTAAACCAGCTCAAGATAATTCCGCTAAAGTAAATGATTTACTAGGTTCTATTGGAGCGTTTGATGCAGAAACACAAACTGCTGACGACTTAAAAACTGTTAACGGAATTGGTCCTAAAATGGAAGAGGTATTAAATAGCATAGGTATTTATACATTCCTTCAGGTAAGTAAGATGACTAAAAAAGAGTATGACTTGTTAGATGCAATTACAGGTTCTTTCCCAGGAAGAGCAGAACGTGATGATTGGTCAGGACAAGCTAAAAATTTATTAAACAACTAATATAGTTTATGGAAGCTTCGAAAGTAATTCATGCTATTTATACAGATGATGATGTATTAATGCTAGCTGTTAAAAAGGTTAAAGCAGAGAAACATCATATTGAAGAGATATATACACCTTTTCCAGTTCATGGACTAGACAAGGCGATGGGTTTAGCACCTACACGTTTAGCAATAACAGCCTTTTTATACGGTTGTGTTGGTATTACTGTTGCAACAGTAATGATGAACTATATAATGATACAAGATTGGCCGCAAGATATTGGTGGTAAACCAAGCTTTAGTTATCTAGAGAACATGCCAGCTTTTGTACCTATTATGTTTGAACTTACGGTATTCTTTGCAGCACACTTAATGGTAATAACATTTTATTTAAGGAGTAGAATGTGGCCATTTAAGAAAGCAGAAAATCCTGATCCAAGAACAACAGATGATCATTTCTTAATGGAAATTGCAATACATGATAATGAAGCCTCATTATCTGCGTTACTCAAAGAAACGGGAGCTGTTGAGATAAATATTATTGAAAAAGAAGATGCACATTAATATGAAAGCTACATTTAAAATAACGGTAGTATTAGTAATGCTATTAAGTATAGTGTCTTGTAACAAAAAATCAAGTCGAAGCTATCAATATATGCCTAATATGTATGAGTCTATAGGTTATGAAGCCTACCAAGAGTCTGATATATTTAAAGGTGGTATAGAAGCACAGCTACCTGCAGATGGAACTATTCCAAGAGGTGATTTTATGCCTTTTGAAATAGAGAATAATACAGAAGGTTATGAGTTTGCCAAGGCAAATTTAATAAACCCTATCGCTACTGCAGAGTTAGATGAAAACGTTGCAGGCCCTTTGTACAACATTTACTGTGCAATATGTCATGGAAATAAAGGTGCTGGAGATGGTATGTTAGCAAAAAAGGAATTAATTATTCCTGGAAGCTATGCAGACAAAGATATCACAGCTGGTAGTATTTATCATACAATATATTATGGTAAAAATTCTATGGGTTCTTATGCGAACCAACTTAATGAAAACGAACGTTGGCAAGTAGTTGCTTACGTAGAGAAATTAAAGGCTGATTTAAACAAGTAAGATTTAGATAAAGATTATATAAATGGAATATAAAATTTCAAATCGATTAAAATTAGGCGCTATCATTTTAATGGTTTTAGGATCATTAGGTGTAGGTTATGGTTTTTGGGATTCTCACCAGGTAAAAGATGTTAACGATGTAAAAGAGCTATTAGCTAGCGAATCACATCATGGTGATAACCATGCATCAGAAGGCCACGGTGAAGAACACGCAGAAGACAACCATGGAGAAGCTCATGCTGAATCAGCATCACATTCAAATGACGCACATGCTGATACTGCTCATTCAGAGGACGAAGTAGAAGAGCATAAAATGTCTCACGAAGAGCATGTATTGCATCAAATACACAACAGACCTTGGTCAGCTTTGTATGTAGCTGCTTTCTTTTTCTTTATGATTGCATTAGGTGTATTAGCGTTTTATGCTATTCAATTTGCAGCCCAAGCAGGATGGTCTCCTGTTTTATTTAGAGTTATGGAAGGGATTACAGCTTATGTACTTCCTGGCGGCTTAATAGTTTTAGCTATTGCTGTTGCCTCTGGTACCATAGGGCATTACAATATATTTATTTGGATGGATCCAGATGTTGTAGCACATGATGAACTTATTCAAGGTAAAGAGAGTTGGTTAAACCTTACATGGTTTACCATAAGAGGTCTAATATTTATTGCAGGTTGGGCAACTTACAGACATTTTTCTAGAAAATTCTCTATAGCGCAAGACAACGCAGATATAAATGATAATACTAACTTTAAGAAGCATTTTAGAATATCTGCAGCATTTTTAGTTTTCTATATTTATACAGAATCTATGATGTCTTGGGATTGGATAATGAGTGTTGATCCACATTGGTTTAGTACATTATTTGGTTGGTATGTATTTGCAAGTATGTTTGTAAGTGGTATAACCGTTATTGCTTTGATTACAATTTATCTAAAGTCTAAAGGCTTATTAGAATTTGTAAATGACAGTCATATACATGATTTAGCTAAATTTATGTTTGGTATTAGTATATTCTGGACATACTTATGGTTCTCACAATTTATGCTAATATGGTATTCTAATATACCTGAAGAAGTTACTTATTTTGTAACACGTATTGAAGATTACAACCTACCCTTCTTTGGTATGGTAGCCATGAACTTCTTATTCCCACTATTACTATTAATGAATAGTGATTACAAACGTATTCCTTGGTTTGTTGTTATGGCAGGTGTTGTAATATTATGTGGTCATTATTTAGATGTTTTTAACATGATTATGCCTGCAACAGTTGGTGACAGATGGTTTATTGGTATACCAGAAATTGGATCTATATTATTATTTGGTGGTCTATTTTTACTAGTTGTATTTACTGCGCTAAGTAAATATCCACTACTTGCTAAAGGAAATCCATACATAAAGGAAAGTGAAAATTTCCATTATTAATTTTAAATTAGAACAGAAACGATAATGACGGCTTTTTTATCTATTATAATTGTACTCTTTGTAGCTGTTGCCTTATGGCAAATGGTTAAGATTTTTGATTTAGCTCAAGTAGGAGCAGCAAACTCTCAGGTAGCTGACGATAAAGACAATAAATTACAAGGTTACCTAATGATGGCATTCTTGGTATTTATTTATGCAACCACTATCGCTAGTTTTTGGTATTTAGGTGATTTACCTCTTACATCCAATTCTGCTTCCGAGCATGGACCTGGTATAGACAATTTAATGATTATCTCTATGGTAGTTATATTTATTGTTCAAACTATTACGCAGTTTTTACTTCACTATTTTGCCTTTAAATATAAAGGTGAAAAAGGAAGAAAAGCTTTATTCTATGCAGACAATAATACGTTAGAATTTATCTGGACAATCATTCCCGTTATTGTTTTAGCAGGTTTAATTATTTATGGTTTATTCACATGGAATGACATCATGAATATAGACGAGGATGAAGATCCTATGGTTATAGAGTTGTATGCACAACAGTTTAACTGGAAAGCCAGATATGGAGGTGAAGATAACGTATTAGGTAAAGCTAACGTTAGATTAATAGACATAGACAGAGCTAATATCCTTGGTGTTGCAGAAGATGATCCTAACGCTCAAGACGATGTAATAGTTACTGAGTTGCATTTACCAGTAGGTAGACCAATATTGTTTAAGATGCGTTCGCAAGATGTATTACACTCAGCTTACATGCCACACTTTAGAGCACAAATGAACTGTGTTCCTGGTATGGTAACCCAGTTTGGCTTTACTCCAACTGTTACTACAGCAGATATGAGGCTTAATCCTGATATAGTAGAAAAAGTCTTAAATATTAATAAATTAAGGCAGGCTAAAAAAGAAAAGATTGAAGAAGCTGGTCAAGAGTTACTCTATGAGTTCGACTATTTGTTATTATGTAATAAGATTTGTGGAAAGTCGCATTACAATATGCAAATGAAAATTATTGTGGAAACACAAGAAGAGTTCGACGCATGGATGGCAGATCAAAAGACATTTGCAAATTCGTTAAATTAATAATAACATCATTTTAAGAAATATATAAAGAGATTATGTCAGCAACAGCAGATACACACGGCCACGACGACCACGACGTACATCATCACAAAGAAACTTTTGTAACTAAATATATCTTTAGTCAAGATCACAAAATGATTGCAAAACAGTACCTAATTACTGGTACAATAATGGGTGTTATCGGTGTTTTAATGTCTATGATGATGCGTATGCAAATCGCATGGCCAGAGGAGCCAAACGTATTGTTTGAAGCATTATTAGGTAAATGGGCACCAGGTGGTGTCATGGACGCAGATATTTACTTAGCCTTAGTTACTATTCATGGTACCATTATGGTATTCTTTGTATTAACTGCGGGTCTAAGTGGTACATTTAGTAACTTACTAATTCCACTTCAAATTGGTGCTAGAGATATGGCCTCAGGATTCCTTAACATGGTGTCTTATTGGTTGTTCTTTTTATCTAGTATTATAATGATTATGTCATTATTTGTTGAAGCTGGCCCAGCAGCAGCCGGATGGACAATCTATCCTCCACTCTCTGCGTTACCAATGGCACAAGGTGGTTCTGGTATGGGTATGACATTATGGTTAGTTTCTATGGCTATCTTTATCGCCTCATCTTTATTAGGTTCGTTAAACTATATTGTAACTGTAATTAATTTGCGTACCAAGGGTATGTCTATGACAAGATTACCGTTAACAATATGGACTTTCTTTATTACAGCTGTAATTGGTGTTATTTCTTTCCCTGTATTATTATCTGCAGCACTATTATTAATAATGGATAGAAGTTTTGGTACATCATTCTTCTTATCAGATATTTTTATACAAGGTGAAGTATTACATTACCAAGGTGGTTCTCCAGTTTTATTTGAGCACTTATTCTGGTTCTTAGGTCACCCAGAAGTTTACATTGTATTATTACCAGCATTAGGTATCACCTCTGAGGTGATAGCAACCAATTCTCGTAAGCCAATTTTTGGTTACCGTGCCATGGTAGCTTCAATTTTAGCAATTGCATTTTTATCAACAATTGTTTGGGGTCACCATATGTTTATCTCGGGTATGAATCCATTTTTAGGTTCAGTATTTACATTTACTACTTTATTAATTGCCATACCTTCAGCGGTAAAAGCATTTAATTATATCACCACATTATGGAAAGGTAATTTGCAATTAAACCCTGCTATGTTATTTTCAATAGGCTTAGTATCTACATTTATTACTGGTGGTTTAACTGGTATTATATTAGGTGATAGTGCTTTAGATATTAATGTACACGATACTTACTTTGTTGTAGCACACTTTCACTTGGTGATGGGTATATCTGCACTCTATGGTATGTTTGCAGGTATTTACCATTGGTTCCCAAGAATGTTTGGTAGAATGATGAATAAGAATCTAGGTTACCTTCACTTTTGGGTAACGGCGATTTGTGCTTATGGTGTATTTTTTCCTATGCACTTTATAGGAATGGCTGGTTTACCAAGACGTTACTATACCAATTCTAATTTTCCATTATTTGATGATACTACAAATGCTAACGTTGTAATTACAATGTTTGCTATTGTTGGTGGTATTTTTCAAATAGTATTTTTATACAATTTCTTTAGTAGTATGTTCTACGGTAAGAAAGCAGTACAAAACCCTTGGAAATCTAACACATTAGAATGGACAGCACCAGTAAAGCATGTACATGGTAACTGGCCAGGTGCTTTACCAGTAGTATACAGATGGCCATACGATTACAGTAAGCCAGGTCATGACGAGGATTTTGTGCCTCAAAATGTACCAATGAAAGAAGGAGAAGAAGAATTACATCATTAAATCCTTTTTTCAAAAAAGAGATCTCAAATTAGAGTTTCACAATATCAAAGCCTTTCTGTTATCAGATAGGCTTTTTCTTTATCTTTGTTTTGTATGAATGAAAATCTAGATCCATCTAACGCTAATTTTACCTCAGATGAGTTTGACGTAGAAAAGAAGTTAAGACCATTATCCTTTGATGACTTTACCGGTCAAGATCAGGTATTAGAAAATTTGTTAGTTTTTGTACAAGCAGCAAATCTTAGAGAAGAAGCACTAGATCATACGTTATTTCATGGTCCTCCAGGATTAGGTAAAACTACGTTAGCTCATATTCTAGCTAATGAGTTAGACGTAAGTATTAAAGTCACCTCAGGCCCTGTTTTAGACAAGCCTGGTGATTTAGCCGGTTTACTTACTAATTTAGATGAACGCGATGTATTGTTTATTGATGAAATACACCGTTTAAGTCCTATTGTAGAAGAGTACTTATATTCTGCAATGGAAGATTACAAGATTGATATTATGATAGAATCTGGCCCTAATGCTAGAACAGTTCAAATTAATCTTAATCCTTTTACTTTAATAGGCGCAACAACAAGATCTGGTTTACTTACAGCTCCTATGAGAGCAAGATTTGGTATACAAAGTCGCCTTCAATATTATAAAACAGAACTATTAACTACAATAGTACAACGAAGTGCAACAATTCTTAATATGCCAATAAGTATGGAAGCAGCTATAGAAATTGCAGGGCGTAGTAGAGGTACTCCTCGTATTGCTAATGCATTACTGAGACGTGTTAGAGATTTTGCGCAAATTAAAGGTAATGGTAGTATAGATATTAAGATTGCCAAGTTTGCCTTAAAAGCACTCAACGTAGATGCTTACGGCTTAGACGAAATGGATAATAAGATTTTAACAACCATTATAGAAAAATTTAAAGGTGGGCCAGTTGGTATAAGCACCATAGCTACTGCTGTAAGCGAAAGTACCGAAACTATAGAAGAAGTGTACGAACCCTTCTTAATACAACAAGGGTTTATAATGCGTACACCAAGGGGTAGAGAGGTAACCGAGCAAGCATATAAGCATTTAGGTAAGATTAAAGGCCCTACACAAGGCGGTCTTTTTTAAGCCACGTAATCTTTTTAGATACCACTTTATAGCTCACTGAAATAACAACTGTAGTTGTCTGATGAAGATAAATAAAATACCAGAAGTTTCTTTTTTAAAGTTTTTAAAACATTCGTTAGAAATTCTTAAAAATCCATTGCCATTTCATAACGCTAATTTTGAAGAGAAAGGCGATATATTTAAGCTTAACGTAGGGTTTAATAGTAATATTTACTTTTGTAGAGATGCTGCTTTTGCCCAATATGTGCTTCAAAAGAATCAGAAAAACTATGTTAAATCAAAAATTCAAACTGTAGATTTAGTTAAATATGTAGGTGAAGGTTTATTAACTTCTGAAGGCGGAAAATGGAAAAACCAACGTAAAATGATGCAGCCAGCTTTTCATAAAAAGCAGCTACAAAATTTAATAAAAGGCATGCAAGACACTATAGTTTCAGAATATGAAGCTATTGTAACTAATAAAACAATTAATCTTTTTCCTATACTAAATGATTTAGCGTTTCAGACGGTTGTAAAATCTTTATTCACTAAAGCTGCAAAGGCAGAAGATATGGAAAGGCTTCAGTTTATTACTGAAGAAAACCAAAAAATGCTCGTTAGAGAATTACGACAGCCTTATTTAGGTTGGTGGTTTAAAATGAGTGGAACTTTAGATAAATATTTAGACTTATCTAAAGAGGCAAGAACTATTTTAAAAGGTGTGCTAGACGAACGTAAAGCCTCAGGAAACCGCTACGACGATTTGTTAGATATGCTATTAGAAACCAAGTATGAAGATGGCACTAGCATGTCTGAAGAACAGCTAATAGATGAAATCTTAATCATTTTTACAGCAGGTCACGAAACCACATCAAACGCTTTAACGTTTACATTTCAGTTATTGGCAAAACATCCAGAATGGCAAGATAAAATTTATGAAGAGTGGCTTAGTTTAGGAGGCAATGATACTGATTTAATGACACGCATTACAGCTTCTAAAGTATGCCAACAAGTGCTAGAAGAATCTATGCGTTTATTTCCGCCCGCCTATTTTATAGATCGTGTAAATGTTGAAGAAGATTCTTTTAATGACATGATATTTAAACCAGGATGCAGCATCTTATTTTCAGTTTACGAAATGCACAGACACCCAAAGTTATGGGAAGATGCTTTAGAGTTTAGACCAAAGCGTTTTGCAGAAGGCTCACGCAAATTTTCTTCGCAATATTTTCCTTTTGGTGCTGGCCCACGTAAATGTATAGGTAATAATTTTGCCATGTTCGAAATGATAATTGCAGTTACAGAATTAGTGTCTAAATTTAAAATTCAGTCTCAATTTGACGCCATTGATATAACACCTCTTATAACTTTAAAGCCTAAAAACGCACTATTAAGATTCGAAAAAAGGTGATAAACAACGCTTCAAAATACAGTAAATTTATTAAGGCTGAAGCCAAGCGTCTAGGCTTTCTATCTTGTGGCATTAGCAAAGCTGAATTTTTAGAAACTGAAGCTCCACGATTAGAAAAATGGTTAAAAAATAATGCACATGGCGAAATGCGTTACATGGAAAACTATTTTGATAAACGCTTAGACCCAACACTATTGGTAGAAGGTTCAAAAAGCGTAGTATCTTTATTGTTAAACTATTACCCTTCAGAAACTCAAAACGAGGATGCTTATAAACTGTCTAAATATGCTTATGGAAATGACTATCATTTTGTTATAAAAGATAAATTAAAATCGTTACTGCATGGCATTCAAGATAATATTGGTGACGTTGGTGGCCGTGCATTTGTAGATTCTGCACCAGTTTTAGATAAAGCTTGGGCTGCCAAATCTGGTTTAGGCTGGGTTGGGAAGCATTCAAACTTATTAACCCAACAAATAGGTTCATTCTATTTTATAGCAGAATTAATAATAGATTTAGAACTAGAATACGACCATGCAACAACAGACCATTGTGGTACCTGCACAAAATGTATAGACGCTTGTCCAACAGAAGCTATTACAGAACCTTATGTGGTAGACGGCAGTAAGTGTATCTCTTATTTCACAATAGAATTAAAAGAAAATATACCCACAGAATTAAAAGGAAAATTTAATGATTGGATGTTTGGTTGCGACATTTGCCAAGATGTTTGTCCATGGAATAAATTTAGTAAACCACATAGTGAACCATTATTTAATCCACATCCAGAATTATTAGATATGACAAAAAAGGATTGGGAAGAAATAACAGAAGATACCTTTAAAAAAGTGTTTCAGAAGTCAGCGGTAAAACGCACCAAATTTTCTGGTTTAGAACGTAATATTAAATTTCTTAAGACTTAAAATACCAGTTATAGCAGTATTTGCTATTGGTATCATTTTTTTAAGATGGTTGGTATCTATATCAATAATTCAATTCCTTATCTTTGCATCTTAATCCATTTTGAATATGAGTAAAAGAAGCAAACGCCTTGAGGCCTTATTATACCACGCCAAACCAACTCCCGGCAAAATAAAGGTCGTACCAACTAAAAAATACGCATCTCAACGCGATTTATCTTTAGCCTATTCACCTGGTGTAGCAGAGCCTTGTCTAGAAATTGTAAAAGATATTAATAACGTTTATAAATATACTGCAAAAGGAAATTTGGTTGCAGTAATCTCTAACGGAACTGCTGTTTTGGGTCTTGGTAATATTGGGCCAGAAGCATCAAAACCAGTAATGGAAGGTAAAGGTTTGCTTTTTAAAATATTTGCAGATATAGATGTTTTTGATATTGAAGTAGATACGGAAGATATAGACGCTTTTATTGAAACCGTAAAGAATATTGCACCAACTTTTGGTGGTATTAACTTAGAAGATATTAAAGCGCCTGAAGCTTTTGAAATAGAACGTCGTTTAAAGGAAGAATTAGATATTCCGGTAATGCACGATGATCAACATGGTACTGCAATTATCTCAGCTGCGGCTTTACTAAATGCATTAGAGTTAGCAGATAAAAATATAGAAGAGGTACAAATTGTAGTAAGTGGTGCAGGTGCTGCAGCTATATCGTGTACACGTTTGTACCAAGCTTTTGGTGCTAAACGCGAAAATATCGTTATGCTAGACAGTAAAGGTGTAATTAGAGATGATAGAGCTAGTTTAACATCTCAAAAAGCAGAATTTGCCACACATAGAAGAATAGATACTTTAGCAGAAGCGATGCAAAATGCAGATGTTTTTATAGGTTTATCTCAACCAGATATCGTAACACCAGACATGCTTAAGTCTATGGCAGATAACCCTATTGTATTTGCTATGGCTAACCCTGTACCAGAAATTAGCTATCAACTAGCGATAGATACAAGAGACGATATTATTATGGCTACTGGACGTAGCGACCATCCTAACCAAGTTAATAATGTATTAGGATTTCCATTTATCTTTAGAGGTGCTTTAGACGTTAGAGCAACCAAAATTAATGAGGAAATGAAAATGGCAGCTGTAAAAGCATTGTCTAATCTGGCAAAAGAACCAGTACCTGAACAGGTAAATATTGCATATTCAGAAACACGCTTAACATTTGGTAGAGACTATATTATACCAAAACCATTTGATCCAAGATTAATTGCAGAAGTGCCACCTGCTGTTGCAAAAGCGGCAATGAAGAGTGGTGTTGCAAAAGAACCAATTGAAGATTGGGACCGTTATAGAAACTCGTTATTAGAACGTTTAGGGTCAGATAATAAATTGGTGCGTTTACTTACAGGTAGGGCTAAAAGTAATCCTAAACGCGTTGTCTTTGCAGAAGCAGACCAATTAGATGTGCTTAAAGCCGCACAAATTGCCTATGAAGAGGGTATTGCTGTTCCAATTTTATTAGGGAGAAGAGATACTATTTTATCGCTAATGGAAGAACTAGAGTTTGATGCTGATGTGCAAATTATAGATCCTAAGTCTGACGAAGAAATAGAACGAAAAAATAAATATGCTAATGCCTATTGGCAACAAAAAATGCGCAAAGGCATTACAAAATATGCCGCTCAAAAAATAATGAGAGAGCGTAATTACTTTGCTGCAATGATGGTAAATGAAGGTGATGCAGATGCCCTAATTTCTGGTTATTCTGCAAGTTACCCTAAAGTTGTTAAACCCATGTTAGAGCTTATAGGTATGGCAAAAGGGGTTTCTCGTATTGCTACAACCAATATAATGATGACTCAACGTGGACCTATGTTTTTGAGTGATACGGCAATAAATATTAACCCAACTGCAGAAGATTTGGCAAAAATTGCCTACATGACATCTAAAGTCGCCAAAATGTTTGGTATAGACCCCGTTATTGCAATGACATCTTATTCTAATTTTGGCTCTTCAGATAATCCTAATGCAACAAAGGTAAGAGATGCAGTCGCTTATTTGCATAAGACATATCCAGATATGGTTGTAGATGGTGAGTTACAAATGGATTTTGCATTAAACTCTAAAATGCTTCAAGATATTTTTCCGTTTTCTAAATTAGCGGGTCGTAAAGTAAATACACTCATTTTTCCAAATTTAGATACTGCAAATATTACTTACAAATTGTTAAAAGAATTAAACAAAGCTGAGTCAATTGGTCCTATTATGATTGGTATGAGAAAACCAGTGCATATTCTTCAGCTTGGCGCTAGTGTAGACGAAATTGTAAATATGGTTACAGTAGCAGTAGTAGACGTACAAGAGCGCGAAAAAAGACAACATAAAAAGTAATATAGTTACACCTGTGTAATCATAATGTAATGTTAAAAATTTTATTACATTTGAACATCTAACTATTCATATTATATGATTACACATTTAGAAGGTAAACTTGTTGAAAAAAACCCAACGGATATTGTAATAGACTGCAATGGCGTTGGCTATTTTATTAATATATCTTTACATACATTTTCTGAAATTCCTGATAGAGAAAATATAAAATTATATACTTACCTTCAAGTAAGAGAAGATTCTCATAGTTTATACGGGTTTTCTACAAAGACAGAGCGCGAAATCTTTAAGTTATTAATATCTGTAAGTGGTATTGGTGCTAATACAGCGCGTACTATGTTGTCGTCATTATCGCCACAACAAGTAAAAGAAGGTATAGCTGGTGAAGATGTGGCATTAATTCAAAGTGTAAAAGGCATTGGCATTAAAACAGCGCAACGTGTTATTATAGATTTAAAGGATAAAGTGTTAAAAGTATATGGTATAGATGAACTTTCTTTATCTACAAACAATACTCATAAAAATGAAGCGTTATCTGCTTTAGAGGTTTTAGGATTTAATAAAAAACAATCAGAAAAAGTCGTAGATAAAATCTTAAAAGCTCAACCAGAAGCCCTAGTAGAGCAGATTATTAAAGAAGCTCTAAAAAACTTATAATGCAATTGACTAAAGCTAACGATAACCAATTTTACTCATTTCGTTTTTTATGCATATTAGCACTTACTATGCTAGTAAATGGTTATGTCAGTGCCCAAGAAAACGAACAAGAGCAAGATTCTACAAAAACAACATTTGCTTTAGGTAAAATAAATATGCCTAATCCCTCTAGTATCGTTTCAAAATATACTTACGATCCTATTTTAGATAAATATATCTACACAGAAAAAATAGGAGCCTTTAATATTAATTATCCTTTAATATTAACACCAAAAGAATTTCAGCGCCTAGTATTACAAGAAAAATTAAAAGATTACTATAAAAAAATGGCAGATGCTGCCGCTGGCCAAAAAGAAGGTTTAGAAGAAGAGCGTAAAAATTTACTACCAGAGTTTACTATAGAATCTGACCTTTTTGAAACCATTTTTGGTGGTAATACAATAAATGTAGTGCCTAGCGGATCTGCAGAAGTAGATTTGGGTGTTTTGTTTTCAAAACAAGATAACCCCTCCTTTTCTCCTCAAAATAGAACTAACTTTACTTTTGATTTTGACCAAAGAATCAGTTTAGCATTACTCGGTAAAGTCGGTACACGTTTGCAGGTAACGGCCAATTATGATACCGAAGCCACCTTAGATTTTCAACAACTTATAAAGTTAGAATATACACCAACCGAAGACGATATTGTACGTAAAATTGAAGTTGGTAATGTTAACATGCCACTTAACAGCTCTCTAATATCTGGTGCACAAAGTTTATTTGGTGTTAAAACAGAATTACAATTTGGTAAAACAAGAGTAACAGGTGTATTTTCAGAACAACAATCGCAATCTAGATCAGTAGTAGCACAAGGTGGTGGTACTTTAGAAGAGTTTGAGTTTTTTGCAAGAGATTACGACGAAAATAGACACTTTTTTCTTTCACAATTCTTCAGAGATGATTACGATGATGCCATGTTGCAATATCCTTTTATTGATAACCAAGGATTACAGATAACCAGAGTAGAGGTTTGGGTAACTAACAGAAACAACCAAACCGATAATGTGCGTAATGTAGTTGCTTTTCAAGATTTAGGAGAATCAGAAATTGAAGATATTGGTCTGCAACCAATACCAGCAGGTTTTGTGAATAATCCAGGTGCTAGGCCAGATAACTCAAACAATGATTTTGACCCAGCAAACATAGGTCAGCCAGGTTCATTATTAAATGATTTAGTAAGAGATATTACGGTTGTAGAAAATGGAGTAAATGTCCCTGTTAACGAAGGTTTTGATTATGGAAAACTTGAAGCTGCCAGAAAATTAGAAGAAGGTAGAGATTACTTTTTACACACAAGACTAGGTTATATTTCATTAAATCAAAGATTACTAAATGACGAAGTATTAGCAGTTGCGTTTCAATATACTGTAGGCGGACAAGTATTTCAGGTTGGTGAATTTGCAAACGACGGAGTTGATGCAACTGGAGTTGAGACTGGTGCCAATGGAAATGAAGTAATATCTAACAATAGTTTAGTTTTAAAAATGCTAAAAAGTGCTGTAACAGCAGTAGATCAGCCAATTTGGGATTTAATGATGAAAAATATCTATGATACTGGTGCTTTTCAATTAAGTCAAGAAGATTTTAGACTAAATATTTTTTATACTGAAGCATCACCTTTAAATTATATTAGACCTATTGAGAATACTGCATTTCCATCCTTTGGTAACAACACGCCTTTTGTAAGCGATGATACAGAAATAAGTGAAACGCCTTTAATAAGGTTATTTCATTTAGACCGACTCAATTTTAACCAAGATCCGCAAGAAGGTGGTGATGGTTTTTTTGATTATGTAGATGGGCTAACAGTACTTACGCAAAACGGTAAAATCATTTTTACAAAAACAGAACCTTTTGGACGTTATTTGTTTGATATCTTAGATGATGATAACAACCCAAATAATAATGATGCAGATTACGATCAAGATGTTTTTACCAATCCAAATCAAGAGAAGTATGTTTATGATTTGCTTTATAAATCTACAAAAACACAAGCTTTAGATGAGGCAGAAAAGAATAAATTTCAAATAAAAGGACGTTTTAAAAGTAGTGGTGGTGGTGGTATTCCTATACCATTTAATGCTGCTAGAGGTTCTGTGCGTGTAACGGCAAATGGTCAGGTTTTAGTAGAGGGGTTAGATTATACAGTTAACTATGCTGCTGGGCGAGTTGAAATTTTAGATGAAGCCTTAAAAGCATCAAACACACCAATTAACGTAGATGTAGAAAACAATGCTTTATTTGGTCAACAAACAAGACGATTTACAGGTGTAAATATTGAGCATCAATTTAACGAAGATTTTGTTTTAGGTGCTACGTTATTAAACCTTAATGAGCGCCCTATTACTCAAAAAGCAAACTTTGACTCTGAACCTATAAATAATACCATTTTTGGTTTTAACGGTAACTATTCTACAGAAGTACCACTATTAACACGGTTGGTAAATAAACTACCTAATATAGATACAGACGTGCCTTCTAATCTTTCTGTTAGAGGTGAATTTGCCTATTTATTACCAGGTGCACCAAAAGGTACAGATTTTAATAATGAAGCTACAGCCTATATTGATGATTTTGAGGGCACCCAAGGGGCTATACAATTATTAAGTCCGTTGTCATGGTTTTTATCTAGTAGACCAGATGTGTTGCCAGGTAACGTTCCTGGTAATAGTGGCCCAGGTATACAAAATGGTTATGGTAGAGCATTCTTAAACTGGTACACAATAGATCCTATTTTTTATAGTAACCAAAGACCAGATGGTATTACAGATGATGACGTGTCTAGCCTAAATACCAGACGTATTTTTATAGATGAAATATTTCCAGAACTAGATATTGCACAAGGGCAAGTATCTGTAATTAACACCTTAGATTTAGCGTATTACCCAGCAGAACGTGGACCTTATAATTTTGATCCTACAGCAGCAGATGATACCTTAAACCCTACCGATAGTTGGGCAGGTATTACAAGGCAAATTACATCTACAGATTTTGAACAAGCTAACGTAGAATATATAGAATTTTGGGTGCAAGATCCTTTTTTAGATGACCCAACCAATACAGGCGGAAAATTATCTATTAATTTAGGTAACATTTCTGAAGATGTATTAAAGGATGGAAAAAAGCAATACGAAAACGGATTACCAGAAAATGGGGATGTTTCTATTTTAAACCCAACAGCTTTTGGTGGTGTAGTACCACAAAACCAATCACTTATTTATACATTCGGTACTACAGGTGCAGAGCGAGCCAACCAAGATGTTGGTTATGATGGGTATGATGATACAGAAGAACAATTACAGTTTCCTTCAGCATTTTCTGGTTTTGATGATCCGGCAAAAGATAATTATAGTTTTTATTTAAACGCAGAAGGTAATATTTTAGAGCGTTACAAACGCTATAATGGTTTGCAAGGTAACACACCAGATACGTTTACAGATACAAATAGAGGCTCAACTACACAACCAGATGTAGAAGATATTAATAGAGATAATACCATGAACTCTATTGATAGTTATTTTGAATATGAAGTAGATATTTCACCAGCCACGTTAAACTTAAACAATCCATTTATTTATGATATTAAGGATGATGTAGAAGTGACGTTGCCAAATGGTGATGTAAGAAGTGATATTACTTGGTACCAGTTTAGAATTCCTATTAACGAACCTACAAATGCAGTTGGTGGTATTACAGATATTCGTTCTGTACGTTTTGCACGCTTGTTTTTAAGTCAGTTCTCTCAGAATACCGTATTACGTTTTGCGACCTTAGATTTAGTACGAAGTGATTGGAGGCGTTACACCTTAGATTTAGATAACGACCCTACCAATAATAGTGCAGATGCAGAGTTTAATGTTGCTATTGTTGGCGAACAAGAAAATGGTGAAACTTATGTTATACCGCCAGGAGTAAGACGAGAAGAGCTTAACAATAACAATAATATTATTAGGCAAAACGAGCAATCTCTTGTATTGGAGACTTGCGATTTAGACCCAACCGATTCTCGTGGTGTATTTAAAAATGTAAATGTAGATATGCGACAGTACAAAAAACTGCGTATGTTTTTACATGCACAAGCTCAGGGTAACCAAAGTTTAGAAGATGGTGAGTTAATTGGGTTTATTAGAATGGGTAATGATTTTACAGATAATTTTTATGAAATTCAAATTCCATTAAAAGTTTCACCAAATTTAAGCAATCCAACAGAGCGAGATGTTTGGCCTTTAGAAAATGAAATAGAAATACCATTAGAGTATTTACAACAAATAAAATCTAGAGGTATATCTACGGGTTCTCTAACAGATGTAAACCCTACATATTACAATATTATAGATGGTAATTTAATAGATAGCCCGATAACAGATCCTAATTTACCATTCTTAGATATTAATACAAGTCCTAGACAACAGCGAATTGGTATAAGAGGAAATCCAAATTTTGGTGATATTAGAGTATTAATGGTGGGCTTAAAAAATTCAGGATCTTCTATCACCAACCCAACCGCATGTGGTGAAGTTTGGTATAACGAGTTAAGAATGTCAGACTTAGACAATGAGGGTGGCTGGGCAGCTGTTTTAAGTATGGATACTAACCTTGCAGATTTTGCAGACGTAAGCGCAAGCGGACGAAGAAGTACCGTTGGTTTTGGTGGTATAGACCAATCGCCAAACGAGCGTAGTAGAGAAGATGTTATACAGTACGATGTAGTTACCAACATACAGTTAGGTCAATTATTACCAAAAAAATGGGGTGTGCAAATACCATTTAATTATTCGCAAAGCGAAGAAACTATTACACCTCAGTTTGATGAGTTTTACCAAGATATAGAGTTGCAAACCCAGTTAGATAATACAACAAACCAAGATTCTATACTAAATGTAAATGAAAATTACACCAAACGAAAAAGTATAAATTTTATAGGTGTAAAAAAACAACGCACAGGAGATTCTGATAAACGCTTCTATGATGTAGAAAATTTAACCTTTAACTACTCTTACAATAAAGTAGAACATAGAGATTTTGAAATTGAAAATGCTTTAGATCAAAATATAAGAGCAGGTGTTAATTATAATTATGCCTTTAATCCTATAAAAATTGAGCCTTTTAAAAAGAACGATTCTTTGTTTACAGGGAAGTATTGGAAGATTTTAAAAGATTTTAATTTAAATCTTTTGCCATCATCTTTTTCAGTTAATACCGATATAAATAGGCAGTTTAGTAAACAAAAATTTAGAGAAGTAGAGCTAGGAGGTAATAATATTGGTATAGAAGAATTATTTAGAAGAAACTATACCTTCGATTTTCAGTACGCCATTAATTACAACTTAACAGACAATTTAAGCTTAAACTTTACAGCAGCAAACACCAACATAGTTAGAAACTATTTTATAGATGACCGTATCAATGGAAGACAAGACCCAGAATTAGACGTCTGGGATGGCTTTTTTGATTTTGGTGACCCCAACTTTCAAACGCAACAGCTTCAGCTTAATTACGAATTACCCTTATATAAAATACCAGTATTAAGTTTTTTAAGAACCACGTATGCTTATAACGGCTCTTTTCAGTGGCAAAAAGGTTCAGATCTTAATGAGAATTTAATTATAGATGGCCAATCATTTAATTTAGGGCATTCAATTCAAAATTCTAATACACATAACATCAACACCACTCTAAATATGGAGACGTTTTATAAAACTATTGGTTTGGTGAGAAAAGGAAATAAAAGAAGTAGAGGTCGAGGCAGACAAGCCGTTAAAAGTAGAAGCGCTACACCACCTACAGGAGATAAAGAAACTAAAGATCCAAATAAATCGAGTACAGGTAAAAAAGCTTACAATACACTTATAGATGTTGTAACTATGGTAAAACGAATTCAGCTTGGTTATACAGAAAATAATGGAACATTTTTGCCAGGCTATTTGCCAACACCAGGTTTTATAGGTACACTAAGGCCAACACTTGGTTATACTTTTGGTAGTCAAAGAGACATAAGAGGTATTACTGCCAGAAACGGATGGTTAACAGACTTTCAAGATTTTAACCAACAATACACCGAAGTTAAAAATACTACTTTAGATTATTCTGTTAATATAGAGCCTATGCGAGATTTAAAAATAGATCTTCAAGGTAACAGAACTTTTGCAGAGAGTTTTAGTGAAAACTTTAGAGTAGATAATACAGGTAGCGAGCCTACTTACGTGCCTCTAACACCAAATACATTTGGAAATTTTAATATTTCGACCTCTTTAATAAGAACAGCATTTAGTAAAAGTGACGAAAATCAATCTGCACCGTTTGATGATTTTAGAGCAAACCGACTTATAGTAGCAAACCGATTGGCAAGAGATTTTTATGGTAACAACACATTTACAACAGATGCAGAGGGCTTTCCTCTTGGGTTTGGAAAAAATAGTCAACGTGTATTATTGCCTGCATTTTTATCTGCATACAAAGGTTCAGATCCTGATAAAGTAGAGACAAATAATGCGTTTAGAGATATACCAATTCCTAATTGGCAATTAAAATATACAGGTTTAATGAAGATACCATGGTTTAAGAAAACCTTTAGGCGTTTTTCTATACAACATGGGTACAGATCTAGATATACAATTAACCAGTTTAGAACCAACTTAGATTTTGCACCAGCAAACAGAGGTCAAGAATATGATGACCAGCCTGGCGAATCTTTAGACCAAGCAGGTAACTTTAAAAATAGCACGCTTTATAGCAATATTAACTTAGAAGAGCAGTTTAGCCCACTCATTAGATTAGACTTTGAGATGAAAAACTCAATTAAAGTACTAGCAGAAATTAAAACAGACCGTTTACTATCCCTAAGTTTTGATAATAATTTAATGACAGAAGTACAAGGTAGAGAATACACATTAGGTTTAGGATACCGTGTAAAAGATCTTAAAATAAATGCAAAAATGGCTGGGCCTAAGCAAACCATAGTGAGCGATTTAAATATGAGAGCAGATATTTCTGTAAGAGATAATAAAACGATTATCAGATACTTAGATTTAGAGAATAATCAAATTACAGCAGGGCAAACCATTTGGGGATTAAAATATACAGCAGATTATTCATTTAGTAAAAATTTAACTGCTATTTTCTATTTTGATTATACATTCTCAGATTTTGCCATCTCAACATCTTTTCCGCAAACTTCATTACGATCAGGAATTACATTGCGATATAATTTTGGTAATTAATTTTAAAACCTACAATTAAAAATTTACATTTGCTTTATTAATATTATATACAACCTATATATGAATATACCATCAGAATTAAAGTACACTAAAGACCACGAATGGATTAAAATTGAAGGTGATACCGCTATAGTCGGAATTACTGATTTTGCACAAGGTGAGCTTGGTGACATAGTCTACGTAGAAGTAGAAACAGTAGATGAAACACTAGAAGTAGAAGACGTATTTGGTACGGTTGAAGCTGTAAAAACAGTTTCAGATTTATTTTTACCATTATCTGGCGAAATCATTGCGTTTAACGAAAGTTTAGAAGACGAACCAGAAAAAGTAAATACAGATCCTTACGGTGAAGGTTGGATGATAAAGATGAAGTTCTCAGACGCTTCTCAGGTTGAAGAATTACTATCGGCAGAAGATTACAAAGCATTAATAAGTGCTTAGAAAATTAGTACTACTAACAGCTGTCGGTTATAGTATAATCTTAGTTATTGTTAGTTTTATTAATTTGTATGATGTGCCTAAATTAGGATCTAGCCACGATGATAAAATTTATCACATAGCATCTTATTTTATTTTAGGTTTTTTATGGTTAACTTATTTTAAACCCTTAAGAAATAAGTATACCACAATTAGTGTAATAATTGCGACCTGCTTATTTGGTTTCGTAGTAGAATTATTGCAACATCAACTAAATCCTAATAGAACTTACGATACCTTAGACATATTAGCCAATTGTGTAGGTGTGCTTATTGGTACTTTTTTTGCAATTAGAATAAACATATATAAGTTAAAATAACTCAAAGCCTTGCTTTTTTTACTATTAATTAGTTAAATTAGCAACGTTATAATTAATAATAATCCTATGGAACCCAAAAAGAATCCAAAATCAGACGTGAGCCGTAACAGTTCATTGTTTTTTGCTGTAGGTCTTGCTTTAATGTTAGGTATTACATACATGACAATAAACTACAAGACTTATGATAAAAGTGATATCGCTCTAGATTCTCTTAATTTAGATGATGAATTAGATGAAGAAGTGCCAATTACACAACAGCTTATTACACCTCCACCTCCACCACCACCACCTCCACCAGCACCAGAAATTATTGAGGTTGTTGAAGATGAAGAAGAGGTAGAAGAAACAGTTATAGAATCTACAGAAACTGAAATGGATACAGAAATTGTTGAAGTAGAAGAGGTTGTTGTAGAAGAAATAGAGGAAGATATTGAGGTGCCATTTTCTGTTATTGAAAACGTACCCGTATTTCCTGGTTGTGAAAAGAAAAAAGGCAATGCTGCAAAAAAAGCATGTATGTCTGAGAAGGTAAAGAAATTTGTAAACAAAAAATTTAATGTCGATTTAGCAAGTGATCTTGGTTTACCATCTGGTAGAAAAAGAATTTTTGTATCGTTTAAAATTGATAAAAACGGAAACGTTGTAGGTGTTGGTGCAAGAGGACCTCATCCTGGCTTAGAAAAAGAAGCTAAACGTGTTATTGGTTTACTTCCAAAAATGAAACCAGGTAAGCAAAGAGGTAAGGCTGTAATTGTGCCTTACTCTTTACCAATTGTTTTTCAAGTACAAGACTAAATATAGTTTTTTTATAATATTAAAAATCCCGTTCAAAATTAATTGGACGGGATTTTTGTTTTGGTATGCTTATTGTGACTTTATCATAATATTAACATCTAAATAATTAAGTATTATGAAAAATTCTAAAAAAGACTTCGGTATCACTGGTCAGAGTGTTACTGAAGTGAAGAAACCACACAAGCATGATGCAAATTTACAAAAAAACTCATCTCTGTACTTTCAAATAGGGCTGATACTTTGTTTATTGGGCACCTATTCACTTTTTGAAATGCAGTTTCAAGATCAAAAAATTGTAATTGATGTAGAAACAGCTTCAAAAGACCCAATGAAGTTAGATTACGTAAAGCCATTTGTAGTTGAGGTTATTAAACCTAAAGATCCAGAACCAGTACCAAGTCAAGATCTTAAAGATATTTTTAAGATTGTAAAGGACGATACTCCTATTGTTGAAAAAATCATCAATACACCAGATGCACCAAAGGCAGAATCTCAGCCAGCAAAGGTTGGAGATATTAATGTTTTTAAAGCGCCCGAAGAAGATATTATAGTTCCTTTTATTCATATCGAAAAAGTGCCAGTATATCCTGGTTGTGAAAAGTATGATACTAATGACGAGCGTAGAAAATGTATGTCTCAAAAAATCAGTAAACTCGTAAGTAGAAAATTTAATGGTGATATTGCAGAAGAAAACGGACTTTCTGGTAAACAAATTATTCAAACACAATTTACTATAGATAAGTTTGGTAACGTCATAGATATTAAAACAAGAGCACCTCACCCAGCTTTAGCAAAAGAAGCGCAACGTGTTATTAATAAAATACCTAAGATGCAGCCAGGATTACAGCGTAATAATCCAGTTGGTGTTATTTATACACTTCCCATACGCTTTATGGTAAGAGATTAAACTTACTTTTATTTTTAAACAAAACCGTTATTATACAATAACGGTTTTTTGTTTTTAAGGTTAGTAAAAAAAATAAGTATCTTTCAGCCATCAAATTATTTTGTATTTATGAGGTATTTACTTCTTTTTTTTATGCTGTCTTTATCTGTGTTACTAAATGCGCAAACCTTAACTACATATGAGAAGCCTCCTGTTTTTAGTGAATGCAAGTCCAAAAGTATAGAAACACTTAAATCGTGCTTTAATTATACTTTAAATAATTTTATATTTTCCAATTTTAAAGTGCCTCAAGTGGTTGCTGAAAACAGCTACAAAGGGTCTGTGCAGGTCGTTTTTGAGGTTGATACAGAAGGTGTCTTCAAAATAATTTATACAAATGCTATTTTTGAAGAATTAAAGGCCGAAACTAAACGTGTTTTTAATGCGTTACCCAAAGTAAACCCAGCAACTTATAATAGTCGTCCAATTTTTGTGCAATACAGTATCGTTATAGCTATACCCTTAAAGCAACCGGTTGAGATGTTAACAGATAAAAAGCTTAATATCTTTACAGAGAGAGACAGCTTAAATGCCACTTTGTCTAATGAGTTTGATGCTGTAAATAATAGTTTAAAACCTTATGAGAATACTGAGTACAATAGCCAATTAAATATACCATTTACACATGCGTACTATGCACGTTTTGATGCTGAGATGAATGCTTTAGGTACCAATAGCCACACAGCAGCAAAACCCTTTTTGTATAATGAAGTTAAACGCTATTATAATATAGAAGCAGAGAAACAAAGTTTAAAAAAAGATGTTGAGTCTTGGGTTGGTAAAAAACTTTACAATGAACATTTAGTGCAAGTACAGGCGGACGATTATTGGTTTACGGTAGATCCTATTTTAGACCTCCAAGTTGGTAGAGATACTGAAGCAGAATTTGGTTCTACATGGAATAATACACGAGGTGTTTTTATACAAGCTGGTTTTGGTAAACGTTTTAATGTTACTGCATCAGTTTACGAGAGTCAAGGACGGTTTGCAGATTATTTTAATCAGTTTGCAGAAAGTTTAAAAGCATTTGGCCCAGATCCTGCAATAATACCAGGACGAGGTATTGCAAAACGATTTAAAGAGAATTCTTATGATTATCCTGTAGCCGAAGCTTATTTGTCTTATACACCAGCAGATTTTATAAATATTCAATTTGGTCATGGTAAAAACTTTATTGGCGACGGTTACCGCTCATTATTACAAAGTGATGTAGCGAGTCCGCACCCTTTTTTAAAATTGAATGTTAACTTTTGGAAAATAAAGTACACAAGCACTTGGATGTGGTTACGAGACGTAAGAGATGAAGTTGTAGAAGATGGTGCATTTTTACCTAAATATATGGCTAATCATTATTTAAGTCTTAATGTTACTAAGCGTTTAAATATAGGATTGTTTGAGTCTGTAATGTGGGCAAATGCTAACGGAAGAGGTTTTGATATTAACTATCTTAATCCAGTAATACTATTTAGAGCTATAGAGTTTCAAACAGGGCAAGATGCCGGAAACGCTATATTAGGTCTAAGTGCCAAGTATAAATGGAATAATAAAGTTAATTTATACGGTCAATTTATTTTAGATGAATTTTCGCTAAGTGATATAACGGGTGGTAATAAAAGCTGGAAAAATAAATTTGGTTATCAATTAGGTGTCAAATATTTTAACGCTTTTAAAGTAGACAACTTATTGCTACAAGCTGAATATAACCAAGTAAGACCATATACCTATTCTCATAATTCTGTAACGCTTAACTACGCAAATTTTAATCAGCCAATGGCACACCTTTGGGGTTCAAACTTTAGAGAACTTGTTTTAATTGGAAGGTATAATTATATGCGTTGGTTTGGTGATGCTAAAATTATTTTAGGAGAACGCGGATTAGATTTTAATACTCCAGAAGATAGTTTTGCTTATGGTGGTGATATTTATAGTAGTGAAAATAACCGTCCGCTAGATACAGGTGTTACTATAGGTCAAGGTAATAATACTACTAGTTTTATGACTGAGATACAGGCAGGTTATATACTTAACCCAACAACTAATCTTAAGCTTTTTACAAATATTATTTACCGAGATTTTAACCCTGAAGCTATAACATCTTCAACAATGGCTTCTAATACATTTTGGTTTAGTATAGGGTTGCGCACCGATTTGTTTAACTGGTATAACGATTTTTAATTGGTACCTACGTTATAAAATCATATAGTGTTTTAACGTTTTATAATCATTACTGTGAACCTAAATAAAGACTGTTTGCATCCGTTTTATAACTTTTTTTGGTACTGCTTTTGTTTTATAAAAACAAAAAAATATAAAACGAAGGCAATTTTTCTAGCATTCTAAAATATAAAACTAATCTTTTACGTTGGCTGTAATCAATTTTCAGACTATCTTTGCAATCGCTAAGAACAGAACTAATAACAGCACTTTTGAGTAGTACAAAATCTTCAATATTAAAGGCTTCAGCAATCACTGATTTTAAAGAAATCACAAAAATGGGATTGTCTATTAGTGTGGTGTTTTCTGCCATAGCAGGATACTTACTAGGCGCAGAAACTATAAATTTTACTACATTAACATTATTAGCTTTTGGTGGTTATTTTATGGTAGGTGCTTCTAATGCTTACAATCAAATTATAGAGCGCGATTTGGATGCGCTTATGGACCGTACAAAAAACAGGCCTATACCAGCAGGTAGAATGTCTGTTAATATGGCATTTTTTATTGCGACATCTTTTACAGTTGCAGGTTTGGTAACTTTATATATTATCAATCCCAAAACAGCAATGTATGGTGCTATTTCTATATTTCTTTACACAAGTGTTTATACACCACTAAAGACTAAAACATCGTTAGCTGTATTTGTTGGTGCTTTGCCTGGTGCTATTCCGTTTATGTTGGGTTGGGTTGCGGCAAGAAATAACTTTGGTATTGAGCCAGGTACCTTATTTGCTATTCAGTTTTTTTGGCAGTTTCCACATTTTTGGGCTATAGGTTGGTTTTTGCACGAAGATTACAAAAAAGGTGGCTTCTTTATGTTGCCGACCGGTAAGCCAGACAAAGGCACAGCAGTACAAATTATAATGTATAGTGTTTGGACAATTATTGCATCTGTAATTCCTGTTTTTGGAGTTACAGGAGATTTAAAATTATCAATCGTTGCTGCAGTATTAGTTTTCTTACTTGGCTTGGTGATGTTGTTTTATGCCTTTAAGCTTTTTAGAGCGCGTAGTGTAAAAGTAGCAAAGCAATTAATGTTGTCTAGCGTTTTTTATATTACCATGTTACAAATTATATATGTAGTTGATAAATTTTTGAGATAGATGGATTTAACACAAGGAACGCAACAAGAAAAAAGAGCAAGATCTAAAAAGATGATGCTTTGGTTTGGTATTGGATCATTAATTATGTCTTTTGCTGGTTTAACTAGTGCTTTTATAGTAAGTAGTAAACGCGAAGATTGGTTAAGAGAATTTCAATTACCAAATGCCTTTTTAATTAGTGTTGTTGTTATTATAATTAGTAGCTTCACTTTTATTTTAGCAAAAAAAGCCCTTAAGTCTAATAATAGACAAATGGTTTCGCTTTGGTTAGTAGTAACTTTAGCCCTTGGTTTTGGGTTTATTTATAATCAATTTACTGGCTTTGGTCAAATTATAACAGAAGGTTATAACTTTACAGGGCCAACTAGTAATGTAACAATTTCCTTTATATATTTAATAGCAATGTTGCACATAGCACATGTCGTTGCTGGGTTAATATCGTTGATTGTTGTAATTTATAATCATTTTAAACAAAAGTATAACTCCAACAATATGTTGGGTTTGGAACTGGCAGCCAATTTTTGGCATTTTATAGATATACTATGGGTTGCTCTCTTTTTATTTTTATATTTTTTTAGATATATAAATTGATTATTTTTGTCCAATCTTAAAATTTAAATAAATTCTATGGATTCTACAGTAGCTAGTACTGGTACAGAAGGAAAAACTTGGGGTGGAGGTAATAAACCTCTTAAGGCAAGTTATGGTAAAATGATGATGTGGTTCTTCATTGTATCAGATGCATTAACGTTTTCAGGTTTCTTGGCCGCTTATGGTTTTTCAAGATTCAAGTTTATGAACGAGTGGCCAATCGCTGATGAGGTGTTTACTCACTTACCATTTATTCATGATGGTGTAGATAGACCAATGATCTATGTGGCGTTTATGACCTTTATACTTATTATATCATCGGTAACTATGGTTTTAGCTGTAGACGCTGGTCATCACATGAAAAAAGGTAAAGTAACAATATACATGTTCTTAACCATCATATTTGGGGCAACATTTGTTGGTTCTCAAGCATGGGAGTGGGCAACCTTTATTAAAGGTGAATATGGTGCTGTACAAACTAATGGAGGTAATATTCTACAGTTTGGTGAATACAAAACCGTAGATGGTGAAGAAAAGTTTAAGCGTATTTCTATAGATGAATTTGCTGTAGTTGCGCATAGTGAACGTGTACAACACGAGCGCAAAAATGGTCTTTGGTTTGTAACTGAAGAAAGTTTACCACCATACACTGTAGATGAGATATATAATGGTTTAGCAGCTCATCCTAATATATTAGTGAGAAATCAATTACTTAATGAGGACGGTCACAAAACAGTATTATCTAGAGAAGAATCATTAAAACAAATAAAAGAGAATGGTAAGCTTGTTGTAAAAGGAGCCAACCTAAAAGTTAACGAATATGGTACTGCTCTATTCGGTGATTTTTTCTTCTTTATAACAGGTTTTCACGGTTTTCACGTGTTTTCAGGTGTTGTAATTAACATTATAATATTCTTTAATGTTATTCTCGGAACTTACGAAAGAAGAGGGAGCTATGAGATGGTTGAGAAAGTAGGTTTATACTGGCACTTTGTCGATTTAGTATGGGTATTTGTATTTACATTCTTCTATTTAGTATAACAAGAAATTAAGATTACGTTATTATGGCGCACGAACATAAATTAGAAATATTTAGAGGACTTTGGAAATTTAAGTCTAACACACAAAAAATTTGGGGAGTATTATTCTTCCTAACCGTTGTAACTGCTGTAGAGGTTGTATTAGGTATCTATAAGCCAGATATGCTTATGCATACCTGGATGGATCCATTAGAAGGTGGTCTTTTTGCAACTTTAGGTAATATTTTATTATCACCTTTAGTTTATATGAAGCCATTAAATTTAATCTTCATTGTATTAACAATAGTAAAGGCCTATTATATTACTTGGGATTTTATGCACATGAGAGACGAAGTTGGTAGCATGAGAAAAATGGTAGTTTGGACTGCAATTTTCCTTATCTGTTACCTAGTACTTATATTGTTACAAGAAGGAGGCTATGTCTTTAATGTTTACAACGGCGAAGATGCATTAATCAAAAAAGATTTTTAAAGTTATAATAAGACGTTAAAAGATAATAAAAGGTGGTTTTTTTAAACCGCCTTTTTTATTTTTGTACTATGAAAACAAGCAAAGCAAAACGCAATATAGTTTTAGGTATTTTATTCTTTTTACCCGTTGCGTTTTTATTAATGCTTTATCCTGCAAAGCATAACTACGACCCATTAGATGTTGTTAATCAATCTGTATTAGATACAGAATATTTTTCTTTTGATAGAGCAGATTCTGTAGTCTTAAAAAATCATATTACAGTTATTGGTTTTTTAGGCAAATCGCCTCTCAAACATTCTATAGCAGTTTCTAATCTTAAAGAGTTAGTTTACGATAAGTTTAAAGGTTTTAAAAAATTTCAGATCGTAATTGTAGTGCCAAATGGTACTCAAGAAGAAGTTAAGGAGCTTAAAAAAGAAATTAACACCTACGAAGACTTACGTTTTTGGCACTATGCGTTTGGTACAGAAGGACAGATTAAAAACCTATACAATAGTCTTAAGTTTAAAACAAGACTAGACACAGACTTATCTACAGAAAATGTGTTTATAATAGATAAAGACCTAAATCAGCGTGGCAGACTAGACGGAAGAGATGAAAAGCAAGTAGAAGATGGAAAACCAGCTTTTAGTGTTTATTCTTATAATATGATAGAAGTCTCAGACATTAAAAACATGATGAGCGATGATATTCGTATTCTTTTTACCGAGTACAGACAGAAGCGTAAAGGTAAGTTTGAAGATTCTAATACAAGAAGAGGTAACGATTTAAAACAAACAGATGAGTAAAAAAACGAGTTATTCTTACGTAGGTATCGCATTTATCATCTTAGTATTTGGTATTCTAGTAATTCCAAATATAATAGACCGTTTTAATAGCGATGATATTACTAGAGATGGTAGCAGAAGTAAAACCGTTTCTACCACTAAAATTTCAAAAAAAGCTATAAATAGTGATTTGGTTTTTATAGAGATTAATGGTGTTCCTAAAAAAGTGCCTACATTCAGTTTTACTAACCAAAATGGTGAGACCATAACAAATAAAGACTATTTAGGTAAAGTTTATGTTGTAGAATTTTTCTTTACAACATGTCCAACTATTTGTGCACCTATGAATAGAAATTTAGTCGAAATACAAAATCAATTTAAAGACTTCAAAGATTTTGGGGTTGCATCTTTCTCTATTATGCCTAAGGTTGATACACCAGAAGTGCTTAAAGCCTACGCAGAAAATTATGGAGTTACAAACCCCAACTGGAATTTAATGACAGGTGACCCAGAAGGAACATTTCAACTAGCAAATGTCGGATTTAATATATTTGTTAGTGATACCCAAGATGACTTTGGTTTTGAACACTCAGGCGATTTTGCTTTAATAGATAAGCAGGGTTTTATACGCTCTAGAAAAGATGATTTTGGAAATCCCAAAATATTTTACAGAGGTTTTATTCCTGAAGCAGATGGTGAAGACGAAGACGGTTATGTACAAGAAATAACAATTTTAAAAGAAGATATTGCTAAACTATTGAACGAATAATTATGAATGCTCCAAATTTAGAAAAAGAAAAAAAATACAATAAGTGGGTTGTTGTATTATCTATAGTAATTCCAATAGCCGTAGCGGTTTTATTTGGTGTTAATTTACGCGATTTAGGTTTTGACGTAGCTCCGCTAACCATGTTACCTCCTATATATGCAGCTATTAACGGTTTAACAGCATTAATCTTAATAGCAGCGGTTGTTGCCATAAAGAAAAAGAATATCGTTCTGCACGAAAACTTAATGACAACGGCTATTGGGTGTTCCGTGATTTTTTTGGTACTTTATGTAGCGTATCATATGACGAGCGATTCTACAGTATTTGGGGGCGAGGGTGCTATTAAATATATCTATTATTTCATATTAATAACGCACATATTACTATCTATAGTTATTATTCCTTTTGTTTTAATTACATATGTAAGAGCAATAACTAATAGTATAGAGCGTCATAAGAAAATTGCAAAAATCACATTTCCTATGTGGTTATATGTAGCTTTAACAGGCGTTATAGTGTATTTAATGATTTCACCATATTATGCATAAAGACTTGAAAATAAAAACATGCATACCGGTTCTTATCGTTTTCTTCTTCTTTACTTTAAATGCAGAAGCACAATGTGCTATGTGTAGAGCTGTTTTAGAAAGTGGTGAAGACCAATCTACAGCAGAAGGTATTAACAATGGTATTGTTTATTTAATGGCAATACCTTATATCCTTGTAGGTAGTATCTGTTTTTATGTTTATCGCGTTTTTAACAAACCACCAAAATCTTCGGATTAAGACAAAGGCTTATAATTTAGGACGATTCAATCCAGAGTATAAAGAACGTATTTAATACAAGTCTTAACAGTTTCTTGGCACAAAAGACTTTTATATTTTATTAAGATTGCAATGTCTAATTAGCACAATTATGATTAAAATTGAAGACTTACATAAGTCTTACCAAATGGGTAGCAATTCGCTTCATGTACTTAAGGGTATAAACTTTAATGTAAAAGAAGGTGAGCTAGTCTCAATAATGGGATCTTCTGGTTCTGGTAAATCTACGTTGCTCAATATTTTGGGTATGTTAGACGAAGCAGATAAAGGCAGCTACATTTTAGATGGTGTACCCATTAAAAATTTAAATGAAAAAATAGCTGCGCAATACCGAAATAAATTTTTAGGGTTTATTTTTCAATCCTTTAATTTAATTAATTATAAATCGGCTTTAGATAATGTTGCGATGCCTTTATATTACCAAGGTCTAAAACGCAAAGAACGTATAGAAAAAGCAGAACATTACTTAGAAAAAGTTGGTTTAGCACAATGGTCTCATCACTTACCAAGCGAATTATCTGGTGGTCAAAAACAGCGTGTAGCTATTGCAAGAGCATTAGCAAGTGACCCAAAGGTATTGTTAGCAGATGAACCTACAGGAGCATTAGATACAAAAACGTCTTATGAGGTTATGGAACTTATACAAGGCATAAACGACGATGGTAAAACCATTTTAGTGGTAACACACGAAGATGATATTGCGCACATGACAAAGCGTATAGTTAATCTTAAAGATGGTGTTATTATAGATGATAGTTTAGTAGAACAAGTTAGAGCTAAACAAAATGTTTGATATAGAACGTTGGCAAGAAATCTTTGATACATTAAAGAAAAACAAACTGAGAACTATTCTTACTGGTGTTTCTGTGGCATCAGGTATTTTTATTTTAGTTGTGCTTCTTGGGTTTAGTTCTGGTATTCAAAATGGTGTTACAGAGCAGTTTTCTGGTGATGCTACCAACAGAATAAGTATTAGAACTCGTAGCACAACAAAAGGCTATAAAGGCCTTAATCCAAACAGAAGAATTCAGCTTAAAAATGAAGACTTTAATACAATTTCTAACACCTACAATGATTACTTAGAGTATAAATCTGCAGGTTATTCAATTTGGGGTGGCCTAATGAATTATAAAAATGAATCTGGTAATTACAGTATTAGAGGTGTTTATCCAGACTTTCAATTTATTGAAAATGCAGAAATATTAGAAGGACGTTTTATTAATTTTGGTGATATTGATGCTTCAAGAAAAGTAATTGTTGTTGGTAATAAAGCAAAGAAAGAACTCTTTAAAGGAAAAAGTCCAATAGGTGAGTTGGTGTCTGTTTATGGTATTAATTTTAAAGTGATAGGTGTTTACACAGATCCAGGTGGTGACCGAGAAGAAGGCAGTGTATACATACCAATATCATCAGCACAAATAGCATTTAATGGTGGCGACAATATTAGAGATATGACCTTTACAGTGGCCATGTCAGATAATTTAGACGAAGCCTTAGAAATTTCAAATGCTTTAGTTGCTGGTATAGAAAATGATATAAAGCAAAAGTATATTATCTCACCAGATGATAGGGCAGCAGTACGTGTAGATAATTCTCTAGAAGAAGCCATAAAAATATATTCGTTAATAGATATTATAAAGGCTGTGTTTTGGTTTGTAGGTATAGGTACAATAATAGCAGGTGTTGTTGGCGTTGGTAATATTATGATCATCATTGTTAAAGAGCGTACCAAAGAAATTGGTATTAGGAAAGCATTAGGTGCAGAGCCGCTTTCAATAATTTGGATGATTCTTCAAGAATCTATTTTTGTAACCATGTTTTCTGGTTTATTTGGTTTAATTGTAGGCCTTGGGTTACTAGAAATTGTAGGCCCGACTATAGAGAACGACTTTATTAAATACCCTCAAGTAGATTTTAGCACCGCATTAACTACAGTATTTATACTCGTAGCTGCAGGTACTGTAGCCGGTTTTATACCAGCATATAGAGCTGCAAAAATTAAACCTATTGTAGCACTAAGAGATCAATAATATGTTTAATAAAGACCGTTGGATAGAAATATTAGAGGCCCTTACAGCAAATAAGATAAGAACCTTTTTGACTGCTTTTGGTGTCTTTTGGGGTATCACTATTTTAGTTTTACTATTAGCACTAACAAATGGATTAAAAAATGGGGTTGAAGCTGGTTTTAGTAATTTTGCTACTAATTCTATGTTTACATGGGCTCAGCGAACATCAATACCGTACAAAGGACTTCCTAAGGGCAGACGTTTTGAATATAAAATAGGTGATATAGATGCTATAAAATCTGAGTTTCCAGAGTTAAAGTATGTCTCTCCTCGTAACTCACTTGGTGGCTATCGTGGTGCAAATAATGTAACTAGAGGTACTAAAATTGGTGCTTTTCAAATATATGGTGACAACCCAGAGTTTATTAATCAATTACCAATGGATATTCTTCAAGGACGCTTTATTAGCTACTCAGATATTCAGTCAAAAAGAAAAGCATGCGTTATTGGTTTAGATGTCGTTAGAGCACTTTATGATAAAGAGGAAGATGTTATAGGATCTTACATAAAAATTAACGGTATTAATTTTATGGTTGTAGGCACCTTTAAAAATCCAAACAGTCAAGGTGATAAAGAAGAAGAAGCCAATACTATTTTTATTCCTTTTTCAACTTTTGGACAAGCATTTAATTTTGGTGATCGTGTTAGTTGGATGGCAATTACGGCTCATGAAGCATATAATATTACAGATATAAAAGAACGCATATTTAGTTTTTTAAGAACAAGACATTCTGTAGCACCTAATGATGAACGTGCTTTTGGTCATAGAGATCTTTCAGAGCGTTTTGCTAAAGTAGCTGGTCTATTCTCAATACTTACAGTTATAGGCTATTTTGTAGGTGCCCTTATACTACTTTCGGGTATAATTGGTATTAGTAATATTATGCTCATTGTAGTAAAAGAGCGTACAAAAGAAATAGGAGTAAGACGTGCTTTAGGTGCCACACCATGGAATATAAAATCTCAAATTTTACAAGAAAGTTTAATATTAACCATTTTAGCAGGTATGACAGGTGTTGCATTTGCAGGAGGTGTTATATGGTTGGCAAACTATATTTTAGAAATTAATGGCCCTGTTGAGAATTTTGTAAACCCAAGCGTTGGTATGCCTGTTATTTTTACAGCACTAACAATTTTAATTGTTTCAGGGTTATTAGCTGGCCTAATACCAGCCAATAGTGCCACAAAAATGAAACCAGTAGACGCATTAAGAATAGAATAAAAAATAATAAACATCAATTATAAACGAATGAAACGTACAACTACAGTTATTATACTTTTAGTTATTGTGGCAACTTTTACAACTGCTTTAATTTATCTCTGGCAAAAAAACCAAGAAGATCCAATAACTTATACAACTGAACAAGCCTCTACTCAAACCATAGTTTTAAAAACAATGGCTACTGGTAGTATAGTGCCAAAAGAAGAAATATTAATAAAGCCTAACATCTCTGGTGTTATAGAAGAGGTTTTTATAGAAGCTGGTGAATATGTACAATCGGGAGACTTAATAGCAAAGATTAGAGTTATTCCTAATGTGTCTTCATTAACAAGTGCAAAAAACAATATAGCATCTAATCGTAATGCTTTAGAAACTGCTGAGATTAATTTTAAAACTCAAAAATCTATTTACGACCGTCAAAAAGATCTTTTTGATAAAGGGGTAATAGCAGCAAATGAATTTGACCAGGTAAATAATACATTTTTACAAGCAAAACAGCGTGTAGAACAAACAAGAATTGACGTTGTACAATCGCGTCAAAACTATGATATTATTAAAACAGGTACCACATCTGGTTTAGGGAATATTGCGCAAACACAAGTAAGAGCTACTGTTTCGGGTATGGTTTTAGATGTACCAATTAAAGAAGGCAACCAGGTTATAGAAGCTAATAACTTTAATGAGGGCACATCTATAGCCTCGCTAGCAGATATCAAAAAAATGATTTTTGAAGGAAAAATTGATGAAAGCGAAGTAGGTAAAATAAAAGAAGGTTTACCACTAGAGATTACAGTTGGTGCTATTGAAAACATAAAGTTCGATGCAGTCTTAGATTATATTGCACCAAAAGGAGTGGCAGAAAATGGAGCCATACAATTTGCTATAAAAGGGTCTTTAAAAAATATTGATTCAACATTTATTAGGGCAGGTTTAAGTGCAAATGCTTCAATAATATTAGATAGAGTAGAAAATGTTTTAGCGATTAAAGAAGCCTTAGTACAGTACGATTCTCAAACAAAAAAACCATTCGTTGAGGTTGCTATTGGTGATCAAAAGTTTGAAAGACGCGATGTAGAATTAGGTCTTAGTAATGGTATCTTTGTTGAGGTTAAAAAAGGGGTGTCAAAGATAGATGAAATTAAGGTTTGGAATCAATTACAAGGCTTGCCAAAATACGGTGGGCGTTAAATAATTTAAATTTAGTGTAACACATAGAGATTTATAGAGACAAATAGGCATTATGAAAAAATCAATCATCATAGCATTGTTCCTTTTTGGAGTTTTTGCTCAAGCACAAAGTAAAAAATGGACACTCAAAGAATGTGTAGTCTATGCTTTAGAAAATAATATTTCTGTTAAACAAAGTGAGCTAGACCTAGAAGTTGCCGATGTAGAAAAACTATTGGCAAGAGGTAACTTTTTACCGAGTCTTAATATAGGTAGTGGCGTATCAGAGAATACAGGTCTTAGTTTTAACCCTGTAACTAACAATGCACAAACCACAACATTTTTATCTGCCTCGGGTAATATTAATGTTGGTTATACCTTGTTTGATGGTTTAAGAAATATTAGACAGTTGCAACGCTCAGATATTTCTAAACTTGCCAGTCAGTACCGTTTAGATAAAATGAAAGATGATATTTCTCTTTTTGTAGCTAACGGCTACCTTACCGTAATTCTTAACAAGGCAAACCTCGAGGTCTTACAGTCGCAAAATGAAGTTACTAAAGAGCAAATTGAAAGAACTGAAGATTTAGTTGAAGCAGGCGCCTTACCAAGAGGAGACTTATTAGAGATTAGAGCCACTGATGCGAGTGAGCAACAATTAATTATAAACGCTGAAAATAATATTCAAATATCATTAATTAGTTTAGCCCAATTACTTTTAATTAAAGATTACGAAAACTTTGATATAGAAGACGAAGGTTACGATGTTGTAGATACAGGTATTGCAGATAAAAGTATTTCTGAAATTATTGCCTCGGCAAAAGAAAGCCGTTCAGAAATTAAAATTGCAGAACAAAATGTAGAATTAGCAAATGTAGACTTAAAGATTGCTAAAGGTGCAAACCTACCAACTTTATCGGCATTCTTTGGTTATAATACGAGATTTGCAAATACAACGTCTTTTGCACAACAATTAGATCCAGATAACCCTATATCTACGCAACAGATTGGTACGGTTGAAGGCACTGGAGAAGCGGTTGTTGCAGATTTTGCAAATACCATTCTTACAGAAGTTGCTGCAGATCCATTTATTAACCAATTATATCAAAATGATGGTATTGGTTACGGTTTACAATTAAATATTCCAATATTAAATGGCTTTAACGTTAGAGGAAACGTACAACGAAATAAAGTGAATTTAGAGCGTTCTAAGTTTCAATTAGAGCAAGCAGAATTAGATCTAGAATCTACAGTTTACCAAGCATATGTCGATGCTAAAGGATCTTTAAAATCTTATGAAGCAGCAAAAACAGCTTTAGAGTCGCAACAATTAGCTTATGATTATGCAAAAGAGCGTTACGACGTAGGATTAACTAATGCATTCGATTTTAGCCAGTCTAAACTAAGATTTGATAATGCGAAAATTGAATTAAATCGTGCTAAATACGATTATATCTTTAAGTTAAAGGTGCTAGAATTATTTTTTGGAATACCAGCAACTGAATTAAAATTTTAATTATGAGTAAAAAAGTAAAAATTATTTTAGGAATTTCTATTCTCCTACTTGTGCTACTAGTTGTAGGATCTAAAATGGAGTTGTTTGGTAAAAAAGGCGACTTTAAGCAAGTAACTGTAAAAGAAGTAACACTGCAAGATATTGTTGAGACAGTTTCTGCTACTGGTAAAATTCAACCAGAGGTTGAAGTAAAAATATCTTCAGAAGTTTCAGGAGAAATTTTAGAATTGCCTTTTAAGGAAGGTCAAGAAGTAAAAAAGGGTGACTTATTAGTAAAGGTAAATCCAGATTTAATTCAGTCAGCAGTAAGTAGGTCTAGAGCATCTTACCAAAATGTAAAGGCAGGTTTGGAGCAAGCTAACGCAACACTTAAGCAAGCTAAGGCAGATTATGACAGAAATAAAACGCTTTTTGAAAGAGGAGTAATTTCTAGAGCAGATTGGGACAGAGCCATTGCATCTTATGAAACTGCACAAGCAGGTAAAAGTTCTGCATATTATAGCGTACAAAGTGCAGCAGCTACAGTAAATGAAGCTAATGATAACCTAACCAGAACAACCATTTACGCACCAATGAGTGGTACAATATCACTTTTAAACGTAGAGCTAGGTGAACGTGTTGTTGGTACCCAACAAATGGCAGGTACTGAGATTTTACGTGTAGCAAACCTTAATAACATGGAAGTTGAGGTAGATGTTAACGAAAATGATATCGTAAAAGTAAATATTGGTGACTCTACAATTGTTGAAGTAGATGCTTACTTAAAGAAAGAATTTAGAGGTGTCGTTACCGAAATTGCAAATTCTGCAGCCGGAACTTTAGCCGCAGACCAAGTAACAAATTTTAAGGTAAAAGTTAGAATTTTAGAAGAATCTTACCAAGATTTAACAGAAGGTAAACCCGATACGTATTCTCCATTTAGACCAGGTATGACTGCCACAGTAGATGTAATTACCAAAAGAAGAAAGGATGCGATCTCAGTACCAATAAGTGCTATTGTCATTAAAACGGATACCAGCGCAACAAAAAAGCCTTTTAATAAAGATATGGTTATCAATAACGATGTGTCTAAAGAAGAGCAAAAGTTTGAATGTGTTTTTGTAAATGAAAATGGTAAAGCTAAATTACGTGTTGTTAAAACCGGAATCCAAGATGATACTAATATTGAAATAGTTTCAGGATTAAAAGAAAACGATAAAATTATTACAGGCCCATATAATATGGTTTCTAAAACACTTAAGCCTGGAGATTTAATTGAAGAAAAGAATAAAAAACCAGAAACTTCAGAAAGTAAAGAAACTGAAGAATAACAAATAAATGGCTAATGGCATTAGTGCTAAATATTGAAACAGCAACAACAAATTGTTCAGTCTCTCTATCAAAAGATGGAGAGACTTTATTATTAAAAGAAGATAATACACCCGGTTTCTCTCATGCAGAAAAGTTGCATTTATTTATAGACGAAATAATAAGTAATTCAGAATATAAAGCATCAGATATAGACGCTATTGCGGTTAGTAAAGGGCCAGGTTCTTATACGGGTTTACGTATTGGTGTGTCTTCTGCAAAAGGACTCTGTTATGCGTTAAATAAGCCTTTAATAGCAATAGATACTTTAGAGAGTCTTGCTCATCAAGTTAGTACAAATGAAGGTTTAATTATACCTATGTTAGACGCACGCCGTATGGAAGTTTACGCTGCTATTTATAATTGTAATTACGAATCTCAAAGAGAAATTAAGGCAGAAATACTAACAGAATATAGCTACAGCGAGCTTTTAGAGACTAATAAGGTCTACTTTGTTGGTAGTGGTGTAGAAAAGACTAAAGTCTTAATTAACCATCCTAATGCAGTTTTTATAGAAGGGAAATTACCATCTGCTAACGAAATGGCACTATTGGCAGAAATTAAGCATAAAAAAAGCGACACCGAAGATGTCGCATATTTTGAGCCTTATTATTTAAAGGATTTTGTAGCCTTAAAAAAAGCTTAACCTTTTTTCTGTATTTCTACTTGATGTGGGTAAGGTATTTCTATACCAGCGGCATCTAATGCTTCTTTAACATCTTCTGTAACACCAAAATAAACATCCCAATAATTTTCTGCAGTACACCAAGGTCTTACAACAAAATTAATTGAGCTATCTGCCAATTCAGATACAGCAACAGTTGGTGCTGGGTCTTTTAATACTTTTGCGTTTGATGCTAATACTTGATAAAAAACGGCTTTAGCCTTTTTAATATCGGAGTCGTAGCCTATACCAAAAACCAAGTCTACACGTCTTGTCCCTTCAGTAGTATAATTTATAATATTTCCGTTAGACAGTGCGCCATTTGGTATAATAATTTCTCTATTTGATAAACCTGTAAGTTTTGTCGTAAAAATTTCAATTTCTTTTACCATGCCAACTTCTCCTTGTGCTTCTATGAGATCGCCTATTTTAATAGGTTTAAAAATCATTAGTAAAACACCTCCGGCAAAGTTACCCAGCGAGCCCTGTAACGCTAAACCAATAGCTAAACCTGCGGCAGCTAAAATGGCAGCAAAAGAGGTTGTTTCTACACCTACTGTGCCTAATACCACAACGATTAAAATAATTTTTAAAGCCCAACTCATAAGGTTTAACAAAAACTTTTTCAAGCTTTCATCATAATTACCTTTTTGCATGGCTTTGTTAACGCCTTTAAGTAACATTTTAATAATCCATCCACCGATAACCCATATAGCTATAGCGGCGAGTAATTTTGGTCCGAAGTTTATTATTAAGTTGTACCCTTCGTCAATCCATTTCTGTGTGTCCATTTCGGTTTTTTATTTATTGTGTTCAAAAAATTTCAAACAAATTGCAGGTCGCTTAAGGGGTTGGGTAGATTTGTTATTTAACTTCAAAGGTGAGCTTTAAGGCTACTCTAAATTCTGTGACACTATCACCATTTACAATAGCACTTTGGTCTTGTACATAGACCGATTTTATATTTTTAACGGTTTTTGATGCTTCTTTTATTGCTTTTTTTGTTGCATCTTCCCAACTTTTATCCGAGTTTGATAATACTTCAATTACTTTTAGAACTGCCATAATATTTTATTTTTAGTGTTTCTATATGTTATTAAGAAACAAAAAAATAAAAAAGGTCACAGCTTATTTAGCCATTTATAGCATTAACTGTAATCGCTTCATCTTTCAGCATTTCTTTCAGCATATTTTCAATACCGTTTTTTAGCGTAAATGTTGAAGATGGACAACCACTACAAGCACCTTGAAGTAATACTTCTACCCTTTTGGTATTAGCATTATAAGATTTAAATTCTATATTACCACCATCACTTTCTACCGCAGGCTTAATATACTCTTCTAATATGTTTACAATATTTTTAGAAATATCATCTAAAGCTTCAAACTTTTTCTCAACAGCTTCTTCAGTTTTATTTAACTTCTTAGGCGCATCATCGTTCAATATAGTTTTGCCTTCTTCTATAAAAGATTTTATAAATTCTCTTATCTGAACGGTGACTTCTTCCCATTCTATAATATCAAATTTGGTTATAGAAATAAAATTCTTTTCCATAAACACATTCTTAACAAAAGGAAATTGAAATAAACCAGTAGCTAAAGGCGAAGGTTTGGCGACTTCAATAGATGTAAACTCGTAAATGCTAGGAACTAATACTTTATTGCAAACAAACTTAAGTACATTTGGGTTTGGCGTGCTTTCCCCGTAAACAGTAACAGCTGCTTTTGGTTTTGCTGCATCTTCTGTAACAATTATACCTCCATTAGAAAGGTAATTTTCAATTTGAGTTGCTACCTCGTTTTCAACATCTTTCCATTCAACGATACTATAACGCTCAATCGCAACAAAATTTGATGAGATATATACTTTTTTTACAAAAGGTAAATAAAATAATTCTTGAGCTAAAGGTGAGTTTTTAGCTTCGTCGATGTTATTAAATTCAAAGCTATTATGATTGGTTAAAAACCGGTCGGCTTCAAACTTTAGAATTGTTTCGTTAGATGTTGGAATTATAGAAATATTTGTTTGTGACATTTTTTTTTACAAAAATATGAAATATCAATCGGAAATATTCAACCTTTAGATTATGTTTTTGTGTCTAAAATTTTAAGTCAATTCATTTAATTTGTTTAAATTTCGTCCTCAATTAATAAAACCGCTTAAAATAAATATACCATTGCTAGTATTTATTTAAGTTAGTTTGAAAAAACTAAGAGTGAAACTTCTAGGGGTTAATAGTGCTTTTCTAAGCATTAGTAGTTGTTTTGTTAAGCAGTTGAGTTAATAAAAATTACTCATGAAAAAGATATTTAGTTTTTTAGCTTTGTTTATAGTAGTTGTAGGTTATGCTCAAGATTTATCAATGCAAAACGGTACGTTTAACCGTTGTGCGCCAGATCGATTTTTTGATTCTGGTGGTGAGTTTGGACCCTATGATAACGACGAAAATTTAGTGACTACAATATGTCCGCAAAATGCAGACGAATTTATTATACTAGATTTTACTGCTTTTGCTACGCAACAAGGGCTCAATGGTGATGAGATGAATATTTATGATGGAGATGATCTTACAGCACCCTTATTAGGCTCTTTTATTGGGCCAGTAGGTGCGTTTACTGTGAGTGCATCTGCCGCAAATACTTCGGGTTGTTTAACCATAGAATTTATTTCTACTAATACGGGGAACACAGACGGTTGGCAAGCAGATATTCTTTGTGCAACACCTTGTCAAACTATTTTTCCATCTATAAATAGTACAATTCCTGTAGCAAATGGTTCTGGCGTAGTTACTATATTACCAGGCGACACTGTAGATTTCTTTAGTAGTGCAACTTTTACTGTAGATGGTACTAATGCTACATACGATTGGGATTTTGGGGATACTAACACCGCAACTGGTACAGATGTGTCAAATACATTTGTTACAGAAGGTACATATACTGTTACTTTAACCGTCGGTGACGATAATCCACAAGGATGCTCTGTTTCTACAACAATTACGGTCTTCGTTTTAGGTCCAAATGTAGTTGTAGATCAGGTTACTTTTACAACAGAAGAACTTATTGAGGATGTTTTAGTAAATAGTCCTTGTGCTACAGTAACAAATATTGTTTCGTCAACAGGTACTAATTTTGGTACTAATGAACCAAATGGTATTGGGTATTTTACGAGTAATGGTGTCGATTTTCCTTTTGCAGACGGCATTTTACTTACTAGTGGTGACGCAAGTGAAGCTAGAGGTCCAAATAATAATGCTATGAGTGCTGGAAGTGGTGCTTGGCCTGGTGATGCTGAGTTAGATGCTGCAGTCGGTATTAATTCTAATAATGCTTCTTTTATTCAGTTTGATTTTACACCGTTAGCAGATAGTATAAGTTTTGAATTTCTTATGGCTTCTGAAGAGTATGATATGGGTGGTTTTGAATGTCAATTCTCAGATGCATTTGCTTTTTTATTAACAGATGCTTTGGGTAATACAACAAATTTAGCTGTTTTGCCAGGTACAAATACACCTATCCTTGTAACCAATATACACCCAGATAACGGTGTGTGTGGTGCTGTTAATGAGCAATATTTTGGTGAATATACAGCTGGTAATGCACCGCCAATTTCTTTTGATGGAAGAACTGCCGTTTTTACAGCCCAATCAGCAGTTATACCAGGTGAACAATATACAATTAAGCTGGTAGTCGCAGATGCAACCGATACACAATTAGATTCTGGTGTATTTTTAAAGGCTGGAAGTTTTGATTTGGGAGGTGATTTAGGTGATGATATTACCATTGCTGCCGGAAATGCAGAATGTGGAGGTACGGCAGTTGTATTAGATACTTCTGTAGATACTGCTACGCATGTTTGGTATCTTGATGGTGTTGTTATACCTGGTGAAACAACCTCTACGCTTACTGTTAATGCAGCAGGAACATATTCTGTTGATGTTGTATTTACTGGTGTTTGCCAATCTTCTGATTCTGTTGTAATTGAATTTAAACCTAATCCGATAATAGCCAATCAACCACAAAATTTAATTGACTGTGATGCAGGTGGAGGTTTTGTAGAATTTGATTTAACAGTGAATGATGATGATATTCTTGGTGCTCAAGATCCAGCAGATTTTGTGGTAAGTTATCATCTTACTGAGCAAGATGCAATTGATAACGTTGGTCCTTTGCCAGATAATTATACCAATACTGTTAATCCTCAAGTGCTTTGGGCGCGTATAGCAGAGAATACACAAGAGTGCTTTGTTACGACGACTTCTTTTACTTTATCAGCATCGCCGCCGCCAACTATTAACCCTGTATTAGATTTACAATTATGCGATGCTAACGATAATG